>Ga0335072_10001190_pt1 | contig 43204 bp, 42 predicted proteins | sample Lox_Sample_21_FD_206725 | JGI IMG/M metagenome (GOLD analysis project Ga0335072, IMG submission 206725) | Soil microbial communities from Loxahatchee National Wildlife Refuge, Florida, United States - Lox_Sample_2.1 | ecosystem: Environmental > Terrestrial > Soil > Wetlands | place: USA... | reverse complement strand
CGGCCCTTTTGTTTTGGCGATCAATTTCATGACTTCCCCTTGGGCTTTGGCGGATCGCTGCGCTTCTCCGCCAGAAGCCATATTGATCTCAAGGCCGCTTCGCTCCGGTTCTCGAAAGCCGCATTCTCAAACAGTCTCTCAGGTCTCCTGTTCGGGGGCGGGGGCGGAGTTCAGCAGGATATAGCGCTCAATGCCGATCTGCCGGATCAGATCATCCTGGCGATCGAGGAAATCGATGTGCTCCTCTTCGTTTTCCAGGATTCTCACGAGCAGGTCACGAGAGACGAAATCGCGCACGCTCTCGCAATGGGCAATGCCCTCGCGCAGGTCGATCAGCGCCTTTTCCTCGATCGCCCGGTCGGCCTTCAGGATCTGCGCGACATCCTCGCCCACATGGATCGGGTTGAGCCGCTGCACGTTCGGCAGCCCGTCGAGGAGAAGAATGCGCTTGATGAGCTCGTCCGCATGCTTCATCTCCTCGATCGATTCCGCATATTCGTGCTGGCCGAGTTTTGTTACGCCCCAATGCTGCAGCGTCCGCGCATGCAGGAAATATTGGTTGATGGCCGTCAGCTCGTTGGTGAGCTGGGTATTGAGGTGCTCGATCACCCCGGCGTCGCGCAGCATCGTCCCCCTCGCCGTCCGATATTGGAAAACCTTCCTCCCGAACGGAGGCTTGGGCAAGCGGCTATGGAATCAGTCCGCGCTTTGGGGCTCCGGCAGGGCAAATCCCTCGCCGCGCAACAAGGCCACCAGCGCCTTGACGCATTGGCCGCACTGGGCGCGGCAGCCGCAGCTGGCATAGACGCTGCTGGGCTTGGTCGTGCCGGCCGCGGCGGCGGCCTGCCTCACCTGACGGTCGGTCAGCGCATTGCAGAGACAGACATACACGGCGGCCGGGTCCTTGCCTGGGCGGGGCGCTCTATAGCCGGTCGAGACATTTCTGTAAATGCGAATGAATCGCATATCTGCCATTGCCGGCCGGCCCAAGTCCCGAAGCCGCCAGATCCGGGGTCTTCGGAGGGCACGGAGAAAGAGGGTGTCGCCCAAGGTCCCGCATTGCGGATATTCATTGCGAAAATACCGTACCAGGAGAGGCAGCCACCATGAAGGAAGGCGCAATGGCGGATCCGGCCCGGCTCGCCCAGTTCGTTGACAAAATGGTCACCGACCTCGGCGCGGCGCTTGGCGTCTCACTTGTGCGGATCGGCGACCGGCTCGGGCTCTATCGCGCGCTGCATGAATTCGGGCCGATGACGCCGGCCGAGCTTGCCGCGAAGGCGCGGATCGCGGAGCGCTATGCGCGCGAATGGCTCTGCCATCAGGCGGCCTCCGGCTATCTCTCCTATGATCCGGCGACCCTCCGCTTCACGCTCTCGCCCGAGCAGGCTATGGTGCTCGCCGAGCCGGAGAGTCCCGTCTTCCTGATGGGCGGATTCGACAGCGCGGCCGCAATGGCCGAAAACGCGGAGGCGGTCGAGGCGGCCTTTCGCACCGGGAAAGGAGTGGCGTGGAGCGAGCAGCCGCCATGCGCCGTTTGCGCCTCCGCCCGTTTCTTCCGGCCCACCTACCACAACAACCTCGTCGCCTCCTGGCTGCCGGCGCTGGAAGGCGTGGCGGCGAAGCTCGAAGCCGGCGCCATGGTCGCCGATGTCGGCTGCGGGCACGGAGTCTCGACCGTCATCATGGCCGCTTCATTCCCGAACTCCACCTTCGTTGGCTATGATTTCCACCCGGAATCGATCATCCAGGCGCGGAGCCATGCGGCAGCGCATGGTGTCACGGGAAACACGCGTTTCGAGGTGGCGCTGGCCGATGACTTTCCCGGGCATGAAGATTACGATCTCATTACATTCTTCGATTGCCTGCACGATATGGGCGATCCCGTCGGGGCGGCACGCCATGTCCGGGAGACGTTGAAGCCGGACGGCACATGGATGATCGTGGAACCGGCGGCCGGCGACCGGCTGGAGGACAACCTCACTCCCGTCGGCCGCATCTGCTACGCTGCCTCGGCCATGGTCTGCGTGCCGACCTCGCTCGCGCAGCCCGTGGGCGCTGCCCTGGGGGCGCAGGCGGGATTCGAGAAACTCTCGGCGGCCGTCGGAGAGGGCGGATTCGGCCGCGTACGCAAGGCAATCGAGACGCCTTTCAACATGATCCTCGAAGCCCGCCGCTGACATCCGCGCCCGCCGCCGCAGCTGCGAAGGAAGGCGCCCAAAGCCGAATTTTGTTGCAAAACCGGCGCATCAAGGCGAACCATGGACATGCCGCCAAGACGTCGAAGGGGCTTCCGGGCGGGATTGTCCTGCGGATTTCGGCGAAGCCGGGGTCGCCGCAGGATTTCGGAGGCCGCCGTATCCGTCCGAAAAAGCAAAGACCGAGCCTCGCCAGCCTGGCTGGACGGGCCCGGAACAAAAACTCTCGGGAGGGTAAAATGACGTCCCTGGTTTCGCTTTCACTCAGTATCGCCGTGCTCGGAGCCATCTGGGCGTTTCTCTCGCTCGGTCCCCTGAGCGGCTTTCTCCTGGTCTGGGCCGGCTTCATTGCCTGGGGCTGCTTCTTTCACACCGGCGGCGACAGCCACGCCTTCGCGAAAACCGTCGTCGGCACCGCCTACGGGGCCGTGATCGCGTGGATCGCGCTGCAGATCATCGTCCATGTCCCGATCCCGGCGCTCGGCACCGTGTGGCCGGCGATCGTTGTCGGCGTGACGGTCTTCTTCCTGGTGATCGTCGCCTCGGCCGAGCTTCTCTCGGCGGTCCCCGCCAATGTCTATGGCTACGCGGCGGTCGTCGCCTATTCCCTGTCCGCGACCTCGACCGCCCCATCGACCGGGCCGCTCTACAATCTCTCCTCGGCGTCGTTCGCGAATCCCCTGGTGCTGCTGATCGTTTCGATGGTGGTCGGCGCGTGCTTCGGCTACGCGTCCGGCTGGCTCTCCAAGGCGCTCACGAAATCCTCCGCGGCGACGGCCTAGTGTCCCGACTCGTAAATATCGTCATCATGCGTCGGGACACTCGCTCTTTGTTTTCGGTGGCCTGCTGGTCCCTGAAATGCGGAGGCATTTCAGGGGCAGGACACTAGCGCCGGCTTCCACAGGAAAGCCGGCCCAGAGCTCTTTGTCTCAGCGCCCGATTCACGCGGCTTAAAGCGCTCGCTCCGCAAGTCACTTTTCTCCGCGATCGGGCACCAGATCGATATGGCTTCTGGCGGATCATTTCAAAACCCGCCAGAAGCCGCAAAGTCGAGCCCGAACCGGCGGACCGTTTTCCGCCCCGTCGAATTCCCGCGCTTTCCACTTCTCCAGTCCCGGCGCCCCGCGCCCGGCGCGTGTGAAATTCGGCGAGACGGCTTGACAAAACATCGTCCTGCCGGAGAAATCCAGGCTCGCCGCGCTGTCCCGGCCTGCTCAGGCCGCCATGGTGCAGCGCATGGCTTATGGCTTGATGATGCGAGCCGGGCTGCGTCCATCGCCATGCCCCCGGCTCGCTTGCACTCGGAACAGATGAAACGATCCGGAGGACAACGTGACACGCACGAGCCATCCTGCCCCTGCCGCCCGCTCCACGCATCATCCTGCTTTTCTCGGCCTCGCGGCGACGATCGGTCTCAGCTTCGCCTTGGGGGTCGGCCCCGCGCGCGCCGACAGCCTGACGAGCGCGCCGTTCGGCACGTTGCCCAACGGCACGGTGGTGCAGCAATATACCATGACGAATGCGCAAGGCCTCAGCGTCAGGTTCCTTTCGCTCGGCGGCTGCATCACCGAGATCGACACGCCGGACCGCAACGGCCATTTCGCCGATATCGTGCTCGGCTATCAGGACCTCGCGGGTTATGATTCGAACAACACCTATTTCGGCGCGATCGTCGGCCGCTACGCCAACCGCATCGCCAAGGGCACCTTCACGCTCGAGGGCAAGACTTATCACCTGCCCATCAACAATGGCGTGAACTCCCTGCACGGCGGCACTGTCGGGTTCAACACACAGATCTGGCAGGTGACCTCGAAGCCGGTGAGCGACGGCGTCGCCGCTTCTCTGACTTACACGAGCCCCGACGGACAGGATGGCTATCCCGGCACGCTCAGCGTCACGGTGACGTACACCCTCACGGACTCGAATGCGCTCCGCATCGACTATCAGGCAACCACAGACAAGCCGACGGTGGTGAACCTCACCAACCACTCCTACTTCAATCTTCGCGGCAACGGGTCAGGCTCGGCGCTCGACGAGCTCGTGCAGATCAATGCCGATTCCTATACGCCGACCGATGCCACCCAGATCCCCACCGGCGCGGTCGAGCCCGTGGCCGGCACCCCGATGGATTTCCGCAAGCTCACGCCGATCGATGCGCGCATCCGCGAGCCCTTCCAGCAGCTCATTCTCGCCCAGGGCTATGACCATAACTGGGTCCTCAACAAGCCGCGCCCCGATGCGCTCACCTATGCCGCCAAGGCCTATGATCCCGAGACCGGCCGCATCCTCACCGTCTTCACGACCGAGCCCGGCGTTCAGCTCTACACCTCGAACTTTTTGAACGGCTCGCTGATCGGATCGTCGGATACCGTCTATCGCCAGGGGGAAGGTTTCACCTTCGAAACCCAGCACTTCCCGGATTCGCCGAACCACCCCAACTTCCCGACGACCGAGCTCAAGCCCGGGCAGACCTTCCACTCCGTCACGATCTTCCGCTTCTCGACGGACGGCTGATCATCAGCGGCCTCCGCTTCGCCGGGCGGATATTTCCCCGCCCGGCGGAGCGGAAGGCGAAGGATGAAAAGAAGCGCGCCGGGCCCTGCCGCCGTTCAAGCGGCGGCGCGTCCCATTATCGCCCGATAGACCGCGCTCTCGAAGTCGAGATAGCCGTTGAACGACACCTCATCGATGAAGGGAAGGACCTGGGTTGCCCAGTAGCCGCCAATCCCGTTGGCGCGATCGATCCAGTAGTAGCAATTGGCAAGACCGGCCCAGCCGAGAGAACCGGCCGGCCGCCCCGTGGGCGCGTCGTGATCGTTGATCATGAAGCTCAGCGCCCAGGATTTCGGCATGCCGGGGAAGAATTCGAAGTCATGGGAGGTCGCCGGAACCATCCCCGGCAGCATCTTTATCTTCTTCTCCCCCAGGCCGTTCTTCACCGCCATCCGCACCGTCTCCGGCTTCAGCACGCGGTCGTAATCGCCCATGCCGTCATTCAGCCACATGCGGATGAAACGAAGATAATCCTCGACACTGCCATAGAGCGCGCCGCCGCCCAATTGCACCTCCGGATCGGATGGCCAGGCGAAATCCATCAGCGGCGTGAGTTCCCCATCTTCCCCGCGCTGATGGAGCCGGGCGAGACGCGCGTCCATCGAAGGGTCCAGGACGAAAGCGGTGCCGGTCATCCCAAGCGGCGCGAAGATCCGCTCCTTCATCACCTCTCCCAGTCTTTTGCCGGTGATGGCCTCAACCACCAGCCCGGCCCAGTCGAGATTCGTGCCGTATTCCCATCTTTCGCCGGGATCGAAGAGAAGGGGCGTCATCAGGCTCGCCTTCTGCGCCAGAAGTATGTTGGGAAGAGCCAGCGCCTGCCAGAGCTTCAGATAGGTTTCGTTGAAGCCGGCGTACCCGAACCCCGCCGTGTGCAGCAGAAGCATCCGCGTCGTGATGTCGCGCTTCGGAGCCCGGAGCCGAGGCTTCCCGCCGACTTCGAATCCATCGAGCACCTGTAGCTTGCCGATATCCGGCACATAATTCTTCGCCGGCGCGTCGAGATCGAGCTCGCCGTCCTCGACCAGCTGCAACACAGCCGTGCCGGTGATCGCCTTGGTCGTCGAGAAGATTGCAAAGACCGTGTCGGTCGTCATCGCCGCGTCACCGTCAAGCACGCGCTCCCCCGCCGCGCCGGCATAGACCGTGCCCTTTTCGGTCGGTGACCATCGCGACAACGCCGGGCACGCGGCGTGGGCCCTTCGTCACACGGGAAAGAATGGCATCACAGACGGGTTTCAGGCCGCTCATCATGGAATCTCAACCTTCCTTGTGCATTCGCTGGAACTCGTCAATCCGGATCACGGGGTTACAGTATGGTGGACATGATAAAGCCCCAATCATTTCCGTTGGATTTCTCCCGCGTGCTGCGGGATTTCAATCGTAATCTTTGGGTGGCTGGCGCAAACGGCGCGAAAGGAACGAGGAACCCGCCGTGGCGGCATGAAGGCATGCCACGCCCTCAACGCGCCGCACTTCCGTCGTCGGCTACGCGCCGATGGAACTTCGGATGATGAAGAAGGAGATAGCGATGATCACGCAGCGCATCGCGCGAGGCATCGGCGGTCGGATCGGCGTGCTCGCCATCGGCGCGGCTTTGCTTGCCATGCCGCTCACCATACCCCTCATGGCGTGGGCTCAGGTCGCGATCGGCCCCACCATCGCACCCCCGGTTCCGCGTTACGAGCCGGTGCCGCCGCCGCGGCACGGCTATGCTTGGGACGCCGGCCACTGGCAGTGGGCGGGAGGGCGCTACAATTGGTATGCCGGTCGCTGGGTGCCCGCGCGGCCCGGCTATCACTGGGCGCCCGGAAGATGGAATCATCAGGGGCCGAGCTGGGTCTATGCTCCGGGCCAGTGGGTGAAATAAGGGGAGAAGCAGGCTCCAAACCTTGACGAGGCAGGCCGGTATCGGGCCTGCGCGTCACGCGCAAGAGCGTCCTCGGGTACGCCGAGGCACGCTCTTGCGCCCCCGCTTCAGTCGAGCCACGTCTTGAGCAGCGCGGCCCATGTGCCGCTCAGCGTTTCAACCCGGAGCCAGGTGTCCACATATTGCTGCCACACCAGGTCGCGCGGCAGCATATAGGCGAGCTCGGAATGGCTGAATGGTTGATCCGGATGGATTGGGCATAGAAGCGGGTGCAGCCTGTGCTGGAGCAGCGTCTCCACCCCATCCGTGATCATCATATCCGCCTTGTGGTCAAGCAGGGCCTGGAAGGCGTCGGGATTGGTTTTCGCCCGCACGATCGTGGCGTTGTGCAGATGGGCCAGGTCGAAGATCTCGTTCGTGCCTCCTTGGTTGGTGACGACCCGTACACCCGGTTGATCGATCTCCGCGAGCGTCTGGTATTTCTCTGCATCGCCGCAAAGCGCGATCGCGGCCTTGCCGGACGGCATGACCGGCGTTGAAAACAGCGCCATGCGCGCACGCTGCAGCGTGATGGTGATGCCACCCATGGCGATATCGAATTTCCCCGCGAGCAGATCCGGCATGAGCGTGCCCCATGTGGTGCGCACGATCTCGAGCTTCACACCGAGAGAGGCGGCGAGGCTCCGCGCCCACGTGGCGGCCTGTCGGCATGTACGGGCTTTTCCGTGAAACGATGGATTGCTGTGTTTCGATCGTCATTCCGCGTCCCAATGCCGTCGCGTCGCCATTTTCCTCTCCGCGTGGCGCGCTTGGGTCTGCAATTCGCACCCCCGCGCGGGTGAATTGCCGCCGCGTGTCCCGCGAATCCTCCCGCCAGCTTCTCGGTCGGGCAGGATATCCCCCGGATTTCGATGCGGCGCCTTGAATGCTCGGGGTCAGAACCTCTCGACACGCACAGCCAGGGCATAGCCGAGACCGCGCTCTGTCTCGATCATTCTTGCCGCGCCCATATCCGGCTCGAGCTTTCGCCGCAATCGAAGAACCTGCACATCGACACTGCGGCCGGAGATGTCCTTGTGCACGTGGGTCGCCTGCAGGATATGTTCGCGGGAGAGCAGCCGCCTTGGCGCGCTGAGGAATGCGACGAGCAAGGCATATTCGCTCTTCGTCAGGGTCACGGGCACACCGTTCGGATCGGTCAGACGCCGAGACCGGCGATCGAGCAGCCATCCGCCGAACTGCCATCCTCTGCAATCCGGAGGCCGTGGGATGGCCGCGTGGGAAACCTTCTGCCGGCGCAGCATGGCCCGAATGCGCGCGACCAGCTCCCGAAGGCCGAAAGGTTTGCCCAGATACTGGTCGGCGCCGAGTTCCAGTCCAACCACCCAATCGACATCGTCGCGGTCGCGGCGGGCGGCGACAATCACCGGAACGTCGGAGCGCGAGCGGATCTCGCGCAGCAGCGCAAACCCGTCCATCCGGCTCAGCTGCAAATCAAGAATCGCCACATTCGGCTCGGAGACACCGAAATGCCTCAGAACGTCCCGCCGCTCATAAGCGGTGACGGTGTTCATGTTATATTGCTCGAGATAGCTTCTCACCGCTCGCTGAATGGCCGGGTCCTCATCGATGAGGAGGATACGCGGCTTGGAGATCATCCCAAGCGGCTCCATGACGACGATGATTGTTTATTCGCTTCACCACGGGGCCGGTTACGGATGTAATGCGAGCCAATCGACCCGTGCATGCCACCGGCTCCTCGCGGCGGCGCTCAGGTTCCGTGCGGGACGAAACATCTGGAGCGGGATGAGATCGATCGCGCTCGTTTAATCCCGCTTTTGGTCATCGTTTCATCGTGTGATTCGGACCTGCGGCATTCCATTTTCGGTCATCACGCTCCAGGGCCAGCGCGAGGACGATGGGAGGCAAGGCCTGGGGATTTCCCGATGGCGCGAGACGCCCCGGCAGGCCGCCGGAAGGCCGAAGCAAGTCGATCTGGGATGCGATCGGGCGCTCCGGCGCCGCAGCCCCTACACCCCGACATCAATCACCAGCGCCCCCGCCTCCGCATCGCCCGCGCCGGCCGCCGTTGCCCGCCCGTTCTGCATCCGCGCATGGCCCGCCCGCACATGCCGGCGCATTGCCTCCGCCGCCGCCTCCGCATCGCGTGTCGCCAGCGCATCGACGATCGCCCGATGCTCGGCGGTGGAAGCCGAGAAGCTCTCTGCGCCGGCGAAGCTTGTCCGTCGCAGAAGATGCATGAGGTTGATCACCCGCCGATAGAGGCGGAGCAGCGTCGCGTTCCCGGCCATCGCCACGATGCTGTCGTGGAATGCGACATTCAGCGGATAATAGGCGGCAACATCACAGGAAGAAGCACATTCTGCGAGCCTGGCCAGCAGCGCCTCGAGCGTCTCCAGCTGTTCGGCGGTGATCTGCGGCGCGAGCCGCGCGCCCACCACCGCATCGAGCCCCGCCCGCACTTCATAAAGCTCGTCCGCCTCCGCCGGGGAAATGACCCGCACGACCGCGCCCCGATTCTTCTCGAGCGTGAGCAGCCCGCTCTCGCCGAGCGCCCGGAACGCCTCGCGGATGGTTGCCCGGCTCACGCCGAGCCTGGCGGCGAACTCCACCTCGCCGAGCTTCTCCCCGGTCCGGAGCGCGCCTTCCCGAATCAGGCGCAGCACCTCTTCCTGCACGGCCTCGGCGAGCGTCCGCGAGCGCAGCAGGCTGAGCTCCGAAAGCGGCGGCTCCATGATCCAGTCCTCCCGATATTCGCCCTAGATTGACAGGATGTCAGACAATCCCGCAAGTTCCGTCTCGAGGAGGAGACCTTCGATGCCAACCGAAACCCGCACCGCCCCCCATCCCGCCCCATCGGACATGCCGTCCGACATGCCGAAGCCCGCCACGCCGGAACCCATTGCTGGCGCTGCCCGCGCGGGCGCCGCACTTGGGGGGGCCACCCCGATCCTTGCCCGCTATCTGGCCACCGCCCGCCCGGTGGATCTGCCCGCCGCCGTCCGCAAGGAAGCGCATCGCGGTTTTCTCAACTGGGTCGGCTGCACGATCGGTGGCGCGCATCACGATGCCGCCCGCAACGCCTTCGCAGCCCTCGCGCCCTTTGCCGGTCCCGCCCACGCCTCCCTCCTCGGCCGCGCCGAACGCACCGACGCCCCGCTCGCCGCTCTTGTCAACGGCATCGCCTCGCACGTGCTCGATTTCGACGATACCCACCTCGCAACCGTCATCCACCCCATGGGTCCGGTTGCCTCCGCCGCCCTGGCGCTGGCCGAGGCGCGCGGCGGCGTCAGCGGGGCGGATTTCGTCACCGCGCTCGTCCTCGGCGCCGAGGCCGAGTGCCGCATCGGCCTCTCCGTCTTTCCCGAGCATTATGATCGCGGCTGGCACATCACCGGCACCGCCGGCATCTTCGGCGCCGCCGCCGCCGCGGGCCGCCTGCTCGGGCTCGACGCGACGCGCATGGCCCGCGCGCTCGGCCTCGCCGCGACCCAGCCCACGGGGCTGCGCGTCATGTTCGGTTCCATGACCAAGAGCTTCCACCCTGGCCGCGCCGCCGCGAGCGGGCTGCAGGCCGCGCTCCTCGCGCAAGCCGGCTTCACCGCCGCTGAAGATGCGATCGAAGGCCGCCGCGGCTGGGCGGAGATCGTCAGCACCCGCTTCGATCCGGAGCAGATCACGGGGGATCTCGGCCGCCGCTTCGAGGCCGCTTCCAATACCTACAAGCCCTATGCCTGCGGCATCGTCATCCATCCCGTGATCGAGGCGTGCCTCAATCTCCGCGCCGCGCACGCGCCCGACCCCGACAGGATCACGGCCGTCGAGCTCGCGGTCCATCCCCTCGTGCTCGAGCTCACCGGCAAGACCGCGCCGCGCACGGGGCTTGAATCGAAATTCTCCGTCTTCCATGCGGCCGCCGTCGCGATCGTGCGCGGCGGGGGAGGGGAGACCGAGTTCAGCGACGAGGCTGCGACCGATCCGCGCGTCGTGGCACTCCGTGCCCGCGTGCGTGCCACGATCGATCCCGCGCTCGCGACCGATGCGGCCCGGGTCAGCCTCGTCCTCGCGGACGGGACGCGCCTTGAGGAAAAGATCGACCATGCGATCGGCAGCCTTCTTCGCCCGATGTCGGATGAAGCGCTCGCCGCCAAGCTCGCCGCGCTCGCCTCCGGTGTCCTGCCGGCGCCGCGCATCGAAAAGCTCGTCGATCTCTGCTGGCGGATCGAAACCCTCCCCGACGTCGCCGCGATCTCCGCTTCCGCCCGTCTCGCCTGAACCTGGCAGCCCGAACCTGGTCGCATGAACCTGCCCCACTGAACCTCGCCGCGGGGCAGGTGCCGCGCAAGAACTCCCATCGGAAGGAAACGCCGAATGAACAACGCCACCGCGGCATCCAGGGCTGGAAACGCAAGCCAATCCGCCGGCCAGGCGCGCGCCTCGATCCTCGCCCGGATCGACCGCCTGCCGCCCTCCCGCACCCTTTTCGGCCTCGTCGCGCGCATCGCCAGCGGCGGCTGGTTCGAGTTCTATGAGCTCTTCATGCCGGGCTTCATCTCGGTCGGGCTCATCCGCGGCCATCTCTTCACGCCCACCACCCATGGCCTCCTCGATTTCCACAGCTTCTCGAGCTTCCTCGCCACCTTCTTCGCGGGCATGTTCCTGAGCACCGTGCTTTTCGGAACGATATCAGATCGTTTCGGACGCCGTCCAATCTATGTCGGCGCCATGCTCGTCTATTCGCTCTTCAATTTCTTCATCGTCTTCTCGAGCTCCCCGGGCTGGATCGATTTCTTCCGCTTCGTCGCCGGCTTCGCCGTGGGTCTTCAGCTCATCAACAATGACAGCTTCATCTCCGAGCTGACCCCGCGTGCCTCCCGCGGCCGTTACATGGCCTTCGCCTATACCTTCATCCTCACGGCGACACCCATCGCGGCCCTGCTCGCGACGCTCTTCGTCCCGCACCAGCCTTTCGGCATCGCCGGCTGGCGCTATGTCGTCGCCATCGGCGCCGCGAGCGGCATCGCGGTCTGGTTCCTTCAACGCGGCCTTCCGGAATCCCCGCGCTGGCTTGAGGTTCATGGAAACCGCGCCGAGGCCGATGCGGTGGTGACGAGGATCGAGGAAAAGATCCGCGCCGAGATCGGCCGCCCCCTGCCGCCGCCCGATCCCGCGATCCCGGACGCGGTGATCGAGCATGGCAGCGTCTTCGAGATCTTCAGCGCCTTCTATCTCCCGCGCACGGTCATCATCTCGGTCTTCCAGTTCTGCCAGACGATCGCGGTCTTCGGCTTCGGCTCGTGGGTGCCGATCTTTCTCGCCCATCGCGGCTTTCCCATCGTCCATTCGCTCGAATACACGTTCATGATCGTCCTGCTCACGCCGCTTGGCGGAGGGATCGCGCTCTGGCTCGCCGAACGGTTCGAGCGCAAATACCAGCTTGCGCTCGCCGCGCTCGTGATCGGCATCTTCGGTTTCGCCTTCGCCTCCGCCCGCAGCGTGCCCTTGCTTCTCCTCACCGGCGCGATCATCACCCTTGGCAACAACTGGCTCACGGCGATCTTCCACAGCTATGCGGCCGAGCTTTTCCCAACCCGCATCCGCGCCGCCGCCGTCGGCTTCACCTTCTCCTTCAGCCGCATCGGCGCGATCTTCGTGAGCTACATGGTCGCCGCCATCCTGGCCGGCTACGGCACCACCGGCGTCTTCACCATGATCGGGCTCGCCATGCTCGCGATCATCATCGCCGTCGGGATCTTCGGCCCGCGCACCAATGGAATCGCGCTCGAAGTCCTCTCGCCGTGACATCCACGCCCACCGAAGCCCAGCACCTCGGTACCTGGCTTTCCGCTCTCGAGACGCGCAGCCTGCCCCCGCCCGTGATCGAGACGGCTTCCCGTCTCCTCGTCGATGTCGCCGGCCTCTGCCTCGCCGCGCGCAACGCGGACTATGTAAGCGCCGTCCTCGCCTCGCTCGATTCCGCGGGCCCCTGCATCGCGATCGGCCATTCCCTTCGCCGCAACGGGTTTGACGCGGCCCTTCTCAACGGCACCGCCGCCCATGGCGAGGATTATGACGACACGTTCGAAGGCGGTCCGATCCATGCCGGCGCGGTGATCGTTCCTTCCGTCCTCGCCGCCTGCGAGCGGGAAGCCTGCAGCGGGCAGGATTTTCTCCGCGGCCTCGTCGCCGGGGCGGAGCTGATGTGCCGGCTTTCGCTCGTCGCCCCCATCGCCATTCATCGCGCGGGCTTCCACCCCACCGCCGTCATCGGCGCGCTCGCCGCCTCCGGTGCCGTCTCCGCCGCACTCGGCCTCTCGGCGGAGCAGTCCGTCTCGGCCTTCGGCATCGCCGGCAGCCTGGCTTCGGGAATCATCGAGTATCTCGCCGAGGGCACCTGGACCAAGCGGATGCATGCCGGCTGGGCCGCCCAGTCCGGCCTCCGCGCGGCACTGCTTGCACGCGCCGGCTTTCTCGGCCCGCGCACGGTGCTCGAAGGCAGGCACGGGTTCTTTTCCACTTTTGCCCCCTCCGTCCGTCCCGATTTTTCCCCGCTCACCGAGGCGCTCGGCACGCGCTGGCTGATGGAGACGATCGCCTTCAAGCCTTATCCCTGCGGCACGATGACGCAGCCTTACATCGATTGCGCGATCGCGCTCGGCGAGAGCGGCATCGCGCCCGACGGCATCGCGGAGATCGTCTGCGAGGTGGGGGAGGGGACGGTGCACCGGCTCTGGGAGCCGCTCGCCTCCAAGCAGCACCCCCCCAATCCCTATGCGGGGAAATTCAGCACGCCCTATTGCATGGCGGTCGCATTTTTCGATCATCGCGTCGGCTTCGCCCAGTTCGCGCCGGACCGCCTGACCGATCCTGCCGTGCTCGGCTTGGCCTCAAAAATTCATTACGTTATCGATCTAAAAAACGAATATCCGCGCAATTTCACCGGTCATCTCCGCGCCACGTTGAAGGACGGCACGGTGCGCGAGATCCGCCGACCCCATATGCGCGGCGGCGCCCATGCGCCTCTCGCATCGGCCGAGATCCGCGAGAAATTTCTCGCCAACGCGCTCTATGGCGAGCTCTCGCGTGAAGATGCCGAGGCGATGCTCACCGCCCTCGGCCGTGCCTTCACGGCCGCGGATATCTCCGCAATCCTCCGCGGTTAACCGCCCTACATTCCGCTGCCACCGCCGCCCCCTCCACTGCCGTCCATGGCGCTGCCGCCATAGGAGCTGTAGGGGCTTGCGGGAGCGGCGTTCGTTGCTCCCGCCGGCATATCGCAACCCGCGAGGCCGATGAGCAGAGCCAGCGCCACCCCGATCATCCCCATCCGCACCATCTCTCCCTCCCGCGCCATGCGCCGAATCCGGGAGAGAACACGCCGCAAGGGCTGGCTATTCCCCTAAAGCCATGAATCGATTGATGTTTCACGTGAAACGTAGGGCCGAATTGGCCATATTTTTCTAGCCATAATGTAATGGCTGCCGCCCCCCTTGGTTGTCCCTTTCGGGATGTCGGCCATAATGCCTCTCGCGCCCGGGGAGCAGGACGCGAAAATCAAGAACCAGGGAAAGGAAGCCGAGATGAAGAGAAGCGCACGCGCCGCTTGTTTGGCCTTGCTCGCGCTCGCATGGCTTGCCTCGGGGCTCGCTTCGGGTGTGCCGGTGGCCCAGGCCGCGCCGGCCAGAAAGCTCGTCTATTTCATCTTCACCGGCTACGCCTATCCCTATTTCGCGCCGATGGCCGCCGCGGTGAAGGAGGCGGGAGCCTATACGCCCGATCTCCAGATCCGCATCGTCAACGCCAACAATTCGGCCGCGCAAGAGATTGCTGACCTCAAGGAAGCGGTCGCGGCGGGTGCGAAGGGCATCATCCTCAACACGATCCAGGAATCGGTGACCGCCGCTTCGCTGCAGGCGATGCAGCAGGGCGTGCCGGTCGTCACCGTCGATCGGGATGTGAGCAATCCGGCGGCGCGCGTCGCCTTCATCGGCGATAACGACTTCACGCTGGGGCAGGATCTCACACGCTACGGTATCGAAACGCTTGGGACGCGCGAGGTGCCCAAGCCCTGGAACGTCGTCGTGCTGCAGGGAACGCTCGGCGCCTCGGTCACCATCGGCCGGCAGGCCGGCACGATGAGCGTGCTCGGCCCGCTGGTGAAGGACGGCTCGGTCAAGATGGTACTGAACCAGTCTGCCAATTTCGAGACCGCGACGGCGCAGACGATGATCGGCGCGCTGCTCGCCCGCACCACCAATATCCAGCTCGTCGCCTGCGCCAATGATGCGATGGCGCTTGGCGTCATCAATGCCCTCAAAAGCCACGGCGTCGCGCCGGGGTCGAAAACGCTGGTCGCCGGCGCGGACGCGCAGCCGGAAAGCCTCGATGCGATCAAGGCCGGCACCCAGCTCGATACCGTGACGCATTCGCCCTATGTCGAGGCGTTCTGGGCGGTCGAGGCGATGGAGAATTATCTCGATGGCGGCGTGAAGCCGCCGGCGGGGCAATTCCCGAACGGCGATATCATCATCCCGATGACGCTGGTCACCGGCAAGAACGTGGCGAGCATCGCGGCCTGGGGCACGCCCGAGGTGATCCCGCCCTTGCCCTACGGCAAATCCTCTCCCCATCCGGTCAAGAAATAGCGTGGGAGAATCCGCCGAAGCGCCGTTGCTCGCGGTGCGCAACCTCGTCAAGACGTTCGGGCCCGTGCGTGCGGTGGATGGCGTGAGCCTCGATATCGCGGCGGGCGAGGTGCTGGGCATCATCGGCGACAATGGCGCGGGGAAATCGACCTTCCTTTCCCTGCTGACCGGATTCCATCGTCCGGATTCGGGAAGCCTGATCTATCGCGGCCGGCCGGTGAGGATCACCTCGCCGGCGGTCGCGCGTGATGTGCTCGGCATCGAGATGATCTACCAGAAGCTCGAGCTTGCGCCCGATCTTACCGTGGCCGAGAATCTCTTTCTCGGCGAAGAGCCGCGGCGCTTCGGCTTTTTCGCCGATCGCGCCGGGATGCGGGCGCGCGCCGCTTCGGTGCTCAAGGCGCTCAACACGAAGCTCAAGCCGGACGACATCGTGGGCGAGCTCTCGGGCGGCGAGCAGCAGGTGGTGGCGATCGGCCGGGCGGTGCTTTTCGAGCGCAGCATGGTGATCATGGACGAGCCGACCGCGGCCATCTCGGTGCAGAAGGTGGCCGATGTGCTCGATCTCGTCCGCCGCCTGCGCGAGGCCGGCAAGGCGGTGCTGCTGGTGAGCCATCGGCTCGAGGATCTGCTCGCGGTGGCCGATCGCATCGCGGTCTTCTTCCACGGCACCATCCGGACGGTGATGCCGAACCAGGGGCTCGCGGTCGCCGACCTCGTCCACGCGATGTTCTGACCGCGGGCGAAGACGTCCCGGGTCCCTCCGGAGGCCATGAATCTCACCGCTCTCGGAACATCGCCGATGGCGACGATGCGGCCAGGCAAGGCTCCCCTGGTGGAAGCGGCCATACCAAAAGACGAAACCTGATATCCACGGCCTGAACGTAGCGGAGAGAGACGCTCTGCTGGTATCCAAATTCCGTGCCGAACCAAGCGGGAGCGGAAGCTTTGCCAAATCACGCGATCGGGTTCATCGGGCTGGGCCGCATGGGCAGCCGCATGGGCAAGCGCCTGCTGGATGCCGGGCACAAGGTCATCATTTGCGACACGAACGAAGCCGCGCTCGACGCGCTGATCCGTCAGGGCGCGGAGCGTGCCGGCACGGCCCATGAGGTGGCGGATCGGGCCGAGACCGTGTTCGCAAGCCTGCCATCGCCCCCTATCGTGCAGGAGGTGGCGCTCGGCGCGAAAGGCGTCATTCACGGCAAGGCGGTCAAGACCTTCATCGATGTCTCGACGACCGGCCCGCGCGTGGCGAAGCTTGTGTTCGCGGGCTTGGGCGAGCGCGGGATCGCAGCACTCGATTGCCCGGTGAGCGGCGGCCTCGCGGGCGCGGAAAAGGGCACCCTGTCGCTCATGGTTTCCGGCCCGAAGGATGCCTTCGAGGCGGTGAAGCCCGTTCTTGCCGTGTTCGGCAGGATCTTCTTCATCGGCGAGCAGCCGGGTGCCGGGCAGATGATGAAGCTCACCAACAATCTGCTTGCCGCGGCGGCGATCGCCATTACTTCCGAGGCCATGGTGATGGGGGTGAAGGCGGGCCTCGACCCCTCCGTGATGTGCGATGTGTTCAATGTGAGCACGGGACGCAACAGCGCCACACAGGACAAGTTTCCGCGTTCGGTGATTCCCGGCACCTTCGATTTCGGTTTCGCCACCGGGCTTTCCTACAAGGATGTGCGGCTCTGCCTCGATGAGGCGGAGGCGATGGGGGTGCCGACACCGGTGGGTGCCGCGGTGCGGCAGATGCTCTCGATCACCAACGCTGTCTATGGCCCGGATTCCGATTTCACCTGCATGGTGCGCCCGATCGAGAGCTGGGCCGGGGTCGAGGTGCGAGGGAAGTGAGTCTCGCGCGGGCGACCCGGCGGCGGTAAAAGTTTCCTGACGCTCGCTTTCCTTATCGATAGGAACGGAGGATTCCCATGGATCAGAAAACCTTCGACCGCGGACTCGAGATCCGCAAGGCGGTTCTCGGTGCCGAGTTCGTCGAGAAATCGCTTGCCTCGGCCGATGATTTCAACAAGCCGATGCAGGAGCTGACGACCGAATATTGCTGGGGCGCCGTCTGGGGGCGGGAGACGCTTCCGCGCAAGACGCGGAGCATGCTGAACCTTGCGATGCTGAGCGCGCTCAACCGCCCGCATGAGCTCAAGATGCACATCAAGGGCGCGCTCAGGAACGGCGTGACGAAGGAGGAGATCCGCGAGATTCTGCTCCAGGTCGCGATCTATTGCGGCATTCCCGCGGGGGTCGATTCCTTCCGGGTCGCGCGCGAGGCCTTCCAGGAAGCGGAAAAGGGTTGACGGCGCCGCGATCCGACCGGGAAGGGATTGCCGTGCGGCTCACTCTCCCGTCCGTCACCGAAGGCGCCCGGGAATGAGCAATCGCGCGAAAAGAGTGGCGGTGACGGGTTCGGGCAGCGGCATCGGCGCGGCCACGGCAGCGCTCCTGGCGCGGCAGGGCTGGCGCGTCGTCGGACTCGACCGCAATCCCGAGCCCTCCCCGCCGCCGGGGGAAGTGGAGACGATAACGCTCGATGTCGCGGTCGAGGCGGATGTCCGGCGCGTCTTCGCCGATATCGAGGCGAGGATGGGCGGGCTCGATGCGCTGGTGACCGCCGCCGGGATCTATGAGACGACACCCTTCTTCGAGACGAATGCCGAGATCTTCAGCCGCCTGCTCGCGGTGAATGTCATCGGCACGTTCCTTTGCCTGCGCGAGGGCGCGCGGATGATGGCGCGCGGGGCGCGGATCTGCACGGTGGCGAGCGTCGCGGGGCTGCGCGGCGGCGGTCTCGCCGGCACGGTCTCCTACGCATCGACCAAGGGGGCGGTGCTGGCGCTCACGAAAAATGCGGCGCGCGAGCTTGGCCCGAAGGGGATTGCGGTGAACACCATCGCGCCCGGCATGATCGAGACACCCTTCGCCGCGGTACCGCTCAGCGACCCGACGATCCGCGCGCGCATCGAAGGGATGACGAGCTTCGGCCGTCTCGGCAGTGCCGAGGAGATTGCGGAGGCGATCGCCTGGCTGATCTCGCCCTCCGCGTCCTATGTGCATGGGGCAACGCTCGTCGCCGATGGCGGCATGGCCATGTACTGATCTCGAACAAGGCAGGAACCGTACGCGCCACGACCGGCGCGACAGAGGGAGGGTGATCGATGTCCATGGAGATATCCGCGCAGGCCATGACCGCGGGCGCGGCGCGGCATGGCCTTGCCGAGAGAAGACGAACCGCCATCCGGGGTGCCTTCTTCTCCGAATTCATCGATATGTTCGATATCTATGTGCCGGTGATCGTGCTCGCGCCGGTGCTGTTCTATTTCCAGCCCGCCCATCTCGATCCGGCAACGGTGGCGATTCTCGGCTCGCTCGTCTTCATCACGACGCTGCTCGGCCGACCGGTCGGCGCCCTGATCTTCGGCATGGTGGCGGACCGGATCGGCAGGCGGCTCGCTTCGATCTACTCGGTGGCCGGTTTCGGAATCATCACCTTCCTGATCGCGCTTTTGCCAGGCTATCGGAGCATCGGCTTCTCTTCCTATCTGCTGCTCGTCCTGCTCCGCTTCCTGGATGGCATCTGCCTCGGCGGCGGCTATACCGGGGCGCATCCGCTGGCGATCGAATATGCGGAAAAACATCGCCGCGGCTTCGTCGGCGGCCTGATCATCGCGGCCTTTCCTGCCGCCTATGTCGCGATCACCCTGGTGGCGATGGCGATGTTCGCGCTCTTCCCCCTGAGCGGGCTCGATTCCCCCTATGTGCAATGGGGCTGGCGCATTCCTTTCGTGATCGGCGCGGTCCTCGCCTTCGTTCTGGTCCTTTATTATGTCTTCAAGGTCTCCGAATCGGAGATTTGGACGACCGAGACCAAGGGAGAGCAGAAGCCGCTTCCGCTTTCCGATCTCGTCCGCGGCCGCAGCCTGGCGAGCCTGCTTCAGGTTCTGATCATGATGACCGGATTCTGGACCACCCAGAACATCATCACGATCTTCATGCCCTCCACACTACTGTTGCACGTTCTGCATCTCTCGAAATACGAGCTCACCTTCACCCTGCTCATCGCCTATTGCTGCCTCTTCTTCAGCTATATCGGCGCAGGCGTGCTGAGCCAGAAGATCGGAAGGCGGCGGACCTTCGTCATTCTCGGCCCGCTGATCGCGACCGTGGGGGCCGGCATCCTCTACGCGCTCACCAACGGCGCGGGCCTCTCTTTGCCGGCGATCATCCTGCTCGTCTGCCTGCTTTCGATCCTGGTGACGGCGCCCTGGGGCGTGATCATCACCTACATCAATGAGCGCTTCGTCACCGATGTCCGCGCCACCGGCTTCGGCGTCGGGTTCAGCCTCTCGGTGATCATCCCCTCCTTCTATGCCTTCTATGTGAACTGGCTGAGCCGGATCTTCTCCTTCCATCTCGCGCCCGCGGTGCTGCTCTGCATCGGCGGGGTGATCGGGACGATCGGCGCGGCCATGGGGCCGGAGACGAAGGACGTCGATTTCTGATCCTCGCATGCCCGGCCTGGGCGTGGCTCACTTCGCGTAGGCGAGCCGCGCCTGCAGGCCCGCCAGGATGAGGATGCAGGCAACGAAGATATATTGGTAGAGCGAGGCAAGCCCGAGCAGCACGATCACGTCATTGATGACGCCGATCACCAGCACGCCGAGCGCCGCGCCGACGATGCTGCCGCGCCCGCCGGTGAAGGGAATGCCGCCCAGGATCACGCCGGCGATCGCAGAGAGCGAATCGCCTTCGCCGCTCAGCGGGTAGATCGATTGCTGCCAGGCGGCGAGCATGATGCCGGCCAGCGCTGCGAGCGTGCCGGAGACCACGAAGACGAAGATCTTTATGCGCCCGCTTGGCAGGCCCACCGCGCGCACCGCGCTTTCGTTCGAGCCGACACCACGGATCCAGCTCCCGAGCGGGGTGAAGGAGATGAGCGCCTGGCCGAGCACCACGATCACGAGCGTGATGAGGATGAGGACCGAGACGCCGTGAACGCTCGCCGCCATCCAGGCGAAGCCGAAGGGGCGCGCCGGGCTCACGGCATCGGGGCTGATATAGTTTCCCTGGTTGAACAGAAGCGCGATGCCGCGGATGCCCCAATAAGTGCCGAGGGTGACGATGAAGGAGGGGATTCCGCCGCGGCTGACGAGAAGGCCGACCCCGAGTCCGGAAAGCCCCCCGGCGAAAAGCCCCGCCAGCACCGCGAGCGGCCAGGAGACGGCATGCAGGACCGTGAGCCAGGCCACGAACATTCCGCCGGCGGAGAGCACGCTTTCGATGCCGAGGTCGATCATTCCGACCAGGATCACGAACGCCTCGCCGACGGCGAGCACGACGAGGAAGCTCGAGCTCGTCGCCACCGCAAGGAGGTTGCGGAGCGTGAGGAAGGATGGTGAGAGGAGGGCTGCGATCAGCGAGATCGCGATCAGGAAACCTGCCGGCCGCCAGACATTGCCGGGCCGGCCGAGAAGATTGCGCCGCGTGCGCGGAAGCGTCTGAACCTCGCTCATCCGGCGATGGTTCGGGTCTTCGCCCGGCGCGTCAAGGGGGACGGATCGTGACGCAGCCGGCGAGCGCTTCGCCGTTCCGGTCGTGGAGGAACGGAGCGGGGGAAAGAGCGGCGCGCGGCCGGTGTAACCGCCCGTCAGGTGATGACTGTCTCAGCACATTCAGGCTCAGCACATTCGGGGCTCTTCGCTGTTTTTCCGTCAGGGCCCCGATGGGGGCAAATCAGAGCAGCCGAATCCAGCCTCCTGCAGGGGCCGTCTTTCGACAGGGTTCTGGCACGTCCGGGCGTTGTTCTTCCTTTCTCGGCGCACATTTGTTCGGATCCGGTCGCTGTCAGGCTCAAGGCGCCTTGTCCAGCGGTGCGCATACAGCTGCGCGCCGCCAAAGCGGATCGCGATCGATTGGAATCGGCTGATGGCGTGAAGGACGCTCGCCAAAACAAATCCATGGAACGTTTCGCATGAGCCCATGCGAACGCACGCCGCGCCGGCACGGCCCAAGCGATCACGATCGAGCCAGCCGGCCCTGCTACGCTGCCATTCGCCGGAGCCTTCGCTTCCGGCGGCTTCCGCGCGGGCGCGTCAGCCTGCCGGAGTTCCCGGTACGCGATCTCGACAAGTGGCGCGATGTTCATGCGGCTGATGCCGCGGGCGGGCGGGAGAGATCAATCGGAGCAAAGAGCCGAGAGGCAAGCGACTGAGTCGAGCATGCCGAAGGCCATTCAAGACGCGTCAGCCTCCTCCGCCCGTTCCATTAATAAATCGATATGAATGATCGTATGGAGAGAAATATGCACCATAACCAGGCCCAGACTGCAACGACAACAGTGTGCCGTCTTGATAATAGAGATCGGATTGCGCGCTTGAATCAGGACCATCGTTGGCGATCGCGACGCATCCCATAAGAGGTGCGGCGAGCAAAGTGGCAGCGAGCGCTGCCCGGATCGATTTCTTCATATGGGACTGCACCTGTTTGCGCGAAATCGGTTCCGCCGGAGTCAACACTGGCCGTGAGTGGCAAACGATCCTGGCGCCGGTTTCAAAACAACGTGGTATGATTCAGCGGCGCTGCAATACCATTGAACAGAATTCGAAGACCGATGGTTCAAATAAGAAGACGCTGTTTGAAAAGTTGGAAATATCGGAAAAAATATTCTATTCAAATAATTTTTGCTGGGAAACGCTTGGCATTTGACCCTTCGCCGCATGACAAAAGAGGGGTTGACGGGCGGTACCCGAGGAAATCCTTGTCGAAAGGCAAGGGCAAAGACTACCGTCAATGCTCCGAAGGGCGAAATCGACGACCATCTGCGGGATCCCGGTTACGTCTGTCAACGACACCGCCACATGCGGTGAGAGGCTGCAAGGCGATGGCGCCTTCGAACTCCAGAGGAGAGTTCGGCCATCGCTTCCCTTCGAGACCGGTGAAGGGACCGTCCACGGAAAGATTCGGAAATCTGAGCGGATTGAGGGCGATGAATTCCGAGAGCGAGTACGAAGGTTATTTCGAGGCGCGCAGCTGGGGTCAAACCACAAGTGAGCAGCACTTCTGGTACTATGACGGCCTCACTCGCCACCTGAGATTCGCGAAAGGCGCTGGCGTTCTTGAGATAGGCTTTGGTGACGGCCGATTTCTCGATTGGTGCCGGAGCCGAGGATTGGCGCCCGTCGGCGTCGAGATACAAGAGGCAGCGGTTGCCAAGGCGGTTGCGCTTGGGCACGAGGTGTATAAGGGCCCTTTCAGCAGCTCGACACTTGCCCCTGGCCGACAATTTCAGATGATTGTCTGCCTGGATGTGCTCGAACATTTGACGATAAACGAAATTCGCGAGTTGTTTCGAAATACGATTTCCCATCTGGCAGCCGATGGGAGATATTTGGTCCGATTCCCCAACGGGAACAGCCCGTTCGTCGGACCACACCAATTCAGTGACAGCACGCACAAGATCGTTCTAACCCCAGGGATGATGCAGCAGTTAACGAAGCCACTCGGGTTGCAGGTCGAGCATGCGTTTAACGATCGAATCCTGCCGGGTCCCTTTGTCAAGCAATGCCGGCGGCGGCTCGCCTACGGTCTGCGCAGCACGTTCGAGGCAGTGATCGGTCTTACCTACTTCGGGCATATCGTTCCGTTGGACCCGAATGTCTTCGTGATACTGACCCGACTGCCAGAGGAACGGGGGGACGGAACGAGCGAGCGGCCCGCGCAGTGAGCACGTCTCTTCGCTGCAAGGTGCGATAGCGACGGCATGATCAATAGTTTTCTTGGTGCTGGAAAATCGGCGCGGCATTGGAGACATTTTGCTCGGTGGAAATATTTTCTCGACAATTTTATTTTCCACGAAATTTTTCACGAGACTCGCCTGTGCAACTCGATGCTTCCAAGGCAGACCCACCCATACCGGTGGTATGGCAGGCATCTACGAAACGTACCCGAGCAGCCGCCAATGCCACCGTGGGCCGGCAGGGAGGTCACGAACAATCCGAAAAGAGGGCGCCTGTTCGACGGATCGACCTCTACCGCTTGCCCATGGCCTTCCCTGATCTGCCCAGGCCGCGCCTTGGCCCTGTGACCCGGCCCTCAATATCAGGCAGACGATCTCTAGTGTCCTGCCCCTGAAATGCCTTCGCATTTCAGGGGCAGGACACTGAAAACAAAGAGCGAGTATCCCGGCGCATGATGACGATATTTGCGAATCGGGACACTAGGATGGAATGTCGACTACGATGACCAAGGGCGCGTGCGCTGGGGTCACTCCGGAGCATTCGGTCCCGGCAACGCGGCCTCGGTCAATCTCCTTCCGGCGGACCAGTTTGGCATCGTCTCGCTTGCCAATGCGCAGCCGATCGGGCTCGCGGAGGCGGCCAACCGGAGTTTCTTCGCTCCGGCGCTCGCTGGCACGATAGAGTTGGCATGACAGAGCTGGCATGATCGAGAAGGACTGGATCATCCTCTGCGGCCAATTGTTCGCGCAATCGACGGCGCCCGATCTCGGCACGACGACCGACGATGCCACCCCCCTTATGTTGCCATCACCGTCTTTGCCTGCCGGGGCATAGGCCGGAACCTATGCGAACGATCTTTTTGGCAAGGTCGAAATTGCGCAGGCTGGGAATGGGCTCGTCATCGAGCTTGGGCCGCGGCAGAACCCGTTTGTGCTCGCGCATTTCGATAGGGACGCGTTCACATATCGGCCGCATGGCGAAAACGCCCGAGGTCCGGCGGCTGTGGCCTTCAGTGTATCCGCGAATCGTTTGGCAACCGGCGTGACAGTCGAGAACCTCGACCGTGACGGACAGGGCCGCTTCCGGCGCGAAACCTCTGGCGAGGAGAGGTGCTGAACGTTTGCATCCGAGAGCGTCTGACGCGCCGGCGATCCAATGGCTCAGGGCGAAATTCAAAATTCTGAGACACTCTTTGATGAAGACGTGACGGTGAGCGCCAGTCATGCATATGATGTCGCTCCCCTCGGTCTTCCCAAGGGGAAGGTGAAGCCAAGCTATCACCCCAGTCGACTCGCCCTTCGACTTCGCGAGCGAGGCGGCTCTTTCTCCGGCTCGTGCGCGGCCGTTCGATGGAGCGGCCGCTTCTCGTCCATGGCTCGCGAGGCCAGATTAGGGTGACGAAGGGCCTCCGAAGGGCGGCGCGGCCGCGGCGCCCAGCCTCGCGCGTGGGTCGAGAGTCGTCACTCATCGAAATTCTTCATCCCGGAGAAGAAGCTGGGAGGCGCCGCGTTGCGGTGCGCAGTCCGGGCCCACATGGCCCACGGAGCGCGGGCTGCCGGTTCGCGCCCGCTGTCCGTCACCCATTGTGGAAGGCGCTTGGTTTCAGATTCGTCTTGTCAAGCGGGGCCGAAATGGGCACGACCATTTCTTGCAATGGGCGTCCGGCCGTGACGCTCACGGATAGACGGGGGGAGAAGAGGAAGATGATCCGCAGAAGACTCACTTTGCTGTCGCTCCTGGCGGGGTTGATGATGGCCGCTGGTGCCTGGCCCGCCCGCGCCGATGCGCTTCAGGACATCAAGTCCAAGGGTGTGCTGGTGGTCGGCGTGAAGGCGGATTATCCGCCCTTCGGCTACCGCGCCCCGAATGGCGACATTATCGGGATCGAGCCAGACCTGGCGCGCGACGTCGCGAAGCGCCTGGGTGTCAAGGTGCAGTTCGTGCCGGTGGTGGCCGCGAACCGGATGCAGTTCCTGGAGCAGGGGAAGATCGATCTCCTGATCGCCACCATGAGCGACACGCCCGATCGGGCGAGGGTCGTCGCCATCGTCAAACCCGATTATTACGCATCAGGCTACAACCTGATGCTGCCCAAATCGATCAGGATCACGGCCTGGGACCAGCTGAAAGGCAAGCCGGTCTGCGCCATTCAGGGCGCATTCTACAACAAGCAGGTAGCGGAGAAGTTCGGAGCCCAGGTGATCGCCTTTACCGGCGTGGCCGAGGCGCTGACGGCGATGAAGCAGGGGCGGTGCGTCGGTTTCCTCTACGACGATACTGCGATCGAGGGGCAGATGCTGAGGCCTGAATGGAGCGCCTATGCGATGCCGCTGCCTTCGCAGGATGCGCAGCCCTGGGGCCTTGCTGTGCGCATGGGTGAGAAGAGCTTCTACGATTTCATGGCGAAGACCGTGGCCGATTGGCACAAGACCGGCCTGATACTGAAGCTGGAAACGAAGTACGGCATCCCGCAGCATTCCAAGTTCGCTGAGGAGATGCACAAGAAATACGAATAGAGGACGGGACGGCACTCAACGGCGCGCCACCCGATCTGTTGCGGGCGTCTTTCATGCATGGCATCGCCGCCTGGTTTCGCCATTTGCATGAAACCACCGGCATTAATCTGACAATTGCCTATGACCCGTTCGACCGGGCACGGTTCCTGCACGGCTTGCTGGTGACTCTTGAGCTGTCAGTGATCACGATTGTGGGTTCCGTGCTGGTCGGCCTCATCGGGGCCTGGCTACAGGGGGCGCGTCTTGTGTGGACGCGTCGGATCGTGCAGGTCTACATCCAGCTCTTCCGCAATACCCCGCCGCTCGTGCAGATGTTCTTTTTTTATTTCGGATTGAGCTCGGTGCTGCCTACGATGAAGAACAGCTTTGGCATCCAGGAACCGCTGGTGAGCGGCTTTGGCTGGGCATGCATTTCGTTGATTTTCTTTGCGGGTGCCTTCAATGTGGAGATTTTCCGCTCCGGCATTGAGGCGATCCCGAGCTCGACCATCGAGGCGGCCGAGGCGCTGGGCTATACGCGGCTGCAAACCTACCTAAACGTGGTGCTGCCGCTGGCCACGCGCGTGTGTCTGCCGGCGCTGACCAACAATCTGGTGAACCTGATCAAAACCACCACGCTGGCCTATGCCATCGCGGTGCCGGAACTGCTGTATGTTTCGAACCAGATCTGGTCGGACAGCGTGAACGTGCCTGAAATGATGGTGGTGCTGCTCGTCATCTACACCGCCCTGGTGGGCCTGCTGGTCGCGGCGATGAAGGCATGGGAGCGGGCGCTGCGCCGGCCCGGTCTGGGCACATGACCGCCCGCGTGCTGCCCGTGATGCCGCCGCTGCCGAAGGTGTTGCGTCGCGACGCGCCGCTTCCGCGGCTGCGTCTCTCGCTCTGGCACGGCGTGGCGCTGGCCGGCTTCGTCGTACTGACGGCCATGGCTGCCGACGCCGCCACCGAGCCGGCGCCGCGCGCCGGTGTGCTGGCGGTGCTGGTGCGCTGGTCGCCGCTGTTGTTGCGCGGCTTCGGCTTCAATATCCTGATCAGCTTCATGGCGATGGCGATCGGCACGGTTCTGGGCGCATTTCTCGGCCTGGGCCTTGTTTCGCTGCGGCGGCCGGCGCGCGCGCTCGCCTGGGTCCTTACGGAGTTCTTCCGCAACGCGCCCTGGCTCGTGCTGCTGTTTTTCATGATCTATATGCTGCCGTTCCGTATTCAGATCGGTCCGCTTTCCATCGCCCTGCCGGATTGGGTGAAAGCCGTTATCGGCCTTGGCCTGCCGGTGATGGCGAATGTCGCCGAGGTTATGCGCGGCGCCGTGCAGTCAATCCATCCGGGCCAGTGGGAGGCAGCGGAGTCGCTTGGCTTCAGCCGCAACCAGCAACTCTGGCAGATCATCCTGCCGCAATGCATCAAGCGAATGATCCCGCCATGGATGAACCTGTATGCGATCTTGGTGATGGGAACGACGCTCGCCTCGATCGTCGGCGTGAACGATGTGGTGACCTTGGCCGGCCAGGTACAGGCGGCAGAAGGCGGGCGAACCGACCTTCTGGTGCCGCTCTATGGTTACGTGCTGCTGCTGTTTTTCATCTACTGCTATCCCATCGCACGGCTGACGCAGCGGCTGGAGCGCCGCTACGCCGTGCGCATCTGACCGGCTGAGAATGCCGTAATGCCCCGAGGCTTCGACCCCCCCACCGGCTGGACGCCGGACCAGCCGCTTGTCGCGATCGAGGATGTGCATAAATCCTTTGGCGAGGTTGAAGTACTGAAGGGCGTCAGCCTTACCGTGCGTAAGGGCGAGGTGGCGTGCATCATCGGCCCGTCCGGCTCCGGCAAGTCTACGCTGATTCGCTGCGTGAATGCGCTGGTGCCATTCCAGAAGGGCTCGATCAAGGTGCTGGGGATCGAGGTGAACGATCCGCATCTGGATAAGCTGCGCCTGCGCAAGCACGTTGGGATGGTGTTCCAGCAGTACAATCTGTTTCCGCACCGAACGGCGCTGGAAAATGTGATGATGGCGCCGGTTCAGGTGTTGAAACGCCCGCGTGCCGAAGCGGAAGCGGAAGCCTATGCGCTGCTCAAGAAGGTGCGCCTGGAAGGGAAGGAGCACGCCTATCCAGGCGAATTGTCTGGCGGCCAGCAGCAGCGTGTGGCGATCGCCCGGTCGCTTGCCATGCATCCCGACGCGATGCTGTTCGACGAGGTAACCGCCGCGCTCGACCCGGAAACGGTGAAGGAGGTGCTGATCGCCATCCGTCAATTGGCGGAGGAGGGGATGACCTGCATTCTGGTGACGCATGAAATGGGCTTCGCGCGAGAGGTGTGCAATCACGTCTATTTCACTGACCGCGGTGTGATCGTGGAGCATGGTCCTCCGGCGGAGTTTTTCGCCGCGCCACGCGATCCACGTACGCAGGCATTTCTCAGCCAGATATTGTAGGGTTGCCGCATGCGTCCGGCGGAGTGGAGAATTGCAGGTCGCCTCCATGAACCAAACACAGCGGCACTATGCTCTCCACTTCGATGACCGCAGCCTGCCGATACCAGGCTGCGGTCATCGAAGTACTTGAGCGATCTGATCGAGCAGGATCATCCGGGCGTGAAGCCCCAAATCTGCCCGCTGCCCGGGTTCAAGCGGCTCACGATTGCGGCGATCTCTGTGGCGGGGATCGAGCTGCTGCTTCGGATCCGCAAGGGACGGTTCGACCTCAATCGGCTGCTTGTCCAAAATCGGCGTACACCTGTCCACGACGATGCCGTCCTACCAGCCCGATCGAACGACAACATCGCCTGCCGCAGTCGAGGCCTCCGGCTCATCATGCTATTTGTACGGGAGCCTGATTGTGCTGGAGCCTGACGTCGTTGGGTCTGCCGGCGGTTGAAGCGATGCGCACGTCCCGATCCGACAGGGACTGTGTCGGTGGTTTACTGTCACGTGATTCGTCTCTGAGTCGGCCTACGCGACCACTTGACACTCCTCAAAAGGGTAAGCTTAGCTTGCCGGGCGGTCGAGAGGGCGGCAATGTCCGGGCTATTGGCGGGGAAGGTTTGCCTGGTCGTCGGCGGCGGATCTGGGATCGGTGCAGCCGCGGTTCGGCTTGCGGTGCGCGATGGGGCAGAGGTGGTTGTCGCTGATATCGCGGAGGACGCTGCCAAGCGCGTCGCCAACGCTTGCGGTGCCGATGCGGCGACCGTGGATGTGCGGAGCAGCGAATCCGTCAAAGCACTGGTCAGCGAAGTCGTTGCTCGTCATGGCCGAATCGACGGCGTCTTCCATACGGCGATGTCGGTTCCGCTGGTCAACAAAGATGATCGTCGTGTCACCGAACTTCCGGAGGCAATCTGGGAGTCCATTCTTTCCCTCGTCCTTACGGGCACTTACCACGTCTGCAAATACGTCGGCCAACAGATGCTGCGCCAGCGCGCCGGCAGCATCGTGCTTACAGCGACGTCCGACGCCTTGATCGGGCAGGCCGGCATCGATGCATACACCGCAGCGAAGGGTGGTGTGATCGCGATGACCCGCTCAATCGCCGCAGGATTGTCGCCCGAGGGTATACGAGTGAATGCGGTGTGCCCCAGCTTCGTTGAGACGCCGCATCAGCGCGGCTTCCTCGATGATCCGGTCTTGCGCTCTCGAATCGAGGCGATGCATCTGATGCCGATCATGACGGCCGAGGATGCTTCCGAGCTTGCGCTATTTCTGCTTTCGGACCGCGCGCGTTACCTGACCGGTGGCATCCACGTCTGTGACGCCGGCTACACAGCATTCAAAGGACGGATGGATGTCCTTGAGATCTTTGATCGCGTTGCGGACTGACCGCATCGACGGCGGCAGGCTCGCCGAGCAGAGATCGCCAAAACCTCGAGACTTTACGGAGCGTGACCGCACGGATTGGCTGACAACAACCACACATCGCCTGCAGGGGGCCGAGATGCGAATATTCTCCGACAGAAAAAGATGCGCAGGAGTTCGCGGGCGCGGATTTTTGGCACTGAGTGTCGCGATATTTGCGGGCGGCCTCATCATCGCATCTCCCTACCACGCCCGAGCGCAGGACGCTGCAATGGCGGGCGGGCAAGCCTATGCGGGGAAGATCACCTACTGGTTCTGGGGCGAGAGCGATATCCCCGGCATCGACAAATGGATGTCGTCCATGGTGTCGGCCTATGAGAAGTTGCATCCCGGGGTGACGCTTAATCTTGTTCCCCAGGCCTCCGATACGCTCATCGGCGCCTTTCGGCTTGCCGCGCAGAGCCGTTCCGGACCTGATATCGACACCCAGTGGGCGACGCTTCCGACGTTGACACCCTATTGGGACAAGGCTGCCGTTGCGATTTCGGACTATGTGCCCGCAAGCGAGACGTCGCAGTGGCTGGAGACCAGCGAGAATGCGGAGGGCGGCAAGATCGTTGCGATGCCCATCTACCTGATAGGCGTGCCGCTGGTCTGGAACAAGCAGTTGTTTAAGGAAGCGGGACTCGATCCAAACACCCCACCGAAGACCTGGGACGCGTTCCTCGCCGATTGCGCCGCGCTCAAGGCCCACGGAATCACCCCTTTCGGCATGGGCAACAAGGACGGGTATTTCGGGGCGTGGATGTTCGCGATCTATCTCACCCAGGAGCTCAATTCCCTTGACGAGATCAAGGCCGCAATCGGCAATATCGGTGGCTTCAGCATGGAGCAGCTGGATGGCTTGCTGAGCAACCTCTACGCGATGATGCAGACCCTCGTGCAGAAGGGCTACCTCAATTCCGACGTGGCGTCGCTGGACCTGAACCAAGGATGGCAGCTCTTTCCCCAGAGGAAGGCGGCCATGGCCTTCACCACCGACGGCAATGTTCTCACCTGGGGAAAGGCACTCGGGGAGGAGAATATCGGTGTCGCCGAGCCGCCCAAGTGGGGACACGGGAAGCTCGCCGATTCCTATGATGTGACGCAATCGTCGGACGAATTCATCACCAGCTGGGCACCAAACAAGGCGGCCGCCGCGGCCTTCCTCGTCTGGCTTCATGACCCCGCAAATATGAAGGCACTGTACGCCGAGACGGGCGCGTTCCCCGCCGACAAGCGTTTTCCGGTCGCCTCGATCACAGATCCTCTGGCTCAGCAGCTTTATCAGCTCGACACCGCAAAGACCTCGATCTGGCTTGAGAACTATTTGCCGCCGCAGGTCGACAACGATGCCGATCTGCCGGCAGGACAGCTCATCACATCGAAGTCAGGTACTCCCGATCAGGCAGTGGAAATCTGGAACCGGGTTATCCAGAAATGGCGCGTCCAGCAGATTCCGGAGTACCAGCAGTACCGCAAGTGGGCCGGCGGCAACGGCTGAGCGCGAGCAATCCGGGACGTCGCTCGGGGCCCTCGATCAAGATCGCCGCTGGCGCACTCGCGCAGCGGCCCGACTGCCCAAGCGGTGATTTTCCCGGCCGAGACGAGAGCATGACGATCGGAATGCGCGGTGGCAGACGCCGGGAGGGCTTTGCCGTGCCGGTGGGCGAGTTCACGGAGTTCCCGGCCGAGTGGCGATGCCATTGAGCCATTCGCGTGTGCGCGGCCATACGGGCGTGGCCGGATTGACGAGGCACCCCGGAGGCTGGTGGACGATGCGTCATCGTCTCTGGCCCTATTTCTTCGTCGGCCCGGCGGTCGCGGCGATCGCCACCGGGTTTCTCTATCCGCTCGCCAAGGTTGTTTGGTTCAGCCTCTACTCGGGCTCGCTTGGCGCACTGTCCTATGTGGGGATCGCAAACTACGCGGGCCTTTGGCAGGATCCGGTCTTCTTCCAGTCGGTCCTGAACAATCTGAAGCTGCTGACGACCGTCCCGGTAATGACGATTCTCGCCCTATCGATCGCATTGATTCTAAACGCCCAGGTCCGGGGTTGGCGGCAGTACCGGGCGATCGTGTTTTTTCCCTATATTCTGCCCGCAACGGCGATCGGCCTGGTGTTCGGCTATCTGCTCGAGCGCAATGGTGTGCTCAATACCCAGCTTCGCAGTTGGCAGCTGGGCTGGCTGGCAAAGGACTGGCTTGGCTCCGCCGCCAACGTGGTCCCGACGATCGGCGGCGTCATCATCTGGCAGCAGCTCGGCTTCGGGGTGGTGGTGTTTGCCGCCGCGTTGCTTGCGGTCCCGCAGGAGCTGGTGGAGGCAGCACAGCTCGATGGCGCCAATGCCTGGCAGATTCAGCGCATGATCCTGATTCCCTATATTCGGCACACAATAGAATTCTTCGTCGTCGTCGAAGCGATCACTGTGCTATCGTCCATCTTCACCTATGTTTATGTCCTCACCAAGGGTGGGCCGGCGGAAGCGTCGAGCGTCTTGGAGTACTATATTTTCGAGAACGGATTCGAGAATGGAGCCATCGGTGTCGCCTCTGCGGCGGTGGTCGTCTTGCTGGTCCTGGCCTGCATTTTGATCGCTTTTTATCTTCGTTTGCGGGCACGCGCGACGGACACTGGACGATGAAACGCGCCTTGATCTCGCTCGGCCAGCAAGCCCTGTTGATTTTGCTGAGCGTCGTGTCGCTCTATCCGCTGTGGTTCGCAATTCAAACGGCTCTGAAGACACCCCAGGCATACGCCCTCGATCCGAGCGGTATCCCACGAGCGCCAACGCTTGAGAATTTTTTTTCGTTGTTCGATGTCATGCCGTTCGGCCGCTGGATGCTCAATAGCGTTGTTGTCTCCTTCATTTCCGTTGCGGCAGCTACACTGATTGCCGTCCTTGCCGCGTACGCGGTCGTCTTCGGACGGTTTTGGGGACAGCGCGCGTTTTTCAGCCTGAACATCGCGCTGATGGCCCTGCCGCCGGTGGCCCTGATCGTCCCGCTCTTCACGTTCATGGTTCAGGTGGGTCTGATTAATACCCTGCCTTCAGTTATGCTGATCTACACGATTCTCGTAATCCCCTTTTCGGTGTTCTTCCTTGTCAATTTCTTTCGCGAGTTGCCGCTTGAGCTGATCGAGGCGGCAACCATCGATGGCGCGTCGCATGTGCGGATTCTCTTTCAAATCGTGATGCCGCTCTCGGTCGCGACTACGGCGACCCTAATCATCGTAAATGCGATATGGGTTTGGAACGAACTGCTTTTTTCTCTCGTTTTTCTGCAGAACAATACCCAACGAACGCTCATGGCGGGCTTGGCGTTGTTCCAGGGGCGGTACTCGACCAATGAGCCCTTGGTGATGGCAGGTGCGTTTCTGTCGATTCTTCCATTGGTCATTCTCTATCTGGGAAGCCAGTCGTTCTTCGTTCGTGGAATGACCGCCGGTATCGGCAAGTGATGCCAACCGCTCGAAGAACTGTCTTTTTGAGGTGCCTAGTGCGAAAATCCGGTGATCGCGACTCATTTCGGGGTTCTTCGGCGCGAGCGTGACCTGATTCTAAGCGAGCAGTGTGGAGAGATCACCCGGAGATCACGAGCGGGGATGGACTGCGCTTTGTTTGCAGCGGCGTTTGTATTTCCAGCTTGACCCGCATGGACAGGGGTCGCTCCGGCCTGGCTTCATGAAGCCGACCAGCGGTACGGGGACGGGCTCGTGGCGGGCATCTTTGGCAAGCGCGATCCAATCCGTCGGCGCTGGTCTCATTGCCCTCCGGAAGCCGCGAGCCCAGGTCCTCACTGCATCGTGGGTGGGCACGCCGTCGGCAGGCTGGAAGGCAGGGCAGCCATCGCAGATCCGTTGCGGCTGTCAGGAATTCTATGCGGGAGCGATGATGATGGAAGAGAAGGAATGCCCCGATGGCCGCCGAGAGAGGATTTCTGGATCCGTTGCTTGAGGGCCGCGACCCGAATGCGGTATTTGCCAAGGAAGGACGGCTGGAGGGTCCGGAGAGGGTGCTTTCGGAGCGTATTCCGAATGCCGAGCTTGACGAGCATCTTGAAGGCGAACGTGCCGATGGCGTCTCGCTTTGCGTCGCTATCGGCTGCACGCTCTTGCGATCTCCCGGCCCGATCAGGCCCGCAATAGAGGGCGGGCACGTCCGCTGGCGTGTCTTGTAGCCCAGGCGCGCAAGGAACGGCAGAAGCCGCCCCTCCAGGTCGTCGCCCCAGGCCCGCCCACCGTGCGCCATGGTCGGCCCGCTCAGTGCCGACCTCCCATCAATCACTCAATTCCTGTTTCGGGAATCCTCAAACTCTCCAAAACTGAAATCTTCCGCCAACGTAGCGCTAGAGCAGATCGCGATCAGATGGAATCGGCTGATCGCGTGAAGATGCTCGCAAAACAAACACATAGAGCGGATTGCGTGAGCCCATGCAAACGCAATTCGCTCTAGCGCTTTTCTCCGGGTGGATGCGGATGAGGGACGCGGCCTCTGGGAACAGCAGGAGCTGGATCGAGACGGGCAGGCTCAGGCAAGATTTCCGAGGCTTGGGCCTTTTGCCGGGTGAAATGCATCAGAATAGGCAAGCGGAGTACAGCGGATCGCCCTCGGTTCTGACATCCGGTCAAGGTGCATGTGGTGGATCATCGCGAGGTGTCGGCCGCGAGTGCGTTGCTCGGGAGTGAGGCCGGCGAGCCGGGGCGCCCTCGACCGCGTCGGCGCGTCGGAAAGTGCGATGTTCAGGGTCATGGGCGGCAATCGTACCATCGGCACACGGGCCCATCATGCCGGCGGGCCATGGGCGTTGGCATGAGCTGGCCGGGCGGCTCGGGCGAGATTCGGACGGAAAACAGGCGTTGCATGACGTTAGCCACGCACTGGCTCGCTCCGGCCGGTCATCTGCAGGATTTGCGCGCGGTGGACCCAGGCAACCGCAAACAGGATCGCGGCAAGAACGATCGTGTGAATGACGTCTCCATGGAGAGCCAGCAACTGTGCGAAGAATGCGCCGACGCAGACAACCCCAAGCAGCACGGCACCGAATGCCGTCATCCGCGGCGCGATCAGCAGACCGGCACCAACGATTTCGCAGATCGCCGTGAAGTAGCGGAACCATTGGCCGAGCCCGACCGTGTTGAATTCCGCGACCGTGGACGTGAAGCCTGTCAGCTTGGCGCAGCCTTCCCCGAAGAAGGCGAGGGCGAGCAAAATTTCCAGCACCCGAAAGGCAATTGAACGTGCCCGAGCTTTGATGGGGGGTGCCGCAGTGCGCATTGAATGGATTTCCCACTGTCGGGGAGAGACTGGGAGACATTCGCAGCCTAATATTGCTTGCGCAAGTCGGATGGATTTTATGGAAATTATGACCGATGGACCCGGAGACTCCTGTCCCGGCTGGCGCGCGCGACAAGTTGTTGGCGGCAACGGCGAACGTGAAGGCCCAGTCGACCTTGGCAAGCCCTCGGAGTTTGGTCTTGCGCGAGCCAGCCATAGCCTTGATCCAACCGAACGCCTCTTCGATCCGTTTTCGGATGCGCCGGCTCGCTTCGTCCCCTCGATGGCACATTGTTCGCCGGTCGATGGCAGAGCGCCGTCCATGCAGTTCCTCATCCGTCGGCCGATGCAGATGGCGAGGGAGATTCCGAGGTTTCTTGCTGCCTCGCACATTTGCGGACCTGCTTTCTGTTCGCTTTGCGGGGGCTGATCACGCGAACCGTGCGACGCTGCGAGGCCGCATGATCGCCGCCGACATCGCGGGCGCGGCGCTCGTCGTGATTGTTCCGGGTGAAACGTTGACCGGCGTCACGGTGCTGCTCGACCGGATACGCGGACGCTTCCCGAACCTGTCGGCCGAGGCCATGAAGCGCGCCCTTGTCGCGGCCGGCGCGCCGGACGGACCTGCATCGGCTGGGGCGGCCGACCCTCAGGGAAGGCGCTCACGGCGGCATCAAGGTCGGGCGCTGTCAGGAACAACCGGACTTCAAGACCGGGGACAGGAAGGAAGCCGATCCGGCGGCCGGGACAAGGAAGATACCCGGAAGGCCGCATGACGGGCTTCGCCCGCCAGCAGGGGCAACGGAGGTTGCCCCGCCTCTTCGCTCCCGCAGGGGTATCTGTCTGGCGCGGACCTCGGATATCCAGGCGTTGAACTCGTCTCCGCTGTGCGGCTTCATTGCCTGGCGATCGCCTAGAGTGAAGTCACACGGACCCGGCGCAACAGGTCGCCGGACGACATGCCAGGAAGGATAGGGAATATGAGTGGCGTCGACACGCCAGAGCAAAGCGGTCCCAGGCGACCAGCAGCGCGACAGCACGATTTCTACCGATTTCATCTTCCGCACTCGCATCTAGCGTCAGTGTTCGGTGATGATTGGTTCGCGCTGAAGGCGGAGGCATTTGCGCGGTTCTTCGGCACGCCGACGTTCCTGGTCGCCCAGACGGTGATCGTCAGCGTATGGATTGTAATCAACATCGTGGGATGGTGGATATTCGACAAATATCCGTTCATTCTGCTGAATCTCGCTTTCAGCCTCCAGGCCGCCTACGCGGCGCCGCTGATCCTGCTTGCGCAGACGCGGCAGGCCGACCGCGACAAGGCGACGGCGATGGCCGACGCGCAGCATCGGGAGGAGATCGCACGCATCAGCGAAGAGCGTCAGCGCGGCGTGGCCGAGCAAACCGCCCTGCTGACGCGCATGCTGGAACAGAACACGCAGCTGACCGAGACATCCAAGGAGTTGGCCGAGCGCATCGCGACTCTGACTGTTGAGCTGCATAACCACATTTGTGAGTCAAAGCCCGGATAGCGGCGAGCCCGGGCTTTCCCGGCCATGGCTGCGCTTCCATCACTTCGTTCGTGGTTGACGAGTCGAAAGCGGCGGGCGCGTGCCTCCGGGAGATCACGGAGACCCTGCTCCGGGCTGAGCTGACCGTGTCGTGCAATGCTCTTGGCACATAGCCCGGTGGGGGCGCCGGGCGGGGTGTTGTCCGGAGCGCCGACGCCGGCTCCCATGCCCGTTGGCACAGGCCAACAGACATGATTGTCCAAGGCTGGGCGGCGAGGCGGTCCCGGGCATGGCAGCAGCGATCGACGATGTTGGTCGCAGGAGCGGAACATTCTGTTGGAGGGCGGGTTGTCGCGCGGGAATTGCCGGACATTCTCCACCGGATTGAGTTCCGGGCACTCCGGCGGCGGCGGCGAGAGAGTGATATTGGCGGGCACGGCGATCCGCCAACACCGCTCGAAGATAGAGATCTCTTCAACATTCTTGGCAAGCGGCCATGGTGTCAACGCGGCAGGGCCTCGATCAGCCGGTCGATCGTGATCGGGAAGTGGCGCACGCGGGCGCCGGTCGCGTGCCAGACCGCGTTGGCGACCGCGCCGGCGCTGCCGGTGATCGCGATCTCTCCGACGCCCTTGATGCCGAGAGCGTTGACGTGCGGGTCGTTCTCCTCGACGAGGATCGCCTCGATCGAGGGAATGTCTGCGTTCACCGGCACGTGGTACTCGCCAAGATTGGCGTTCATCGGCCGGCCCGTGCGCGGATCGAGCACCGCCTGTTCGTGCAGCGCGAAGGAGACGCCCCAGATCATGCCGCCGAAATACTGGCTTTGCACCATGCGCGGATTGATGATTCGTCCGGCGGCGAAAGCGCCCACCAGGCGGGTGACGCGCACCTGGCCGAGATCGGGATCGACCTTGACCTCGGCGAACACCGCGCCATGGGCGTGCATGGCGTAATTCTCCTGGGCGGAAATATTCGCGGCGCCGGTGCCGCGGCCCTCGATTTCCGCGAGTCCGGCGCGGGCGAGAATCTCGGCATAGGACTCGCCCCGCGTCTCGTCGTCGCGGCGCAGCAGCCTGCCGCCGCGCGCGATCACGCCGGCATTGCCGGCGCCGAACAGGGGTGAGCGTTCGTCGCTGGTGGCCAGTGCCGCAAGCTTGCCGATCGCATCCGCCCCGGCGTCGTGGATCGCCGTGCCCGCAGTCGCGGTATGTGCCGAGCCGCCGGCGATGCCGGCATCCGGCAAATCCGACGTGCCGGAGCGGAATTCCAACTGATCGAGATCGAGGCCGAGCCCGTCGGCCGCGATCTGGGCAAGCGCGGTCCAGGCGCCCTGACCCATGTCGTGCGCGCCGGTCTCGACCATGCCGGTGCCATTGCTGCGGATCACGGCGCGGGCCTGGCCCTGGAACATGATCGCCGGGAAGGTCGCGGTGCCCATGCCCCAGCCGACCAGGAGGCCGGCCGCGTCGCGCATCGCGCGTGGCATTTGCACGCGATGCGCCCAGCCGAAGCGCTCGGCCCCTTGCGCATAGCACGCGCGGAGCGCCTTCGAAGAGAAGGGCTTGCCAGAGATCGGTTCCAGCTCGGCATAGTTCTTCAGGCGGAACTCGAGCGGGTCGATGCCGCAGGAAGCCGCCATCTCGTCGATCGCGCTTTCCAGCGCGATCGAGCCGGTGGCGTGGCCCGGTGCGCGCATGAAGAGCGGCGTGCCGATGTCGAGCCTTACCGCCTCGTGCGAGGTGCGGAGCGCGGGGCTCGCATAGAGCGTATGCGAGGCCTCCGAGGCCGGTTCGATGAAATCGTCGAACGTGCTGGTCACCGTCTTGGTGTGGTGCGAGAGCGCGCGCAGCGCGCCCGCGGCATCCGTGCCGAGGCGAAGCGTCTGGCGTGTCGGCGCGCGATGGCCGACCGGGCCGAACATCTGCTCGCGCCGCAGCACGAGCTTGACCGGCCGGCCGACCAGTTTCGCCGCCATGATCCCGAGCACCTGCGGGCCGGCGAACAGACCCTTGCAGCCGAAGCCGCCGCCCAGATATGGGCTGCGGATCAGGATGTTTTCCGGGGGGATGCCGAAGAGACCGGCGATGCGCGCCTGAGCCATGGCAAGTCCCTGGCTCGGCGTGTCGACGGTCAGCCGGTCGCCGTCCCAGGCGGCCACGATCGCATGTGGCTCGATCGGATTGTGGTATTGCGCCGGCGTCTCGTAGACCCCCACGAGACGGTGTGCCGAAGCGGCCAAACCCGCCTCGACATCGCCGCGCTCGGCTTCGCTTGGAAAGCCGGGGCCGACGACCGGGGGCACGAAACTCTCGACGGCATCGAGCCCCACCCGCGCCGGCTCGGTTTCGTAACGCGGCGCGAGCAGCATGGCGCCTTCCGTCGCCGCTTCCAGAGTTTCGGCGACGACGACCGCGATTGGCTGATGCGGGTAGCGCACGCGGTCGTTCTGCAAGAGGTCCAGGCGGAACATGAAGGGGTTGGTCTTGGCGTCCGGATCCTCGGCGAGGTCCGGCTTGTGGTCCGGCGTCATCACCTCGATCACGCCCGGGTGCGCCTTCGCCGCGGCGACGTCGAGCGAGGCCACCCGGCCGCGCGCGACCGCGCTCACCGCGAGCACCGCATGCAGCATGCCTTGCGGGTGATTGTCAGCGGCGTAGCGGGCGCCGCCGGTGACTTTCAGGAACCCGTCGCGGCGGGTGAGCGGCTGACCGATATTCGAGCCGTGCCGGAGATGGGCAGACACCGTGGTGAGGGCGATTTCAGGCATGGAGGGCTCCGGGGGCGGGGAGGAGAGGGGAAGCCGGCAGAGCCGGCAGGCGCGGGGGCGTGCCGGCGGCGGCCTGGGCGAGTGCGCGTGCTGTGACCCGGCGAGCGAGCTCGATCTTGAACGCGTTGTCGCCAGAGGGTTTTGCGTCCGCGAGCGCGATTTCGGCCGCACGGCGGAAGACGGCGGGTTCGGCGCGCGCGCCCTCCAGCGCCGTCTCGGCCGCGCGGGCGCGCCAGGGCTTCGCCGCCACGCCGCCGAGCGCGATCCGGGCCGCGGCGATCGCCCCTTGCTCGATCCTGAGCGCCGCCGCCGCCGAGACGATGGCGAAGGCATAAGAGGTGCGCTCGCGAAGCTTGAGGTAGCGGGCATGCGCCGCGAAGGTTGCGGCCTCCGCCGGCAGACGGACGGCGACGATCAACGCGCCTGGTTCGAGAACGCTCTCTCGCGCGGGTTCGTCTCCGGGCAAGCTGTGGAACGCTTCCAGCGGGACCTCGTGACGACCCGCCCTGCCCGCGATCTCCACCACCGCGTCGAGCGCCGCGAGTGGGACGCAAAAGTCGGAAGGGTGCGTCGCGATGCAATGCCCGCTCCAGCCGAGGATCGCGGCGAGCCGCGTCTCTCCGCCGCGCGCATCGCAGCCGCTGCCCGGCTCGCGTTTGTTGCAGGCGCTGGCCGGGTCGTAGAAATAGGCGCAGCGCGTGCGTTGCATCAGGTTGCCGCCGACGGTCGCGGCGTTGCGGAGCTGCGCCGAGGCGCCGGAGAGAAGCGCTTCCGCAACGGCCGGGAATCGCCGCGCGAATTGGGAATCGTGCGCGAGATCGGCATTGCGCACCAGCGCGCCGATGCGCACGCCACCATCGGCCAGCCACTCGATCGCATCGAGGCCGGGCAGGCGAGTGACGTCAACCAGCCGGCGCGGCCGAATGAGGCCGCCTTTCATCAGGTCGAGCAGGTTGGTCCCGCCGGCGAGATAGGCAGCGCCGGGTTCAGCGGCGGCGGCGACGGCATCCGCAATGGTCGCGGGCCGAATATAATCGAAACGGTTCATGCGGCCTCCACGCGATCGCGTTCGGTGAGTTGATCATGGGCATCCAGAATGGCGGCGACGATGCCGGCATAAGCGCCGCAGCGGCAGAGATTGCCGCTCATCGCCTCGCGGATGCGCTCGGGGTCGTCGCCGGCCTGGGCTTCGCTGAGCAGCCCGACCGCGCTCATGATCTGGCCGGGCGTGCAGAAGCCGCACTGAAACCCGTCATGGGCGATGAAGGCGGCCTGGACCGGGTGCAGTTCGCCGTCCTTGGCGAGCCCTTCGATGGTGAGGACTTCCGCGCCATCGCAGCTGGCGGCGAGCGCAAGGCAGGAATTGATGCGCCGCCCGTCGACGAGCACCGTGCACGCGCCGCATTGCCCACGGTCGCAGCCCTTCTTGGTGCCGGTGAGGTCGAGGCGCTCGCGCAGGAGATCGAGGAGCGTGATCCGCGGGTCGTCCAGCGCGACTTCACGCGCCACGCCGTTCACGCTCAGAGAAACCGACACGCTCATGCAGTGCTCCGTTTCATGCTCTCGTCAAAGAAAATTGTGGCTCGCACGGGCTGGGCGATAGACAAAGAGACGCCGCGACAGCACGCCGGGCGCGGTTTCGGGAAATCTCCCGTCGTGATAGATATTCGGAGGGTACCTCCGCTTTTCAAGGGGCCTCGGAGACATGAACGACGATCTGGGAGATCCCGGCGAGAAGACGATGCGGCGGCCGCGCGCGGATGCGCTTCGCAACCGCGAACGCCTGCTCGCCGCGGCGAAGGCGGTGTTCAGCAGCGGCGGGGCGGAGGCCAGCCTCGAGGCGGTGGCGAGACGCGCCGGTGTCGGCATCGGCACGCTCTACCGGCATTTTCCGACCCGCGAGGCGCTGTTCGAGGCGGTCTATCGGCGCGAAGTCGAGCAGCTTGCGGACCTTGCAGAAGAATTGGAGGGCGGGGCTGCGCCGGCCGAGGCGCTCCGCCATTGGCTGCACGCGAATATCGAGTTCGTGGCCACCAAGAAGGGCATGGCCGCGGCGCTCGCGCTCGCCGCGCATGCCCCGCCGGAACTGACTTCCTATTCCTTCGAGCGCCTGACCAAGGCCGTGGGGATGTTGCTGGACCGCGCCGTGACCGCAGGCGAAATCCGCGCCGATATCTGCCCCGAGGATATTCTGCGGACCCTGATCGGCATGTGCATCATCCACGACCAGCCGGGCTGGCAGGGGAGCGTGCGGCGCCTCGTCGATGTTTTTGTCGATGGGTTGCGCCGCGGGGCCGGAGCGGCGCCCACCATCGCCTCGTCACCCCGGGAGCAGAATTTCGGCTCCCGGCGGTCCGCGGCTTGCGAGTCCTGAGCCGCGATACGCCTCCGCCAGAGCGGCGCGGTCGGGGATTCTCAGCGCGGCCCAAAAGCCGTCAGGTCGCGTTCAGTGGTTATCATGGAACCGCCTATTGTTCGGCTTTCGGTGAGGATTTCAAATAGATGAAGCTCAACCGCTGGCGGAACTGCTGGCCAGCGGCCAACGCCTGTTCGAATTGCTGCGGGTCGGCCGCCTCGCCGCGAGCAACCGCTTCGAGCAATGACCGGGTGACTGAGGGAAGGGCCGGCACGTCCTGCCTTCTCTCGACAAGAAACCTGGTGTCGCTGTCGATCCAGAGCAGTAGGTCGGCCGCCGCCTGCCTGGGTGTTATCTCAGGCATCTCCCGCACCTTCCTTGGCGGGGCGAGGCTAGCAGAAACGACGTTGCTTCGACCCCAGATTGCTGCGGAAGCGGGTTAGAGCTTGGCGCCAATATTCTGACGGTGACGTATCAAATTAGACCGGAATGAGACGGTGCAGGCGGGCGCGAAGAACAGGCTATCACGACAAGTTGATCTGGATCATAATTGGACTGCGGCAATGGCTCTACGGCCCCAGCGCCACTGCCTGGCAGGTGGCAATGAGGGGAGGCTGCGAAATAATGGCGCAGGATGCACCTCACGACAATCATTGGCCTTTCGGCGCTCGCGCCGCGCCGTCGTCCGCGGCGCCTGACAGCGCGGCCCGTCCCGCGCCTTCCTGCGGGCCAGGCTCCGGCCGCAGCATAGCGCTTACAGGGCATATTCTCGCTTCTCTTCGTGACGATCGCGGCAACTTCGACGGCTTTGTGCTTGAGACTTCGGATGGCACGGAGCGATGCTTCGAAACCCGTAATGCCGAACTCGTCGCCATCATATTGCGCGCTTGGCATGAGCGACGCTCTATATGCGTTGTTGTCGATCCCGTTAGCCCGCGCCGTCCTGTTTCGGTCATCCTGGAGCAGGAAGGGCTGTGATCATTGCGGATGACGAGCGAGTTTCCGATCGCGGGGGTCGGAAACCGAGTGTGGTCTATTTCATGGAAGCCACCGAGCGAGATATTCGCAAACGCGCAGCGCTTCATGATCGTGGAGTGAGGCGAGGCATGAAAACTTTGGCAAAACGCCGGGAACAAACGCCGAGCACATAAGAAATGCGGCTCTTCAGTGGCCTGTCATTTGGTTACTCAATCCGGCGGCATCCTGACACTGGACTTGCCTTGCAAACGTGGAGAGCTGTTTTTGATCAGGCGGGCGATCTGGAGGTGCCCCGGATTGGTGGACAATCCGGGGCTCAGGTCGTTTCGGTTTCCTTGAGCATCTGGGTTTCGTAGGCAATGGGTGACAGATTTCCGATGCCGGAATGGCGGCGCGTGGGGTTGTACCAGCCTTCAATGTAGCTGAAGATCGCCATCCCGGCTTCGGCCTGGGATATGAAGCGGCGGTGGGCGAGGAGTTCGCACTCCAATGCGGCGAAGAAGCTCTGGCGAATGGCGTTGTCGAAAGCATCGCCAACAGAGGCCCATCGAGGGGCGAATGCCGGTCTTGCGGCAGCGGCCGAAGGCCGGGGAGGTATATTGGGCGGATTCAAGCGGTCGTTGCAACACTTGCTTGAACTGCGGACAGCACCTCGTCAAACGCCTCCGCAGGTGTTCGCCAGGCGAGCGCCTTGCGTGGCCTTGCGTTCAGCGCCCCAGCGACTGCCTCGAGATCCGCAGTGGTATGGGCGCTGAGAGACTGTTTGAGAATGCGCTGTGATGAGTGGGAGGCGCCGCAGGTGCCGGCCGGCACGGCTTTCGAGAACCGGAGCGGAGCGGCCTTGAGATCAATATGGCTTCTGGCGGAGGCGGGGCACCCCACGAACGTGTTCGTGGGGACCCCGAGCGCAGCGATCCGCCAAAGCCCAAGGGGAAGTCA
>Ga0335072_10001189_pt1 | contig 43208 bp, 37 predicted proteins | sample Lox_Sample_21_FD_206725 | JGI IMG/M metagenome (GOLD analysis project Ga0335072, IMG submission 206725) | Soil microbial communities from Loxahatchee National Wildlife Refuge, Florida, United States - Lox_Sample_2.1 | ecosystem: Environmental > Terrestrial > Soil > Wetlands | place: USA... | reverse complement strand
CACGCGCCGCCTCGAGCGTGGCGCGAATTTCCGCGGGATGATGGCCGTAATCGTCAATGACCGTGACTCCGGAGAATTTGCCGCGCACCTCGAAGCGACGCCCGACGCCCGCGAATTTCGAGAGACCCAGGCGAATCAGCTCCGCCGGGACATTCAGGGAGAGCGCAACGGCTGCGGCAGCCGCGGCGTTGCGGACGTTGTGCATGCCTGGAGGTGAAGGCAGCTTGAAAATGCCGAGATCGTCGCCGTGGAACGCCAGCCGAAACTCGCTCGACAGCCCCTGCAGCTTCACATCGGAAATGACCAAATCCGCCTGGGTCGAAGTGCCATACGTGATCACCGGGCGCTTGATGCCGGGAATGATCGCTTGCACGTTGGGCTCGTCCAGGCAAAGGACCGCGCTGCCGTAAAACGGAACGCGATTGGCAAACTGCAGAAAGACCTGCTGAATTTCGTCAAGCGACGCGTATTGATCCAGATGCTCGCGGTCGATCGTGGTAATCACAGCAACCACCGGTGCAAGAAGCAGGAACGAGCGGTCGCTCTCGTCGGCTTCAACCACGATGAACTCGCCTTTGCCCACCATCGCGTTGGCGCCGACGTGATTCACGCGCCCGCCGACCACGAACGTGGGGTCGAGCCCCGCCGCGCCGAGCACGGACGCGATCATCGAAGTGGTCGTCGTCTTCCCATGCGCTCCGGCGACGGCGACGCCGTTTTTCAGGCGCATCAACTCCGCCAGCATCTCGGCGCGCGGAATTACCGGAATCTTCTGCTTGTGGGCTTCCACGACTTCAACGTTGTTCGCAGTCACGGCCGACGACACGACCACGACCTGGGCTCCGCGGACGTTCTCCGCGCGATGGCCTTCGTAAATCGCGGCGCCCAGATGCAGCAATCGTTCGGTGACGGAACTCGCCTTCAAATCCGATCCGGAAACCGCGTAGCCGCTCGCGAGCAGCACTTCGGCGATTCCAGACATGCCGCTGCCGCCGATGCCCACCAGATGAACCCGCTGGAAATTGCGAAACGTGACGTTCATTGCACTCGGCTCCCCGCGAGATCGTCGAGCAGATCGACGATGTCTTCCACCGCGCGCGGGCGCGCAAAAGCGCGGGCGCGGCTTTCCATTTCCACAATTCTCCGGGGCTGGTCCAGGAGGGCGAAGATTTCGTTTGTAAGGCGCTGCGGCGTCAATTCGCTTTGCAGAATCAGGCCGGCGGCTCCCGCTTCCTGCATCACTTCGGCGTTGCGCGTCTGGTGCGCGTCAGTGGAAGCGCCGAAGGGGATGAAAATGGCGGCGCGTCCGGCGGCGGCAACTTCCGCCACCGTGTTCGCACCCGAGCGGCAGACGATTAGGTCCGCCTGGGCAAACCGGTCCGCCATATTCTCGATGAAGGGCAGAACCTCCGCATGGAATTGACGACGCGCATAGGCTTCGCGGACAGCATTATAATCGCGTTCGCCGGTCTGGTGCACCACGAAAAGCTGCTCTTTTTTTGGAGCGATCAGATCGAGCGATTGAATTACGGCTTGATTGATCGGCAGAGCGCCGCGGCTACCTCCGGTGATCAAAATCGTGAAGGGCGCCTGGTGTTCCTTGGCCGGGACGGAGAAGAATTCCTTGCGGATCGGGCAGCCCGTCACCACAGCCTTAGCCCCGAGGCGCTTGGCCGTCTGAGGGTAGCCGACGGCCACCCGCTTCGCGACCCGGAAAAGCAGCTTATTGGTCAGGCCCGGTTCTACGTTAGGTTCGAAGACCGCGCACGGCACTCCGTGCATCGCCGCCAGCAGGATCATCGGGCCTGCGGCGTAGCCGCCCACGCCGAAGCCGGCCGCGAAGCGGTGTTTGCGAAGAATTCGTTCGGAATCCAGCAAGCCGAGCGGAAGCATGGCGGCATTCCGGTAAAACTTCGCGCCGCCGATTCCCTTTAGGCCCGCGACGCGGATCGTCTCCAGCGGAAATCCCGCTTGCGGCACCAGCCGCGATTCCAATCCGCGTTCGGTTCCCACAAACACGACGCGCCTCTCACCGCCGCTCTGGCTCGCTCGCGCGAGCCACTCTTTTGCCACGGCCAGCGCCGGAAAAACGTGGCCGCCTGTTCCGCCGCCCGCAATTAACAGCGTCTGCGCGTTGACGGATTCATTGCTCTTCACGTTTCTTCCGCGTGCTGACTAATATTAAGGAGCACGCCCGTTGCCAAAAGCATGCCAAGCAGATTCGATCCGCCATAGCTGATGAACGGCAGCGGAATGCCCTTCGTCGGCACGAGCCCGAGCACCACGCTCAAATTGATCAACGCCTGGCCGACCACCATCGTTGCGATCCCGATGCCGAGGTAGCGGCCGAAATCATCGGGCGCCTTCATTGCGGAAACCAAGGCCCGCCACCCGTAAACCGCAAACAGCACCACCACGATCACCGCGCCGATGTAACCCAGCTCCTCCGCGATCACGGAGAAGATAAAATCCGTGTGCGCTTCCGGAAGGAAAAAGAGCTTTTGCCGGCTTTCCATCAGACCGACCCCGCTGAACCCGCCAGAACCCACGGCTATCAACGACTGCAAAAGCTGGAAACCGTGCCCCTGGGGATCGGCGCCGGGCGAAAAGAACGTCTCCACGCGCTGCAGGCGATAAGCGCTGGTGGCAACGGCAAAATAAACCACGGGAAGCGCCGCTGCGACGGCGATCCCGATGTAGCGGAATGATAGTCCCGCAACAAAAAGCATCACCGCGGCGATGAACGCGATCATACAAGCCGTGCCCATGTCCGGCTCTTTATAAACGAGCAGGACGATGAGCAGCACCATTCCCACAGCGGGCAGAAGGGTGCGGCGCAGGTTGTTTACTCCGAAACCGTGCGGCGCCGTGCGAATCTCCAGAAACCATGCGAGGAACACGATCAGCGCGAGTTTCGCAATCTCCGAAGGCTGCAGGCTGAAGGAACCGTACCGTATCCAGCGGTGCGTATCGTGGGACCGGTCGAGGAAGAAGACCGCGATCAGCATCGTCAGAGTGACGGTGAGCGCTGTAAAAATTACCTTTGGCTGGCGCAATTTGCGGTAATCGAAATTCATCAGCAGAAACATCCCGCCGATTCCCAGCGCCAGCCAAATGAGTTGGCGCAGCAGGAAGTAATACGCGCTGCCGTGCTCGTCGCGCGCCGTGATTGCTGACGCGCTGAAGACCATGACCGCGCCCATCAGGCACAGGGCCAGCGTGGTCCCAAAAAGACTGCGATCCGGTTGCAGGCTGCGTGGCATTCCTGGTTATCCTTTGCTCGCCGGCGCGACGGCGGACTGCGGCGAAAGTTTCGCCACAAGCTCCTTGAAGACCCGCCCGCGCTGCTCGTAATTCTCAAATTGGTCAAAACTCGAACAAGCCGGCGACAGCAGCACCACGTCGCCCGATTTTGCCCTGGTGTTTGCGATCTCGACGGCGCGGGCGAGCGTCCCGGCGCATTCGATCGGCACAACTTTGCCGAGATCGGCGGCGATCTTTTCGGAGGCCGCACCGATCAGCAAAACGTCGCTCGACCGGTCGGCAAGCGGCTCTCGCAAGGGCGTGTAGGGGGCGCCTTTGTCTTTGCCTCCCAAAATCACGATGAGTTTGCCCTTCGCGCCGCTGGCGTGGCCTTTCGGGAAGGCTTCGATCGCTTTCAGCGCGGCGTCAACGTTCGTCGCTTTCGAATCGTTATAGAAGCGCACTCCTCCGACTTCGGCCACGAATTCGAGCCGATGCTCGACCCCCGGGAAACTCCTCACGGCGGCCCCAATGCTGCCAATGGGCGCACCGACGAGGTAGGCAGCGGCACATGCCGCGATCACGTTTTCCACATTGTGTTCGCCGCGCAGCCCGATGTCCGATCGCTTCGCAAGTTCGGCTTCTTCGCCATCGGACCGAAAAACGATCGCCTCCTCGAGCAGAAATGCACCCACCGCAACGCGTTTCTTGCGGCTGAACCAATAAACTCGCGGACCACTGGGCATCCGGCGCGCGACTTCAGGATCATCCGCGTTGAGGATGGCCGCGTCGCGGACGAGCTGGTTCTCAAACATGCGCATCTTCGCGCCGGCATACTCGTCAAATGATGCATGCCGGTCGAGATGGTCCGGCGTGAGATTGAGCAGCACTCCCACCTCCGGACGGAAAGCCTCAATCGTCTCGAGCTGAAAGCTGCTCACTTCGGCGACCGTCACCGTTTTATCCGACGAAGCATCGACCAGCGAGAGCAGCGGCACGCCGATATTTCCGCCCATGAGAGTTGGAATTCCGGCCCTTTTCAGGATGTGCGCCACCAGCGAAGTCGTCGTCGTTTTCCCGTTCGACCCAGTAATCGCCACTAGCTTGCCGCGCAGGAATCGCCAGGCCAGCTCAATCTCGCTCCACACCGGCACGCCAACCTTGCGCGCCTCTTCCAATAGCGGCGCATTCGCTGGAACGCCGGGGCTAGCCACAACCAAATCGAACTCGGCCAGGTCCCTCACGCGATGCCCGCCAAGCTCAAGCGCAATCCCGCTTGCACCAAGAGTCGTAGCCGTTTCTCCAAGCTCCTCCGCCGTTTTCTGGTCGGTAGCCGTCACGAAGGCGCCGCGCTTTGCGCAAAAAAGCGCTGCGGCCACGCCCGTTCGGGCGAGCCCCACCACCAGCACGCGCTTGGTCTGCAAGTCGTACCCTGGTTTCACTCGCTCACCTCAACTTCAACGTCGTCAACGCAAACAATGCAAAGACGAGCGCCATGATCCAAAAGCGCACAATCACTTTCGATTCGCTCCATCCCATCAGCTCGAAGTGATGGTGCAGCGGCGCCATGCGGAAAATCCGCTTGCCTGTCAATTTGAACGAACCAACCTGCAGAATCACCGAAAGCGCTTCGATCACGAAAATCCCGCCGATCGAAAAAAGCAGAATCTCCTGCTTGATGCTTACGGCCACCGTCCCGATCGCTCCGCCCAGCGCCAGAGATCCCACGTCGCCCATGAACATTTCGGCCGGATGCGCGTTGTACCAAAGAAATCCCAGCGAAGCTCCCGCCAGCGACCCGCAAAACACGACCAGCTCGCCGGCGTTCGAAAGCCGCTGGATCTCCAGATAATCCGCGAACCGCGCGTTGCTCGAAAGATACGTCAGCACCGTAAGCGCCACAGCTGTGACGAACACGCAGCCGATCGCCAGGCCGTCCAATCCGTCCGTAAGGTTCACCGCGTTGGAACAGCCCACGATTACCGCGATCAGGAAGATCAGGAACGGCACGTACGCCAGCGGCCAGACGTAACGATGCCCGAGCAGCGAATCGACCACGAGATCGGGATGCAGCTTCTTGAAAAACGGCACGCTCAGCTCCGTCGAGTACATACCATTTGCCTGCAAGCCGATCAGCACAATTCCCACCACCAGGCAGGTCAATACCTGCAGCCCGAACTTCGCGCGCGGCCGCAAGCCGAGATTTCGCTTGCGCACCACCTTGTTGTAATCGTCGATAAACCCAATCGCACCGAACGCGACCGTGGCGCCCATCGCAAGCAACACGTACGGATTGCGCAAGTCCGCCCATAGCAGCGTTGGGATCACGATCGAGGCGACGATCAGGACGCCGCCCATCGTCGGCGTCCCGGCCTTTTTCTGGTGCGCCTTCGGCCCCTCCTCGCGAATGTATTGCTTCACCTGCAGCGCGCGCAGCCGCTGGATTACCCAGGGCCCCATCAGCAGCGACAGCAAAAATGCCGTGGCGCTCGCCACGGCGGTGCGCACCGTGATGTAGCGAAAAACGTTGAGTGCGCTGAAGTGCGACCGCAGCAGGAAGAAGAAAAGGTAGTAAAGCATTCAGTCGCTCTTCCGCGCCGGCGCCACGCCGCTCGGCTCCCCTGCCGCGGACCTTCGCGCATGCAACGCGTCGATCGCCTCCAGAATCTTTTCCATCCTTACGCCACGAGACCCCTTGAGCAGGACCAGATCTCCCGTCCTCACAAACTGTTTCAGAAAATCAGCCGCTTCGCGCGAATCATCGAAAAAACGCGTTCGTTCGCGGGGATACCCCGCCGCAATCGCCGCATCGACGAACTCCGCCGCGTTCCCCTGTACGCCGAAAATCCAATCGATCGCGCGCGTCTCAGCCGCCGCGCGGCCGCACTCCCGATGGAGCTCCGCCGCCGCTGCGCCCAGCTCCCGCATTTCGCCCGCCGCCAGAATGCGCCGCTTGTACCCCGGGGTCTTCGCCAGCAGCGCCACCAGCGCATTCAGCGCCGTTGGACTCGAATTGTATGTATCGTTGATCACTGTAAATTCTTCTTCGTACCGGACCACCTCGCCGCGCTTATCTGCCGGTGTCAGCGTCGCAAACACATGCTTCGCCTCTTCCGCGCCGATTCCCCAAACACTCGCCGCCGCCAGCGCGCCCAGCGCATTCATCACGTTGTGTCTTCCGATCAGCGGCGATTCCAATCGCGCGCGACCGCCCGGCCACACAAAATCAAACGCAGCACCTTCGATCCCACGTTCTTCGATCGCCTCCGCCCGAAACTCCGCGCCTGAGCTCGCCCCAAACCGAATCACCGGCCCGCGCGCTACCTCCGCAAACCGCGCCACGCGCTCATCATCCGCGTTCAGCACAGCTGTCGCATGCGGCCACGCCAGGTTTTCAATCAACTCCCGCTCCGCCAGCGCGATCTCGTCAATCGATGTGAAAAACTCCAGATGTTCCACGGCCACGCGCGTAATCACTCCCACTTCCGGCGAAGCGATCCGCGCCAACTGCGCCAATTCCCCCCGATGCGACATCCCGAGTTCCACCACCGCCGCATCGTGCTCGTCGCTCAATCCGAGCAGCGTCAAGGGCAGCCCATACTCGTTGTTCAGATTCCCCTGCGTCTTCAGCACACCAAACCGCGCGCGCAGCAGCGCCGCAAGAATTTCTTTGGTGGTCGTTTTACCCACCGACCCGGCGACACCAGCGATCCTTCGACCAGGTTTCCTTGCGCGCCAGATCGCGCATGCCCGTGACGCCAACCGCTGCAGCGCCGCAAGGGTGTTGTCCACACCGAACAGCCGCCCTCTAATCTCGGCCGAATATCCCCCCAGCCGTCCCGTTTCGACCACAGCCGCGGTTGCCCTGCTCCTGAGCGCTCCAGACACATGATCGTGTCCGTCGTGACGCGGTCCGCGTATGGCGAAGAACAGTTCCCCGGGGCGCACGGTGCGGGAGTCAATGGACACGCCGGCGATTTCGACGGTGCCCCCAAGTCCAGCAGGCGCCGAGACGCCCAATGCTTCAGCCACTTGCACCACGTTCCATCGCATTGCGTCTCCCGCAGGCCGAGCCTCAATATCCGCCTCAACGCCGGCCCGCCCGAACGCGGGCATCGCGCAGTAATGGCCCTACCAAAGCTAATGCAAGCAGCCTTCCGTGGCACCGCTACTTCGCGCCCGGTTTCGTCCTCGAATATCCTTTTCGCCGCAGTATCGCCCGCGCTTTCTCCCGGTCGTCAAAGGGAACAGGTCCTTCCCTCAGAACCTGGTACGTCTCGTGACCTTTCCCCGCGAGGAGCAGAATGTCTCCTGCGCGCGCTTCGTCCACCGCAATCTCAATCGCTTTTTCCCGGTCGGGCTCAATCCGGTAATTCGCATTGGCTTTCTGCAGCCCAACCACCACATCATTGATAATCAGCAGCGGATCCTCGCTCCGAGGATTGTCGCTCGTGAGCACCACGAGATCGCTCGCGGCGCCCGCCGCCTCTCCCATCATCGGCCGCTTGGCGCGATCGCGCTCGCCGCCCGCTCCAAAAAGCGTAATGATCCGCGCGCCTGTGCTGATGTCGCGCGCAGTCGCGATCGAATTGCGCAGCGCGTCATCCGTATGCGCGTAATCGACCACCACCAAAAACGGCTGGCCTTCATCGATTCGCTCGAATCGTCCAGGAACGCCCCGCAGCAGAGAAATGCCCTCTTCGATCCTGGGCACGGGAACTTCGAGAGCAACGGCCGCGCCGATCGCGGCCAGAATGTTGTATACGTTTATGCGCCCCACCAGCGGAGAATCGACCTCGAGCTTTCCCGCCGGCGTCTGCGCCGTGAATCGCAATCCTTCGAAACTCAGGCTGAACTTTTTCGCGGTCACGTCCGCCGCACCCTTAAGCCCATACGTGAAAGTTCGGTTCGCCAGCCCCGTCAGCCGCTCTCCATAGGGGTCATCAATATTGATCACCGCCGCATCCGGCGCGCCTGCGCCCGTGCCTTCAAAAAGCCGCCGCTTGGCTGCGAAATATTCTTCGAACGTTTTGTGATAATCCAGATGATCTCTCGTTAGATTCGTGAACACCGCCGCCGCAAAATGGCAGCCGGCGAGCCGGTCCATCGCCAGCGCGTGCGAACTCGCCTCGAGCGTCGCAAACCTTCCACCCGCATCGCGAATCTCCGCAAAAATCTCCTGCAGGTCCAGCGATTCCGGCGTCGTATTCAAGGCCGGCCTTTCGCCCGCGGGCGTGCGGTATCCGGTCGTTCCCACCAACCCCGAAATATGTCCCGCCGCCCGCAGAATCGCATCGACCAGAAAGGTCGTCGTCGTCTTCCCGTTCGTCCCGGTCACTCCGATAAGCTTCAGCGCGTCCGCCGGATGGCCGTAAAAATTTGCGGCAGCGCGAGCAAGCGCCTGGCGGTCAGTCCCGGGCGGCAGTTCGATCCACGTGATTTCAGGCGCAATCGCCTCCGCACGAGCCGCTTCCGCAGCCACGGCCGCCGCGCCCGCGCGCAAAGCATTCGCCACGAATTCCAAGCCGTTCAATTTCTCCCCGCGCAGAGCGAAGAACATGCCTCCGGCCGCGACCCTCCGGCTGTCGTAGGCGAGCGAACGAATCTCGGCCTTACCGTTCCCGCTCACTCGTGCAACCTCGATCCCCGCCAGTATTTGTTCCAGCTTCATCCTTGCCTTCGATTGACCACCCGCACCCGTCCCACGATTCGCACGCGGCCTAGCTTCCACCACCATACTCAATTTGCATCTCCGTGCGCGGCGGTGTTCACCAACTGCGCCGCTCGCCCGAAGCGCACGGTAATCTGCGTTCCCTGCGCCACCTGAGTTCCAGGATCCGGATACTGTTGCAATGCAATGCCGTCGCCAATCAACGCAGGATCAAGGCCCAGTTTTGAACAAACCTCAATCACGCCGCGAACGCTCTGCCCCGTCAAATTCGGCACCGCAACCAGCGCCGTATGCCCTACCGGCATCGCCGTCCCCACCGCTTCATCTGTCTGCTTCTGCACTGCGGCTTCGAAGCTGGCGCGATTCGCGTCCTCAATTCCCTCTTGCGCAGGGTTCGCGCCCGCTTCGGGACCTTCCTTCTTCGAATTCGCGGCCTCTTCTACATTAGAAGACGGCGTCACATCGTGCGGCACGCCCATGTACGTCAGCACCTGCTGCGCGATTCGCTTGAACACCGGCCCCGCCGTATCTCCTCCCTCGTGTCCGCCGATCGGCGAATCGAGCACCACAAGGATCGTCACCACCGGATGATCCACCGGCGCGAATCCTACAAAAGAAGCGTAGTAGTCCGTCTTGGAATAGCGCCCGGTTGCGGGGTCGATTTTTTGCGCCGTGCCCGATTTGCCCGCGGCCGTATACCCGTTCAACTGCGCAGGCATGCCCGTACCGCGCAAAATCACGGATTCCATCATGTCCCGCACCGTCGCGGCGGTCTGCTCGTCCGTCGCGCGATGAGGATCCGGCCCGGCCAGGTCCGGCATCGGCCCGTTTGTTTGAATATCGCGAACGACCGTCGGGTGGTAATACATGCCTCCGTTGGCTACCGCCGAAATCGCGGAAATGATCTGAATGGGCGTCACGCTCACTTCCTGCCCCATCGCGATTGACCCGATCGAGCTCGGCGACCACTCCGAAACCGGCCGCAGCAATCCCCGGTTTTCCCCGGGCAGCGCGATGCCGGTCGGCTCGCCGATGTCGAAAGCGCGAATGGCGTTGTAGAACCGCTCCGGCCCCAGCCGCAGTGCAATCTTGATCGCACCCACGTCGCTCGAATGCACAAGAATGTCCCGCACGCTGATCACGCCGAAGCGCGCATGATCGTGAATGATGCGTCCGGCCACATCGATCGAGCCCATCTGGCAATCGATCATCTCCGCCGGATTCGTTAAGTGATTTTCGATGGCGCCGGTCATGGTCAGCACTTTGAATACCGACCCCGGCTCATAGGCGGCGCTGATTGCCCGATCCATCCGCGCGTCCGGCGGATATTGGCCCGCATTGTTCGCGTCGAACGTCGGCCAGTTCGCCACGGCGAGAAGCTCTCCCGAGTTCGGGTCCTGCACCACCACGGTTCCGTGCTTCGCGTGCGTTTCCACGATCGCTGCGTTCAGCTCCTTTTCCGCGATGTACTGGATCGTTTCGTCGATTGTCAGCGTCACGGTCCCGCCGGGCTGCGGCGCGGATTCGGAGCTGTCATAGAAGCGTCGGCGCCCGTCGGCCATCACGATCATCTTGCCCGGCCGCCCCCGAATCACGCTATCGAGCGAATATTCCAGTCCCCCGATGCCTTTTTCGTCGATATCCACGTAGCCCAAGACCGATGCGGCCAGATCGTGCTGCGGATAGACGCGCCGGTTTTCTTTTTCGAAGAAAACACCTTTCAAATTCATGTCGTCGATTCGCTGCACCGTTTCCGGCGAGAGCTTCATCGCCAGGCGTACGGGCGTGTGCGCGGCGCGAATCTTTGTGTCGAGATCTCCGGCGGAGACTCCAAGCGCGGGCGCAACCAGTTGCGCCACCATCGAGGGATCGGAAATTTCGGCGGGGTCGGCAAATACGGAGTCCATCGGCAAGCTCACCGCGAGTTCGCGGTCTTTGCGGTCGTAGATCGTCCCGCGGATGGGGCTGATTTCAAAGACGCGCTGCTGTTGTCTCTGCGCCTTTGCCAGGTAATCGCTGTATTCGAATAACTGCAGGTAGGTGAGCCGCGCGACTATCGCGACCATCCAAACCGCCGCCAGCACCCAGATGGTCAGCCAGCGGAGACGCGCGTTGCGCTGCTCCATGAATTCGGGCCTGCCTTGGATTGTTACATCGGCGGTGGGCCTGCTCGCCGCTTCCGCGCCTGCCTAGCCGCAGGCCGGTTGGCCTCGAATGATGCGCGCCGGAACCCCGTCATCGGGCTCGAATCGATGAAGGAACTCCGGCGCTACGAAGCGCCGCAAACAAACCCACCACGCGAACTCAAGATCGTTGTGCCAACGTTGGCGTTGCCGCGGCCCAGAGCGAGCGAATCGCCGTCCATCCCGGTTTCACCAATCTCCGCTCAGCGGCTGTCACTGCTGCGGCGCATCCGCGTTCACACTTGCCTGCGCCAGTACCCCATCGCTCGGCGTATAGCTCACGGGCGCGATTTGCCCGGGCACGGGGACCGTCAACCCAAGCTCGCCTCGCGCGATCGCATCCACCCGGCTCGGCGAACGCAGCGTCGCCACCTGCAGGTGCAGCTGCTCGTTCAGTTCGTTTGCCTGAGCCTCCTGCGCTTGCAGCTGTTCGACCTGATAGCGCAGCTGGATGCATTCAAAATGCTGCCAGGCATAAAAGAAGAGGCATCCAGCCACGGCCGCTCCCGCGGCGACCCGCTGCCACAAAGGATTGAGGCGCGCAGGGGGAGCCGGCCGCAGGAGCCGCGAGTTATCGATCCGCTTTACCGTGTAATATTCCGTCATCGCAATTCTCGATTCGGCGCCTCTAGGCCGCCACTTTCTCCGCCACGCGCATTTTTGCGCTGCGCGCTCGCGGGTTGCCTGCAATCTCCGCCTCGCCGGGAACGATCACCTTCTTCGTCAACACTCGAAAGCCGCCTTCGCGCTCAAGCTGCTGAAAAGCGCGCTTCACTGGGCGGTCTTCGCGGGAGTGGTAGCTGATCACCACCCATCGTGCTCCCAAATTCAAAGTGGCAGGGGTCCGTGAAAGAAACTGCTCGAGTTCCTCCTCTTCTCGATTCACCGCTATCCGCAGCGCCAGAAACGTTTTTGTCGCGGGATGCAGTTTCTGCCTTCCCCTTACCTTTCGTACCCCTGCCACAACCGTTGCCAGGTGTTCGGTGTCGCGTATCGGTCGCGCCCTCACGATCGCCCTGGCGATTCTGCGTGAATCGGTCTCCTCCGCCTTCTGATAGAGGAGATCGGCCAGCTGCTTCTCCGGCCACTCGTTCACAATCTCTGCCGCAGTCACTTCTGCGTCCGGGTTCATGCGCATATCCAGATCAGCCGCATAGCGAAACGAAAATCCTCGCTCCGGCGAATCCAGTTCCAGCGTCGAAATTCCCAAATCGGCCAGCACGCCATCGAACGTTCCGTGCTCTCTTGCCACTTCGCCGATTTGCGAAAACTCCGCGTGCACCAGAACCACCTTTCCCTCAAACTCTTTTAGCCGGGCCCGCGCTATTTCCAAGGCCTGCGGGTCGCGGTCCAGACAAATCAATTTCCCCGTCGTCAGCCGCCGGGCAATCTCAATGGAATGCCCCGCCGTTCCCGTCGTCGCGTCCAGGTACGTTCCTTCAGGCCGGATGCGAAGCCATTCGATCGCTTCCGAGGCCAGCACCGGCGTGTGCAGCACGCTCAACGCCTAAACGCCCATCTCGTCCCAGGCCTTTTCGTCTTCCGCTGTGATCGGGTTACGGCTCAATTGATCGAGGAACCTGGCGTGATTCCAGATTTCCAGGTATGTAAGCTGTCCCTGGACATCCACTTCGCCCTTCATCTCCGCCGATTCCCGCAAAACAGGTGGAATCAGAATTCGCCCCTGCCCGTCCACCTCGACCACTTGCCCGTAATAATTCGTGCGCGCCAGGAATTTCTGCTTGGCGCTGTTGTGAGAGGAAAGTTTGGCGAGCTTTTTTTCGATCTCTTCCCACGCCTTCATGGGATAGACCCTCGCGTGATCGCCCTTCGCGCTCGTCACATAGAACTTCGAACCGGCCTTCTGCATCTGCGCGAGAAAATCGGACGGGATTTTCACCCGGCCCTTTTCGTCCACCGTCGCCAGATAGTTGCCGCGCAGCATGAAAGCCCTTCGAACCTTCGACCGGCGCATTGAGTCTCGACGTGCTTGCCGATACTCCGGAGGCTCTCACGCTTTCCTCCTGCCACTGGTCTTCACTTCTTACCACTTTTCGCCACTTTCTCCCACTTCGTACCGCGATTGTAGATGGCTTCCGCATCTTGTCAAGCGGAATATGCGATTGCTGGAAAAGTTTTTTTGGAAATGCGGCTGCGCGCCGCACTCGGAAAATCACTTGTGCGTTGCGCCGGAAAATACCATCCCTTGTGTGTGCCTGCAAGTGTTTCCGCCACTGATTGCGGTTTATGCGCCTGAAATCGCGAGAATGTTCCGTAAGAGTTAACGCATTCGCCGTGGCGAGGCGTCGTGCGGAAGGACCCAACCCGCCCTGCAGAGCTTCTTTTCCCCGGGAAGGGCCGCGACTTGAATAACGAGGAAGGAAAACTACTGCGTGGGCTGGTCGCCAGACGCGGGATTGCGCAGCGAATTCAGGTTTCGCAGCATATCCTGTTCGTCCGGACTCATCCCCTGCATGAACCTGGGATCGTTCAGCGCGGCCTGCTGCGTATCAGAACTCATGTGGCTCAGCATCGCCAAATGCCGGTTGATCACTTGGCGTCGCGCCAGCGGCATCGCCTGCCATTTCGGCAGCAGCGTGTTGCGGATGTACTGCCGCTGCTCCGGCGTCATCCGCTCTAGCACCGCCTCGCGCTGGCGGATCTCTTCCTGCTGCTCAGGCGTCTTCTTGTTCCAGTCTTGCAGGTCCTTACGGATCTGTTCTTGGCGCGCCGGTGGCAAGTTATTGAAACGCGCGTCATTCTCCATGAAGCGTTCCTGCTCCTCCGGGCTCATGTTGCGCATATCATCGATCCACTTCGGCGGCAAACCCTCCATCCCGCGCACATTGGGCTGCCCTTTCGGCGCCGCGTTCGGAGGCCGTTCCGCTTGCCGCTCGGCTCGCCGCTGGGCCGCGGCCGCGGCTCGTCGCTGCTGGAACGCCGCGCCGAATCGGCCGCGCTGTGCCGAGGCAGGCTGCGCCGCAATCATGACGGCTAATATTCCTGCCGCCATGATGCAACACACCGAATTGAACCGAGCCTGCCACATTTTGATCGCAATACCTCTCACTCAGTCGCGGGGACCGTCTCGTTTTGGTTCTGCGGCCCGTTATCCGCGGGATTCGCCGGAGCGAGCTCCGAGAGAGCATCCATGCTGGTCACCACATCATAATTCTCCAGCACGTCCAGATTCTTGATCGCATTAAAGTCTTCCTGCTGGATCGAAGCAGTCGTGGGCGCAACTCGCTGATTCACCGGCGACGTCTTCACCATCCACACGGCCAGCACAGCCAATAGAGCCGCCGAAAGCGCCAGCCTCGGCTGCGGAATCATCCACTCAAACCACTTGCGCGCAGGCTCCGCCGCCACGCGTTGCCGCACGCGCGCATCAAACGCAAACGACGGCTCGATCGCCGGCATCTCTTCCATCACGCTCCACAACGCGCGGAATTCCTCCGCGCGCCGCCGGCAATCGACGCACGCCACAAGGTGCTGCTCGATTTCTTGCCGTTCGGCGGAATTTGCCCGCCGATCCAGGTATGCAATCAATCCCTTTGAAACATCATTGCAGTTCATAGCGATCTTCCTTCCTGCACGCTGCCGGCAAGCCGCCTGCCCGCGGTGGAGGGCTGCACCACGAGCGGCGCCAATTGCACTCGCAACGTCTCATAAGCCCGGAAAAGCAACGATTTCAGAGCGCTTTCCGAACATTCCAAAATCTTCGCGATCTCCGCGTAATCCATCTCTTCGTACTTGTGCAGCAGCACGGCCGCTCTTTGTTTCTCCGGCAGTCCCCACACCGCCCGCCGGATCATTTCCATCCGGTCGCGCTCGATCATCTTCTGATCGATCCGCTTCTCCCGCGCCGGCAGCTCCAAAGGTGCCGAATCTTCCCCATCCGCCGGCGCGTCCAGAGACACCGACATCTTCTGATACCGCGTATCCCGCACCGAATTCAATGCCAGGTTTGTTGCAATTCGGAACAGCCACGTCGTGAATTTCGCGCTCGGCGTATATTGTTTCCGCGCCCGGTATACCCTAAGGAACACTTCCTGTGCCAGATCTTCCGCCGTTGCAGTGTCCCTGACCATGCGATAAAGGAAATTCACCAAGGGAGACCGATACTTCTGCAGGAGGAAGTCAAAGGACGAATCGTCCCCTGCCTTCACGTCCAGCATCAATTGGACGTCGGTCCTGGTCATAGCCTCCACAGTGTATCTAACACCCGTAATCCCAGAAAGTTGCATGCCCCTCCGCGTTGCCAAAATGGCCAACCGGCCCCTATCCTTGCCCGAGACACGCACTCGCCATTAAACTTACATCGATGCCAAAAACAGGTTCCCGCACTTCCCAGCCACCCCTGGCCTGCTGGCGAATCAAATCGTTATGACCAGCGGCACCGAAGCCAGTTCTGCGCATCTGCGCCGCAGCACCGTCTGGTTCATGGCCGCCAGTACCGGCATTGTTGTCGCCAATATCTATTACATCCAGCCCCTCTTAGGCGAGATCGCACGGACGTTCGGCCTTTCCTCCACGGGAGCTGGCGCCATCGCCATGCTCAGCCAGATCGGAACTTGCTTTGGCATGCTCCTCTTCGTGCCGCTCGGCGATAGCCACGAACGCCGCTCCCTAATCACCTGGATGCTGGTCGGCGCCATCTCTGCCCTCGCGCTTACGGCCTTGGCACGCAACACACTTTGGCTCGCGCTCGCCTGTTTTGGCGTGGGACTGATGGGCGCCACCGTACACCTTTTTGTGCCGTTCGCGGCTCATCTTGCCCCGCCCAGAGAACGCGGCCGCGTGGTCGGCTCCGTCTTCAGCGGGATCCTGCTGGGCGTCCTGCTCGCGCGCACATTCAGCGGCTTCGTCGGAGCCCACCTCGGCTGGCGCATGGTCTATGCGCTTGCCGCTGGTCTGATCCTGTTCGTCGTCATATTCGTTCAGTTCTTTCTGCCTCGCAGCGAACCGACCGTCCGGCTTCCTTACCTTTCTCTCTTGAGGTCAACTTTGACTCTTGTCCGCGAACACGCCGCCTTGCGCGAATCGGCGCTCTTCGGCTCAGCTGCTTTCTGCTGCTTCAGCGCTTTTTGGACCACGCTCGTCTTCCTGCTCCAGCAAACGCCGTATCACTATCGCTATCCAGCCCAAGCCGCCGGCCTTTTCGGACTCGTCGGAGCAGCGGGAGCCGCAGGCGCGCCGATCATTGGCCGCCTCGCCGATAAACACGGCGCTCGCTACACCATCGGCTTCTCGCTAATCCTGCTGCTGGTCTCTTATATCGTTCTGGGCATCGCGGGAAAATTGCTTTTCGGACTAATCGCGGGCGTCCTTCTGATGGACTTCGGCACGCAAGCCTGCCACGTCTCGAACCAAACGCGAATCTACGGCCTCGCTGCTGACGCGCGCAGCCGCGTCAACATGTTCTATATGGTCTGCTACTTCGCTGGAGGCGCAGTCGGCTCGATCATGGGCGCCTACGCCTGGAAACTCTACGGCTGGCCCGGCGTCTGCGGCTTCTGCACCATCGTCATCGCCGCCATGCTCGCCAAATTCACCTTCTCCGGCGTCCCCTCTCCCGCGCCGTCCCACGTACTCTCCTCTGAGGAGTCTTCTGTCTCTGAATTCTGATCCTCTGTGTCTTCGCCTGACTTGTGATTCGTTCCCGAAGCTAGCTTTCGGTCCTTAACTCTTGTCCCCCCTCGGCCAACAAACTCACCCCGAGTGCCGGAACAGAATCACATCGCCGTCCTGCACGATGTACTCTTTTCCTTCGAGCCGCACCTGCGCCTTTTCCTTCGCCGCCGCAAAACTTCCCGCCGCCAGCAGATTCTCCCAGTTCACCACGTCCGCTTTGATGAACCCGCGCTCGATATCGCTGTGAATCGCGCCCGCGGCCTGCGGCGCCGTCATGCCGCGCTCGATCGTCCACGCCCGGCACTCCGGCTCGCCACACGTCAAAAACGAAATCAGCCCGAGCAGTCTGTACGTCGCCTGAATCAACCGGTCGCGCCCTGACTCCTTCAGCCCAAACTCCTTCATCATTTCGGCGGCCTCGGCATCATCCAGTTCGGCCAATTCCGCCTCGATCTTTCCGCAAAACGGCACCACCGCCGTGCGTGGCTTCGCCGTCAACTTCTCCAGCTTGTATTTCTCGATCACATGATCGATCTCGCCCGCCTCTTCATCGCCAAGATTCAGCACGTAAAGCATCGGCTTCTGCGAAAGGAACATGAAGCCGGTGATCATCTTCTTCTCGGCTGGCGTAAACTCCACCTCGCGCAGCGGCGTCTCCGCCTCCAGCGCAGCTTTGCACCGCTGCACCACCTGCATCTCGGCCTCGAGCTGCGGATCTTTCTTCTTTTTCAGGTCCTTTTCCAGCCGCTCGATCCGCTTTGACACCTGCTCCAGATCGTTCAGAATCAGCTCGATCTCCACGCTCTCGATATCGCGCACCGGGTCGATCGGCCCATCGTGCGGGATCGCCGGGTCCTGAAACAGCCTCACCACGTGCGCCAGCGCGTCCGCTTCGCGCAACGGCACCAGCGACGCCGAATTTTTCTCGCGATCCTTCTGCAAGCCGCCGATGTCGACATACTCGATCGTCGCGTAGGTGATCTTCTTCGGCTTGAATACCTCCGCCAGCTTCGCCACGCGCGCGTCCGGCACGCGCGCTATTCCCACATGCGCCTGGTTCGGCGCCCCGCCGCGCGACTCCACGCGCGCCTTCGTCAAAATCCGGAATAAACTCGTCTTCCCCACCTGCGGCAGCCCGATAATCCCTGTTTGCATAAGCCATCGATGCTATCACACTCGTTCCGCCGCCCCCGGATCGACTCACCTCCAGGTACCGCGCAAACTGAAGCTAGTCGCCCTTTATTAAGGTTCGCCTTGGCTTCACTTTTCTTCCTGGAAAAGTGCCGTTTTAATATCGATTAGAAATTTGGATCTATTGCAAATACGGGAGTTGCGGCGTTTTCTAATCGCAGCGATATCGATTAGAACTGGCCGCCTTTTATGCATTTGGGATCGCCTGGCGAGAGGCAGACTGGAGCCTCTTGCTCGATGGCTGGCACCCGCGGCAACGGTCGGCATGATCTAAAATTGAGAAGCATAGTTTACCATAGGTTGACGTTCCTGTCAATACTTAAATGTGTGTCAAATTTGACACAATACTGCCCGCCAATGAGGGCCCACGCGTCTCTCGGCCGTATCATTGGGCCGCGTCGTTGGGCCGCGTCAGGGGTCGCATAGGGGCCGCGCGTTCGAGTGACTGGCAGGGGAAAACTCCAGCAGCCGTGCCGGAGTCAAAAGCAGGAGGAAGCGAAGCCACAGAATGTGCCGACGCTTCATCAAAGAAAGCTCGTAGACGCCGATGAAGCCATACGTCAAGCGATCGCTGGCCTTGACAGTTTTTGCCTTGGGGCTGCTCCTGGGGATATTGGCGCTGGTGCGCGTCGGGGAGTGGACGCCGCCCGACCCAGGCTCTTACTATTGGGTCCAGGAGTGGACGGGGTTAGCGGGCGTCTCGCTATTCGCCCTCATTTTCATCACTGCATCGATCATCGGATTGCGCAATCCACGGCGTGCCGGACTGATGTTTCTCGCGTCCACGCCTATTGCGACGTTTCTTATTTCCTACTCGTATGCCAACTTCTTCGTTTGGACGCAGGAGGGTGGGTACCAATCCAGCCTCTCAGGCGGGGTCTTCTTCGGTCTCACGTCACTTTATTTGGCGGCAATTTTCGCTCCGCTGGCTGCTTTCCATGCCCGGCGCAGACGAGCGGCTGTCGCCCTCGTGCTCATTTTGGGAGTTGCGGCGGGATACCTGCTGGATGCCTCCCGTGAAACGCAAAACCTGCGCGACGGCATCGCGATTTCTTCCATTCCCTATCTTATCGCCGCCGCGATCTGGCTCGGGACGGCAAGAGCGGGTTGGCCACCCTTCCTGCGTCCGCGCGAACGGCCGCTCAAGCGCAGGATCGGCACGGGTGCGATGTGGCTGGTAGCCATCTTGCTTGCCGACCTCGCAGCGACGTTCGTCTTTGCCGCGACAGGTTCTCTATATCGCCCTGGCGATTGTGGGCCATCCGAACCGCGGGTAACGCAGCTTTATCCGGCAAACGCGTTATTTACTGTTCGCGTGGTGCGTGTGGGCCACCAGAGGAAGGGGCCCGACGCGTGGGTGGGTGCATGGGGGATTGGCGGGGTTGAGCACACATTCTGGGGGCCTCCAGGCGGTATACCGCATTATGTCTTTCTGACCGGCGATTACTTTTGGGAGGGCGATACGCTTCTTTTCGACGGCAGCGGGCCGACTGGAATTCTGACCCGTTTCCTCCCGATAGAGGAATCCTTATTGTGCGGAAGGACGAGACCGCTGAGCCTTGCGGATGTGGATTTGCGAGTTCTTTCCGAAGGGGAGCCGCGCGGTGCGCGTCTCATTGGACAAATCACGCAATATCAGCGGGCTAAAGACTATTGGTCGTTTCCCGCCAAGCCGATTGTATTGGCAGGAACCAAGGTGACTGTGATGGATTCATCCGGCGGTGCGGTCGCCACAACAGTTACCGACGGCGATGGAATCTATCAGCTAGACGGCCTTGCTCCTGGAGACTACAGAGTAAAAGCTGATTTGCCGCCAAGCCAGACTGCCGATCCCGTGGACTTCGCAATCGAGTCGCCCGAGACGAAGGGAATCATCGACGGCAGCATACGGGTGTTCCCGGACGGGCATATTTCGGGCCGGGTGACCGACGATGCCGGCGCGCCTGCGCATGCTTCGATTGAAGTGCGTCACTGGGACGGCAGCGATCCCGGCCCGGACGTGCGATGGTCCGTTGAGACCGATAAGGATGGCTCCTTCCTGATTAATCGCCTCTCTGCCGGCGAGTATCGCCTGTCGATCAACCCGCAGGGGCCATTGCCTGGCTCCCCTTATGCGCCACTTTATTACCCTGACACGGAAGACCCGCTGCAGGCGCAGAGGCTCGAATTGTCAGAAGGGCAGCGCATCGAGAATCTCAAGGTGGTCTTGCATCGCCTTACGCAGCGGGTCCTCCAGGTCCACGTAAGGGATTCAAGAGGGTTGCCCGACGACGGTGCGTGGGTCTACGTCGCCTACCCAAATACCGAAGCCTACAATCGATTGGGTAGGGCGACGGAGTTTGTACGCGCGAGCGATGGCGGCAATGCCAAAGCTTTAGTCTTCGGCGATTTTCGCGTCCGCGTTTTCGCAACGGATGTTTTGGGTGACCGTGGCCCGACTCTGTACAGCCCGGTTGTGGAACTGGACCCGCGTAACTTGCCCGAACAGCTGCATCTCACGCTCTCGTCCGACAGGCTGAAGAAATCGAACTGACTGATCCGGAAGCCGGTGGTGAGGCTCCGGGGGAATGTGTGTCCCGCAGGGCTGGTCCGCTCCCGGGTGCGCTGTCTGGTGGAAGTGGCTAACACGGCAGAACACAAAGGCAGCGGCAAAAGCGAAGGCGGCCGGCTAAAGTGCAAGCTACATGGGCGAAAGACACGCTTCAGCAGCGGTTGAGCCAGCGGGCGACGTCTTTGGCGTGGTAGGTGAGAATGATGGAGGCGCCGGCGCGCTGAATACCGGTGAGCAATTCGAGGACGACGCGTTTCTCATCGATCCAACCGTTACGCGCGGCAGCTTTCACCATGGCGTATTCGCCGCTTACGTTGTACGCGGCAACCGGAACATCGAAGCGCTCGCGCACCCGATGGATGATATCGAGATAAGGCAGCGCGGGCTTGACCATGATCATGTCCGCGCCCTCTTGGAGATCGAATTCGACTTCGCGCAGCGCCTCGCGCGCATTGGCGGGATCCATCTGATAGCTGCGGCGATCGCCGAATTGCGGGGCGGAATCGGCGGCTTCGCGAAACGGGCCATAAAACGCGGAACAGTATTTCGCGGCGTAAGAAAGAATGGCGACATCCTGAAATTTGTTTTCGTCGAGCTTGCGGCGAATGGCGGCGACGCGGCCATCCATCATGTCCGAGGGCGCCACGATATCGGCGCCGGCGCGTGCGTGGGAAAGAGCGGCGTTTGCGAGCAGTTCGAGGCTTGGATCGTTGAGAACTTCCTGGCCCTCGATGACGCCGCAATGGCCGTGGCTGGTGTATTCACAGAGGCAAACGTCAGTGATGACGAGCAGATTGAGCTTGGCTTTGCGAATGGCTTCAATCGCGCGCTGGACCGCGCCGCTTGAAGATGCTGCTTCGGAGCCGGTTTCGTCCTTGTGTTCAGGCAAGCCGAAGAGGATGACGGCGGGGATACCGAGGCTGGCGATCTCGCGGCACTCTTCGACGGCGCGATCGACAGATAGTTGAAACACGCCGGGCATCGAGCCGACTTCCTGGCGCACGGCTGTTCCCGGGCAGACGAAAAGCGGGTAGACGAGCCCGGAGGTCGAGAGATTCGTTTCGCGAACAAAGCCGCGAAGCGCTTCGGAACGCCTGAGACGGCGGGGGCGATGAATTGGAAAGCTCATTTTCGAGGCCTCACTGTTGACGCTTGGCGTAAAAGCGTTCGAGCGCGTCGGCCAATCCGTGCGCGGATGATTCGGACGCCTGGATCGACGCGGGCAATTTGGCTTCGCGCAGCGCCTGCGCGGTCGTGGGGCCGATTGCGGCAAATTGCACCGTCTTTGCGATCCTTGCGGCGTCTTCCGCGCCGAGCGTGGCGACGAAATTCTGCACCGCGGACGGGCTCGCGAACATTACCACGTCGACCTCGCCGCGCCTGATTTTATCGGCAACGATCGAGTCCACGCGTTCGGGCGGCATCGTGCGATAGGAAATCACTTCTGTAACGCGAGCGCCCGTTTCGCGCAGGGCGAGCGGCGCGCCGTCCGTGCCACGGTCGCTGCGGGGCAGCAAAACGGTGCCTTCGCGAAGCCTTGGCCCCAGTTCATTGACGAGCGATTCGCCGGTGCGGTCGCGCGCAACGTAATCCGCCGGCGAGCCTTCCTCGTCCAACGCGCGGGCGGTGGTCGGCCCGACGGCGGCAACGAACGGGCGGCCGTTTTGCTTGGCGAACTTCACTCCCAGTTCCCTGCTCCGCTGGAAGACGTATCGTACAGCATTCGCGCTCAAGAAGAGAACGACGGCGAACTCGTGGAGGCGCCGCAAAGCTTCATCGAGCGGCGCCCAGTCTTCGGGCGGCGCGAACCGGATCATGGGAAACAGCAACACCTCCGCGCCTCTTGCATTCAACTCGCGGACCAACTCGCCCGCTTGCTCTGAGGCGCGCGTGGCGACGATTCGCTTGCCGGCGAGCGGTGGCTTGCGTGAGTTAGCCAACGGAGCGACCTACAAGGCGGAGAATTTTGTCCGCGCCAGCGTCGATCAAAGCGCGGCCAAGGTGAACGCCGATCGCTTCCGCTTCGCTGGGGGCACCACTATCCGAACGCCGAACGGCTTCCATGCCATCGGGCGAAAAAACGCCCGCTTCGATTTCGAGTTCCCCGCTCTGCGCGATTCTTGCCCAGGCCCCAACGGGAACCTGGCAGCCGCCTTCGAGTTCGCGCAAGAGAGCGCGCTCGGTGGTGACGCAGGCGCGCGTCTCAGAATCATCGAGCGATGCCGCTAGTGCAATCGCTTCGGAATCATTGGCGCGCACTTCGATGCCCAACGCACCCTGACCGACGGCGGGAAGCATCACGTCCTGCTTGAAGATCTGCGCGACTTTGCCGCTCGCGCCGAGGCGGTTCACGCCGGCCATGGCAAGCACGATGGCGTCGAATTCGCCTTCGGCAAGCTTGCGCAAGCGGGTATCGACGTTGCCGCGCAAATCCGCAACGACCAAGTCCGGTCGCACATGGCGAAGTTGCGCCTGGCGACGCACGCTGCTGGTGCCGATGCGCGCTCCGGAGGGCAATCCTTTGAGCGAGCGATTCGAGCGAGAGATGAGGCAATCGCGCGGATCTTCGCGGCGCGTGATTGCAGCGAAGACCAGGCCGGGGGGAGTTTCGGTGGGGACGTCTTTCATGCTATGAACCGCGACATCGACCGTCCCGGCGAGAAGCGCGTCTTCGAGCTCCTTGATGAAGATGCCTTTCGCGCTGCCTTCGGCGCCGATTTGCGCGAGGGAGGCGGTCTGAAGCTTGTCTCCCGAGGTGTGGATGCGGACGAGTTCCGCTTCGAGGCCGTGTAGGCGCGCAAATTCATCGCGAACGTGGTTGGCCTGCCAAAGGGCCAGCGCGCTGCCGCGCGTGCCGATACGTACCGGCCGGTTCACTCCTTGTCCTCGCGATTCTGGTCGTCGAGGCCCCAAAGATGACGCAGCGCTTCGACTGCGCCAAGGCGCCCGCGCATGCCACGGCCGGTGCGCATGCGCTCGGCGGGCGCGTCGAGGACGCGGTCGATCAGCTGCTCGGTGAGGCGGACGAGGCGGGCGTGTTCTTCAGGAGAAAGATTGCCGTTCGTGGCCGCATGTTCGAGAAGCAGTTGCTCGCGCTGGCGATGAAAATGAGCGCGGAGATCGTCAACGATGGAGCCGGCGGCGAGGCCCGCGGACCAGGATTCGAATTTGGCGATCTGTTCGGCGACGAGCGCTTCGGCGCGCGGGATTTCGGCTTCGCGCGCTTTCTTATTTTGCGCGACGATTTCGCCGAGGTCGTCGATGTTATAGAGATAGAGGTTGTAAAGGCCTGCCACGTCTGCGGCGACATTGCGCGGGACGCCGAGATCGACAACAAAGACGGGCCGGCCGCTGCGCGCTTCAATCGCGCGCTCGAGCATCGACTTGGTGAGGACGTCGCCGCCGGAAACGGATGTGACGATGATGTCCGGCGTGCTGAGGACGCTTTCGAGCGAGTCCCACGCGACGGCCTCGGCGTTCATGCGCGAGGCGAGTTCGGCGCCGCGCTCGAAGGAGCGATTCACGACGCGCAACTTGCCGATGCCGCGGCTGCGGAGATGTTCGACGACTTGTTCAGAGACACCGCCGGCGCCTACGATCAGCGCGGGATGACCGCGGAGATTGCCGAAAACACGCTCCGCAAGCTTTACCCCGGCAAGCGCAACGGACATCGGCCGTGCGCCGACTTCCGTTTCGGCGCGAACGCGTTTGCCGACTTCGAGCGCGCCTTGAAAGACGCGGTTGAGCACGGGCCCGGTTGAACCGTGATCGAGCGCCTGCCCGTAAGCCGCTTTCACCTGGCCGAGGATTTCGGCCTCGCCGAGCATCATCGAGTCGAGCCCGGAAGTGACGCGGTAAAGATGGCGAACGGCATCCGAACCTACGCAGCGATAGAGTTTGCCGTCGAGTTCGGTGCGCGGGATGCGGTGGTAATCGGTGAGAAAGGCTTCCATCGCTTCGGTAACAACGCCGCCCGTAGAGGCGGGTACGCCGTAGAGCTCGCTGCGATTGCAGGTGGAGAGGACAACGGCCTCTTCGAGGATGCCGCGGCGGCGAAGCTCGTCAGCGGCATCGAGCGCCTGCTGCTGCGTGAAGGCGACGCGTTCGCGCAACTCGACCGGTGCGGTGCGATGGCTGCAGCCGATGAGCGCGACCTGGACCTTCGGATTGGCCGTGGACGTTGCCGTCGACATTAGTAGAAGCGATGAAAGCGCGTCATATAAAGATTCACAACCGTATAGCTGAAAAGCACGATGACGAAATTCAGGGCGCAGAGCAGCGCCGCGCGCGAGCCGCGCCATTTTGCGCGGCGCGAAAGCGCGAGGTAGGCGACGTAAGCCGCGAGGATCGCCAGCGTGATAATCACTTTAGGATCTCCCAACGCGTAACCGCCGCTGAGGCGGTGCTCCCAGACGAATCCGATGGCAACGCCGCAGCACAGCGCCACAAGGCCCACCCACACGCCGCCACGCGCCATACGGTCAAGCAAATCGAGCGGCGGAAAGCGCCAGAACGCCGCGCCGAGGCGCCGCGAACGCAATAGGTGGTCCTGCGCCAGATAGACCAGGCTCAACACGAAGGATAGCGCGAAGGCGGCGTAAGCCCATGTGTTGAGCGTCACATGAAATGCGAAAAGCGCGCCGGACGCTCGCGGCAGGCGGGCGGGCGAATTTCCGGCGAAAATTTCGAGGGCGGCCATCCAGGCGACGAGCAAGGCTGTGATTACGGCGCCCACGCCGCGCTGGCGATGGAAAAATTCCAGCGCGAGATAGGTGATGCCCAGCAGCCATGCGAAAAGCGACATCGAGCCGTAAAGATCGTCATAAGGGATGGTGTGCGTCAACTGAGAGCGATGGAGGAGGGCGAAATAGTGGGCCACGATGGCGGCCGCGAGCAAAAGCGTGGCCGAGCGGCCGAGCCAGTCATGCGGCGCGTAAAGCAGGCGCGCGTAACAACAGAAGCTGGCCACGTAGAGCGCGAGGCTCAGCCATTGCAAAGGATGTGCCATGAGCCTCGATTATAGCGCCGAAGCGCGGCCGACGAGACCCTCTATGAGACCGCGAGCAGGCTGCGGCCAGTTTGCAATACTCGCCGGGTCGACTAAGATAGCTGTGTGACCTCCCCAAAAATGGATGGAATGACGCAAAAGGAGCTTTTCCTGCGCGCGTGCCGCTTCGAGCCGGTGCCGCGCGTGCCTGTCTGGATGATGCGGCAGGCCGGGCGTTATTTGCCTGAATATCAAGCGGTGCGCGCCCATCATTCGTTCCTGGAAATCTGCAAGACGCCCGAATTAGCCGCTGAGGTTTCGCTGCAGCCATATCGGGTGGTGGGCGTGGACGCGATCATCGTCTTTTCGGATATTCTGATCGTCGCCGAAGCAATGGGAATGCACCTCGAGGTGCCGGATTCGGGACCGGTGCTTACGAATCCGGTGCGCGATCGCGCGGCAATCAGCGCCTTGCGCGAGTTCGATCCCCGGCGCGAGACGAAGTTCGTTGGCGACGCGATTCGCGCGATTTGCACCGAAGCGGGACCCGATGTGCCGGTGATCGGCTTTGCCGCGGCGCCGTGGACGCTGGCCTGCTACATGATTGAAGGCAAAACCCGTGGCGACGTCTCGCGCGCAAAGACAATGTTGCGTGAAGAGCCTGGGCTGGTGCGCGAGCTGCTGAATCGCATTGGCCGGTCCACAACCGAATATGTGCGCGCGCAAATCGATGGGGGCGCCTGCGTGATTCAGTTATTCGATACTTGGGCGTGCGAACTCTCAGCCGATGAGTATCGCGAGTTTGAGCTGCCGGCCACGCGCGCGATTTTTGAGGCGCTGGCAAATGAAGGCGTGCCGCGCATTCTTTTCGCCAAAGGATCGGCGCGGCATCTGGAAGCGATGGCGGAAACCGGAGCGGACGTTCTGAGCGTCGATTGCAACACTGACCTTGGCGAGGCGCGCCGGCGGCTGGGCGAGCAGGTGGCGTTGCAAGGAAACGTCGATCCGACGATTCTGCTCGGCTCGCCTGAGTCTGTTTGCGCTGCGGCGCGCGCAGCGGTGGAGAAAACGGGCGGGGTGGGACACATTTTGAATCTGGGGCATGGTATTTTGCCGAATACGCCGGTGGAGAATGCGCGAGCATTTGTCGAAGCGGGGCAAAACGTGTTGCTTGCACAGGCAAAAGCCGGACGAGCGGATTGAGCATGGCCGTCGAGAAACAAAACGGAGCGCGGCTTGACGTTGGGAAAGTGTCCGACGCGTTTCTCGAGAAATATAACCGGCCGGGGCCGCGCTATACCAGCTATCCCACGGCGCCCGTGTGGAAAGACGACTTCGGCCCGGACGATCTGGAAAAATATTTCGCGCGCGCAGACGAACTTGCGACACCCGTTTCGCTCTACATGCATTTGCCATTTTGCGAAAGCCTGTGCCTTTTTTGCGCCTGCAATGTTTCGATTCAAAAAGATAAATCCGTCGCAATTCCCTATCTGGCTGCGCTGAAACGCGAAATCGAACATGTGGCAAGCCGTGTCTCGCGCAAACGGCCTGTGATTCAGTTTCATTGGGGAGGCGGCACGCCCACCTATCTTTCGCCCGCGCAACTCGAGGAGCTTTTTGCGTTTGCGCGCGAACGGTTTTCCTTTGCGCCGGACGCGGAAATCGGATTGGAAGTCGACCCGCGGGTGACCAGCCGCGAGCATCTGGAAACGCTGCGGCGGCTCGGCTTCAATCGACTGAGCATGGGGATTCAGGATTTCGAGCCGAAAGTGCAGCAGACGATTCATCGCGTGCAGCCGTATGAAATGACGCGCGACCTGATCGCCGCCGCGCGCGAACTCGGTTTCGCGAGCCTGAATATCGACTTGATTTACGGCTTGCCGCACCAAACGGCGGATTCTTTCCGTACGACGATTGCGCAGGCGCTCACGCTGAAACCAGATCGCGTTGCCATGTTCAGCTACGCACACGTTCCCTGGCTGAAAAAGCAGCAGGGATCATTCCAGGCGCACCTTCCCGAGGGCCGCGAGAAATTCGCGATTTTCCGCGCGGGCCTCGAGAGTTTTCTCGATGCGGGGTATCTTTACATCGGGATGGATCATTTCGCGCTTCCGGGCGATGAGCTTGCGGTGGCGCAGAAAAATCGCACCTTGCACCGCAATTTTCAGGGTTACACCACGAAGGCGGGCGCCGATCTCTACGGCATGGGCGTGAGCGCGATCAGCTCAGTCGCCAGCGCGTATGCTCAGAATTCGCGCGAAATTCCGGCGTATCAGGCGGCAGCCAAAGAACGCGGCATTGCCACGATGCGAGGCTACAGGCTTTCGCCGGACGACGAGATTCGCCGCGCCGTGATCGGACGGTTGCTGTGCCATACCGTGATCTTCAAGCGCGAAATCGAGCGCGAGTTCGGCGTCGATTTCGACGAGTATTTCGCCGCCGAGCTCGAGCGGCTTGCCGAGCCGCGCGATGAGGGCTTAGTTACATTCGACGCCGGCGAAATTCGCGTCACGGCGCTGGGCCGGATTTTCATACGCAATATAGCCATGGTTTTCGACCGTTACTTGCACGAGCAGCAGATGGATAAGCGGCCGCTCTTTTCAAAAACGCTCTGAAAATCGCCAACGTGGACGATTCCAAAAAGGTCGTGGTGATCGGCGGAGGAATCTCCGGCCTCTCTTGCGCGTACCGGCTGCGCCAACTGGGCGTTTCGGTGATTCTCTTGGAGGCATCGGATCGCGCGGGCGGACTGATGGGCACCATCGAGAAAGACGGCTTTCTTTTCGAATCCGGTCCGCAAAGTTTTCAAGCCATTCCCGCACTCACGCAACTAATCCGGGAACTGAAACTCGAGAGTGATCTCCGCCAGGCGAACCCACGCGCGCCGCGTTATGTGTTGCGCCACGGGCGGATGCAGAAGATCGCGATGTCGCCGCAGGCGCTGCTCGCGGGATCGTTTCTCAGCCCGAAATCGCGCTGGAAGCTTGCCTCCGAGGCGTTCCGCCGCACTAATCCGCCTGGCGAAGAAGAATCCATCGCGAATTTCGTGCGGCGCAAGTTCGGCCATGAAATCCTGGAATATCTTGTTTCGCCGTTCGTTTCCGGCGTATACGCGGGCGATCCCGAAAAGCTCAGCCTGAAGGCCGCTTTCCCTTCGCTCGACGAATGGGAGCGCGAATACGGCAGCATCGTTCGCGGCGCGATGAAATCGCGAAAGAAGGCTGAGCGGGCGCAAAGCGGTCCTCCATCTCTGTGCTCCTTTCGCCGGGGAATCACAACGCTTCCCAATGCGCTCGCGGCATCGCTCAACGATTCCGTCAAAACCGGCGTGTCGGCTGTCGATGTCAGCCGGGCGGCCGATGGCGAATATGAAATTCGTTGCGAGAATTCCGGGCAAAACGCAGTGACCATCCGCGCAAACGCGGTTGTGCTCGCAGCGCCCGCGTACGTCGCCTCGCACATCTTGCGCGCGCTGGACGGCGCCCTCGCCAATACGCTCTCCGGCGTCGCCTATGCGTCCGTGGTCGTCTACGCGGCCGGCTACTACGATAAACAAGCCGTGATGCCGCCGGATGGATTCGGCGTGCTGATCCCGCGCAGCGAAAAGCATCGGACCCTCGGCATCGTCTGGAACTCCTCCCTTTTCCCGGGGCGCGCGCGTGAGGGCCGGTTCACAATCACGAGTTTTCTCGGCGGCGCAACCGATACGGCGATCCTCGAAGAGTCCGACGGGGAAATCGCCGCCGTCGCCGAAAAAGACAGCGCCACGATTCTGGGCCTTAGCGGCAGTCCAGTGGCTGCGGCGCTGTGGCGACATCCCAAGGCTTTGCCGCAATATAATCTCGGCCACGGCCACATCGTGGAGCGGATCCGCGATGCGGAGCACGCAATTCCCGGCCTGTTTTTTTCAGGAAACTATCTGGAGGGCCCGGCGATCGGCAAATGCGTGGAAAGCGCCTTCAAGACCGCAGAGGGTGTGCGCGATTATTTGAACGCGCGTGGTTCGTAAGCGCGCCCGCTTTTTGCGCGGCCTCAGCCCTCTTCCGCCGCGCGTTTATTTCGCATGGTCAGCCTGTAATTGCGCCGTTCGCCCGCTTCGCGATAGCGCCGTTTTTCTTCCTCGGTCTCCGGAATCACCTCCGGCGCGGAGTGCGGTTTTCGATTCGCGTCGAGCGCGACGAACGTGAGATAGGCTGTGCTGGTATGCCTCTGCTGGCCCGTGAGCGGGTGTTCGGCGAAGACCTTTACGCCAACTTCCATCGAGCTGTGAAACACGCGGTTCACGCTGGCACGCAAAATCACGAACTCGCCCACCTGAATGGGGAAGCGAAAATCGATGTAGTCGACCGACGCCGTCACAACGTAAGAGTTCGAATGGCGCATGGCGGCGAGCGCGCCGGCAATGTCGATCAGGTGCATCAGGCGCCCGCCGAGCATTGTGCCGAGCGCGTTGGCGTCGTTCGGCAGCACCGCCTCCATCAATTCGGAGCGTGACGCGCTCACGGTTTTGGCTCCCGTGGATGATGCGGGGCCGGGTTTTTTTCCGTTGTTCTTTGGCGCTTTCGCCATCGACTCCCTCAACGTCGCACGCCGAGTCGCGGAGAAAGAGGAGCACGGCATACTTTGCGCGCTTGAGCGTGCCCGCTATAATACTCGCTCCAACACTATGACCCAAGCGCAGAAGTCCCGCCGTGAACTGCTCGAGGAATTCGTCGCCAGGCGTCCGGACGACGCCTTTGCGCGCTACGGGCTGGCGCTCGAATACGTAAAGGCCGGCGACGAACAAGGCGCGGCCACGCATTTCCAGCAGCTCATCGAGAAACATCCCGATTACGTCGCCGGATACTTCCAATATGGCCAGTTTCTGGCGCGCGTCGGCCGCGACGCGGACGCCCGCAAGATGCTCTCGGACGGGATTGTCGTCGCGCAGCGCGCCGGGGATATCCACGCGCGCGACGAAATGCAAGCCGCGCTCAACTCCTTGCGCTGATTCGCACCTCAAACCCCTAAGCAGGGGCGCGTTTGACGCACGCGCTATAATGAAGCTGTGCCGCCCGCTGTCCGTGACGCCACGCCTTCCTGCCGCATCAAAGAACTGGGGAGAACTGCATGAGCCAGCCGAAAAATCTTGGCGAACTTCGAAAAAGCCAGTGGTCGGAGCAAAAAATCGCGAATAGGTCCGTTCGGCAGGAGATTCGCGAGAACCTGCTCCAGAAAATGGGCGAAGGCTCTACCTTCCCTGGCGTGCACGGCTATGACGATACAGTGATCCCGCAGATCGTCAACGCGCTGCTTTCGCGGCATCATTTCATCCTGCTCGGCTTGCGCGGGCAGGCCAAGTCGCGCATTTTGCGCGGGCTCGTGGGGTTTCTCGATCCGGCGGTGCCTTATATCGAAGGCTGCGAAATTCACGATAATCCCTATAAACCGCTCTGCCGCGCTTGCCGCGAACTCGCGGCCGCGGAGGGCGACGCCACGCCGATTGCGTGGCTCTCGCGCGATCATCGTTACGTAGAAAAGCTCGCCACGCCGGACGTGACCATCGCGGACATGATCGGCGACGTGGATCCGATCAAGGCCGCGCGCGGCGGACGCAATCTTTCCGACGAACTGACGATTCACTACGGCCTTTTGCCGCGCGCGAATCGGGGCGTTTTCGCGATCAACGAGCTTCCGGACCTCGCGGGCAAGATTCAGGTGGGGCTTTTCAACATCATGCAGGAAGGCGACGTGCAGATTAAGGGCTATCCGGTCCGCATGGCGCTGGATGTGCTGCTCGTCTTCACGGCTAATCCCGAGGATTACACCGCGCGCGGCAAAATCATCACTCCTCTGAAGGACCGCATCGGTTCGGAGATTCGCACGCACTATCCCGCGACGGTCGCCGAAGGCATGTCCATCACCGCGCAGGAATCCTGGACGTGCCGCGAAACGAAACAGCGCACGGAAATTCCGGAATATATTCGCGAGGTTGTGGAGGAGATCGCGTTTCAGGCGCGCGACGATAAGCGAATCGACAAACGGTCAGGCGTGAGCCAGCGCCTGCCGATCAGCACGCTCGAGAATGTGCTGAGCAGCGCCGAACAGCGCTCCGCTCGCAGCCACGATTCGGGTGTGGTGGCGCGCGTTTCCGATGTATACGCCGCGATTCCCGCGATGACCGGCAAATTCGAGCTGGAATACGAAGGCGAATTGCGCGGCGCCGATAACATCGCGCGCGAGTTGATCCGCGCCGCGGTTGGGAAGACATTCTCGAAATATTATCCGAACGCGAATTTTCAGCCGATCGTGCAATGGTTCGAGTCAGGTCAGGAACTGAAGATTCCCGCGAACGCGTCGGCCGCTGACACGCTCTCCCAGCTCAAGAAAATTCCCGGGCTTTTCGATCATCTCGATGCGCTTGGCGTGCAGCAGAATGCGGACGCAGCCTCGAAGGCGGGCGCGGCCGAGTTTGTTCTCGAGGGTTTGTGGGCGCACAAACGCATCAACCGCAGCGAAGAGCGCGGGTTTTATGCGGACGCGCGCAAAATGCCCGAGTCTCGCGACCCGCGCGAGCCTTCGGGCCGCATGCCGCGGCGCCAGTTCAACTGACGCGCTTCTTTAAAAGGAGCGGCTAAATGAAATATATCCGCTACTCAAAATACTCGCCGGAAGCCGCAGGCGATATCGACCTGCAGGACCTGATGAGCCGCCTCTCTGACTTTTTCCTCCAGAGCGGCTTCGAATCGCAATACGGCATCTACGAAATGGATATGGAGCGCGCCCGCCAGCAACACATGGAGCAGCTGCGGGAAGCCATCTTGCGCGCGTTGCAGGAGGGCGACCTGATCCCGCCCGAAATGATGGAACAGATGCTGCAGAATCCCGATCTTTCGCAGAACAAAGAATTGCGCGACTTGATCGAGCAAATCATCCAGCGCATGCAGGAAGAGGGCTATATCACGCAGCAGCAGAACGCCCGCGTCACGCCGCCTCCTTCGCAAACTCCCGGCGGCCAGATCGGGCAAGCGCAGCAGCAGGATCAACAGGACGTCGACGCGCGCTTCGAAATCACGGACAAGGCGCTCGATTTTCTCGGCTTCAAGACGCTGAAAGACCTGCTCGCCGGGTTGGGCAAAAGCAGCTTCGGCCGCCACGATACGCGCGACCTCGCCACCGGCGTGGAATCAGGCGGCATCTCGAAGCCATACGAATTCGGCGACACGCTGAACATGGACATCAGCGCCACGCTGTTCAATGCCGTGCAGCGCAATGGCCTCGGCCTCCCGATCGAACTGGATTATCCCGACTTGATGGTTCACCAGTGCGAGTATCAGAGCTCTTGCGCCACGGTGCTGATGCTCGATTGCAGCCACAGCATGATTCTTTACGGCGAGGATCGCTTCACGCCGGCAAAACGCGTCGCGCTCGCGCTTTCGCACCTGATCCGCACGCAATACCCCGGCGATTCCCTGCACTGCGTCCTCTTTCACGACAGTGCGGAGGAAATTCCGCTCGGCCAGCTCGCTCGCGTCCAGGTGGGCCCGTACTACACGAACACGCGCGAAGGCCTGCGCATGGCGCAACGCATTCTGGCGCGCCAGAAAAAAGATATGCGCCAGATCGTGATGATCACGGACGGAAAGCCGTCAGCCCTCACGCTCGAGGACGGCCGCATCTACAAAAATGCATTCGGCCTCGATCCGCTTGTGGTGACGCAAACCATCGAAGAAGTGGCCAAATGCAAGCGCGCCGGCATTCTCATCAATACGTTCATGCTCGCAAGCGATTACAGCCTCGTTCACTTCGTGCAGAAAATCACGGAGCTTTGCCGCGGCAAGGCTTACTTCACCACCCCTTACACACTGGGGCAGTATCTCCTGATGGATTACGTGGGCCGCAAGACGCGCCACATTCACTAAACCTCGCCCGGGCGGCAGAAGCGTACTACCTCACATCTGCGCTTCGCATTCTTTCGCCGCTTCGCTCGCCGGAAGCTCGTCAGGCGCTTCGAACCGCATGGCAAGATGCAATCGCGTGCGGTGAATTTTCCAGCGCAGCGATTTGTCCGTCCGCGCCTGCCGGCGATAGACCGCACCCCGCAGGGCTTTCTCGTCGATTGCGCGTTTGCGCGGATCGCCGCAGAATTGCGCTATTTTTTCGGCGCTCATGCCGGGCGTTTCAAACCAGCGCGGCGCATGCTCGCCACAGAGCAGATCCACGTCGTTGAGCACTTTCGAGAGCCCCATGCCTGTTGAGGGGCAGGCGTTCTGCGCGGCATCTCCAATCAGCGCCACGCCCGGCAAGGGCTCGCCTTCGGTGCGATAGAGATTGATGATGGATGTTTCCACTTTACCTGCGATCTGAAAACCACCGGTCGCCTGTCGCAAATTCGGGAAATAATGCTCGAGTTCCGCCTCGGGATTCTTCAGGAAACGGCGCGTCCATGCATCATCCGCCGAGGGAAACGCGAAGAGGTTCGCGCGCATCGTTTCTCCGATCGGGAAAAACGTCACGTAGTCCACGCCGAGCGCCGTGCTCTCCGGATAGCAAGTGGCCGAATCGAAATCGAATCGCCGGCCGTTCGGCCGTGCAATGTTAAAAGCAACCGCCACGCAATGATGTCTCTGGAAGACCACGCGCCTCAGCCCCAGCGAAGACGGAAGGTCTCCGCTCACGCCGCAGGCCAGGATCAGCAGCCGCGCCGAAAGCTCCTCCCCATCGTCGAGCGTCACGCGCTGCAAATCGTCGCCGTTTTCAGCGGCGGTCACGCGCGCCACTCGGAATTTCACGCTGGGGGGCATCCGTTCGCGCAGCGGATTTACCATGTCGTTGTACGACAAGCCGTACTGCTCTTCGCTGACCGTGCGGAAAAGGCGCCCGTTGTAATAGGACCGGATTTCGCGGATGCGGCGCGCGCGAGGCAGGACGGCTTCCAGCAGCCCGATTTTGCGCAACACTCCGGCCTGGTCCGGCTCGATTTTTTCCGCTTTGAATACCGCGGGGAGGGTTTTGCGCGAGTCGACTAGAATTACGCTTTTCCCCTGCCTGCCCAGCAGGGCCGCGGCAGCGGCCCCCGCAAGGCCTGCCCCTACGACGATCGCATCGGCGGCCATGCCTTTCGGGTTTTCGCCAGCGCTGCGCAAAATCGGCTCTCTTCAAGACTCCAGCTACTGCTTGGAACCCATCGCGTTCTCGGAAGTTGCGTCGCCGCGGCGATCATTCTCCTCCGAGCATTTCCCCCAGCGTCTTCTTGTGTTTCAGCGCCTTCTCACGCTTATTGGGAATCGCCTTTTCCGGCGGCGGCAGGCCGATGCCCGCGCGAGCGCGCCGGCGCGCCTCTTTTTCCACACGCAAACGCGGCTTCTTTTTCTTGGTCATCGGAGAGCTCCACCGCGAGGATGCTTGCCTCGATCGGTTTGCGATTTGCAGGCGGTAGTATGGGAGAGGCAACCGGGGAGCGCAACAGGGGATGCTGGTCTGAGATGAGTCGAACATAGCGTTCCGGCACGCGTCTGGGTACGAGAGGAACCTCGTTCTGTTTATTTCAACAGCTTGCTGAACTATGAGTTAGCGGGCCAGGTGTGTCAATCAAGCGGCTAATCGCCTCGATCTAGGGTGAATCACCGATGCGCGCTTGGAACGGAATACGGGTTCGCGATGCCCTAAAGTTTGAAAGCAAAAGCCAGACGGCGCCGGGCAACGAGAGGTCCGAGCTTCGGCACAATGGCGAGAAAATTCGAGAGAGTGCCACAGGCTACAAGCTCCTGCTCTCGTCTCGCCCCTCCCCAGTGATGTACGATGCCGTCTCCCAGGGAACTTTTCGCCCTCATTCTGCGTTATTTAGGGTGAGGACCGAAACAATGCGGTTCGAGAGGCTGACAAGGATTGGAGCCCGACGCCCAACTGGTTCTATCCTGCCTTCGGGGCGACGGCTCTTCGTGGGAAGAGATCGTACGCCGCCACGCGCGGCGCGTCCACAACCTATGCTACCGCTTCACCGGCAATTCGACGGACGCCGAGGACCTGACGCAGGAGGTCTTTCTTCGCGTCTACCGGACGCTCGGCAGCTATCAATCCGAGCACGGCGCTTTTGCCACGTGGCTTTCGAGCGTCACGCGCAACTTGCTGGTGGATCACTACAGGCGGACGCGGCGCGACCGCCTCACGGATTCGATCGACGACGCCATGCCGAAGGTGGAGCAAACGCACATCTCGCACACGCCGCAGCACGCGACCGAGCAAGCGGAATTGAGCGCGCAGCTTCAGCAGGCGCTCTCGCAGCTTTCGCCCGAATTGCGCGAAGCGGTGATCCTGCGCGATCTGCAAGGCCTCGATTACAGCGAAGTGCAAAAAGTGCTTCAGGTGCCCCAGGGCACCGTGAAATCACGTATCAACCGGGGACGCATCGAACTGGCTCGCATCCTCGAAAATATGGGAGTACGCCCGGCGTAGACCCCGGGAGGCAATCATGAACTGGGACTGCATAGATTCGGACCGGCGGCTGAGCGATTACCTGGAAGGGCTCACCACGCCTGAGGAAACGGCCGCATTCGACGCTCACCTCAAGACTTGTGCCGAATGCTCGGCGCTCGTGCGGCGCGTCGGCGGCGCCGTTCGCATGCTGCAGTCCGCGCCCGCCGCGGACGTGCCTCCGCAACTCTTCCGCAATATCATCAACGCCACGTCCGGCGCGCACGAAGCCGCGCGAGGCTGGCGCCGCTGGATTCGACCCGCTGCCAGTGCTTGGCAACCGCAGTTCGCGATGGGCGCGATTACGATCGCCGCGTCTTTCTTGATCATCTTCCACGCTGCGAATTCCTCGCGCCACCCGCAGAATTTCGAGACGCTCAACCCGCTCAATCTCGTCCGCGCTGCGGATCGCCAGGCCCACCTGGCCTACGCGCATACGGCAAAATTCGTCAACGATATGCGCCTCGTCTATGAAATCGAGGCGCGGCTCGAGCCCGATCAAAGCGACGAAACGCAGCCGTTCGCTCCGCCGCCGCGGCAAGACTCGAATCCCGAATCGCAGCCAAAGAGCGAGGTCACGCCCCACCATTTCATCCGGGCCGTTCGCTCCCGCGGCTATTACGCGTCCGTTCAGCATCTGAATCCTGCAAAATCACCGTCTCTTGCACTCGCAACGCCCGATGAATCCGCAATCAGGAGTCGCTCATGAAATGCGCCGTTCACACCGACGTGGACGCAACCGGCTACTGCCGCCATTGCGGCAAGCCGCTCTGCCCGCAATGCACCCGCGACGTTCGCGGCGCGCTTTATTGCGAAGACTGCCTTTCGAACATCGTCTTCGGCGGGCCTGGCGCGAAGCCTGCGGGCAAGCCCGTAACCACCAAGCCCGGCGCCGCGCTCGTACTCGGCTTCATTCCGGGCCTCGGCGCGGTCTACAACGGCGAATATATCAAGGCGCTCATCCATGTGTGCATTTTCGGCGGCTTGATCGCCGGCCTGAACAGCGACATTCCAGCCGCCTATGACGCGTTGCTCGGCATCGCCCTCGCCTGTTTTTATTTCTATATGCCGATCGATGCGTATCGCGTCGCTAAAGCCCGTGAGATGGGCGAGCCCGTGCCCGAGCCATTTCCTCTCGTCGGCGCCGATGGACGCCTTCCTGTCGGCCCGATCATTTTGATCGGCCTTGGCGTCCTGCTTCTTTTCGCCAACTTCGGCCTCTTTCGTTGGGATCTCTTCGGACGCCTTTGGCCGATCATCCTGATCGCGCTCGGTGCGTGGATTCTGCTGGGACGGACGAGGCAAAACTCATAAACGCATGGCCAGCCCAACCAATCCCGGAACGCCCGCGCTTCCTCCGCCGCCCGGAGGCCTGCTTCCTCCCGGCCCGCCGCAACCGCCCGCGGGGGGCCCGCCGTTTTCTCCGCCGGTGCGCTATCGCCGCCGCTCGATCTTTTCCGGCCTGTTGCTGATCATCGTCGGTGCGCTGCTGCTCGTCGCCACGCTTCATCCTGGATTCAGCCTCGGCTACGTGATCACGCATTTCTGGCCCGTCATTTTTATCGTGTGGGGGCTCGCCAAATTGATTGACCGCTACGCGCTCGCCCAGCCCGGTGGCGGCGCGCCTGTCGCTCTCGTCACCGGAGGCGAAGTTGCGCTGATTCTTTTCCTCATCGCGCTCCTCGGATTCGCCGCCTTTATAGGCTGGGTGCGTGATCGCCGCCGCGGAATCTTCAACGATCTTGGCCTCTACACGCAGCATTACACCGAAACCAAGCGCATCGATGTGAAGCAGCTCGATGATCCCAATTCCCCCTTCACGATCACCACGCCAAACGGCTCCATCGACGTTCACGCCGGCGCAGACAACGGCCTGCTGGTGATCGGCAATGCATCCGCGGGCGGCGACTCAGAGCAAGCGGCGCGAAACCGCCTGAGAAACCTCGATCTTGCGTTTGACGGCCCGCCGGGCGCCTATCAAATTCATCCCGTCAACGCCAATGGCGGCGGCATTTCGGTTGATCTCGATGCGCAGCTCCCTAAAGAGGCTGGCGTCACTGCGAGGACGCCACGCGGTGACGTCACCGTCGCCGGTATGCAAGGCCCCACGGACGCGGTGGCACGCAATGGCGATTTGCAGATTCACGATGTAGGCTCGAACGTTACTGCGGACGTCCAAAACGGGGATACCCACATCCGTAACGTCGCCGGCTCCGTCAATTTCACCGGCCGCGGCGGCGGAAACGTGGAAATCGCGGATATTCAGGGCGGTGCGAATCTGCAAGGTAACGTCTTCGGCGACATCGACCTCCGTGACATCTCGAAAGGCGTGCATTACAATTCCCCGCGCAGCGACGTGCAGGTGGGCGCCTTGCCCGGCGAATTGAAGATTGACACGAGCGAGATTGACTTGTCGCGTGCCACCGGCCCCATCAGCGTCACTGCGCACAACCAGGATATCCATCTCGATGACGTCCAGGGCCCGCTCACGCTGACCGAGACTCGCGGTGACATCGAAGTCGCGTTTGCCGCGCCGCCTAAGGCCGCCGTCACCATCAGCAACGACTCCGGCGACGTTACTCTCACCCTGCCGGCGCAATCCAGCTTCACCATTTATGCTGAATCAAGGTCGGGAGATATCGACAGTGATTTCGGCGCCGTGCCCAACTCCGACGACCACGGCCCGCACATCCTCACCGCCACATACGGCGCCGCCGGTCCTATGATCCACATTGTCACCAAATACGGTGACATTCATATCAATAAGTCCCAATAGCGTGAAAACAATTATGAGGCGCGTCTCATCTTGGCGGCCAACTCCGCTCGGTGTTTCCTCCGAGTAACTCTTTGATATTCATTAAAGACACTTAATTCGGCGCCCGCTGGCCCGGCTGCTACCGTAGCGGTCGTGCGCGAGACAATCGAGGTCTCTTTTCCAGCCGGAGCCCGCCGTAAGCCACTCAGCAGTTTTTTCAACTCGCGCGACACCTCGCCGCGAAGAGCGCTCTTGCACATTTACCGCGCCGCTCGCACCTGGTGTCGCCCTTGAGTTGGCTCTTCAAACTTTCCTCTGCTATCGCCGCAGCCTTCGCGCTGCTGGCGTGCACCTCCTTCGGGTTCGCCGGCGAGCAAGCCACCGCGTATCAGGTCGAAGCCGTGTATCTCTACAATTTCACGAAATTCGTCCAGTGGCCCGCCCGAGCTATGCCCGTGAAAAGCGCGCCCTTCGCCATCTGCATTCTGGGCGCTGACCCATTCGGCCCCGTGCTTGATGCCGCGCTCGGCGGCGAGAGCATCCAAGGCGCGCAGATCGTCGCTCGCCGTATCGCCCAGCCCCAAGACGCGGCAGGTTGCCGCATCGTTTTCGTTTCCTCTTCGGAAGAACACCGCTTGAAAGAAATATTGGCGGCGCTCAGCGGCACGGGCGTTCTCACCGTGAGCGACATCTCCGATTTCACCAAGCGCGGCGGGATGATTCAGTTCGTGCAAACGGACGGCAAAGTCCGCTTTGAAGTAAACGTGAAAAATGCAACCGATGCCGGCCTAGTGTTGAGCGCCGATCTGATCGAGGTCGCGCTGGCTGTGCGAACCGGATCGTAAGGAAGTAATCGGAACACTATGTTCGAACCCCGCCCAGCCTCCATCGCTACCAAACTCACGCGCATGAACATGCTTGTCAGCACGATGGCCCTCTTGCTGGCGTGCTCGGGGTTCGTCGCATATGACGTATCGGCGTTTCGCCAATCCATCATCGCGAACGTATCGAGTCAGGCGCAGGTCGCCGGATCGAATGCAGTCGCTGCCTTGACCTTCGACGATCCGCAAATCGCCGACCGCACGCTCTCGGCCTTCAGAGTGACCCCGCATATCGTCTCAGCGTGCATCTACACGCCGGACGGCAAGCCATTCGCTACATATCGGCGCGACTCAACGGCCGAAGTCCCCGCAACAGCGCGGACGGGCCCGCATCAGGAAGAGGCGTATTCGTTCACCAGCCAGACCGTTACCCTGATGCGTCCGATCATGTTCGACGGAAAAATTGCCGGTTATATTTTCATCGAATCGGACTTGCTGGCCCTGATCGCTCGCATCAAATCCTACTTCGAGATCGCTGCTTCGGTTCTGCTGCTGTCTCTCGGCCTCGCCTTGCTGTTGTCGCGCGTCGCGCGGCGCTCCATTGCGGTTCCGATTGCGAATCTGGTGAACGCGGCGCGAATCGTCTCCCGCCAGGAGGATTACAGCACCCGCGTCACGTACACCGCCACCGAAGGCGAGTTGGCCCTCCTGATCGATACCTTCAACGAAATGCTCGATCAGATCGAATCCCGCGACCGCAAGTTAAAGGCTGCTCACGATGAGCTGGAGATTCGCGTCGATGAACGAACCGCGGAACTCGCGGCAGCAAATAAAGAACTCGAGTCCTTCTCGTACTCGGTCTCGCATGACCTGCGTGCCCCGCTTCGCGGCATCGACGGTTTCAGCCTGGCGCTCGAAGAAGACTACGGCGGGAAGCTTGACGACGCCGCGAAGACTCATCTCCATCGCGTTCGCGCCGCCGCCCAGCGCATGGGCGTCCTCATCGACGATCTTCTGAATCTCTCGCGTCTCTCCCGCCTCGAAATGGAACGCGAGTCCGTCGACCTTTCGCTCATGGCGCGCGCCGTCGTTTCCGAACTCGTCCGCACCGACGAATCCCGCCAGATCGAATGGCTCATAGAAGACGGCATCCATGCATCCGCTGATCCGCGCCTGCTGCGCGTCGTCTTGGATAATCTCCTCGGCAACGCCTGGAAATACACGTCGCGCCATCCGCGCGCCCGCATCGAGTTCGGCTCGCAGCAAAGCGCGGGCTGCACCGTCTTCTTCGTGAAAGACGATGGCGCCGGCTTCGATCCCGCCTATTCCGAAAAACTCTTCGGCGCCTTTCAGCGTCTTCACGGCGCCGCCGAATTCCCCGGCACGGGCGTCGGTCTTGCCACCGTGCAACGCGTCATTCGCCGCCACGGCGGCACGATCTGGGCGGAAAGCGCCGTCGAAAAGGGCGCCACTTTTTACTTCACTCTGGGAAATGCAAAGGGAGAACGCAATGGACACTCGGCCGATTCTGCTGATCGAAGACAATCCCGACGACGAGGCGCTGACGTTGCGGGCATTGCAAAAGAACAATATCAAGAATGAGGTCGTGATCGCGCGCGACGGCGCCGAGGCCCTCGACTATCTCTTTGGCACCGGCGCTTATGCCGGCCGCGACATGCGAATCTCTCCGCATGTGATCCTGCTCGACCTGAAGCTCCCGAAGATCTCCGGCTTCGAAGTCCTCAAGGCCCTTCGCTCCGACCCGCGAACAAAACTCCTGCCCGTCGTCATCCTCACGTCCTCAAAAGAGGAACGCGACCGCATCGAAGGCTACGGTCTCGGCGCGAATAGCTACGTTCGCAAGCCCGTCGAATTCGGCAACTTCATCGAAGCCGTGCGCCAGCTCGGCCTGTATTGGCTCATCCTCAACGAAAGCGCTCCCGACGGCCAACCCGCCCTTCGCTGACGCGCCGTCTTCATCGCGCGGCGACTTCGCTCATCACCGGTAAAATCAGCGCCGAGGGATGTTCGGCGTCGTGATAGACGCGGTTCGTCGCAACGATGCCCTTGTCGCCAGTCTCGGGGCTTGCCTCCGTATTCAAATTGCGATCGAACCGCGGAAAATTGCTGCCCGCAATATCCAGCCGCAGCTTGTGCCCCGCGAGAAACACATTGCTCGTGGCCCAGAGATCCACGTCGATCCTATAAACCTTTCCGGGCTCGAGAAAATCCTGCCGCTCCAAAGTATTGCGATATCGCATGCGCACGATGCCATCGGCAATATTGTGCGCCGTGCCGTCCGGCGCCACGTCCGTAAGCATCGCCACAAAATCCGTATCCTGCGCAGACGAGCTGACGTAAAGCTCCGCGTGCACCGGGCCGGTCACCTCGAGATCCTGCGCCAGCGCCGGCGTCGAATAGACCAGCACGTCGCTCCGCGCCTCGTCGTCGCGCTGATCCTGCACGCCCACCGAAAGATGCCGCGCATCGCAGCACAACTGGCCGCCGCGCGTCGGCACGGGATTCTGCGGGTCCTCCGTGAACTCGTCCGCTGCGCCCGAAGCCGCGCTCGTGCTCAGCATTCCATCGCCAGACGCGGAATTCGCCTTGCCGTCCGACTGCAAATAGTACGAAGTCTCGCGCGCACCGGCCGGCGGCCACGAATCCGCATCGGCCCAAACATTTTTCCCCATCACGAAATAGCGCACCGGCTTTTCCTGCGCCACGCCGTTATCTTCGCCGCGCAGGATTGAGTCGTACCAGTCCATCATCACGCCGTAATAATCGACGTGGCCTTCCGGCGCAAAATCCACCGCGCCCACATTTCCGCCCCAGCCCGCGTGCCCGCCGGGAATAATCAGCAGCCGTTCGCCGTTCCGAGCGTCTTCGCTACCCGCGTGCTCTTTGATTCCGGCGTAATTCGCCAGCGTGCCGTATAAGAAGAGGTCGTACCAGCCGCCCATCTGATACACCGGAACTTTAATCCGCGAATAATCCGCGTCAATCGCCCACCGCTTCCAATAATCGTCATATTGCGAATGCTCGAGCCAATCCAGATACCACGGATCGAGCGCGACCAGGCCCTCATGCCCCTGCGACGGCGGCACATCCAGCGCCGTGTAGTTAATCAACGGCAGCGTGGCTATGAACTGCATCGGGTTCGTCTCGCTTGCGATCTGATGATCGATCTGATCCGCCGCAAGCTGCGTCGCCCAGGATTGCGCGAAATATTGCTGCAGCGCCCCATTTTGATACGCCCAATCCTTGTAATAATTCGACGAAGTGCACATCGGAAAAATTCCCGCCAGGTGCGGTGGATTTGCCAGCGCGGCCAGGAATTGCGTTGCGCCGTCGTACGAACCGCCCCACATGCCTACTTTGCCGTCCGATTTCGGCAACTTCGCGGCCCACTCGACGCTGTCGTAGCCGTCGTCAATCTCATGCTTGAACGGATACCATTCGCCCGGCGACGCGAACCGCCCACGCACATCCATATTCACCATGATGAATCCGCGCTGCGCGCCGCGGAGCGCCACGTCCATATTTTCGCCGCCGTCTTTGTTGTAAGGCGTGCGCGTCATCAGCACAGGAAACGGCCCATCCGCATCAGGCCAATATACGTCCGCGCGCAGCGAGACGCCGTCACGCATCGGCACCGCAACGTTATGCCGCACGATCACGTTGTAATGGGGAATATTCGGCCGCGTCGCGTAAGGCGCC
>Ga0335072_10001188_pt1 | contig 43217 bp, 38 predicted proteins | sample Lox_Sample_21_FD_206725 | JGI IMG/M metagenome (GOLD analysis project Ga0335072, IMG submission 206725) | Soil microbial communities from Loxahatchee National Wildlife Refuge, Florida, United States - Lox_Sample_2.1 | ecosystem: Environmental > Terrestrial > Soil > Wetlands | place: USA... | reverse complement strand
CGTTGCCCCGCGCGGCTGGGACATCGTGCGGCTCCCCCCCAGTCCGGAGCAGGAGCGCGCCGACGACCTTGAGGCGATCGCCAACGTGGTCAGGGAGCCTCGCGCGGCCCGGTCCGGCCCCCGCCCGGTCGCTGGCCCGCTTCCCGCTGGTGGCGGGCGGGCGGCCCCGCCTCGTCCGGCCCCGGCCGAGCCGGTGGGCCAGGGCGTCGAGGTCGGCCGCCGGGGCCACCTGCGGGTCCTGCGCTCCGCACCGACCGCTACCACAGAGTAGCCGTCGGGAAACAAGCCCCTGTGAATGTCGGGTCCGCCTCCCGTGACCGATAGGTTGTTTCCAGAGCACTTCAAGTGGACGGGAACACGAGCGGAGCGCAAGTGAGCGATCTGGACAAGATCTTCAAGGCGTACGACATCAGGGGAGTCGTGCCCGACCAGCTTGACGAGGATGTCGCCGAGGCGATCGGCGCCGCTTTCGCTCGCCTCACCGACGCCAGCCAGCTGGTGATCCTGCATGACATGCGGACCTCGAGCGAGCCGCTGGCCAACGCGATCGCCCACGGGGCCGCGAGCCAGGGCACGAACGTCATCTACGGCGGCCTCGGGTCCACCGACATGGTCTACTACGCCAGCGGCTTCCTCGACGTTCCTGGCATCATGATCACCGCCAGCCACAACCCGGCGAAGTACAACGGCCTCAAGCTCTGCAAGGCCGGAGCCAAGCCGGTCGGCATCGAGACGGGCCTGGCCGAGGTCAAGGAGATGGTCGCCCGCGGCGTTCCCGCCAGCGACAAGCCGCAGGGCACTATCGCCACCAAGAACCTGCTGCCCGGCTACGCCACCTACCTCAAGAAGCTCGTCGACTTGTCCGCCATCAGGCCGCTCACCGTGGTGGTCGACGCCGGCAACGGGATGGCCGGGTACACGGTGCCGACCGTGTTCGAGGGGCTTCCGCTTGAGGTCATCCCGCTGTACTTCGACCTCGACGGCACGTTCCCGAACCATGAGGCCAACCCCATCGAGCCGGAGAACCTGCGCGACCTGCAGAAGGCCGTGGTCAAGCACGGGGCCGACATCGGCCTCGCCTTCGACGGCGACGCCGACCGCTGCTTCGTCGTGGACGAGCGGGGCGAGATCGTCAGCCCGTCGGTACTGACCGCTCTCATCGCCTCCCGTGAGCTGGCCGGCGAGCCGGGGGCGATGATCATCCACAACCTCATCACCAGCCGGGCCGTCCCCGAGATCGTGACCGAGCGCAGCGGCGTCCCGGTTCGCACCCGCGTCGGCCACTCGTTCATCAAGGCCAAGATGGCCGAGACGAAGGCCGTGTTCGGCGGCGAGCACTCGGGCCACTTCTACTTCCGCGACTTCTGGTTCGCGGACTCGGGGCTCATCGCCGCGCTGCACACCCTGGCCGCGCTCGGCACCACCGACCGCCCGCTGTCCGGGCTGCTCCGCGAGTACTCCCGCTATGCCGCCAGCGGCGAGATCAACAGCGAGGTCGCCGACCAGGCGGCCACGACGGCGAAGATCAAGGCCATTTATGCAGAACGGCCGGGTACTACCCTTGATGGGCTCGATGGCCTCACCGTGAGTGGTGACTCCTGGTGGTTCAACGTCAGGCCGTCGAACACCGAGCCACTGCTGCGACTTAATGTCGAGGCCAGCGACGAGGCGGCGATGTCCGCTCTGCGTGACGAGGTGCTTAGCCTGATTCGCGATGGCCACTAGGTTCGCACCGGGCCGTGAACGGACAACATGTCCCCGGAGGGTTATTCCATGAACATTGATGACTGGCTGCTGGAGATCCTGGCCTGCCCGAAGTGTCACTCGGACCTGCGGCCCGATGACGCGGCGAGTGAGCTCGTCTGCACGGGCTGCGGCCTGGCCTACCCGGTGCGGGACGACATCCCCGTGCTGCTTGTCGATGAGGCACGGTCCCCTGGCGGCTCTGTGCCGGGTGGCACTGCGTGACGACGCCGCATGGCGGGGCGGCTTTCGCCGCCTACCGGCTTGACGACCCAGAGCTCGTGGACGCCGGCGACCCCGGCGGCATGCTTCGGCACGTGGCCTCGTCGGCCGCCCAGGTGCGCACCGCCTTGCGGGCCTGCGAGGAGACCGACCTGAGCTCGCTGCAGCCGGACGAGCGGCCGCGGGCGATCGTGGTGGCCGGCGCCGGCGTGGGCGCGCTCGCCGGCCAGATCCTGGCCGCCGTCAGCGGCCTCAACTCGCCGGTCCAGATCCTCACCGTGAACGGGAGCTCGCTCCCTGGCTGGGTGGGCGCGGCCGACCTGGTCATCCCGACGTCAAGCTCCGGGCACACGACGGAAGTGGTATCGGTCGCAAGGGAAGCCGCCCGACGCGGCTGCCAGCTGCTTGGCGTGGCCCCGGCCGGCTCGCCGGTCCAGGAGATCATCACCCAGGCCCGCGGCAGGCTGATTGACGTCAAGTCGGCCGTCACGGCGCGTTCCTCGCTGTGGACGCTGACCGTGCCGCTGATCGTCGCGGCCGAGCGGCTGGGCCTGGTCCGGGTGGGCGCCAGCGGATACGAGGCCGCCGCCAGCCTGCTGGAGGACGTCTCCCACCAGTGCCGGCCGTCGAGCGAGTCGTTCGTCAACCCGGGCAAGTCGCTGGCGCTCGACCTGCTCGGTGCGCTGCCGGTCGTCTGGGGCGGGTCACCGCTCGCCATGGTGGCCGCCGGCCGGCTCGTGTCGCAGCTCGCCGCGAACGCGAAGTACCCGGCCCTGCTTGGCGGGCTGCCGGGGATCGGCCGGGACCAGGTGGCGGTCTTCGACGGGCCGTTCGCGCCGCGTCCGGAACCGAGCTACCCGTCGGCGGAGGACCCACTCGAGACCCTGGATTCCCTCGATTCCATCGACCCGTTCGATGAGGCAGAAGACAACGCCATTGCGCTGCGGCTCATCCTGATCGCCGACGAGAGCACCGAGCATCCCCGGGTCACCGCCAGCAGGCGGGCCGCCGCGTCACTGGCAGGCACCCGCGGGATGGACGTCTCTGAGCTGGCGATGGAAGGTGACCAGCCGCTGCGCAAGCTCGCCGGGGTGGTCCAGCTCGCCGACTACGCGTCGGTGTACCTGGGGATCGCTTGCGGCATCGACCCGCTGGCAATCGCCGCCATCGGAGACCTGAAGGACTTGACCGAGCAAGCGAGCTGACAGGACAACTGAATCGTGCGTGCGGTCATTGCGGCGCTCGCCGCCAACATCGCGATCGCGATCGCCAAGTTCGCCGCCTTTCTCATCACCGGCTCGGCGTCGATGCTGGCCGAGTCGGTGCACTCGCTGGCCGACACCGCCAACGAGACGCTGCTGCTGATCGGCCGGGGACGGTCCCGGCGGGCGCGGACGGTCGAGCACCCCTTCGGCTTCGGCCGCGAGCGCTACTTCTACGGATTCGTCGTCGCCGTGATGCTGTTCAGCGTGGGCGCGGTCTTCTCGATCTACGACGGCATCCACAAGATCATCTCGCCCGCTCCGCTGGACTCGCCGGTGGTCGCCTACACGGTGCTCGGACTGTCGGTGGTGCTTGAGGGACTGTCCCTGCGCACAGGGATCGCCGAGGCCAACAACGCGCGCGGTGGTCACGGCTTCAGGGAGTTCGTGCACAGGACCAAGGCGCCCGAGCTGCCGGTGGTGCTGATGGAGGACTCGGCCGCGGTGCTCGGGCTGGTGTTCGCGTTCCTCGGCGTGCTGCTTTCGCAGCTGACCGGGCATGACGAGTGGGACGGTGCGGGCTCGGTCGGGATCGGCATCCTGCTGGCCTGCGCGGCATTCGTGGTCGGCTACGAGACCAAGAGCCTGCTGATCGGCGAGTCGGCGACGGAGGAGACGTCCGCCGAGATCGTCGCGGCCATCGATGACGGGCCCGAGGGCTTCCTGGTGATTCACCTGCGCACCTCGCACATCGGCCCGGAGGAGCTGCTTGTCGCGGCGAAGATCTCGGTGCCGGGAGCGTTGCTGGCCGGCGAGCTGGCCGCGGGCATCAACGCCTGCGAGGAGCGCATCCGCCAGGCCGTCCCGATCGCGCAGACGATCTACCTGGAGCCGGACATCTACCGGCCAGGTGACCTGGACATCAGCGACCCGTCAGTTGAGGCCGTCCGCCGCGCCCGCGACCAGGAATAACCCGCACGCTCCTCGCGCCGTCCCCACCCGCACGCTCGTCGCGCCGTCCCCACCGGCGCGCCGTTCCCCCCACGCCGGCAGCGATGGCGCCATTGCTGCTGTAGCCCTTTGTGCGCGATGGGTCATAGCCCTCGCCATAGCAGCGCCTCTGCTGCATCGCTGACAAAGCCGAGCGACAGCGATGGCGCCATTGCCCGCAAAGATCGGTAGCAGCGATGGCACCATTGCTGCCCGGGGAGCTCAGCTAGGGCCGCTCAGGTTGCGGACAGACCGGACCGAGCGGGACGCGAGGGGGGCGAGGGTCGCGATGGCGTAGATGACGCCGCAGCACAGGGCCACGCTCCGGGCACCGAAATGGCTGGCGGCCGGACCGGTCAGCAGCTCGCCCACCGGCACGGCCGCGAACGACAGCAGGTCGTCGATGGAGGAGACGCGCGCCAGCACGTGCTTCGGTATGTGCGTCTGCAGCACGCTGTCGAAGGCGACGCCCTTCGCGCTGAAGCCGAGGGCTCCGACGAACGCGCAGGCGGCAAGGGCCGGCACCGGGACCCCGAGGCCGAGGGCGAGCAGCGGCAGTGCCGCGATCACCCCGATCAGGCTGGAGTCCCGCAGCGGGCGCCGGAACGTCACCAGGTACATCGCGGCGCTCATCGCGAGCAGGCCAATGGCCCGGACGCTCAGCACCACGCCCCAGGCGGCCCCGCTGCCGTGCTGGCTGGTCAGCTCGGGGCCGAGGATCTGCCACGGGCCAACATTCACCATGTTGAGGAAGAAGTAGGGCACCGACATCGCCATCAGCCACGGGATGGCTCGATACTCCCGCCATCCCTCGCCGATGTCGGCGATCACCCCCCGCCGGGGCGAGCCAGCGCGTGACGGCAAGCCGGACAGTCGCTTCGCGGGAAGCCGGGCAAAGAACGCGGCCGCGATCAGGTAGCTGAGCGCGTCGAGCGCGATGGCCCAGCCGCCCCCGATGCTGACGACGAGCAGCCCGCCTGCGGTCGGGCCGAAGACCTTGGCCGCGTTCTGCGAGGAGGCGAGCAGCGAGTTGGCCCGCTGGACGTTGCCCGGCTCAACCAGCTCGGGGAGCACGCCGGTCAGGGCCGGGGACGAGAACGCCGCGATTGCCCCGCCCGCCCCGGAAAGGCCGGCCACGGCGGCCAGGTTGTAGTGGCCCGTGATCAGCAAGGCGGCCACGCCGGCTTGCGTCACGCCCGCGCCCAGGTTGGACAGCCACAAGACCGCGCGGCGCGGGAACCGGTCCCCGATCGCGCCACCTAGCAGCAGGAAGATGAGCTGTGGCACGATCTGGCTCGCCATCACGATGCCGAGGTCGGTCGGCTGCCCGGAGGCGCGCAGGACGGAAAGCGCCAGCGTGACCGGGGTCATCGCGCTGCCGAGCATTGAGATCGCCCGGCCAAGGAAGAAGCCGCGAAACGGCGGACTGAGCACATCATGCAGGGAGGAGGACACAGCCGACGAGTTTGGGCGACAGCGCCACCATCGCCTAACCTTGCGCCGAAAGGCGTAAACATGACTCTTCTCCGGTTCAGTCCCGGCGGGCTGTCGCGATGCCGCTTCGCCATATCCCCGCTGGCGGAGACCGTCGGCTGCCTCATCGCGCTGCAGCGCAGGCGCTCCGAGCCGTGGCTCGCGCCCTGGGTCACTCAGAACCAGTCGGCCTTCCGTGACTGGCTGGAGGAAGATGAGGTCGCGGGCGGCCTGGTGCCGCTGATCGCCGCCACTAAGTGGTTTCCCGACTACATCGGGATCCCGCCTGCGGATGGAGTGGGTACTCGCCTTACCGACGAGCTCGCCGTCGTGGCCGCGCACAGCGACGAGCAAGTCGTGGCGTCGAGCGCCGACGCGCGCGAGGCGAGCTGGGAGCCATCGCCGACCAGCTGGCTGGGCCTGCGCGGCCTGGGCCAGCGGATCGCCGCCACGCTCGAGGACGGCTGGGCCAGGTTCGTCGAGCCGGACTGGCCCGCGCGCCGCGCCGTGCTCGAGCGCGACATCATGTACCGGGCCGGGCTGCTGGCCGCCTACGGCTGGCAGCATGCCATCAGCGACATGGGCAGGAAGTTCGCCTGGGTCGGCGACGACGCGATCTTGTTCAGCCACCAGGACTACCCGGATCGCTGGATTACCGATGACGGCCTGATCTTCGTCCCCTACACCTGCGGCGGTGGCACCTGGACCTGCGAGCGGCCGCCCAACTACGCCCTCGTCTACCCGGCCTGGGGGGTAGCGGCCCGACAGCAGCCCAGCGCCACGGACCCGGCTTCCCGGCTGCTCGGCCCGGGCCGGGCGCGCGTCCTGCGCGAGCTGGCGCAGCCCGCGACCAGCACGCACCTCGCCACGGTCCTCGGCCTGTCGCTCGGCACGGTCAGCGCCCATCTGGCGATCCTGCGCGAGTCCGGCGTCATCTCAGGCACCCGCTCAGGCCGCAGCGTCCTCTACCAGCTAACCCCCCGCGGCCAGTCCCTGCTGGCCCTCCTAGCCGCCTAGCCCCCTGCCTCCGGGCGGGGGGGTCTCGAGGGCTGGGGGGTGGTCTCGAGGGCTGGGGGGTGGTCTCGAGGGCGGGAGTGGTCTCGTGGGCGGCCGCGCGACGCGGTTACGGCGCCCAGGCGAAGACGGACGCGCTGCGAACCGTGACGGGGGTCGTGCCGGTGCCACCGGAGATCGTGAGGGTCGTCGCGTCGACGTAGTTGCTGATGCTGCCGGTCTCCTGGGCCAGCCAGTTGCCCGGACCGTAGGCGGCCTGGAAGACGCCGGTACCGACCTTCACCCAGGTGCCGCCCGCCAGCTTGCAGACCACCGGCACCGCGCTGGCCGGCTCGCCGCCGCCGCTCGCGGCCGTGCCCGAGCCACTGCAGGTCGAGGAGTTGGGGACCAGTGACACGTAGGGCGTCCCCGTCTGGTCGAACCACTTGCCCTCGACCCAGTAGCCCTCGGCGCCGCCACCAGCGGGAACGGCCGGGGTGGTGACGGCCTTGGTCGCGACATCAAGCAGTTGCGCCGGATCGGCGCCACCGCAGGCACCGCCACGGGAGTAGGTGTCGAAGGCGATCTCGGTGCCGGCCTGGCTGGTGGCGATGTTGCCGACGTCCCCGAAGATCGTGCCGGGACCCGGCTGCCCATTGCCGGTGGTGGTGTCCGGCCCGTACAGGGTGGCCTGGCCGGCCGAGTTGACCCGGTACAGCGTCTGAGTACCACCCAGGTCGCTTCCGCCCGACTGGCCGTCGTCGACCACGACGTCGCCCGGCGCGATGCCGCCAAGCAGCCGGAACTCGGTGCCCAGGGTGCCTGCGGCAATCCCCGTGACCGGCAACGTTGTCGGCTGGCCGGAGCCGGAGGCGGGGAACTCGACCAGCTGGGTCGCGCCCGCGGTCGTCTCCTGCGGGCCGCCTGCCGTCGCCTGGTTGACCGACACCGCCTGGTCGCCGAGGAAGGCGATGCCGTCGCACCCGCACGTCCAGTGCCGCAGCGACCACTTGCCGGCCTGCGCGTGGGCCACGTATACGACCGACTCGTTGGTCCAGGCGAGCTGGCTCCCGTCGGCCGACCAGGCCAGGGACGTGGCGCCCCCCGACGCCAGCGTGAGCGGCGCGCCGGTGCCGCAGCGGACGATGACCGAGGCGGCGCTGGCCGTCCCCGATCCCGTCTGCGGCACGTAGGCGAGGGCCGGCAGGCCCGTCGATCCGCACGCGGCGCTGTCGCCCGCCGCGGTCGAGCGGGCCGCTGCCGCCGAGCCGGCCGACGTGCCGCTGCCGCCGCTGCCGCCCTTGCCACTGGCGGAACTGCCGCCCGTGCCACCGGAGGAACTGTTGCCCGAGTCGTGGAAGTGCGTCGCCACCAGGCCGCCGGCGACCCCGCCGAAGACGAGCACGAACAGGCCGGTGTAGAGGGCGGCGATCTGCCAGCCCGGCAGGCCGGCGCGGCCCGCGCGTCCGGCCCGAGTGACGGCCCGGGCCGGGGCCAGCCCGGCCGCCTGGGCCGGGGCGGGCGCGGCCGCCGGGGCCGGGCCGGTCCCCGCCGCGGTGAGCCCGGCGGCCTGCGCGGGGGCAGGCCCGGCCGCCACTGAAGTGCTCGCGGTGGTGGTGCCGGTGCCGCCGCCGACGGCGGCACCGGCGTGCGGCAGCAGGAGCAGGAGCAGGGCGGCGGCGCGCTCGGCGAGCTGGCCGCGGCCCCGCTCTTCCCAGTCCGTCCCGTAGGCGGATGCCGCCGTCGCCTCAAGTTCCGCCATGAACTGCGCGGCGTCCGATGGCCGGTAGGCCGGGCTCTTGGCCATGCCCCGGGCGATCAGCTCCTGGAGCGGCGCCTCGACCATCCGGTAGGGGACGGCGGCCGTCGCATGCTGGGCTGCCAGCGCGCTGAGGCTCCCGCTGTAGGGGGTGCGGCCGGTCAGGCACTCGAAGAACACCGCGGTCGCGGCGTAGATGTCCGTCGCGGGTGAGGCGGGCGCGCCGTCCCACTGCTCCGGGGCCATGTACAGGGGAGTGCCACCGTCGGCGGCCTGGCCGGTGCGGGCGGCCACGCCGAAGTCGGTCAGCTTGGACTGGCCCGACCTGTCGACCAGCACGTTCTCGGGCTTGTAGTCACGATGCACGATGCCGACCTGGTGCGCGGCCGCCAGCCCGAGCAGCGACCCCTTCAGCACCGCCAGCGCCGACTCGGCCGATGCCGGTCCCTGGCGGGTGATCATCTGGTGCAGCGAGACGCCGTCCACCAGCTCCATGACGATCGCCGCGCCCTGCCCAGGCGCCTCGACGTACTCAAGGAACCTGACGACCTCGGGCACGTTCAGCGTGCGAAGCAGCGTGGCCTCACCACGGAAGGCAGCAAGGAAGCCCGGATCCTTCAGCGACAGGTACTTGATCGCCACCCGCGTCCCGCTCGCCTGGTGCACGGCCGCCACGACCCGGCCCGACGCACCGCTCCCTAGCTGCCGTTCTTCGGCAAAGCCAGGCACAACCCATGAGCTCATGGCGAGGCCCCCACCCCAAAACCCTCGACAACGGTTGCTTCGAGGCTAACCGGGCGCAACGTCGCCGGGCGATAACGCGTAAAGAACGCATCGATAACTAATTAAAGTCGCAACAATTCGCAATGCCAACGAGATCAGGGCCAACGAGATCAGGGCGCGAGATCAGATGACCGTGCTGGGATCGCCCGACAGGAGCTGCTGCGGGACCTGGCTGAAGGAGTACTGGACCGGAGCCGAGCCGCCAGCCGGCGAGTCCAGCGAGAACGCCCAGATGACGTCGAACCGGTCCGCAGGCCAGTGGCTGGGGATCTTCGTGCCCGGGGCGGTCGGCAGCGCGTCGGCCAGGGCCGGGATGTTGTCGTGCTCCCAGCAGATCAAGACGACGCCCGAGTAGTCGGCGACCAGGCTGGCCGCCAGCTGGGCTTCGTGGCCGGTGATGAACGGGCTGGCGATCGCGATGTCCAGGCGGCCGGCCAGTCCCTGGATCGTCTGGTAGGCCCGGTGCTCGGCCGTCTTGTCCGGGCCGCCGTAGGAGGGGCACAGCAGCGTCGCGGGCGTCAGCAGGCCCGCCTGCAGCGGCCCGCGCGCGGGGGCGAACAAGGCGGCGAGCGCGCCGGAACGCTGCCATCCCCGTGGCAGCAGGCAGTGCTTGCTGTGCACGCCGTCCGCGTCGACGCCATGCGGCTTAGTCGACGGATCCTCGGGCTTCTCGCCGTGACGGATGATGTAGATCATCTCCGGCGGGGAGGCAGTGTCCCCCGCGGACTGGCTCATCGAGATCACGAGATCAAGTGTGCTTGCGGCGGCCAACTGAGACAAGGAGCGTCACGGCGCCGGCGGTCACAAAGGAGAAAATGGAAGCCGACATCCAGCTGGCCGGGGTAAATCCGAGAAAGCGGTCGATCCTTGTCCACAGCGAGACCCACCAGCCGATGTAACCGGGATTGATGAGCTGGTACACGACAAATCCCGCCGCCCAGGGGACGAGCGACCACCACCGGGTGCCCGCCCGTTGCGAGAGGTCCCAGTTGCCCCTGGAGACCAGGAAGTAATCCACGACGAGCACCGCGCTCAGCGGGACGAACACGGAGCCGATGAGCGTCAGGAAGTTCTCGTAGTCCGCGATGTTCAGCCACAGCGCGCCTGCTGTGGTGAGTGTGCTTATCGTTATGGCTAGGATTCGGCGATCCCATAGTGGGCGGAGGTTCTGGATGGAAACCGCGGTCGAGTAGACGTCGGCGAAGGACTGGTCGAGCTCGCGGGCGGCCAGGACGGCAAACGCGAGCGACCCCAGCGGCAGCGCGATGAACGCGCCGAAGATGTCCCCGGACTTCCTCGCGACGGTCAGCAGGGCCAGCAGGCCGAGCGCGTAGCAGAGGATCTGGGTCAGGCTGTAGCCGATCATCGCGCCCGCCGCGGCCTGCCGGGGGCTTCGCGAGTGGCGCGTGTAGTCCGCCGCCAGCGGGACGAAGGAGATCCCGACCCCCACCACCGTGTCGGTGGCGGCCCAGAATCCCGACCAGGTGCCCTGGGTCAGTGGCGGCAGCGGCTGCCGCAGGAGCTGAATGAGGATGTAGACGCCGACGATGACGACCGTTACGGTGGCGTACCGGCGCAGCGTGCGGATCGCGCCGAGCGGCCGGATGGTCAGCAGGCCGGTAATGGCCCCGGCGATGAGGACGTAGCCCGGGCGGGGAAGCCAGGGGGTGATCGTGTGCGCGGCGGTCGCGATCGTGACGAGCTCGAAGATGCCCCAGCCGAAGCACTGCACGATGTTCATCGCCGTCGGCAGGTAGGAGAGCCGCCCGCCGAACAGGCCGCGCAGCAAGACCATGGCCGGAGCGCCGGTGCGCGCGCCCTGGACGCCGGCCAGGGCGACGGGGACGGTGCCGATGAGCGTGCCCACGACGATGGCCGTGAGCGCCGCGACGAGGCTCAGGTCAGCGCCGCCACTGCCATAAGGCCTCAGAACGAACAGTGCGCCGGTGAAGCCGAGCAGGCTTACTCCGAGATTGCCCCACAGCCCGAACTGGTCGAGCAGCGTCAGCGGCTGGGGAACCGGCTCGGCCAGGGTCTTCGGCGCCTCGGCGTGCCGGTCGGCCACGATCGTCTCAAAGCGCGTGGTGATGGTGGCTGGTGAGGTGGTGGTCTGGTTCGCTTCGGCCGCCATGGCCCGCCTTCCTACGCCGGCATTATCCGGACAGGTTCCGACGGTCGGTGGCGCGCTCTGGCCACCCTCTCAGCCCGGTTGCCCCGAGCTCCCGTGTTCTTGAGTTCTTCTCTCACCGTAACACGGTGACGCCGGACCGCCAGCAAGGGAGTCCGTCGATGGCCAGGTTTGGCGGCCAGCAGGAGGTTAGAGGGAACGGATGCTCCCGGCTTGTAGACACGAGGAAGGCAAGCCCATGATCCAGTCCGCCCAGGTCACTGAGCCCAAGGGCTCGTTCAGCATCGTCGAGCGCGAGCTGCCAGCGCCGGGCCGCGGCTACGTGCGCATCGCGGTCGAGGCCTGCGGCGTGTGCCGCTCCGATACGAGCTTCATCGACGGCACGTTTCCTGGGACGCGATTTCCCCTCGTGCCTGGCCACGAGATCGCCGGCCGCATCGATGCCGTCGGCGAGGACGTCGAGGACTGGTCGTGCGGGCAGCGGGTCGCCGTTGGCTGGTTCGGGGGTAACTGCGGCCGCTGCATCCCCTGCCGTGAGGGTGACTTCATCCACTGCGAGCGGCTCAGGATACCGGGCTACAGCTACCCGGGTGGCTTCTCCGAGTCGGTGATCGCGCCGGTCAGCGCGCTGGCCAGCATTCCCGAGGTGTTCAGCGCGGTCGAGGCGGCTCCCATGGGCTGCGCGGGCGTGACCGTGTTCAACGCCCTGCGCCGCAGCCTGGCGGGCCCGGGTGACCTAGTCGCGGTCATCGGCCTCGGCGGCCTTGGGCACCTGGGCGTGCAGTTCGCCAGCAAGCTCGGCTTCGAGACGGTGGCCATCGCCCGGGGCGACGCCGAGGCCGACCTGGCCACCGAGCTCGGCGCGCACCACTATGTCGACAGCACCGCCGACGGCCCGGTGGCCAAGCAGCTGCAGGCCCTGGGCGGTGCCAAGGTGGTGCTGGCCACCGTGGCCAGCTCGGAGGCGATGAGCCCGGCCATCGACGGGCTGCTGCCCAACGGCGAGCTGCTCGTCATCGGGATCTCACCGGAGCCGATCAAGGTCGTCCCGCTGCAGCTCATCACCTCGAGCAGGACCTTGCACGGCCACCCCTCGGGTACCGCCCGCGAGGTGGAGGAGACCCTGCGCTTCGCCGCGCTCGCCGGCATCCGTCCGATAACGGAAACCCGTCCGTTGTCGGACATTCAGGGCGCCTATGACCGCATGCTCTCGGGCGATGCCCGGTTCCGCATGGTCGTCACTACTGGTAACTAAGCCGGTACGCTCTCAGTTCGCGGCGGCGAGGGCGCTGATCAGCGCGGTGGCCATGCCCCGCTCGCCCGCCGCGTTGGGGTGCAGCGGGTAGGCCGGGGACTCGGGCAGCCATGGCTCCACCCAGCGGCTGTCCTTGGCGGCGCACCCGCTGTGGCCGAGGGACGGCGTGTAGGTGTTGACGTAGCTGGCGCCCGCGGCGGTGGCCTGCTGGCGCAGCATCGTGTTGAGGCGTTCCTCCTGGGTGTTCAGGAAGGCCATGTCGGCCAGCGTGACGCCGAACGTGTGCTCACAGGCCGAGCCGCTGGAGGCGGGGATCAGGTCCGGGTAGCCGATCACGTAGATCCGGGCGTTGGGGGCACGGTCCTTGATCTCGGCCAGCGCGGTGGCCAGCGGCCCGGCCGCCGCCTGGATGTACTGCCGCACCTGGTCGGTGCCCCCCGCGGTGTAGTGCTGCTGGCACCGGGCCGAGTGCTGGGCGGCGGAGCTGCCGACCAGGACCGTGCCGTAGTCCAGCTTCACGCACTCGCCCAGGATCGCGGTCCAGTGCACGTCGTTGCCGCCGATGCCCAGGGTGACCAGGGTGGTGGCGGGCGACAGCGCGTCCAGCTGCGGGGGGTTGGTTCCCGAGCCGGTCACCTGGGAGCCGGCCAGGTCGGCGATCGTCGCCCCGTCGCAGCTGACATCGGTGAACCGGTCAGCGTCGAGCGCGAGCCGCTGAGCCACCAGCATCGGGTAGCTGTCGCTCGAGCGCCCGCAACCCGCCGGGGCGCCGGCCTGGCTAGAGATCCTGGGGGCGGCGGTATAGGAGTCACCGAGGGCGACATACTGGCCCGTCGCCAGCGTGGGGGCCGCGGTGGCCACCGGATCGGCCGTGGCCTTCTTGGCTGGCTTGCTCGCGGTCGGCTGCGGCTTGCCAGGGGCGGGCGTGCCGCCGCCAGCCGAGCAGCCCGCGGCCAGCAGCGCCGTCACGACCCCGGCGACCAGGGCACGAGTCAGCGGCCTCATCGGTGACTCCTTTCGAATCCCGGCTGTGATCTCCAGGTCTACAGTGTCACCGAACGATGCGAGCAGTTGGGAACGACTCTCGGGGCCGATCGCAGGTTAATGACCGTGGCGTGCCTCACATACGGCGGAGGCCCTTACATCCCATGACGCGCCAGGAAGGCGCTCGTCCGCTCGGGGGTGGCCAGGATGTCCCACTGGCGCTCCGGAGCGTTGAAGTTGTCGGTGAACTCGTCGGCCACGGCCGGGCTTTGCGACATCGCGCCAAGCAGCTGGAGCAGGTGCGGCGCGGGCGGCAGCGCGATCATCAGGTTCGTCCAGTCGGAGATCGCCTGGACCCGGTCGGCCCGCCGGGCGGCGACCTTGCGCGCGAACCGCTCGTCAAAGATCTGGTCCTCGGCGATCACGGTGCCAAGTTCCCAGGCCGAGTAGGACGCCGAGTTGGCGCCCTGGCCCACGATGGGGTCCACCAGCGAGTGGGCGTCGCCCAGCGCGATGACCACCCGTCCGCTCGGCAACGTGACGTAGTCCTCCCGCAGTACCGGCGTCACGGCCCCCTGGAGCAGGTCCTCGGGGCGGGTCAGCCCGAATCGCTTGACCTCGACCCGCTCGAAGACCTCCGGATGGTGAGCGCGGAGCTTTTCGAAGACCAGCCGGTCGAAGGCCGCCGGGTCCTCGTCGTACTTGGCGTCGGCCAGCACCTCGGTGTCGCCGCCCGGCACGTTCTCGAAGAGCAGGGCGGTGACGTGCCCGGAGGCGGAGTAGGTGGGGATCTCAAGCAGCTCACCGTGTGGCGGGGCGATGCTCATCGTCACGCCCCGGGGATGGGAGGGCGCGATGCCGTTGTAGAGGCCCGCGGACAGCCGGCGCTGCGGTCTTGTGTAGGGCGACTTGGCCGCGATGACCGGGAACATCGCGCTGGCGCCGCCCTTGCCGGTGGCGACGACCACGAGGTCGTGCCGCTGCGACAGCGGGAAGATCTCTTCCGGGCCGACCGGCGGCCCGGCCCGGAAGTCACCGCCACGCTCCTGGAAGTCGGCCAGCAACCGCGGCAGGTAGACGCGGTAGTCGATGGCCCGCGACGGGGCGCGGAAGGCACCGGGAAAGGACAGCGGCTGCGGCCCGCCGAGGTAGTGGTGATGGCAGAAGTACCCGTACTCGGTCAGGTCCCAGTGGTCGACGCCGAGGGCCTCCTCGCGCTGGACCGTCGTGTTGTGGTGCGCGACCGTGTTCAGCATCCGGCCGCTGGCCAGCTGGGCCGCCGTCTGGTCGCTGTACAGCGTGACGGGGATCTGCTGCTTTTGCAGCAGCAGGGCCAGGTGCAGGCCCGCCACCCCCGACCCGATGATGGCGATTCCTGACGACCGCGTGCCACCAGCCATGGGATGACGCCTCTCTGCGTGCCCAATAGGGGACCTTCGCCTCAATCTTCGCGCGCGGGCGCACGCAAATCGAGGGGCCGTCTGGAGATAAGTTCCTAGAGCAGGAACTCGTGGCCGTAGGTCGGCTCGGCGAAGACCGTGAAGCGGCTGTTGGCGTAGCCGAGGGCATCGCCGTCGCGGTGGCCGAAGTCCTCGACCCGCCCGAGGAAGAGCGTGTGGTCGCCGCCGTCGTAGGCCTGCCACGGCTCGCAGGCCAGCCAGGCCAGCGGCGCGGCGAGCCGGGGCGCGACCGGATGGTCAAGCCAGGCGGTCTCCCCGGCCTGGCGGCTCGCGAAGGACCGGGCGACCGCTTCCTGTTCGGCTCCCAGCACATTCACGCAGAACGGCCTGTCCCGCATGTCGTCATGCGAGCGCGCGGTCCGCGCGACGGCGACCAGGACAAGCGGCGGGTCGAGGGAGACCGAGGTGAACGAGTTGCAGGTGATCCCGCTGCGGCCACGAGGCCCATCGAACGTCACCACCGTGACCCCGGTCACGAACCGGCTCAGGCTCGAGCGCAGCGCCAGCGCGGCGGCCGTCTCCATCAGCTCAGTCTTCCCTCCGCAGGAACTGGCGGACCCGTTCCTTGTACAGCTCGCGGTCATAGCCGCGCACCATGGCCTCGGCCATCCGGACCGGGTCACCGAAGAAGTAATACTCATAAAGCGCCTGCCGGCCCGCGAAGTCAGAAAGCGCCGCGTCCCAGGCGAGCCGGAACAGGCGCACACGGTCGGCCGCGTTCAGGTTCTTGGCCTGCAGGTACATGCCGATATCGGCCGCGGCCTCGCCCGCCAGGTCGGCCTCGGTCGGCAGCGCCATGAGCCCGCTCGCCCCGAGCTTGCGCACGATCGCCGGAAACCGCTGCGAGGCTTTCGGGTACCAGTTGCGGCAGGCGTTCAGCGGCCCCCAGGCCGGGGTAAGCACGCCGAACTCGTTGACGGTGGCGTCCGCCTCGGCGGCCCGCAGCATGGCCCGCGCGGTCTCAAGGGCGATGACGATCTCGGCGATGTCCTCAAGGACGTGCCCGAACTGCTCGATGCCGATCGCCTCGGTGAGCAGCGACACCAGTCCGAGGAAGAACTCGCTCTTGGCCGTGGTCCGGCAGACGACCTGGTAGGTCATGTGCACGACCGCGTCGGTGGCGGAGTAGAAGCCGTTGCACAGCTCCGGATGGCCGAGCATGAAGATCCGCTCCGCGGGGACGCGCACGTCGTCGAAGACGACGACCGCGTCCATCTCCTCGAACCGCGACGACAGGGGCGCGTCCCAGTGGGTGCGCCCGGTCTCCGGGGTGTGGTCAAGGGACTGGCGGCAGATGAACCGCAGCCCCGGCGTGTCGCACGGGATCGCGAAGGCGAACGCGTAAGGAGCGTCGTCCGCCGTGGCCCGCAGCACGGTGGAGGGGAACACCAGCAGCTCGTCGGCGATCGGCCCGATGGTGGCCAGCATCCGGGCGCCGCGCACGGTGATGCCGCCCGCGTCTTGCCCGACGACCCGCGCCATCAGCGCGCCGCCGCCCTGCTGGCTGCCGCTCACCGACCGGTTGACCTGCGGAGGGATCAGCGTGTGCGTCAGCAGCAGGTCCTGTTCGCGCACCATCTCGTAGTAGGCCGCGATGTTGGCGGCGAACGCCGGGTCGGCCTGCGCGAACCAGCCCTGGGCCTGCGACAGGGCCATCAGCGCGCTGTTCAGGTAGTCACCGGTCCGGCCGAGCATGCCACCAGAGAACCGCGCCCAGGCGGACATCGCGTCCCGTCGCCACTGCAGGTCCGTCGCCGTCTTCGGCACGAGGAACGAGGCACCGACCCGGTCTCCCGTCGTCGGTGACGCGTACGTGAGCACGTCGCGCAGCGCGGGATCGTGCTGCATGTCGTAGAGCTTGGCGTAGCTGGCGGTGACGTTGCGGAAGGCCGGGTGGGCCGAGATGGGGCCGGAGGCCTTCTCGCCCTGCACGATCACGTCCGGGCGCGAGGCGTCCAGCCGCTCCAGGTACTCCCTGCCGGTACGCGCTCCCATGCGACCCTCCCGATAGCGGTTCCTGTAAGAGCTTAACGACCTTACTGGCGGGGTCAGCCGCCTCCGGTTGGCGTGGGGGCGGCCTGGGCAGACTGCGGGCAGCGGTAGAAGGCGAACTGGATCGGCCGGGCGGTCCTCGCGACCGGCTCCTGTGTGCAATACGCCTCGATCCAGCGCACCCGTGGATCCGGGCTGGCGGGCCGGATGGGCAGCAGGAACAGCTCGGCGGAGCCGTTCTTGACGTCGGACTGGACCGTTGCGAGCGTGGGGGCTGGCACTCCTCCCAGGTAGCCGCCGATCGGCAGCACCTCGAGGCCGCTGGCCAGGATGTACGGAGCCGCCTGGGCCGAGGTGTCGGTGCCGAACACGACGGCGTGCCCACCCTGCTGCTGCTCGATTGCCTGCATGAACCGGGTGAGCGTCGGCCAGGTGGCAGCGAATGACGTCGTGGCCTCGCTGATCTGGGACGACTCGAATGGGGTGTCGAACGGGCCGAGGCCGCGGGCCACGACGGTGGCCGACGCGCTGGCCGGCAGGGCGATGACGGACGCGCAGGCCAGCACGGGAATGAGCAGCCGCCCGCGGCTGCCTAGCCGCTCCTGGAGCGCTGGTGCCAGCAGGAGGAGCCCCGCCGCGACCAGGAAGATGACCACCGCCGTCGGCACGATCCAGGCGGGCACTAGCGCCGCGTCGCCTAGCAGGTACCAGCCGTATCCCAGGCAGGCAGCGCAGGCCACGAGCATCGTCAGCCGGACGCGAAGCGGCCACGGCGGCGGTCCGCACAGCGACACGCCGACACCGCAGATGCCGGCCAGCGCGGGTGCGAGCGCCGCGATGTAATAGGAGTTCAGGTACGTTCCGGCGCTGAAGGACGCGGCCAGGACCACGAACCAGCCGCCCCAGAGCACGATGGCCGCCCTGATCGGATCCCGCCGGGCCGTCGCCTGGCGGCCCGGATCGCGGCGGCCCGGATCTCGGCGGGCTGGCTCACCTTGCTGATCGCGGTCACGGCGCCGGCGCAGTGCGACGATCACGCTCAGCAGGGCCGCGGGCAGCAGCCAGCCGCCATCGAGGCCGAAGGGACCGCTGAGCAGCCGGTGCCAGCTCGGCTTGACGCTGGCGCTGGCGAAGTTCAGGATCTGCCTGTCCTCGACTGCGGTGACCAGGAACGGTGCTATCGGGCCCGCCACCGGGGTCAGCGGTTTCCCGCCCAGCCTGACCGCCCCGTTGTAGTTGAAGACCTGCGAGTAGACCGAGTCGTTCGTGCTTCCGTCTACGTACGGCCGGTCATGGGCCGGCACCAGGGACACAGCCGTCATCCACGACAGGGAGACCAGCGTGGTGACGACGCCGGCCGCTACGACATGGCCGATCCTGGTCCGCCAGCGCTCGGCGGGCGCGGCCAGCAGGTAGGCGGCGGCCAGGCCGGGCAGGACCAGCCAGGCCTGCACCATCTTGGCCTGGAAGGCCAGCCCGACCCAGACCCCGGCCAGTAGCAGCCAGCGCAGCTTGCCGTTGGACAAGGCGACCGAGGTCGCGTCGGCCGCGAGGACAAGCAGCAGGATCAGCAGCGAGTCGGACACGTTGCCCCGGCCCAGCAGCACCGTGATCGGCGTCGCCGCCAGCGCGACCGCCGCGGCCAGCCCGGCCACCGGCCCGGCCAGGCGCCGGACCGCGTGGTAGAGGACCAGGACCGTCAGTATGCCCTCGACCACCTGCGGCAGCACCAAGGCCCAGATGTGGAAGCCGAACACCCGCAGCGACAGCGCCTGCACCCACAGCGCCCCGGGCAGCTTGTCGACGGTGACGGTGCCCGCCGGGTCGAATGAGCCGAAGATGAAGTCGTGCCAGTTGCCCGACATGCTGCGGGCGGCGGCGCCATAGAACGTCTCCACGCCGGCGTTCGCGATGCCCCAGCCGTAGGCCAGGCCGGCCAGGGCCGCGGTCGCCAGCAGCAGTGGCCGGGCCCAGGTCGGCTGGTCCGCTGGCGATCGCCAGAGCTGCCAGCGCCGCGAGCGGGCCTCGGGCAGCTCGGTTTCCGGCGGCGGCTCGGGCGACTCCTCATCGGGGGCATGCGGGTCAGACACGCCGCGATGGTACTCCTTGGACGAACCTGTCGGCTCTTGGATATTTCATAGCGTGACAGCAGCGTTACCCCTTCGGCCGGCGTGGCCGTGAGCGACCGCCGGTAAGAGGCCAAGCAACTTAAGGACATCCTGCGGGCGATCGGGGTGGTGCCACAGGCGTATCGCGGCGTCCTCGCCGCCGCTGGCGAGCAACTCTGCATCCGGGGAGAACGCCACGCCCCATACCGGGCCGGTGTGGCCCTTGAAGGTCCGGCGATGGTTACCGGTGACCGCATCCCACACGCGAACCGTGGCGTCCGAACTGGCGGTTGCGAGCAAGAGCCCATCGGGTGAAAACGCAATGCCGCTAACAGCACCGGTGTGGCCGTTCAGGATCAGTAGGCGCGTGTCATCGGCAGGATTCCATAGCTGGGCCAGGTGATTATCGCTACCGGCAGCGATGGTCTCCCCGCCTGGAGAAAATGCCACGCTGACGAAGTTCCCCGGGTAGCGGGTGTGCATCTGGGAGACCTGGGCTCGTGAGTCCGGTGTCCACAGTGTTACGAGCTCGTCGAGGGCAATGGCCAGTATGTCCCCGGTCGGCGAGAAGGCCACTCCGGCAACCCTGGAACGGCCTGACACGATGCGGATATCCTCATCTGATGCCATATCGTGCAGCGACACGTCGTTGTGGCGGCTGAAGGCGACCCGGCGGCCGTCTGGGGAGAATGCCACCGCATTCTGTATGCGGTTCAAGGCAGAGGGAAAGATGTTGCGGAAGTCTCGATGCGGTGTCCTGAGTGGAGGGCGAGCGGACTTGCCGCTGGCCACGTCCCACAACTCCAACCGATCGTGAATGGCCGCAGTGGCAAGGTGCTGTCCGTCGGGGGAGAATGCGACGCTCGAGGCCAGGACATTCAAGGTTCCGACGTGGAGGCCGCTTGTCATGTCCCACAGTCGTACCGTCGAATCGTAACTGGCGCTGGCCAGCAGCCGTCCGTCTGGAGAGAAGGCAACTCCTCGGACCGGTCCCGAATGCCCCGTCAGCTCATTCGGCAATCGAACGGGCCGGAACCCCAGGGGTTTTGGCACATGCTCAGGGTTTGGAGGTTGCGCGGCGCTCTCGGTGGCCGGCTCGGCGCCGATGGCCCCAGCCGGGTTGAGGGCCAGCACAAGTTCGCCCTCCCCGCTTGACATCCACTTCTGCGGGGTCTGTGGCGCCTTGCGGTCCCTGACTCGCGCGAAGGCATACTCATAGGCGTCGTCCACCGATATATACCCGCGCCGGGCCGTATCGGCCGCCCCGGAGCGCAGTCCTTGAACCAGAGCAGCCGTGAAGACCGACGGGCCGACCACGCCCGCGACCGGTTCGCCTTCCCAGGATCGCTGGTGCGCTCTCGATGCGGTCAGGACCGCGCGTCCGCGTCCGGTGGGGATGAATCGCTGTGGCAAGAGGAGGTCGGCATCGGCTGCGCTCTTACTTCCCGCTCGGCTAAACCCGCCGCTGTTGCAGCAGTCGAGGATCACCACCTGCTGGGCCGCCCGGCATCCGTCGAGCAGCTCGATAACCCATCGCGCCGCTACCCCGGTTGAGGCTAGGCGGTCTGTCCTGGTATCCGCGGCAGCGAAGTAGAGCTGGTCCTGCCGGTCAAGGAGTCCATGGCAGGAGAGGTATACCAGGACCATGTCGTCGCGGTCCCTGCCATCGAGAAAATCCTCTATCGCCAGCATGATCTGCGCTGTGCCGTGATCGATAGCCGAGGTAACCTCGAAGTCCCCGATGCGTGGATCAGCGAGAACAGAAGCCATCTCGGTGGCATCGCGGGCTGCGGCGGCGAGGCGAAGCAGCTTGGCATCCGTGTAATTTTCGGTAGCGATGACCAATGCCGCCCGCGCCCCTGAGCTTCGTTCAGGAAGTGGTGTGCTGCTTGGCGAGGAAGTCATTGATGATCTTTTCCTGTTGTGCCGCGGTCGCCCGGCCGATCTTCAGGGAGTCGCCTCCCTGGCAGACCTCGACAGTATTCCCGGTACGGTCGGCCCACGCGACCACCGTGGAGATTACCGTTCGCAGCCCTTCTTTCCCCAGCCGCACGGCGAGCCAGCCGATGACGGCTTCCAGGCCCTTAGCTCCGGCCGGCTGGTCTTCAGTAGCGACAGAATCGACCGAGTCGACATCAAGATCGAGCAGTTGCGCCCTTAGTTGCCCAGTCAGGCGGGCGAGTTCTTCGTCATCGCCGCCCGGCGGAAACTCAACGTGCACGAGCAGATCGCTGATCGGTTCCATGAATATTTCCCCCTCTGGCATGGCGCCAGCTCCGCATCTCTGCTTACTGCAGTTGAGCGGCATTTGTCAACAGTACTTGTTGGCCAGGATGAGTACGGGTACTCAGGCCCGCGAGGTGATCCGCGTGCGAGCTTGTTCGCATGCTCTTCGTACTGGCGCCGTGCGCGAGCCGGGCGGTGCGTCGCCGGGACCGCCTCTACCGGCCGATCACCCGGCTGCTCGCGATCGCCTTGCTGCCGCTGGCCTTCGTCGTCGCGCCCCGCCGCGCGCGGCGCCGCGCGTGCCGGTGGGCGCTCGCGGCGCGATTCCCGGCCGAGAACCTGGATGGCCTGACCCCGGCCACCCGGGCCGCGTTCGAGGCCGCGCGGGCTGAGGCCTTGTGGTGTCACGGCGAGATGATCGGGCTGACCGACGGGTACCGCGACGCGCAAGCCCAGGCCCAGCTGTTCGCCGCCGCGGTGCGCCGCACCGGATCGCCGGGCCTGGCCATGACGTGGGCGCTGCCGCCGCACGAGTCGCGCCACGTAGCCGGCACCGCCCTGGACGTGCGCCCGGTCGAGGGCGCCCGCTGGCTGGAGCGGCACGGGTCACGGCATCACCTCTACCGGATCTACGACAACGAGTGGTGGCACTTCGAGTACCGGCCGGACGGCCGGCCGCCGCGCCTGCCCCACCCGGGCGTGCTTATCACCGCGGGGCCGCACGCGGTCCGCAAGGATGCGGGATGATCTGGGGCATGAACCTTATGACGGCCCGGCTCGCGTCCGATCGCGCCGCTGCGCCGTCGTTGCGCTGGCTGCCGCCCGCGCTGGCCGGCCTGGCCGGCTGCCTTTTCCTTGCCGTGGCCTCGTCGCCCCCCGGCAACTACCAGCAGGTACCGTTCCTCAACCTGCCCTTCGATAGCGGCGGCGGCGGAACCGCGAACCTAGCGGACTGGCTGTACCTGGTGGCCCCGGCCGTCGCGGCGCTGGCCGGGCTGTGCCTGCTGCGCTGGTGGCCCTACCTGCTCGCGGCGGCCGCGCTGCTGGCCGGGCCAGACGTCCTAGCGGAGTGGGGCCTGGCGGTCGGCTACCCGTGGAACATCCTGCCGCTATCGACCGCCGGGTACGCCCTGGCGATCGTGGCGCTGCTGGCCTGCGCCCAGGGACTGGCCCGCATCGCGGCGGCCTGGGCCGCGGCCCTCACCGCGCTAGCCCTGGGATCCCGGGTGGCTGGTTCCGCGATGATGTCGGGACTCAGCTGGAATCCAGCGCTGCGGACCCCGGCGGCCTGGCACACTGCCTTGCTCGCGGTGGGGCTGGCCGCGCTCGCCCCGGCGACCTGGCGGTACCGCCGGGGCGACCCGGCCGCCGCCGGCCCCGCCGGGCAGCAGCCCGGGCGGCGGGCCCGCCTGGTCCTGATCGGCACGCTGGCGGCGGCCGTGGCGATCCCGCTGCAGTTCCTCACCACCCAGCACCTAGCGGACGTGCTCGGGGTCGCCTGGTCCGCGCTCTACCGCAACGGCGTACAGGGGCCGGTGATCGCGGTGGTCACCGTGCTCGCGATGACCCTGCTCGCGGCCCTGGCGGGCCTGTGGCCACTGGCCGGAGTGATGACCGCCGCGGTAGCCCAGATGGCCATGACGGTGCCGGTCATTTTCGCGCTCACGGCCCTCGCCGGCGACGATCCGCTGCGCTGGCTGGGGGCGCTGGCCGGAGCCGCTCTCGGCGCGACCGTCGCGGGCAGCCGATGGCGGATCCCGCTGGCCGCGGCGCTCACCGTGCTGGCCGCGATAACCCTGGCGGTCGCGTACAACGCGACAAGCGGCGACCCGCAGAAGCTGGCCGAGCAGCACATCGTGATTCCATCGATGCTGGTCCTGCTGGTGTGCGCCGCCGCCGGCGGCGCGGTAACCGGCGCCAGCGCCCCGGTGCTGGCCGCCCGGGGCGCACTGCCTGCTGTGCTTGGCCCCCTGGGGGCAACCCTCGTCATCGGCGGAATGCACACCGTCGCGGTGACCAACCGGAGCAGCAGCGGGCTGCCGACCGAGGCCGCGCCCCTGACCACCGCGGCCATCTTGTTCCTGGTGGCCGGGGTCGCCATCGGCGGCCTGGCCTTCGCGCAGCTGCTGGCCACGCGAAGCGCGGAGCGCAAGCAGGCCGAGCAGATCAGGCGGGAAGCGGCCGCCGCCGAGCGCGACCGGCTTGGCCGCTCGATCCACGACGGCGTGCTGCAGGTGCTCGCGCTGGTCCAGCGGCAGGGCTCCGAGCTGGGCACCGAGGGCCGCGAGCTGGCCGCGCTCGCGGGCGAACAGGAAGTCGCGCTGCGCGGCCTGCTGGCCAGCGAGGCCAGCACGGGCGGCGGTGGGGCCGAGGACCTGCGCGCGCCGCTGCAGGCGCTAGCGGCCCCGGCCGTTGAGGTCGCTACTCCAGCCCAGGCCGTGCGGTTGCCTTCGGGCATAACGGCCGAGGTGGTTGCGGCAGTGCAGGCCGCTCTGGACAACGTGCGCAAGCACGCAGGCCCGGCTGCCCAGGCGTGGATACTCCTGGAGGACGAGCAGGACGGCGTCCGCGTCTCGGTTCGCGATGACGGCAGCGGGTTCCCGCCCGAGCGGGTGGCCCAGGCCGCCGAGGCTGGCCGGCTGGGGATCGCCCAGTCGATGCGCGGACGGATCGCCGACTGCGGTGGCACGACCAGCATCGACAGTCGGCCGGGGGAGGGCACCGAGGTGGAGTTCTGGATCCCCCGCCCAGGTCGGACCAGACGGTGACGGCCCCGGATATCCCGGTGCGCCTGATGGTGGTGGACGACCACCCCATCTGGCGGGACGCGGTGGCCAGAGACATGGTCGAGGCGGGATACGAGGTGACGGCGGCGGTGGGTGAAGGAGAACAAGCGATCCGCGTGGCGCCCGCCACCCGGCCCGACGTCGTCATCCTCGACCTGCAGTTGCCGGACCTGCCGGGCGTGGAGGTCATTCGCCGGCTGCTCGCCATCGATCCGGCGATTCGGGTGCTGATGCTGTCGGCCAGCGGGGAGCAGCAGGACGTGCTGGACGCGCTGATGGCCGGCGCCCTCGGGTACCTGGTGAAGTCGGCCAAGCGCGCGGAGCTTATCGAAGCGGTCGCGCGCACGGCGGCCGGCGATCCGGTGTTCACGGTCGGCGTGGCGGGCCTCGTGCTGGGCGAGTACCGCCGGCTCGCCGCGGTACCCGCCCCGCCCGTCGACACGCCCCGCCTCACCGGACGGGAGACCGAGGTCCTGCGCCTCGTGGCCAAGGGCCTGTCCTACAAGCAGATCGCAGAACGGCTCGTCCTATCGCACCGGACCGTGCAGAACCACGTCCAGAACACCCTGGGCAAGCTGCAACTGCACAACCGGGTTGAACTGACTCGCTACGCCATCGAGCAAGGCTTCGACCAGGACACCTGACCCCGGTCAACCTCCGAAGGGGCTGAAGGCGTGTAAGCGGTATGGGCTACGCCACGGTCAAGAGAAAGAAGCTGGGATGCACCGAGGGGCCGACGACCTCGAGAGGCGTTTCGACGCCTTCGTACGCGGGCACGGCGAGCGCCACCTGCGGCTAGCCGTCCTGCTGACGGGCGACTGGCACGCGGCCGAGGACCTTGTCCAGGCCAGCCTGGTCAAGCTTTACCAGGCCTGGCCGCGGCTCGACACGGATGCTGATCCGGATGCCTACCTGCGCCGCATCGTCGTCAACACGCACCGCTCCTGGTGGCGCTCACGGTGGCGGCGCGAGAGGCCGGTCGCGGCCTTGCCGGACGGCGCGGGCGCAGCGGACATGGCCGCCACGCACGCCGTCGGCGCGGTGGTCCGGCAGGCGCTGGCCGGGCTGCCACGGCAGCAGCGGGCCGTGCTGGTGCTCCGCTATTTCGAGGACCTGCCCGAGGCCGAGATCGCCGCCCTGCTGGGCTGCTCGCCGGGATCGGTCAAGACGCACGCGCATCGGGGGCTGCGCACGCTCCGCGAGCTGCTGGGGGACGACTGGCCTCAGTCTCCGGTCAACCGGATGCCGGCTCTTGAGCGTGACAGGGGGTAAGTCCACCATGAAGGAGTCGAACATGCCTGACAACGACCAGCAAGTCCGCACGCTGCTCCGCGACGCAGCGGGCGACGTCCCGGCTGGCCTCGACCTGCTGCACGGTTTCCGGGCACGGCGCGCCGCGCGCCGCGTCCGGGGCCGGGTAGCGCTGGGCGTCGGCGCTGGCGGCTTGCTGGCCGCCGCCACGGCGGCCACGCTGACGATCGGGACGGCGCCCTCGGCCCTGGCCCAGCTCACCAGCGCCGCTTCGCGGACGGCCGGGCTGAGCTACGACATCAGCACGACGGGTGTCAACGTGCCGCTGCGGGCGGGCGGGCCGGGGCCGGCCCAGTCGGTCCACATTTCCGGAGCGTTTGACCCAGCGCACAAAACGGGCGAGGAGAGGATCGGCAGCGACGGGCAGATCCGTTTGATCGGCCCGTACGCCTACCTGACGGTCTTCCCGGTCCACGGGCCCGCGCTTCCCGGCGACAAGTCCTGGGTCAAGGTTGGGAGTACGCAGTTCTGGGAGCCGCTGACCGTCGGCAAGGGGCTCAACGACGTGGCCGGGGTAGCGAGCGTGGCGGAAACCAGCCCGCAGAACCTGTTCGCGGTCCTCAAGTCGGCCAGCGCGGTTGAGCGCCAGGGCAGCACATCCGGGGCCGGCTGGACCGGCACCAGCTACGCGTTCACCGTCAGGCTCACGTTCGGCCCGGCCGGAAGCAGCCAGGTCGCCGTGACGGCCACCGGCACCGTCGGCGTCGACCAGCAAGGCCGGGTACGTAGCCTCGACGCGGCCTACACGATGCCCGCGCAGGGGTCCGACCCGCGGGCGCGGGTGACCGTCAAGATGACGTTCAGCAACTTCGGGACGCCCGTGTCAGTCTCGCCCCCGCCGGCCAGCGAGGTCTTCACCCCGGCAAACTTCCAGTCCGGCCCGGCTTAGCGGGACCGCTGCTGTTCATTCAATGATCCAGAAGATTATGTTCCGCAAGGGGTAAGCCCAGGTGGGAATACGCACAGCTCGGACTCCCTCGCGATAGCAGATCCATCCGCGCTCGAAAAGCTGATCCTTCTCGCCATCCGCGGAAATCTCATCCGAAGTCGGAAAGCCGAGCCAAGAGGCAAGCTCGCCCAATTCTCTGTAGCGGGCCGCAATAGGACCAGATACCCGATGAGTGCCATAAAGGCTCTGGCAGACGATCACTTCGTTACCCGAAGAGTCCTGGAATCTCTGAGCACGCCCGTCGGTCTCACGCGAAGAGGTCACCCTGAGCTCGTCCGCAACGGGGACTTCATCCTCGATCACCCTGGCGATATCGGGAAGCACTATGAAAACGCCATGCTTGGATGAATAGATGACGCCCCCGGTGAACCGCTGCCTGCTCCCGCCCTTATAGGACTCGGAAGCCGTAAGCGGGAGCCCGGGCGGCGAAGAATACCACTTGAGGTAGATCTCTCCCGTTACGCCAAATACTGGCCCGTTGGGCTTGGACCAGCAAATTATGCCCTTCTCGAAGGACTGGATGGCGTCTTCGCATTCAGTTGTGGGGTACCCGTAATCCGCCGATGTGTAGCACTCCATGAACGCGCGGCCTATGGCATGCGCCCCTTGCTCGACGCTCCAATAGATCGCGCCCTTCTCGTACTTGCGGCAATACATTTGCCGGTCGCGTTCCAGGTGTCCCACGTCTCCGTGCCCGCGCCACTGGAGTCCGATGGCGCGTTCCTCGATAGCTTCGGCGGCTATCGGCAATCCCGCCAAGTCAGGCGCGTGCAACGAGATTATCTCCGCCGCCTTACGAGGGTTAATGTCGGCCAGAACCGCGACGACCTTGGCGTCGTCCACCCGGCGCAGCGCCTTCAGCACCTCCGCCACATCCTGCGACGACACTCGAGCGAAGAAGTCCACCACCTCGTTGTGCGGCACGGCCCGCAAGCGGGCTACAGCAGCGTGTAGAGAGAGCGCACTGAGAGAGCCGAGGTCAAGTGACGGCTTCGACACAAACATATTGTTCTGGACGTTACCCGTCCCGGCCTGAACCCCCTGGCTGCCGCTGACGCCAACCGCGGGAGCCTCCCCCTCGTCATGCACGTCCCTCTCCTACGGGCGCGAGGACACGGGCAACGCCCGCTTGCCTAGTGATTCATCACAGTATGCCCGGAGCAGGTCACGATGCCACCGCGGCAGCACCAGCGCTGCCAAGAGAAACCCTTGGCGCTCGACCGTCGCCTCGCTGGCTGCCCTTATACGTTTTATTCTGTGCATACTCGCGGCTGTCGGGGTCGGGCTTGATCTCCAGCCTCGTCGGGCCGGGCCAGCAGCGACGCAGGTCGGCGTCGAAGCCCATGAACTGCGGGCCCTCCGCAGTGACGTGACGGCTTAAGGCCGCAGGTGAGCAAGGAGTGCATCGCTCGCTGGGTAGGGGTACTCCCGCGGTAGTCCGCGGGCGGCAGCGTCGAGGTCACCTTCGGTGACGAGCGCGTGGATCTCACGGGCAAGCGGTGTCACGTCGCTGATGGAAACCGTCCACTCGTCGGCGAAAAGGCGCATGGCTTCATGCGCTAGCCCGAGCTGAAGACAGCGGTAAGGCATCGGCTGGAGGTGCAGATCGCGTTCGGGATCCCACTGGACGCGGGCTGGCGCCCGCTTCAGGGTGCGCTGCCATGAGCCTCGGTCGACATGCAGCCCGCGCTCGTAGTGCGACAGGCATGCATGCCGCAGGGCCCATTCGAACCCGTCGCGGGTGATCTCGAGGGCCAGGACCGTCTCCTGGCCCACCTTCGTCGCCCACCCGCAGCGATACATCATCCACAGGAACGATGGCTTGACCCACGTCATCCGGTCCCGGTCCCACGTGTCCGGGAACCGCCCGTCGTGCGCGGCGGCCAGGCCGATCTCGGGCCTGTAGGCCTGGTACACGGTGATCGTGTCCGCGGAGTAGCGGGCGCGAACTTGGTGCCTGGATTCTTCCACGGCATACAGGATGGGGCACGGGCCAGATCGCGGCAATGGATTTAGCGACGGGCGCCGTGGCCCGACGGAGCCGAACGGCTGGTTCCCTCCACCGAGGCTCCGGCGCTATGCCCGGATACGTACAGACCCGACCTCTTGGACGTCGTGGCGGTGCTGAGGCCGGGCTGCGGCGTGCCCACCGTCGGGGCACTACCCGACCGAAAACGGGCCAGTGCGAGATTGGGATTTTCCCAACTCGCGAGGTACGGTGGGAGCATGTCCAGCATCGGAGACCGCGTGCTCCAGCGTCTGGAGCAAATTAGCCCACGCCCGACACATCGGGATCTCGCTGAGCGTATCGGCATGACACCCGATGCCTTCTCCCGTGCGCTCAACGGGAAGCGGCAGTTCGCCTCAATTGAGCTTGCCCGGCTGGCTGAGCAGATCGGTGCTGACCTTCATTGGCTGATCACTGGCCAGCCAGATCCCAACCGGGTGAGTATCGCCGCGCGTCACGACTTCGACCACTCAAGCGGACAGCGGACCATTCCTGGCCGAGCCGGCGACGAGCCAACCCTGGCGGACATTGCGCTTGCCTACCGCCAGGCGTATCCCGAGCCTGGGAGTCCCCCGTGCTGGCCCGGATCTCCCAGGGCTCTGGGGGAGACCCTCGGCCATGACTTTGTCCGTCCCTTCGCAGAGCGGCTGGAAAAGCTACTGGGGGTTGGCGTGGTGCGGGTAGCGGAGCTTTCGACCGCATACTCGCTTACTGTCGGCGGTCGGCCTGTCATCGCGGTGCCTGCCACGGGCAACTGGTTCCGGGAAAACTGGGATATAGCCCACGAACTTGGCCACCTGATTAAGGGCCATCACGACGACGGGCTCACCCAGAGCGACGCTGATCAGCATGAGTCGGCCGCGAACGCGTTCGCGGCCGAACTCCTTCTTCCGGCGACAGACCTGAAGAGCGTAAAATGGGACTTGATAGGCGACGACGAACTCGCTGCCCTCGTTTGGTCCTTGGGAGTTTCCGTCGAGGCGCTGTGCCGGCGACTCAGTGCGGTCCTGGGCTACACGCCAAAGAGGGTTGCCCACTGGGCCGCCCATCCGACGCAGCGCCTACTCAGGCAGCACCCGCCGACCGACTCTGAACTCGACGAGATCACGCTCCGGATGGATGCGGCATCCCAGCGCCGGTTCCCTCTAGGTCTCCAGGAAGCCCACCTGAGCCGCGTCGCGTCGGGAGCGATCAGCAAGGCCACGCTTGCGTGGATGCTGGGGATCGATGCCGCCACGCTGGAGGTGGACTCGCCTGATATACCCGAGGTCGACGTCGACGACCTGGCGTCTGAGCTAGGCCTGTGATACGTCATGGCCGTTCTGATGTTCCCGGACAACACTGTCCTTATCAACTTTGCCATCATTAACAGAATGGACCTCCTGGAGAGGCTGGCGAACGGGAACGGGCGATGGTGCGCGACCGTAGCGATTGAGTGCGCGGAGTCGGCAAAACGTCCCGATCTAGCTGCGCTGGATGGGGCGGGGGATATTTTCGGCCAGCCGCTTTTCCCGGATCAGGCTGAACTTCAAGACATTGGAGTGCTTCGCGATCAGCTCGCCAGTCCTGGGGATCGGCCGACGCAGCACCTCGGTGAGGCAGAGACAATCGCGATCATTGTCCGGCGCCAACTGTTGCGGTGCTTCTTTGTTTCCGACGATCGCAGCGCTGCGCGCCTGGCCGCGCAAAACGGCATCCAGGTCGTTGGCACCTGGCACTTGCTAAAGATCGCCCATCGAAAAGGATGGATCGACGCCGACACTTTCTGGGGATATGTGCTGACCCTGGAACGGCATTCTCGGGGAGCGCCGCCCGGAGTGTGGGATCGTCCATCCTTCGACAAGTGGCGGTCAGCGTGACGCACCTCGGCGAATCGAGTCAGCCGATCTCCAGCTTCTCTGCGGTCATCCAGGCGTGCAGTGTCCTGGCTGCCTGGCAGTTCAGGCTGATTGTTTTGTTTTCGTAGGGTCGCTTGGTCTTCGGGCTGGCTGCGTTCGGAGCCAGGCGGCGAACTCATCGATCGAGATTTCCCTGAACTCGGCCATGGTGAGCGAGGTGCGCCCGGCCCGGCGTCCCGGTGCCTGGGCCAGGCGCCCCTGGCCTTGGAGGGGGACAGCCCCAACGGGCAGGCTGGCCACGCGCAGAGCACTCTTGCGCGGACCAGGCTGGGCGGTGCGGGTGGACGGCATGTGCGACTCCCTCGAAGCGGCGGGAGCGCTGCGGCAAGCGGCAAGCGTATCGCTGTAGCGCCGAGATGCTACGGGGTTCGCATCCCACGCCGGCGGCGGCAGCCCAGCCCCATCCCAGGTAGGATGGGGATCCAGCCAGCCCTGATAGCTCAGCGGATAGAGCAACCGCCTCCTAAGCGGTAGGTCGCGCGTTCGAGTCGCGCTCGGGGCACCTCCGGGACCATCCCCTCCAGCCCTCTCTCCTGCGCATACGCAGGACGAGAGGAAGTCCTATGTCGCAGGCACCGGCCGCGATCTTCAAGATCCCCACAACCAGCTCCGCCCAGGGCCACCCGGCCCGGAGGGCAGGCCACGCGGCGTGACGGCACTCGCAGCCGTCCGGGAGTACTTCCAGCCGGGAGCGTGAGGCCCACCACTCGGGGCGGTGGCAAGGTCATCGAGCTTGACCGCGGGATCACCGTGTACCCGGCGCGGTCGAAGGCAGCCGGTGGCGGGCCACCTGGTATGAGAATGACGAGCGGCAGCACTGCGAGGCGGCGACCGAGGAGAGGCTGGCTGCCAGGCTGGAGAAGGTCAGGGTGCGGCTGGAGGCCGACGCGCCTAACATGAGCAAGCCCGGCGCGGAGCTCATCGCCCGCTACCTGGACCCTGACCGCCTTCCCGTCAGCAAGCGCTGGTCGCGCAAGCACGCTCATACCCAGCGGGTGCTGTGCGAGCGGTTCGCGGCCCCGGTGATCGCCGCGGTCACCTGCCAGGACATCAAGGTCGGCCACATGCAGAAGATCGTTAACTCTGCTCCCAGCGCTGGGGAAGGCGACCGGATCCGGCGGATGATCTCCGCGCTTGTCACGGCGGGAGTCGGCGCCGGGTACCTGGTGAACTCGCGGCTGAAGGTGCACTGGCAGGCCGGGGATCGCCCACTGCCTGCCACCGAGGTCACCGTCGCGGGAGAGTCTGCCCCGTCGGTCGATTCGGCGGAGATCCCGTCCGACGGCGACATTGGCAAGCTGGGCCACGCCCTGGCCGCCGGGGTGCACGGACGCGATCGGCCGGCTGGGCTGGGGCGTGGCGCTGTGGCTGAAGGCCGACGACGTCGACCGGCTGCACGCCATTCGACGGCCCGTTCGGCCGGACGTTCGCGTTCGCTGATTGGACGGGTACGTCATTACCTACCTTGCACGGCTATGGCGAGGTGCACACCTTTCCGCCCTGGCCGCCGGCCGGGGGGAGCCGACTATCGTGGAGGTGCCCGGGCGGCCTTACCGCACCGCGGCCTGCCCGGCGCCCGCGCCGCGCCCAGCCGAACCCTGCGACACGTGAACCAGCAGAAGGAGCTGACCGTGACCGCCAACGAAGCCGCCAACAAGGCGCTGGTAATGAAGGTCCTCACCGAGCTGTTCGAGAACCGGGACGGCTCCGCGATCGACCGGTACTACACCGACCGCCTTATCCAGCACAACCCGCTGTTTGCTGACGGTACCGACGAGCTGCGCGAAAGGGTTACGCAGAGCACGACCGTGCGCCACCAGACCAGCATGGTCGCCGCTGACGGGGACATCGTGATGGTGTACGGGCGCTACGAGGGAATCGGCCCCAAGCCCATGATCGCGGTCGACATCTACCGCATTGAAGACGGCCGCATCGCCGAGCACTGGGACGTACTCCAGGAAGAGGTCAGCCCCACGGCCAGCGGCCACCCCATGTATACCGTGCCCGGCCGGAGCTGAGCACTAGCTCAGCGCCGCACCGGTGAAACCGGTTACCCGGCTGCGGGGACGGGCACGGCACACCCTGCTGCTGCACGGTCGCCGCGCGCAGCGCGCCACCCGCTGGTGACAGGCCGCCCGCAACGACATGGAGGTCTGGTCCGTGGCACCAGGTACGGGGATCCAGCCGAGATCGTTTGGGCAGTACTAGCCCGTCCCGTCTAGCCACGACTCCAGCCAGCCTGCCAGGCTCCCAGAATCGAGGAACCATTCCCCGGCCCGGTCAGGCGAGCCCGGATTCGGGTCGACCAACAGCACCGCCCCCTCCAGGGAGCGGCAGTCAACCACCGTGTTCTTTGCGCATCCCCCGTCCAGGATCGCTATGGCCTCGTTGGGCCAGTACAGCCGCTCGGCATCCGGCCGGCCCACCGCAGCCCGAGACGCCTTGCCCGTCGTCTGGGTTACGGCCATGTCCAGGGGAAGCAAGGAGTACTCCGGTCCGAATCCGCCATCGGCCACCTCCGTGTACAGGCGACGGAGCAGGGGATGCAGGCGGAATCCCGCGGACTCCTCGGCGCGGGCAGATCCGGAACGCTGGCTTTGTCGTGGCGGTGTCGCAGGTGATCTTGAGACGGTAGGTGCTTATCCTCTGGTGCCCGCCTGCCCCCTGGGTGGTGCGCGCCGGATCTTGTGTCACTATGCGCCCATGGCATCTGACCGGGTCCGCGAGTTGAAGGCGATCCTCGACCGGGTCGCCGAGCAGGCTGCGCTCGACCCGGACTACGACCCTGATGAGGATGAGGGCCTCCGCGCGCAGGCCATTACCGCGTTCGTCGCCGGCGGCATCCGCTTGCTGGAGGAGGCGACCCCTGCCCTGTCGGGGTACTACCGCGCCACCATCGCCGAGTTCACCCGGGAGCAGCGGCGCGAGTACGGGCTGCCTGAGATCCCCGACTCGGCCGACATCTGGGAGCACGTCAGCTTCCCCCATGAGGAATCCAGCTGGCACCTGGGCAACGTCCTCAAGGAACAGGGACGCTCCTACCTCTCGTTCGAGGGAGAGGTTACCTGGGAACCAGAGCACGGCCTCCAGTTGGTCTTCGAAGACGGGCAGCGGGCCTGCAAGGCCGGGCCGTACGACGGCCATCTCACGTAGCAGCCATCGGTGGTGGCGAGTAGCTTGCCGTCCGGGCTGAACGCTATGTCATGCACGCCGCTGCTGCCGTCGGCGTCGGACCTGTCCTGTCGGGAGTTGCTCTACGCCTGGTCGAGTTCCAGCAGGTGACGGTTGATGTCGCCGACGAAGCGGCTGATGAGTCGGGCGAACTCGCTGCGGTCGTCGGCGGGCCAGTCGGCTAGGAGCGTGGCGAGCCACTGGTGGCGGGCTAGCACGAATTGGGTGAAGACCCGGTGGCCCTCGCTGGTGAGCCGTAGCCGGGTTGCCCGGGCGTCGTCAGAGTCTCGGTCGCGGTTGACTAGGCCCAGTCGTTCCAGGTGCTGTGCCTTGCGTGTCACGGCCGGGGCGTCAATGCCCAGCTGTGCCGCAACGTCGGTGATCCGCCAGCTGGCCTCAGGCTCGTCGGGTGCGTGTTGGCTGTCCAGGACGTAGAGGATGGCCAGCCCGGCCTGGTCGGTGCCGTCGCCTGCCTGCTGGCAGATGTAGTCGTGCAGGCGGCCCTGCTTGAGCCGTCGGCCGAGTGAGTGGAGTGCGGACTCAATCGTGGCGATGGTCGCGTCGTCCGCTGGGTCCTCGTCACGGCGAGGTCCTCGCTGGGCTGGCATGGTGTCCAAGGTAACACGTTATTTGCGTGCGTCAGGCAAATAATTCGGCCTACGATATTTACCTGACGCAAGCAACTATCTGTGTGGCGTGCCGAATGGCTGGTTCTCTGGCTGGCGGCATGCGCGGCAGGGAGGAGCGTGGGTGCTCATGATCGGGACCTGCGACGTCTTGCACCGGCCTCACCTCGGCCGTTCAGAGCGCCGCCGCGCCCAGGGGACGGCGCGCGGGCGCTCGCCTGTGAAACCCGGGGCCAGGAGGCGCCTGGCCAGGGAGATCGGCCTCATCGCCGTGCTGGCGGCAGCATATGAGGGGATCAGTCGGCAGATGGTGCAGGCTGGACACCCGGCCTCCAGCCACGCGCTGCTCATCGTCTCCGTGGAACGGGCGCTCAGCCTGTTCCACGAGCACGCCGTGCAGGCCGCGATCATCGGCAACGACTCGGTGACGGACGCGTTCAACGCCTACTACGGCGGCACGCACTTCATCATCCCAGTGTGTGTCCTGGCCTGGCTGTTCTTCCGGCATCCGGCGCACTACTCGCGTGCGCGCACCACGCTGGCAGTGACGACCGGGGTGGCGTTCGTGTGCTTCTGGCTCTTCCCGGTGGCGCCGCCCCGGCTCCTTCCGGCCCGATTCGGGATGGTGGACACGCTGATGGCGCCGGACGGCTCGGGGCACTTCGACGGCATGCTGATCAGCACTGCGGGCGACAAGTACGCCTCGATGCCGAGCCTGCACGTGGCTTGGGCCGTCTGGTGTGCCCTGGTGTTGTACCCGGTAGTGCGGCACTGGGCGCTGCGTGCGCTGGCGGTGGCCTACCCCGTGATGACGACGCTCGTTGTGGTTGCGACCGGGAACCACTTCTTCCTCGACGCCATCGCGGGCGCGCTGCTGGCCGGCGCATCGCTGGCCGCTGTCACCTGGGCCCAGGCCCGGCTTACCATCCGCGCCGCCACTAGGCGTCCGCCCCGTAGGCCCGGCCTTTCCGAAGGCGTCCCCTTCCCCGCCGGCCGGCCCGCGATCATTGAACAGCGGGCAGCGACGCACCACCAGACGATTCCCTTGCCGCCGTGGCAGCAAGGGAATGCGGACCCACCCGCAGCTGGCCGGGTCCGGCAGGCGGCAATCCGCAGGCCCTCCAGACAGCATCGCAGCGATGAGGAAGGCTCATCAGGTGACCGCCAACCCGGCACGGATATCGGCGCACGCTGGCCATAGGCCAGGGATGGAGAACCGGACCATAGAGGCCTACCGGCAAGCCACCGTGACCGGAGCCGACTATGTTGAACTAGACGTCCGCCGGACCGCGGACGACCAGCTCGTGGCATTCCATGACCCGCACGCCAGCCAGGGGAACCCGCTCTCGGCGGTCGAGTACTTGCAGCTGTGTGACCTGGCTGGACATGAAGTGCCCAAGGTCGCGGACGTTCTCACGGCGATCAACGGTCGCGCCAAGGCGCATCTCGACCTGAAGGAAACAGGCAGCGAGTCCCGGCTGGCTGGGCTGGCGCTCGATATCCTCGGTCCTGGCGAGTTCATCATTACCTCGCCTGAGGACGCTTCCGTGGCTGCCATCAGGTTTCGCTTCCCCGATGTCGAACAGGTTCCGGTCGCGCTGTCCCTTGGCGGTGGCATGAGCCGCGCATCCGCGAGTGCGTGGGCGCGGCCCCTCGCCAGCGAACTACGGCCACTGCCGCGGGTACGGGCCTGCGGTGCCGACTGGGTCGCCGTCAACCACTGGCTCGCCCTCGCCGGCGTGGCGCGGCAGTGCCGTCGGCACCAGGTGAAAGTCATGGTCTGGACCGTGAACAACGACGCCGAGATCCGTTACTGGCTATCGCGCCAACGGGCCGACATCCTGGTCACTGACCGGCCCGCACTCGCCGTGGCGATGATGCGGGAATATTCCTGCCCGACTTGAGCGCCTGTGGCCAGCGGGGGCGTTCTCGGGAGATCCCGGGATAACGGCTGCCGAGCTTGATGTCATGTCCGGCCTCTGGCCCTGAGCATTGACCTCGGCTCGCCATGGGAACCGCGACCTTCCTGCCTGCCCCTTGGTGGCCAGGCCAGACCGGGTGGCGTCGGCCCGCAACGAGGCCCGCGTCTGGGTCTAGCCTGGCACTATGCCACTGAGCGAAGGCAAGCTTGTGCGCGACAAGATTCCCGAGATCATCAGGGCCGAGGGGCTGGAGCCAGTCATCTACGCCGCCGACGCTGAGGAGTATGCCTCCCGGCTGCGAGACAAGCTCCAGGAGGAAGTGGGGGAGTTCATCGCCTCCGACAACGACCCGGAGGAACTGGCCGACATCCTTGAGGTGGTGTACGCCCTCGCCGAGCAGGCGGGAACCAGTCGCGAGCAGCTGGAGAAGCTCCGGGCGGCCAAGGCCGACAAGCGTGGCGGCTTCATGAAGCGGATCATCTGGACCGAGAACCGCCCGGCTGGCTCAGTGGGCTAGCGCAGCGGGTTAAGGAATGGCCGGCCGGCCGGCAGCCGGCCCGATCGGATGGCTCGCTCCAGGGCCTCTGCCTCGGGCTTGTCCTGGCAGACGACGTACCGGTACGTCAGCTTCTGCCGGACGTAGTCCCTGGTCATCCGGTCGAGGAAAAGATCGCCTCGCCCGATGTCGCGCAGTTGCTCCAGCGTCAGGCCGGGGACGACGAGGCGGTCGCAGATGTACAGGTTGAACTGGTCCCCGCTTCGCCGGCCCGAGGCATGCGCGTTGAGCCGGGTCGGCAAGTCAGTGCTCATCCCGACGTACAAGAAGTCAGCGTTCCGCCAGATGGTGTAGACGCCGATCGTCTTGCTCGGCACACTGCGACGTATCCAGTCGGCGAACTTGTACTCGGGTCCGTCTTCAAGCTCATTCACGAGAACACGCCCTGAACGGCACGGACGTACTCGGGCCACCCGCCACTGGCCGCGGACGACCCCAGGGTGATCTCCAGGGTGCGCTTGAGCGGGTGCGGCGAGTTCATGATGGCCTGATTGCGCTGCACCAGCCGCGCGAGCTCCGTCGCCGTCGGCGGACGCGCGCTCTTGTCCGCGTTGCAGTTGTAGTGAGCGGGGGCCAGGTTCCACACCCGGTCGAGGTCCAGTTCGGGTCGCTGGCGCGTGATCGGGAAACGGTCCATGAGGGCGAGCGGGAAGACGTGGTCGATCGCGACCCGGTCCTGCGGCCAGATAATGTCACCGCAGGTCAGGCACCGGCCGTGCTGGAAGCCGATGAGCGACTCCTTTACACCTGCGACAGAACGCCGACGCCTCCTGTCCACCAGGCGCCACTCGGCGAAGTCGACCGCAAGCCCGTCCTCCATGACGCTGCGGCCCACCCCGATGGCGAACGAGGTCTCGACGATGCTCCAGCGCGCCTCCAACTCGCTTTGCAGGCTGGCGAGCTGCGGAGGTTCCGCGATACGACGCAGCTCCGGTGAAAGCTCGACTACCCGGTCCCGGCCTCGCCCCCGCAGTGAGTAGAACGTGTGCGGCAGCGTCCCGCCGCGAACGTTGTGGAACTTATCCATGACCATGCCCGGGATCGAACTCGCTGCGGCCTGCACCAGCCGCCCGGACGGTTGGCCCGACTTCAGGGACTCCGCTGCTTCTTCCTTGGCCACGGTGAGGAAATCGGTCGCCGTGAGGTTCGTCCGCTCCGGGGCCTGGGGGGCGTCGCTAATGCGCTGGACTATTCCCATCGCGTAGCGGCCCGCCAGTTCCTCCACGGTGACCGCGTCGCGCCCCATGGCGGCCACCTCAAGCAGGGCGTGCCCCAGCGGGAACTTGTACGTGCGCGAGTTCGCCCCCATCAGGACGGCCCACCGCCAGGACGCGTGCGCGGTCGGCTCAGCCCGGAAGAAGTCTGCCTCGCTCACCGCACCCCACTCGCCCGCAGGCAGGCCATGACCGCTGCCTCGCAACGCCTTGCGCGGCAAGAACGCCAAGAAGGTCAGCCCATAACCCAGCCGAAGAAGAATTCACAGCCTAAAGCCAGGTCATAGGGTGCGCATAGAATCTGCCGACTGTGGACGATCATTGACGAGGGAGCGGTATGGAAGGGAGACCCGGGAAGGCCTGTTGGGGAAATGGATGACGGCCTTCAGCGCCGACAGCTAAGCCGGACTGCCCGGAGTGGAGAGATGAGTCGCTATCTCTTGTTATTGCACTACCGATTTCGTCCCCATAGGCGCTGTGGTCGGGTTTCCGGCCGATCGGGAGGCGTCGTGCGATCATGACGGGCTGACAGATTTCAGCGAGCCGGATGCTGCCGGGGAAGGCCGTGCAACTGCAGTCAAGTCAACAACGGCCGCGCGTCGCCTGGTGAGGGGCCTCCCGCGTTCCAGGGCTGCCGCTTACCCGAACCGGGCAACTAATCGCAACTTGTATCAAATAAGGATCTCCAGCCGTCCTAAGTGAGTAACTCCGGTCCAGGAGCTGGCCCTTTCGCCTGGACCGGGCCACCAGGAAGGGGCACGGGGGGACATAGCATGAACATCACTCGCAATCTCAGACTTTTGCCCGGTATCGTCGGGCTGGCCATCGCCGCCATCGCCATCACGGCCTGCCAGAGCAACTCGACCTCCACGGGCGCCTCGGGCGCGTCGGCCAAGCCGCCCGCTACCGCGACGACCGCGACCGAGTTGACGGACCCGAACGGTCAGCAGTGCGTCTCGTACGACAGCACTGGCTACTGTCCCGGCGACGACCCGACGACCCCGCCGGCACCGACTACCCCAGCGATGACGACCGGGCAGCAGCAGGCCGTCGATGCCGCTGAGAGCTACCTCAGCCTCGGGCAGGGGTTCAGTTACGCGGGACTGCTGCAGCAGCTCACTTCCAGCGCCGGCAACGGCTTCTCGAAGTCTGACGCTGAGTTCGCCATCAATTACCTCAAGCCAGACTGGGACCAGCAGGCGGTGGATGCCGCCAAGGGCTACCTCGGCCTCGGCGAGGGATTCAGCCGCTCCAGCCTTCTCCAGCAGCTTACCTCCAGCTACGGAAACGGCTTCACTCAGGCTCAGGCCGAATATGCCGTGGACAAGGTGATGTCCAGCTAGGACGTCAAGGCCTGGACCCTGGCTCGCCCCATGCCCTATCGCCTGTTAGTCGTGGACGACGGCCGGTTATCGGACCGCATCGACCATTATGGTACAAATGCCTGCTATGGGACTATCAGCAAGAAAGTGGCTAGCGCGACTTGTCGCCTCTGGGGTTTTCATCGTCGTGTCGTTGGGGGGAGCCGGCGTTGCCATGGCTTCGCCGGCGAGTGGGCAGGCGGGCGGAAAGCTTGCCTTCGCCAGCATTAGCTTCGCACAAAAGCACGTGGACGCCTCCGGCGGGCCTGTGCCGGTCACGTTGAACTGGCGGGTTACCGACTCGAACCCCAACGCCAGCTATGTGGGCGGCGAGATCGACATCCGATTGGCGGGTGACTCTCCAGGGACGTACGTTGGCCAGACGTATCAGATTCAGTACGACATTAACGGTGACACCTCCGCGACCGCCTCAGGCACGGCGCAGGACTCCAGCTACTCCTACTCCTTCGCGGTGCCCCAGTACGCCAACAAGGCCCAGGCGCAGTGGGTCGTCACAAAGGCAACCGCGCTAGACAACCAGGGCGGGAAGCTGACCCTGTCCGGAGCGGCGCTCGGGGCGTTCTCGGCCACGCTGAAGGCCAAGGAGCTGGTGGACACCACGCCACCCACGTACGACAACACGCTGGCGCTCGAGCCGGCCAACTCGGGCTCGCACCCGTATGTGTATGACAACGGCGTGGCCGGGTCCATGGGCTATTCACTGATGGCTCAAGACCAGCAGTCTGGCTTCTGGAAGGGCGCGATCCGGCTGACCGGACCGGGCGGCCAGACCCTGCACGCCGGGTTTGCCTACACTTCATCGGAGGATCAGGGCGAGAGTTGCGGTTCCGTCAGCGGGGGCGATGACTTCGACACATCCTGCGCCGTTGCGGTCACGATTCCGGCGGGTACCGCCGCGGGCACCTGGGTTGTTTCGGCGATTACGCTCGTTAACAACGCGGGCGTCAGCAAGACCTACGGGAACCTCGACGCGGACCCCATCGTCGTCACCGGCGATGCCAGCCTGAGCGCAAGCGGATTCACGGCGAGTCCCAACCCGGTGAACGACTGGCTCAACGTCATTAACCCGGTCCAGGTCACCATGTCGGTCACCGGGGCCCAGCAGGGCGTCTCGGCGATCTACGTCGACTCCGTCGGGGGGGAGCCATGCCAGCAATTCGGAACCACGCCGACCGTCAATTCCGACGGCACCCTATCGGTGCCCATCGACGTCTACCAAGGCGACCCGACGTGCCAGGTCGCGGGTATCGCGATTGTCGACGGAGCTGGGAACGTCGCGCTGTACGGCCCCGAGTACAACGCTCCTGATCCCGGGCTGACGATCACGCGGGTGCCAGATACGACCGCGCCGACCGCAACGTCAGCCTCGCTCACGCCCAGCTCGCTCCCGGCCAGCGAGACCTACGACAACTCATTCACGCTGGATCTCCAGATCGTCGCGCCGGTAGCGCCGGTGAACCAGTTGTCGATTTTCGTCTATGACTCATCCGGCAACCAGGTGTTCCAGCAGGGTGGCGGCGTGAGCGATACTCTCACCGGTCAGCTTCAGGACTTCTTCAACCTTTTCGAGTTCCTGTCACCTGGGACTTATACCGTCGGCTTCACGCTGACCGACGAAGGAGGCCTCAGCACGTCTTATGGCACGCCTGGTGGCCAGCCGATGCCGGGTGGCCCGCTGCAGTTCACCGTCACGCCGTAAGACGCGGGCCTGAGCGGGCGTATGGCCAACTACCCGCATGCCCGGCCGACATGCGGGTAGTTGGCGGCCGGAGCATGGCGACGATAGGGAAGATCGGTGAGTACGGCAGGGATGCCTCAGGGCGATGGAAGCCTGAGTACATGACGCACGTTGAACTAGTGGCGGCCCACGGGTCGCCTACTGGCGGGCAGCTCACCGTGCTTGCGAGCAAGTCCGTTCCGGTATGAAGTCTTCCAGCTACCCGAAGTTCCCTGCGGACCTTGACCGAGGTAACCCTGACGAGATCGAGAGGTAGGAAGATGAGCCGAGGCACGCAGCACGCTCAGATGCAGGGACCGCACGCGTCTCCGGCCTGCCCGGAGATGGGCGAGTTCCCGTGGATTCTCCTAGTCGAGGGCGACCCGAACGCCAACGGGCTAGCGAGGATCTAAGACCCGCGCACGACCTAACCCCCGGATGGCTCTGTTAGCTGTCCGGGGGTTAACTCTGTCAACCTCGCGATGACCGCCCCGAGAGGCTCGCCACCGGGCAAGCTCGATGCAGCAGGGCAAACTAGCCGTTATGAATAAAGCTAGCTTGTTTTTATGCAGTAGATCGGTTAGTGTCTCGGCTGTGACCAGCCAGGTCGCACGTCGCCTGGCTGCGGTCCGCGCACAGCCGCCCTCATCGCGACAGGGAAGACAACGATGCCCGAACAAAGCCAGGTGGCCGCGCCCGCCAGGGCCGCCGAACGCCCGGTCCAGCACAGTCCGCGCTTGATCTTGACGATCTTGTCGCTGGCCGGGTTCATGGGGGCCTTGGACCTCTTCATCGTCAACGTCGCGTTCGACAAGATCGCCCAGAGCTTCGGGGGATCGTCGACCGCGAACGTGAGCTGGGTGCTGAACGGCTACGCGATCATCTTCGCGGCGCTGCTTGTGCCGCTGGGACGCCTGGCCGACAAGATCGGGCGCAAGAACATGTTCCTGGCCGGCTTGGCGGTGTTCACGCTGGCCAGCGCCGCCTGCGCCGCCGCCCCTGGGCTGTGGTGGCTGGTTGGGTTCCGGCTGGTGCAGGCGGCCGGCGCGGCCGCGCTCACCCCAACCTCGCTGGGCCTGCTGATCGCCTCGGCCGCGCCGGACAAGCGCGTGCTTTACGTGCGGGTCTGGTCGACGGTGGCCACGGTTGCCGCGGCGGCCGGCCCGGTGCTCGGTGGCCTGCTCGTCACCGCCAGCTGGCGGTGGGTGTTCCTGGTTAACCTCCCGGTCGGGATCGTCGCCTACATCGCGGCTCACCGGGTCGTGCCTGATTCACGCGACGCCGCCGTCTCCAAGGTCCCCGACCTGATGGGGGCCGGGCTGCTGACGGCGGGGGTCGGCGTGCTCGCGCTGGCCATCGTCAAGGGCGGGGACTGGGGCTGGACATCACCGCGACGATCGAGACCAACCTGACCGGGCCGATCCGCCTGACCCGCGCGTTCGCACCCGCGCTCCGGTCGGCCTCCGGCGCGGTGGTCAACGTGGGCTCCGTGCTGAGCTGGCTCGCCGTCGGGAAGGCGCACAGCGTCTCCAAGGCCGGGCTGTGGATGGCGACGAACGCGGTGCGGCTCGAGCTGGTGCCGGACGGGGTGCAGGTGCTGGGGGCCTACCTCGGGGCGACCGACACGCCAATGCAGGCGGGCAACGACACGACCGGGATGAACCAGCCAGCCGATGTCGTCGCCGCGATCTTCGACGCGCTGGAGGCAGGCGAGAACGAGGTCCTGGTCGACGAGATGACCAGGAAGGTGCACGCCGCGCTCTCCCAGCAGGAGCTCATCATGCAGATCGAAGGACAGACCGCGCTGGTCACCGGAGCGAACCGCGGTTTCGGGCGGCACCTGGCCCAGCAGCTGCGGGACCGCGGCGCCACGGTGTACGCGGGCGCCCGCAACCCCGACTCCGTTGACCTCGACGGCGTGCAGCCGGTCAGGATCGACGTGACCGATCCCGCGTCGGTTGCCGCCGCGGCCGAAGCCACCGGCGACGTGTCGATCCTGGTCAACAACGCTGGCACGGCCACCTGGGTGTCGTCGCTGCTGACCGGGGACCTGACGGACATCCGGCTGGAGATGAACACGCACTACTTCGGCACGCTGAACGTCACCAGGGCGTTCGCCCCTCAGCTGGGCGCGCGCGGGAGCAGCGCTGTCCTGAACGTCCTGTCGGTGGCGTCCTGGATCTCCTTCGTTGACTTCGGTGCCTACGCGGCGGCGAAGGCGGCGGCCTGGTTCATGACCAACACGCTGCGCCTGGAACTGGCCGCGCAGGGCACGAGCGTTTCCGCGCTGCACGTGGCCTTCATGAAGACCGACATGCTGGCGGGCAAAGACGACCTTCCCGCGGCCGACCCGGCCGAC
>Ga0335072_10001187_pt1 | contig 43224 bp, 29 predicted proteins | sample Lox_Sample_21_FD_206725 | JGI IMG/M metagenome (GOLD analysis project Ga0335072, IMG submission 206725) | Soil microbial communities from Loxahatchee National Wildlife Refuge, Florida, United States - Lox_Sample_2.1 | ecosystem: Environmental > Terrestrial > Soil > Wetlands | place: USA... | reverse complement strand
CCGTAGCCCACCACATTGAAGCGCAGCTTCTCGAGATACGGCAGCAGCCCCGACTTCTGGTAGTAGTCCGTCACCACCCGCGAGCCCGGCGCAAGCGATGTCTTCACCCACGGAGGCACCGTCAGCCCTTTCTCCACGGCCTTCTTTGCCAGCAGCCCCGCGGCAACCATCACCGAGGGGTTCGACGTATTGGTGCAGCTTGTGATCGCGGCTATCACCACAGATCCATGGTCCAGGTACTGGTCCGGATCCACGTTGAAACGTTCCTTCACCGTCGTCGTGACGTGCAGCGGAGCGGCCTCGGCGATGGCCGCATCGGTCACTGTCTGCCGTTGCCACACGGCCGCCGCGCGCGTTCCCAGCGGCTTGGCCGTCGGCGCCAGCAATCCCGGTAGTTGCTGCGCAAAGCTCGCCGCCGCGTCCTTCAGCAGCACGCGGTCCTGCGGCCGCTTCGGCCCGGCCACGCTTGGCTCCACGCTGGCCAAGTCCAACTCCTGCGTCTGGCTGTATTCGGCCTCTGGCGCGCCCGCCGAGTGGAACAGTCCCTGCTCCTTGTAATATGCCTCGGCCAGCGCGATCTGCTCCTCCGGCCGTCCGGTCAGCCGAAGATAGCGCAGCGTCTCGGCGTCCACGGGGAAGATGCCGCATGTCGCGCCGTACTCCGGAGCCATATTGCTGATCGTCGCGCGGTCCGCGAGCGGTAGCTCCGCAATCCCCGGTCCGTAGAACTCCACAAACTTGCCGACAACGCCCAGCTTGCGCAGCGCTTGCGTCACGGTCAGCACCAGGTCGGTGGCCGTTGCGCCCTCGCGCAGCTTGCCGGTGAGCTTGTAACCGACCACCTGCGGCACGAGCATGGAGATCGGCTGGCCGAGCATCGCCGCCTCGGCCTCGATGCCGCCCACACCCCAGCCCAGCACGCCCAGGCCGTTGATCATGGTCGTGTGCGAATCCGTGCCCACCAAAGTGTCTGGGTACGCGACCATCTCTCCGTCGATCTCTGCCGTGAACACCACGCGGGCCAGGTACTCCAGGTTCACCTGGTGGCAGATGCCCATCCCCGGCGGTACCGCCGAAAAGTTTCGGAACGCCGACTGTCCCCACTTCAAAAACGCGTACCGTTCGCGGTTCCGCTGGAACTCGAGCAGCGAGTTTGCATCGTAGGCCTGCGACGTGCCGAACTCGTCCACCTGCACCGAGTGGTCGATCACCAGCTCAGCCGGCACCAGCGGGTTCACCCGCTCCGGATCGCCGCCGAGAATCTTGATCGCATCGCGCATGGCGGCCAAATCGACCACCGCGGGGACGCCAGTAAAGTCCTGCATCAGCACCCGCGCCGGCATGTAGGCAATCTCGCGGCTCGGCTCTGCCTTCGGGGCCCACTTGCCCAGGAATTCAATGTCGTCTGAGGTGACATTCACTCCGTCCTCCCGGCGCAGCAGGTTCTCAAGGAGAATCTTGAGGCTGAAGGGCAGGCGCGCGAGGTCGATGCCCCGCTCGGCCAAAGTGGGCAGACGGAAGATGGTGTAATGGCGGCCGCCGGAAGTGAGCACGGCGCGGCTGGCAAAGCTATTGATCGGGCTGTACATCGGAGGAATCCCTTTCTATCCGCTCTACGGGCGGATGCACGGTGGAGTTGAATCGCGGGGACGCGTCCGGCGGGCGCGAAGACGCAGCGCGCCGGACGGGAAAATCTCTAACGGGATAGATTACTCAGCGCGAGAGCGGCCGTCCACGGTCGTGGCGGCCACGCCGGAAGCGCTTCAGGAAGGGCCGTGCGGGGATGGAGACCTGTCCGCTCATCGAATACGCGAACATTTTATCGTGGGAGCCGGAACTGCGGGAAAGTGTTAAGCGCGCCGCGCCGCTATGCGCTTCCACACCGGCAACAGGTCGCTGCCGGTTAGATGCAGGGCCACCCATAACGTAAAACACCCAATGCCGAACACCGAATCGAGCATCCTTTGGACAGCGGGCCAAGGCCAGTCCGATGCGACCATCGGGCCCATATAGATTAGAGAGAGGTTTACGACAATAATCGGCGTGAACCCAAGCCAGCGGTCTCCGGTCCTCTCCCGCCCATACGCATAACTGCCCAGGTAATGGAAGAAGCTCGCGCCCGCCACATGAAACACGTACACACCTACTCGAAAGGCTGGCGTCATATATGACGCCATACGTTCTCCACACAAGCGACTCGCCCGGGAAAAACCGCGCCACGGCTGGCAGCCTGTGCGTCTCTCCCGAGAGCGTGCGCCAGCCTCCGGCCGCAAGCATCGTGACGCCAAGCAACAGGCAAACGCCGAACAAAAGCCATCGGTGCTGCTGGATGGGTCCCACGTTGAACAGAACCACCGAGAGCCAGGCAAACGCAAACACCGGCTGATACGAGCGGCGCCAACTGCCTGCCACGGCCGCGGCGCGCCCGGCAAAAACTACTTGCGCTTTTACAAAGTGGCCGATGAACCGGATCCATACCAGTGCGCTGAAAAGCACCGCTCCCAGCAGCGCCCGCATTCCGGCTAGCATCCCGAGCGCCGCGGCGACAAGCGCCCAGTAACCCGCTTGCGAACGCCCGGGGAGGCTGCTTGTAGCCATCCACTGTCCCCGCCATGCAAAGACAAAGTATCCCCATCCGGCGAATGCCGTCCACGCGTGGGGTTCAGTATCTACGGCGCCACCGCGCCCTGCCACAGGTTCGCGGGCGGCGTTCGCGCCAAGGGGAAGGGAAGCGCGTAGCTCAACCCCAGCAGCAAAAACGTCAGCCCAAGAGCCAGCCAAGGGTGGCTGGAAGGCGGCGCCAGAGTCGGGGGTGCATTTGTCTGCATGAGGTGAGGGGAGCGTTTTGCCGGAACGCCGCCTAGTCCTCATCTCCCGTCTGCGGCATACTCGCGGGCTGCCGCTCGGGGTTCACCGGCGGCCGGTGAGCCTTCAGCAGGATCTTGTCTACCTCCGGCAGCTTGTTTTTCTCGAATGCTTGCCACACCGGAACAACCTCGGTTACTTCGTGCTCCACGTGTTGTGAAGCTGCGAGAAGCGCCTGTGTGGGCGGTTGATCCGACTGGTCCAGCTCGCCGTAAAGCTGGGTCGCTTCCCCGTTCACTTCGTCCAGCCCGGGCAGCCGGTGAACCGGTAGCGTGCCTTTTGGAGCGGTGGTCTCCTCGTGCCCCGCTCCGTCCGCCAGTGTGACCAGTTCTTTCAGGTATGGAGCAAGCTCCGCGGCGGCCGATGCGTTCAGCGGCGACGAAAGCTGCTCCCGCACGGAGTGTGCCTCCAGGTCGGCCTTCGCCACCGCGCTCAGCGCCAAGGCCATATCGTCTTCGGCGGTATGCAGCGCCGTGAGTTCAGCAGTGGATACGTGGACCCGCGGATCTATCTTCACAGTCAGCGACTCCGTTTCACTGTGGCCGTCCACCGTAAGCCGCACGCGGTAGACGCCGGGCAGCACCGGCGGTCCCTGCGGGGTGAACGGCGTGCGGTGGGGCACGGCCGAGATTGGATAATCGTAGTTGGTGGCCACGGGCGTGGTCTCGCGCAGGTCCCATACCCAGCGGTGCATTCCCGCCGAGGTTGGCATAGGACCCACGATCAGCGGCCAGTAGGGAGGAATGAGTTCCGTACGCATCTTCTCCGGGGTCGGCGCCACCGGATCGGCGCTCGAATACGTACGGATCGCTTTGCCCGCCGAATCGAGAATCTCCAGCGTCACTTGTTGCGCGGTGTGCGGCAGTTTGTAGTCGAGGATCGCTCCATCGGGCGGATTCTCACCGGCCGGCATTCCGGGCGGATAGGGCGTGTCGGTGTAGTTGTCGCGCCGCACGCGCACGGTCGGCGCCGGTGGAAAGAGCATGGGCAGAGGGCGCCCTTTGGCCTGGTCCTCAGCAATCGTGTGCAGCGGCGCCAGACCGTCAAGAATCCAGAATGAGCGACCGTGCGTCGCCACAATCAAATCGCCGTCGTGAACCAGCAGATCACGCATCGACGTATGCGGCAGGTTGTACTCAAGCGGCTGCCACGCATCGCCGTCGTTGAAGGACACATACACGCCGCGCTCCGTGGCCGCATACAACAGTCCCGACGCCACGGGATCGGCGCGAACGGCATTCACTGGCCCGTCCTCCGGCAGGCCATTTACGATCGCCGTCCACGTCTTTCCTCCGTCGTGGGTGCGATAGGCGTACGGCCGCATGTCGTCGACCCTCATGCGATTCACAGCTAGGTAAGCCGTGTTGTCGTCAAAGCGCGAAGCATCGATCTGCGCGATCTTGCTCCACGGCGTGACTCCGGGCGGCGTGATGTTGGTCCAGTGCGCGCCGCCGTCGCGCGTAATCCAGACAAGACCGTCGTCGGTGCCGGCCCAGATGGTCTGCGTCGTCTTATACGAAGAGGCGACGGAGTAGATCACCCCGCGCCGCTCCGCAAGCTGCTTGGCCGTCAGCGTGGGAAGGCTGGAGAGCTGTACTGTCGCCACTTGGCTCAAATCGGGACTGATCGTCTCCCACGTCTGCCCGCCATCGGTTGTCTTGAAGAGATGGTTGGCCGCGTAATACATGATGTGCGGATCCACCGGCGAAAACAGAATCGGTTCGGTGCGGCCGGCGCGGAATCCCTTCTTGTGCATGGGCAGCGGCGTTACGTCCTGCGTGTCGCCGGTGGTCAAGTTGTAGCGCGTCACCTGCGTCCGGCCCGCGCCGTAGATGATGTTCGGGTCGAGCGGATCGGGCGCGGCATAGCCATATTCGATGATGCCCACCGGATGCCAGTCCTTGAACGTAATCTCGCCGTCGTTACCGCGCGACGAGATGCATACCGAGCCGCTCTCCTGCTGGCCCGCGCACACCTGGTAGGGGAACGTGTTTGTCGCCGCCACGTGGTAGAGCTGCGCCGTCGGCTGGTTGTACCACGAGCTCCAAGTCTCGCCGCCGTTCACGCTGACTACCGCGCCCTGATCGCTCACCAGCAGCAGAATCTTCGGATTCAGCGGATTGACCCACATGTTCTGGTAGTCGTCTCCGCCGGGCGCGCCGCGCAGACTGATCCAGGTTTTGCCGCCGTCTTCCGACCTGCATGTGACGATGCTGGTGCTGTAAACAATATCGGGATTCCTCGGGTCCACAACCGGCACGGGCAGATCGCCGCCGCCGATCTTCATTGCCGGACGCGGATCGTCAGTGATCCTCCGCCAGTGCTCGCCTGCATCGTCCGAGCGGTATACGCCCAATCCCTTGTCCGTGGCGTAGCCGCCTTCCACCGTTGTCGAGACCGTTGCATACAGCCGCTGTGGATCGCTCGCAGCAATGGCCACATTGATCTGGACAAGGTTCGCCGGCAGCCCATCGGTCAACTGCGTCCACGTGTCGCCTCCATCAGTCGACTTAAAGAGGCCTCCATGCTCCCCGTCGTAGCTGTTGTCATCTTCCCACGGACCCAGCGTCTCCTCCCAAAGGCACGCATACACAATCTGAGAATTCTTTGGGTCGATTGCCACATCCGAGCCGCCGATGCGTTCGCCCTTGTACAGAACCTTCTTCCAAGTCTTGCCGCCGTCCTCCGAGCGGAAGATGCCCCGCTCTTCATTCGGCCCGTAAGGGTGTCCGAGCACCGCCGCAAACATGCGACTCGGGTTCGTCGGGTCCACGGCGATGGCGGGTATCTGTTCGCCGTCCCGCAGGCCCAGATGCGTCCAGGTCTTTCCCGCATCGTCCGAGCGGTAGATCCCGTCGCCCACTGAAAGATCGGGCCGGTGCAGCCCCTCGCCGCTGGCCACGTAAACAATGTTATCGTCGGAAGGCGCCACGGCAATCGCTCCAATCGACTGCGTGTCCTCCTTATCGAAGATCGGCTTCCACGTCCGTCCGTAGTCGATGGACTTCCAGACGCCGCCATCCACCTGGCCCACGTAAAACAAGTTGGGCTCATCCGGCACACCGGTTGCGGCGCGGGTCCGCCCTCCGCGAAACGGCCCAATCAACCGCCAGTGCATGTCGGGCATCGGCCCACTGTAGCTCGCGGCCAGGCACGAGAGAACAGGCAGAAGCGCCGCGCAGGTCGCGGCCATAACGGCCTTCGCGCGCAAGGCAATGTGTATCTTCATCGAGTGAATTCCCTTCTCGGCCAACGCCGGATGCATGTTGATGTGCGCGCCGCGGGGTCTTCTGGCGTCGCTTAGAATTCTATCCTTACCGAGAACTGCATCTCCCGCGCCGGCAGTTGATTCGTTACCCCAGCCAGAGGTTCTCCAAATCCTGCTCCCGGCGTCGCGCCGTTCCCGTATGTGCCGCTGAAGCCGACGACGTTGCGATGGTTCAATACGTTGAACGCCTCGGCCCGGACGCTCAGCTCCATCGGCCGGTCTCCGCTTCTGCTCGCCAGCTTCAGGCTCTTCGCAACAAACGGGTCCAGACTGTAAATGGCCGTGCCCCGTCCTGTGTTGCGGCCTACGACCACGCCGTCGATCACCGGCCTGTCGGTAGTAGCGCCCGTGTCGCCGCTATTGTTCGTGCCCGTCACCACGTTGTACGGCAGCCCGCTTGCCAGCGTGGCAATTCCGCCCGTGGTGACCCCGAACGGCGCCGCGTAAACTCCGCTCAACACCAACCGGTGACGCTGGTCGAAGATCGCATTGCCCAGTTCGGTTTCGCCAGTCATCCGAGGATCGTTCGGGTTCTGGCTCGGAACGTCAGGGTCAACCGTATCGAGCGTGTGCGACCATGTATAGCTCACCAGCAGCGCCGATCCGTTCCTCGCGTGATGGCTCAGGTTGACGTCCATGGCATTGTAATATGCAAGGCCGTCGTTCACATCGCTCTGGATGACGCTGTAAGGCGGCTCGAGGCCCACGCTGCTCGCTGGATTGCACGCCGTTCCCTCCGCTGCGAACCATGCAATCCAGTAAGGCCGCGTGCAATTGGCCGCCTGCGCGCTGCGGGTCTGGCCCTGCGCCGTGCGCACAAACGAAGTTGGCGGGTTCACATCGAGCGGCCGCACGATCATCACCATATGCGACCCCACATAGTCCGTGTTTAGTACCCAGCCGGGCGCAAGCTGCCGCTCTACGCTCAATATCCACTGCTCGTTGTAAGGGTTCCGCAGCGCATTAGGGTAGCCGATGAGCGTGCTTGTCGGGAAGAACTGATTGTAATACGCCGCGCGCCCCGGACGTAGATAAAGGCTGCGCAGCGGCTCCGTGGCGCCTGCGGGGAACGCCGGCAGTGGCACCTCGGCCACGCTCACCGGGAAACCCGCCTGACCCGGTGTCGCCGTGTAGTTGAACACTCCTGTTGGTCCCGTGAGCGCGTAGTTCGCCTCCGAGTTGTCCATCACCTGCGAGTAGTAGATGCCGAAACCACCGCGGATCACCGTTCTGCCACGCTCCGCGACGTTGTAAGCAAATCCCACTCGGGGCGCAAAGTCCGCGCGCGCGTCGGTGAACGTTTGCACTTCGTAACGGAGGCCCAGGTTCAGCGTCAAGGCGTTTGTCAAGTGCGCGTCGTCCTGCGCAAACGCCGCGGCCATCGTGTCGTTGACCGTGTAGTTTGCGTTCCCATAGCTCTGCGTGTAGCTCTGCACGTTCGCAATTTTCTCGAGATATGCCGAGCTCTCGCAATATGCGGCCGTGCCAGTGCAGGTTTTGTACACCAGTTCGCCGTCGTAGATCGGCCCGCCAAACTCCTTGCTGTTCCCACCGTTATGCGCGTGGATCAGATCCACGCCCACGCGCAGCTCGTTGCGGCTCCACATCCTCATCAGCGTATCCGCCGCCTCGAACTGCCGGTTTTCGAGCAACGCCGCCTGCGAGGTGCCTGACGTGAACGTCCCCCCCGACGAGATCGGCACCGAATACTCTGTGCCGTAGATCACCGGCGAAAACCGCGTAATCGGCGAGGCAAGCTGGTACTCGATCCGCGCGTCGTTGGCGACCGAGTCGCCAATCGTGATCGCATCGTCAAGCTCGGCCGTGTAAGTGCGCCGCCGGAAGACCCGCGCCACATTAGGCAGTGTGTTGCCCCCGACAATTCCATTCGGATTGGTATCGAAGAATCCGTCTGCCCCGCCGTGGAAGAAAATATGGTGTCTCTCGCTCAACGTATGATCAAGGCGCAGCAAGCCAAGCCAGTCGCGATAGTGCCCAATGTAGTTGCCTGGATCGAGCGGGGAAATCACCGGCGACGCACGGTCCTGGTAGCTGTACTCCGCCGAAGCTAGGAATGCCGTCCTGCCCTCGCGCTCGAGCGGCCCTGAAGCAGTCGCCGCTCCCTGCGCCAACGTGTCCCGCGTAATGTCGTTGCCGCTCGTCGCCGTCTGCGTTGAGAAGCCTGCCAGTTCGGCCTCGGGGCCTGAAGGCCGCCACACTCCGGCCACATCGCCGTGCAGCCGTGTGCCGCCACGCCGCGTCACGAGGTTCACCACCGCCCCTTCCCCAAATCCGTAGTCCGCCGCAAAGGCGTTGTCCAACACCGTCATCTCCGCCACCGCGTCCAGCGGCACATTAGTGAAGATGGTCTGCCGGCCCCAGGTGTCCACTGCATTAGCTCCATCCACCTCGAACCATGTCTGCCTTCGCCCCGTGCCATTGGCCGTAAACAGAAACTGATTCATAAAAACGTCACCCTGGTTTATGGCCGGCCGATTGGCAGCCAGCAGCATGGGTAGTCCGGTGATACGTCGGTTCAACAAGGGCATGTCGTCCATTTGTTCCGCCGTCAGTTCCACCCCCAGTTGAGGCTCATCCGAGCGCACGGTCCCTTGTACGCCGGTTACGCGGACCTCGGAATGGGCGCCCGGTATCTCCATGCGTAACTCCACGGTTGCCGTTGTTCCGGCCGTCAGCGTCATTTCGCCCGTCGTTGCTTCGGCAAGGCCCGGATACCCGGCCGTCACCGCAAGCGCGCGCCCCACCGGCAGTTCCGCCGCCGTAAAGGTTCCCTTTGTTCCGGTCTCTATCGAGCGCAGCACATGCCGCATCGAGTCCCGAATCGTCACCTGTGCACCCGCGAGTGGCGCGTCCGACGGTCCCAGCACTACCCCGCGAAGTGCTGCGGTGTCAGGCGTCTGCGCTGATACGTCGGCGTAGACCAATGAAAGCCACGTGCAGCACACCAGCGCAATAATGCCCCAACGTTGAAAAAAATCTCCCATCACCTCAGCATCGCCGATTCTCGTGCGCTGCGCCAGAGATTACTCGCATTTCCAATGCGTAATTCTCTTGCTCAATTGGCTTTGGGGCCTGACAATCGAATCTACAATGCGCCATCGCAGCCGCTTCCTATTTACCTCTTTGCAGTTCTTGTTTGGTATCGCGGTCCTTGCCATCGCCGCGCTTGCGCCACGGTTACGTGCACAGGAGTTGTCACCCCAACTCTTCAGCGGACTGCGCTGGCGTCTCGTCGGTCCTTTTCGCGCGGGCCACGTCGTGGCCGTCAGCGGAGTGCCCGACAGCGATCGCATGTACTACTTCGGCGGCGTCGATGGTGGCGTTTGGAAGACCACCGACGCCGGCACCGTCTGGCGGCCGATCTTCGGCCATGAGCCAGTGAGCTCCATCGGCGCCATCGCCGTGGCGCCCTCCGCCTCCAAACCAACTACGTCAGAACGGGCGAGTCCGACATTCGTTCAGATCTCGCCTCGGGCGAAGGTGTCTACAAGTCCACCGACGGCGGCTAGACCTGGACCCAAATTGGCCTCGATGATACCCTCCAGATCAGGCGCATCCTCGTCGATCCTCATGACGCGAACACGGTCAATGTCGGCGCTCTCGGCCACGCCTACGGGCCCAATTTCGAGCGCGGCGTCTATAAATCCACCGACGGCGGCGCGCACTGGACCCACGTCCTCGACAAAGGCCCTGATGTGGGTATCGCCGACATCGCCATGGCGAACAATCAGCGGCAAATCCTCTTCGCCACCACTTGGGACGCCCATCGTCCGCCCTGGAGCACCTACGCGCCACTCGAAGGCTCCGGCAACAGTATTTATCGCTCCACCGACGCTGGCGGCCACTGGGCCGAGATCACTGGGCACGGACTTCCGGACAGCGCGTGGGGCCGCACCGGCGTTGCCGTGGGCGCTCAAGGAATGCGTGTCTATGTGACCATCGATTGCAATGACCGCTCCGGCCTGTACCGTTCCGACGATGGCGGCGACACTTGGCATCTCGTGAACAGTGGCCGTCGTCTCACCAGTCTTGCCTGGTACTTCATGGCCCTCGCCATCGATCCGCAGAACCCAGACATTCTTTACATCCCCAATGTTGCTCTCTACCGCACCGAGGATGGCGGCAAGACCATTCAGATTGTCCACGGCGCGCCCGGCAGCGACGACTATCACGAGATATGGATCGATCCCAAAGACTCGAATCACCTCGTCCTCGGCGTCGATCAGGGTGCCACCGTTAGCCTCGACAAGGGCAAGACGTGGACCACGTGGTACAACCAGCCCACCGCGCAGCTCTATCACGTCACCACCGACGATCGCTTCCCCTACAGCATCTACGGTACACAGCAGGACTCCGGCGCCATTGCCGTCTACAGCCGCGCCGACCACGGTCGCATCGATGCGCGCGACTGGTTCCTGCCCGCTGGTAGCGAGAGCGGCTACATTGCCATCGATCCCAAGGACAACAACATCCTCTACTACACAGACACTTATGGGGGCGTCGACCGGCAAGACATGCGCACGCGCTTCAGCCAGGACGTTTCGCCGTGGCCTCTGGGCAGCTTCGAAACGCCGATCAATCACCGCAAGTATCGCGATCCGTGGACCCCGGTCCTGGTCTTTTCCCCTGCGGACAAAACCTCGCTTTATCTCGGCACTCAGTATGTCCTGAAGACCGTGGATGGCGGTCTTCGCTGGACCCGCATCAGCCCCGACCTCACCGGCGCTGTGAAAGGCGTGAGCGAGACCGTCCCCCTGACCGTAGAGAACGCCGAACAGCGCAGCTACGGCGCCGTCTATACCATCGCTCCTTCGCCTTTGAAGGCCGACGAGCTCTGGGCGGGCAGCGACACCGGCCTCATCCACCTCACCCGGGACGGTGGCAAGACCTGGGCAAACGTAACGCCTCCCGGACTCGCGCCCTGGAGCAAGTTATCGCTCATCGAAGCCTCGCACTTCGATCCGGCGATCGCCTACGCGGCCGTCGACCGCCACCGCCTCGGCGACCGCAAGCCTTACCTCTACATCGCCCATGACTTCGGCAAAACCTGGACTCTTGCCGCCGACAGCATCGGACCGCACGACTTCCTCCGCGCAGTCCGCGAGGATCCGGTCGACAGGAATCTGCTCTCCTCGGGCACCGCGTTCGGCGTCTACGTCTCCTTCAACGGCGGAGACCACCGGCTGCCGCTCCAGCTGAACCTGCCCGTCAGCTCCGTGTGCGACCTCGCCATCCACGGCAGCGACCTGATCGTTGCCACCCACGGCCGCTCTTTCTGGGTACTCGACGATATTGCGGCATTGCGCCAGGCCGCAAAGGTAGGCGCCGCGCAAGCATATCTCTACGCGCCTCCACCCGCCTTACGGGTCGGCAACGACGCTTTCCTGGGTACGTCCCTGCCGCCCGAGGAGCCCCAGGCCGACAATCCGCTCAACGACGCGATCGTCGAATACTATCTGAAAGCCGGCGCACAGAAGGTAACCTTGCAACTTCTCGATGCGCAGGGCCGCGTGGTGCGCCACTTCTCCAGCGCAGACAAGCATCCTGTAAAGCGCCCGCCGCTGCCTATCGCCGAGCGCTGGTTCCCCAAGCCGCGGGAGCTCGAAACCGAGCCCGGCGAGCACCGGTTCGTTTGGGATCTTACCGCCGGGGGACCCGGTTCGGCTGCTGGGGACGAAGACGATGCACTCGGATTTCCCTCCGGCCCCAAGGTCCCGCCCGGCACGTATACGGTCAAGCTCACCGTCGATGGCGAATCCATGCAGCAGCCGCTTCAGGTCGTTATGGACCCCCGCTCGCCGGCCACGCGGGCGGTTCTCCAGACGCAGTTCACCCTCGTGGAGCAGATCGATGCATTGGACCGGCAGGGCCGCAGGGCCGTGGCCGAGCTCGAAAGTGTGGAACTCCAGATCGAGAAGCACGCCGCGAAGACTTCGGATGTGCCTGCGGATCTCGTGCAGGCAATACAAGACGCTCAAGCGAAGATTGCAGAGATTCGCGGCCACGAGGACGGAGACGAACCGGGTCTTGACGCCGCCACTGAGGCTCCGGGTGAGGACGAACGAGTGGTCGAAAGTGGAGACCGCACACCTCCGGAGGTTGCTCTCACGATCTTCCACGAGATGGGAACCGCCGAGCGTGCGAAGATCGCCGGCTGGGAGGCGTTCAAGGAGAACACACTCCCGGAACTGAATGCTGCGCTCGTACGTGTGCAGCGTGAGCCGGTTCGAATCGCCGCGATCGAGGAGCAGGTGCACCACGCGATGACGCGGTAAAGGGCCTCTCGCGAGGGAAATCTTTTGGCTCCGCCAAACAGGAATGCGATTCCATCCGTTTCGGCTTCGCGACGCCATCCACGATGATTCATTTTGTTTGACTGCTGGAGTATTCTACAACCTATGCGCTTGTTCGATCTTTCAGGCAGGCGCGCGGATTGAGAATACACATGCGGAGTGCGGTGCCGCAGCGGAGATATGCGCAAATTTGGAGGGGCCGCGGGCTGGAGCGCGCCGGAGGCTGCATTGAATTGACACCAAGGCCGACGCAAGCCGCGGTGCGCACACCCTAGAAAGCGAAACAGGAAGAGACCACCATGGCCGACGGAAGGATTATGGATGCCCGGGTGATCATGACGTGTCCCGGGCGGAACTTTGTCGCACTGAAGATCACAACCGCAGATGGATTGCACGGCATCGGCGACGGGACGCTCAACGGGCGCGAGATGGCCGTGGCTGCGTATCTCGAAGAGCACGTTGTACCCTGCCTCATCGGGCGCGACTCCGAGCGTATCGAAGACACGTGGCAATATCTCTACCGTGGAGCGTACTGGCGGCGCGGGCCCGTGACCATGGCTGCGATCGCCGCTGTGGATGTGGCACTGTGGGATCTGAAGGCCAAGCGCGCCAACATGCCGCTCTACCAACTGCTGGGCGGGCGCTGCCGCGAGGCCGTAACGGTCTACGCTCATGCTAACGGCCACAGTGTCGACAATCTGCTTGAATCAGTTGCGAGGCACGTTGAACTCGGCTACAAAGCGATTCGCGTGCAGGCGGCGGTTCCCGGCGTTGCCGACGCCTACGGAGTGGCGCATGGAACCAAAGCGTACGAACCGGCCGACGGCGATCTGCCGCGCGAGGAGACTTGGTCCACGCCGAAGTATCTGCGCTTTGCGCCCCGGATGATGGAGGCGGTGCGGGCCAAGTTTGGCTTCGACCTTGTGTTGCTGCACGATGCTCACCACAGGTTGACGCCCATCGAGGCCGCGAGTCTGGGCAAGAGTCTGGAAGAGCATCGCCTGTTCTGGCTCGAGGATGCAACGCCGGCCGAAAATCAGGCGGCCTTCCGCCTGATCCGGCAGCACACGACCACGCCGCTGGCGGTTGGGGAAGTCTTCAACTCAATCTTCGATTGCCAGCAGTTGATAGCCAGCCAGTCGATCGACTACATTCGAGCTTCGACTGTGCACGCCGGCGGCATCACGCACATGCGCCGCATTGCCAACTTTGCAGAGCTCCATGGGGTGCGCACCGGCTGCCACGGCGCCACGGATCTGTCGCCGGTGTGCATGGGGGCAGCGCTTCACTTCGACTTGAGCGTGCACAACTTCGGCATCCAGGAGCACATGCCTCACGCCGCGCTCACCGATGAGGTCTTTCCTCACGCGTACACCTTCAAGGACGGTCAGATGCATCCAGGAGAGGCGCCCGGGCATGGGGTGGAGATCGACGAGAAGCTCGCGGCGAAGTTTCCTTACAAGCGGGCCTACCTGCCAGTGTGCCGCCTGGAGGATGGGACCTTGCACAACTGGTAGAAATAATGAAGATCGCAGCCGGGTAGTGACGGCTCGATGCTGCGGAGATTTCCGGCTCGCTTCGTTGCAGAGGGGCTAGCGTTCCCTCGACGAGCATCCAATTGGCTTCGTGGTTCGGAATGAAGCGAACCGGAGTGCCTGATGCGGGCGGTCTCCGGCAGACGGCCCTGGCGCACAGGAAACAAGAGTGGGCGCGGCCTACTGTAAACAATCGTCATCTATAGTTTCAATAGTGAATTAAATATCTAAATGCGAGCTATGAGGCGGCCGACCGCGTGGACTCGCGACGGGGCTGCAACGATAGGGATTAGCCAGAGAATTGCCGAGGAGAACTCCTAAATAAATAGGTTTATTCTTGACAAGTGAAATTATTTCTTCATATACTACGAGACACAAACAAAATGACAATCACAAGCCGCATAAGTCGGACTAGTGGCGACGGATCCCGGGGCTGCAGGAACCGGCACAGACACTGGCGGGGAGCGGGCCGGGAAAATGGATGCGGCGAAACTACAGTGAATTCATCACTCTGGAGGCAGTATGACTGAGCGGAGATTGTTCGGCGCGGCGGGTAAGCGATTTCTCACGCGGACTAAAGCAGGCATCCTGAACCGGAAGCAAGCATTTTCAGGTGCAGCCGCGAGGCTGCTTGGTGTTTTGGTGTTCGTTGCCGCGTTACTGATCGTGGCGTGCCCTAAGTCGGGCGCACAGGTCCTGTATGGCTCCGTCAACGGGATAGTGACCGATCCCACGGGTTCTGCCGTCGTGGGCGCCAAGGTGGAGGCGGTCGAGATGCAGAAGGGCATCCGGGAGGAGGCGACGACCGAAAGTACGGGGCGCTACCGCTTTTCGGAGATCCTGCCGGGGGCCTGGACGATTACGGTTTCGGCTCCGGGGTTTAAAACAGCAGAGACTGACAACATTCGAGTGGACGCGAACACGGTGGTTCGCGAAGATGAAAAGATCGCCGTGGGGCAGGCAAGTGTAACGGTGATGGTGACGACGGCGCCGCCGGAATTGCAGACTGATCGCGCGGACGTGCATACGGACCTTTCCACTGCCGAGTTGCAGGAACTGCCCACCATTTCCTCGGAGGGCAAGAACTTTCAGGACCTGCTTCGCATCGTCCCGGGCTCGACGATCCCACTCGAGAATAACTCTGCGGCGGGCAATCCTGCACGGGCCATGACGAGCAACGTCAACGGCCAGTCCACGCAAGGCAACGACACGCGCATCGACGGCATTCTGGATGCGTATCCTTGGCTGCCGAACAACGTGTCTTACGTGCCCCCGGAAGACTCGATCGAAACGGTCAACATTACTACCAACTCATTCGACGCCGAGCAGGGCATGGCGAATGGCGCGGAAGTGAACGTGGAAATCAAAAGCGGCACAAACAAATTCCACGGTGACGTTCACGAATTCCACACCGACGACCAATCGAAAGCCTTGAACTACTTTGTCAATCCGGCGACGTACCATCGCAGGGCAAACGCATTTCAAAACATCTCCAAGAGTCTGGATAAAAACCGGTCATCCCAGCCGGCACGTTTGAATTTTCCGCGTAGCGAGCCTTTTGAGCCTTCCTTTTGCATGGCGTTGATCACCATGTGACGCAGTACGGCCAGATTGTGCGCTCCATTTCCGGCTCGCGTTCGGTCTTGATCCTCGTTCATCACCACATCCAAACGCCAGTGCAGGCTGTTTTCTATGCTCCAGTGCTGGCGCACGACTTGGTTGAACCGCTCCGGGGTGAGCGCCGCGCTGAGCAGATAGTAGGCGGTTAGTAGGCGGTTTCCGTGGTGGTCTTGTCCGCGGTTTCACGCACCCGCTGCACTTTTCCCACCGCTTTCAGACCGGGCCAGTGGTGCTGTTTCTGGAGCCATTCGACCTCGGTGGAAACCGTTGCTGTACGGGTCTCGATGCGCCCGTGGTCGGCTTCGACGACAGGCTTCGAGGTCTCGGCCTTGTGTCGGGATCATGGAGCAGCAGCACCACATCCTCTTCCAGAGTGCCCTGATTTCCCTTCAGCGCCAATGCGTAGTCACCCTTCTGTTCCACGATCTGTTCGGCGATCGTGCGCTGGCAGTTGAGCGCATCAGCGGTCACAATGGCGCCTTTCAACGACAACAGCTGCAACAGCTTCGGCACTGCCGTGATCTCGTTGGATTTGGCATCGGTGGCCATCTGCGCCAGCACCAGACGCTGTTGCGAACCCCAGGCCGAAACCATGTGCAAGGGCGATTTGCCCCGGGCGCGATCAAAGGAGCGGCGCAAAACCTTGCCGTCGATCGCCACCACCCCCTGCAACTGCTCGGAGAACTGGCCCATAAACCGCTGAAACGAATCGCGAAATTGCTCCGCATCCAGATCGCGAAACAACCGGTTGAACGTATCGTGGCTGGGAAGTCCATTGGCCAGAGCCAGAAAGCTGCGCAAAAATGGCTCCTTCGCGCGGGCAAATAGAGCCATGTCCGTTGGACCTTGCCCACCGCACAACACGCAACAGAGCGCTATCGCCAGCAATTCGTGAAAATCGTGCAGCCCCGCATTGCCGTGGCGAGGATCCTCAAGGCCCTCCCAACACTCCACAAACTGCGCCAAACTCTCTTCTGAAAACCTCGAAGTTGTCATATAAGCAACTTCGGGCCTGCGCATGCCCCTTCAAAGTACCTTCAGTGGTTCAATCAATTTTCAAATGCGTTTGCCTTGGGGAGGCTGGGTTCTTTCTCGACGCACTCGAACAGGTGTATGATGAATTTCACTGTGACGGCGCCCTTCCCGGAGGTGCCCGCGGTTCAAGCCTATGAATGAATTTCACCGCGTGAGCGTGAGCCGCCGCGACTTCCTCCGCGACGCAATTGGCGCCGCAGCGGCGGTGACCATGTTCTGCATGCGCTCGGCCCATGCTCTGCCGTCGCTGGCCGCTTCCAGCCAGAAAGTCGTCGTCATCACTTTTGGCGGCGGCGCACGCGACGATGAAACGTTCTCCGTCGACGGTCAGCAGTACATTCCCCATCTCCTCAACACCCTCGCGCCTCAATCCTGCTTCTTTACGCAGGTCATCAATCGCGGAATCCTCGGCCATTACGTGGCCACTGCAAGCATCGCCACCGGCAGTTACGAGACCTTCGACAACTTCGTCGCCCAGCCGCCGGCTCATCCCACGATCTTCGAGTACTTCCGCAAGGACCTGCGGCGGCCGCGCGAGGACGCCTGGGTAGTCGCGCCCGGCAATCTCTTTGCGCAAATGGGCTGGAGCCGTGACCGTCGCTTCGGGCCTGATGCAGGTGCGGAAATGGTCGTTCCCAAGCAGCTCCTGGCCCATGCCCTTGGCGCCGCCGGCATTGCCGAGCTCGACTCCTACCCCGCCCTTCTTCGCGACAACTACGAGATGATTCCCACGGCTCCGGCCGTCTCGGCCGGCGACGCCGATTCAGCCGAGCGCCTCACCGCGCGCCTGCACGTCGACGCCGCTACCTTGCGTGCAGCGGCCGCCAACCTTGGCAGTCCCGATGAGCTCTCAGTCTTCGTCACCCGCCACATCATGGGCCAGTTTGCCCCGTCGCTCATCTTTCTTACCCTCCACGACATCGACATCGCGCACTCCGGCGCCTACTCGCTTTACATCGAAGGTATCCGCCGCACTGACCGCTTATGTGCCGAGGTCTGGAACGAGATTCAAACCAACCCCGAGTACAAGGACCGCACCAGCCTGTTCATCCTCCCCGACTTCGGCCGCGATGGCGATACCGACAGCGGCGGCTGCGGCTTTCAGCACCACCGCACCGGAAGCCCCTCGGCGCGCACCACCTGGATGATGGCCCTCGGACCAGCGATTCGCCAGAGGACCGTCGTCGACCGCCCCATCGAATCCATCGATCTTGCCTCCGCGATCGGCGGCGTGCTGCACTTTGACCCCTCCTATGCGCAGGGCAAGACAATTCCGGAGCTGTTGTAATGTCCTCCTGGATTCGGCCCGAAGCGTTTTCCTCCTATCCCTCCGAGGGCAGAAACCTGGCTGCAAAAAACCTCGAAACTCTGCGCCAATTGCCGGCGGCGCTGCTCCCGGTCTTTCTCGGCGAACTCAAGACCTACGACTGGCAGTTTCCCATCGAACAACACGAGATTCTGCGGCGCATTGCGTTCGTGCAGGCTAACCCCGCCTCGGTTTCCGGCTTTCACCAGATCTCAGTTCCCCACAACATGGAACGAGCCGAGAATATCGCTGTCCCGCAGCGATTTCTCGCCGAGATGTCCGCCTATCTCTGGTCTTCCCTTCAGATGGACACCTACCGCAAGGCCGCCGGCGAGTTCATCCGTCTCTATCAGACAGCCGAGACGCCGGTCACGCCCATCGTCCCGCGCCTGGCGGTGATCATGATCGGCAAGGAAGCCAACGTATCCCCACCCCTCTTCCAGAAGCTGCGCCCGCATGGACAGATACGGACCAGCGTGCGCATCCAGGGCAGTGTCGAGGCAATCCTCAAAGTGGTTCAAGAGCGTTCCACTAACCATGCCGAACCCTATGCTCATTGGTACGTCGACGGAGGCAATCCACTGCCCGGCGTCGCCGCGGGCCTCGCGCAGCTCTCGTGGCCCGAGCTCGCACCCATGAACAGGGTCGTCCTCGGCCACATTCAGTCCTGCATTGCCAACGGCAGCGGTCCAGAGGTCCTGCAGCAGCAGCTCGCTGAGATGCCGCTTCACGGTCTTTCCACCGGGGCCGTCGCCGGCGATCCGCGCCTCCAGCACTTCGCCCTGTCCCTGTTCACTGAGGGCTCAGGAACCCAGATCTTCGCCACATCCTTCGTCCAGGCGGCCATTCGCGAAATTCTGCGCCGCGCCCAGCCCGCCACGCTCTTTGCGCGCTTCGCCCCGCGCCAGCGCCAGAAGCCCTTCAACGCTATGGTTGAAGATATTGCCCGCGGTTCCTACGACCTGGACCCGGACGGCTCCCTCGTGGACGCCGATATGGCCGCATTCTATGCGTATCTGGAATTGATGCAGTTACCGGGCTCAGCCCAGGCTTCGATCCTCGTTTGGTTCGAAGACCATCCTCTCGTCTTCGTGGCCGGCCCGTTGATTCCTAGGGGCACATATACCGATTCGCCGTGCACGCTGACTGAGACCTTCTCGGATCTGCTCGCCGAGGCGTGACCTCCGCGATGACGACTCTCTGCCCCCGTAACTCTTCACGCGGCTCTCCAGAAAGCTTGAGCCGTTTCTGATACGGTTCGATCGATGAAATTATAGCCTCGAAGCGCCATGGCTCTCTCGACCAACTGGAGTGAGTAAATTCATCCCCTTCTATGATTGGTGCTACTCCATTGTGCGCCGTGAAAAGGAGCACAACAAAGGAGTATCACGTCTTAAACTAAAAAGCTGGGGAAAGGAGCAGGTGCCGGTTGAGTTCTGGGAACTAACTGGTGACCACGCTTACCAAAGTACACTCTTGAGTAACCGCAAGGGAGATGAAAGTCTCGTCTGTATTTTGATAATTTTAGGGCTGTGCGGCCCTTCATTGACTGTCATGTGGAGTGCAAGGCTGCCAGTCGTCCACGGTAGCCGGCGCAACCGTACATTTCATGAAAGAAATGGGCCAGATACCGCAGAAAACCCATTCAGGACAGTGAATATGCTGCAGGGATAGATTCTTGACGTGGGCATTTGGAAAGAGACAATGTGTGACGGAGAATGGAGAGTGGAGAGGAACAGAGGAATCGACACATCGAGATCGAAGTGAGCGATGAGTTGTTAATATGCGGGGAAGATCTGCGTGCCTTGCTGGAATAATAGGCCGAATTCAAAGTGACCGGAATCGCCAAAGGGGGCGATACAGCTATCCGGACTGCCTTTACCCAACCGTCCAATTTCTTTCATTCCTGCTGCAGCCGCCAGGCTTGCTGCTTCGCAATAGCGACGCTTTAGACCAAGGAACGAGCGGCTTGGTCAAGATCCGTCACTGCCTCGGCTGCTATTTGACGGAGCCAACCAGTTTTCGCCCCGAACTTGCGTCCCCTATGGTCCGTTGTCTTGTCCCGCGATAGACACCACGCAGATATGCTGGCATCGAGATCAGCCAGGGGGCGAGTACGCGAAAGTTGCATAACATGGCGACGAGGTTTTCGGTATGCGTGTGGTGTTCAGACAGCAGGGAGGGATATTGTGCCCTCGCCAGGCTCACGTGGCAGGCTGGCAGAAACTTTGCATAGTGTGCAAAGAATTGCAGCGCGAAGAGCCCAGTGATTCTCCAAACTTCATTCACATTGGCGGTAAATCACGACGAGAAGTCCAAAAGTGCCCATAGGGCTTGTGCTTGGAGCTGCCCATCGATCCACACGGGCAACTAAGGATTTGGTCACGAACGTGCACGAGAAAGAGGTGAAAAGAGGAGAGACGCGAGAAACGGGTCCAAAGCTTATGGCCGGGAGTTTTCGCATCAATTCGACGGAACTGCCGAGTGAGGCAGTGATCTTCGGCGGCTCCGCTGCGATGCAGGCGGTGCGCTCTCGCGTCGGTTCTATCGTGAACGGGCGGTCTCCTGTACTCATTCAAGGGGAGGTCGGCACGGGCAAGGAACTCGTGGCGAGGTTTATGCATAGCCGTTCCAACCGATGCGACGCGCCATTCGTCAAAGCCAGTTGCGCCGCGGCGTATCCCGGTCTGTTGGAGAGATACTTGCTCGGCTACGAGAAATCTTCGGTTCCGGGCGCTAAGGTGGGCAGGCGGGGCCTTCTGGAGATCGCGCAAGGTGGGACGCTATTCCTGGCGGAGATTGAAGAGATGGATTGGGCCCTGCAAGGCAAGTTGGCGCGGCTATTGCGGGACGGTAGTTTTTCGCGGGTGGGCGGAAGTGAGAAGCGACGGGTAGATGTCCGGCTCATTTGCAGCACGGAAGTCGAGCTGTTGACCGCAGTTAGCGACGGCGGGTTTCGACAGGATCTGTTCTGTTGCTTTGCCAGCGAGTGCTTGCGACTGCTGGCGTTGCGCGAACGCAAAGAAGACCTCCCAATGCTTTGGGATTTCTTCGCGCAGAAGCTGGCAAAAAAGTTCGGCAAAAACGCGCCGCGACTGACGCCACAGCTCCTCCGCGTGTTGAAGGAATGGAATTGGCCGGGGAATCTGCGCGAACTCGAGAACGGTGTCGCCCGGGCCATCATCTTAAGCGACGAGAACGCTCTCGGTGCGGAGTTAAGGCGTCAAATAGCCCGAAAGAAGAGGATAACCATCGAAGAGCTTGAAGCAGATCCCGGTGGAGACTCGCCGCACCATCCCATGTTGAGAGTTTCAGATGGAGCAGCTGCGAAAGCTTTTCAAGTGATGGATTGGAACACGGGAAATCCGTTGGACGATTCAGTGGCGAGCGCCGAGTGGCCCCATAGGATGCATCGCAGTTCGGGAACACTCCGAAAACGTTGGCATCGGAGGAGTCATCCGCCGGTACGATAACCGAGTTGGTGGCGCAAAAGTCATGGCCCCTGTGTAAAGAGGCCACTCTGAAACCGCTGAACATTCGAAGCGACGGTTTGGTTTGTATGCGAGACAAAGGAGAAACTTCGAAAGCCAATAAGTGAGGGCGCCTCATGCTGAAGGCATGGGGGATTTTTGATCACATTGATCCGCGGCCTTGAGAACTAGCTCCAGAAGTAAGTCTCGCGAAGTTACTTCCAATCGATAGGGAGAGTTACGGTAGGGCAGACGAGATAACACAATTTAACCATTGTCTGCCCTGGTGCCCCCTACGATTATGGTGATGCAAGAATTTGCGACTTTTTTACGCCAGAGCGTATATCTCTGGCGCTGATGCCGAGTGCGAGCAACCCGGCGTCGAAGGGAGAGTAGAGGGGGTCACAGTATGTGACTCACAGGGCGAAGCTGTACCCGCCTGTTATTGCTGAGTGCGCTGCAAATTGGGTGCAGAGAGATCGGAGAAACGATGACGGCGGAGATTAAGATCGAGGCGGACTCAGATTGGTGGGCGCTCTATACCCGCCACCAGCACGAAAAAGCTGTGGCGGACATGTTGTCGGCAAAGGGTTTTGAGGTATTTCTGCCACTCTATGATTCGCTGCGCCGCTGGAAAGACAGGAAAAAACTGCTCTCGCTGCCGCTGTTCCCCTGCTACGTATTCGTTCGCGGAGGTCTGGAGCGGCGTCTGCCGATTGTGACGACTCCCGGGGTGTACATGATCCTTTCGCGCGGCGAGAAGGTTGCTGTCATCCCGGAGGACGAAATCCAGGCAATCCGCAGAACGATGGAAGGGAACTTTCGGGTCGAACCGCATCCGTTCCTTAAATGCGGGGACCGGGTGCGGGTGTCACGCGGCTCTCTCGAGGGAATCGAAGGCATCCTGGTCCGGAAGAAGAATATCTACCGGTTGGTTCTCTCTGTGGACATGCTGGCGCAATCTGTGGGGGTGGAAATCGACGCGTCGGATGTGGAGCCCGTTGGTTCGCGCACGGCTGCGGCGATGTCCGGCCCGTCCGCAGAGAGACTGACGCCGACTGGCGGCCCGTGGGGTGTGGTCACGGGCTCCGCAGTAGCTGCGAGTTAGACAGATCCGGACCGGAAAAGGGGGCTGTGGCCCTGCGCATCCGGTCGTGAGATGGTGATGAAAATGAAGCAGAATGGTCTGCTGAGCGTTAGCTCTTTGATTGTCTTCCTCGCGGTGTTGTTTCCGGGGCAGGGAGCGGCGGGACGGGCGCAGACAGCAGCGGGCGTGGCCTCTTCGGGTCCGAACGCGACGTCCGTTGGACGGCCGCATGATGATACCTATGTCATCGGCAACGACGATCGGCTGTCCATCAACGTGTGGAAGGAGCCGGACCTCACCGAGACGCTTCCAGTGCGATCAGATGGCAAGATATCGCTCCCCCTGATCGGAGATGTCGAAGCGTCGGGGCGCACTCCGCGTCAGCTCGAAGAAGCTATCTCGGCAAAGCTGCGGATCTATATAACCGATCCGGAGGTTACGGTGATGGTTCTGCAGATTAACAGCCAGAAGTTCAATATTCTGGGGCGCGTAGCGAAGCCGGGCTCCTATTTGCTCACTACTACTATGACGGTTCTGGATGCGATCGCCGAGGCTGGCGGCTTTCAGGATTTCGCGAAACAGAAGAAGATTTACATTCTGCGCGAGAAAGCCGGCGGCGGAGAGACGCGGATTGCCTTTAATTACAAGGATGTTATCCAGGGCAAGCATCCTGAACAGAACATTAGGCTGGAGCCGCACGACACGGTGGTCGTGCCCTGAGTGGCAGGATATGCTCACACGGATCTGTGTGCTGTTCGCGGTGCTGGCCGCGACGCCTATGTGGGCCCAGGTGGACAGCGGCGCCAATGCGGGCGGGGGCGGTGCAGACGATGCGCAGATGCAGACACCGCCGCCGGTGAGCAGCGCCGCGTTTCTCACAGCGGTCGGCGATGAATTGCGGGCGGATTATTTGCGACTAGGCGTGACTACAAGCATGGGGTATATCGACAATTTGTATGCCGGCGAGAGTACAGGAACGCTGAACGAGACAATCTATTCCATCTCCCCGATGATATCCTGGGACCGAAGAACCGAGCGACAGGACCAGACTTTCAGCTATGCTCCGGGGTTCACGCTCTACCAGCCTAGCAGCACATTGAATGAGACGAATCAAAAGGCTCTAGGACGATACAGTCTGCGCCTGACGCCCCACAGTACGATTGTGGCGAGCGACGCGTTCTTGCGGACTTCTACTGCCAATGGTTCCGCATTTGCAGGTGTCGGTGGCACGGTTTCCGGTTCTCTGCAATCTCAAGCGCCCGGCGTCGTGCCACCATTTGCGCAATTACGCAGCAATATGGCCAACGGCGAATTCACGCTGCAGACAAGCCGGATGAGCATGATCGGCATAGCGGGTATGGCGGCAACGCTCGATTACCCAAACTCGTCCGAGGCCACCGGTCTGGCAGATTCGGGTATTCGTGCAGGAACGGCATTCTATAACCGCCGTGTGACCGAATCGCAATATCTGGGCGCGACCTATCAGTATTCCGACTTTCTAACTTATCCGGAGAATACGACGGGTGAAACGCAGACGCACTCTATCACTGCCTTTTACACGTTTTATCCGACTGAGCACCTTTCGCTTTCGATAACCGGGGGGCCGCAACATTACGAAATATCAGAGATGCCTTTTCCATCGACTAATGGCTGGGGGCCGTCCGTGATGGCCAGCCTGGGCTGGCAGGGCGAGCGGACCAGTTTCGCGGCGAACTATTCGCGGCAAGTAACCGGAGGCGGTGGTCTGCTGGGCGCGTTCGATACTAGCCTTGCTGGCGCGTCTGCGCGCTGGCAGATCTCGCGCGGCTGGACCATCGCTGCAACCGGAAGTTACGACGATTTCAAGACGCTTGGCGCATTGGTGCCGGCGGGCGAGCAGGGAGGTCGCACACTATCCGGAGGTGCTATGTTGGTGCATGCGATCGGACAGCGCCTTCGGATGACCTTCGACTACGAGCACGTGCATGAAGCATATGCAGGCGTAGTCTCGATCGTGTCGAATCCAAACAGCAACCAGGAGACGGTCTCAGTTACCTGGCAGTTATCGCGGCCACTGGGGAGATAGCTATGCCGGAAGAGTCGGAAGAACAGACACAAAAGCCGTTTGACTTGGCGCTATATCTCGATATCGTTCGCCGGCGTCATATCGTCTTTCTCACTCTGCTGGTGGTGGTCTGGGGACTCGTCTGGGGATCGAGCTGGATTCTGCCGGCGCGCTACAAGTCAAGCACGCTGATCCTGGTGGAAGAGCCGACCATGCCCAAGAACTATGTCGTGCCGAATGTAACCGACGATCTGCAGGAGAGGCTGCAGAGCATCACGCAACAGATTTTGAGCAGAACCCGACTTCTTTTCATTATTGATAAGTTGCGTCTCTACAGGGACAAGCGCCATGTCCTGACTCCGGACGAAGAAGTGGGGAAGATCCGCAAAGACATTGACATCGAGCTGGTGCGAGATCCAGAGAACGGCGCGATTACGGCGTTTCGCATCTTTTATTCGGCCTCCAATCCGCGCATTGCGCAGCAGGTGACCGGTGAGTTGACAAACCTGTTTATTGACGAGAATTCTAGTGTGCGTGAACAGGAGTCAGAAGACACGACGGAGTTCCTCCAGAGCCAGCTCGCGAATGCGCGGTCAAGCCTTGCCGATCAGGATGCAAAAGTTCGAGCTTTCCAGTCGGCCCATCAAGGGGCACTACCTTCGCAGCAGACGAGCAATCTACAAATCCTGAGCGGGTTACAGGCAGAGCTGCAGACCGAGCAAGATGCGCTCAGTTCCGCCAGGCAGCAGCGTTCGTACGCGCAATCGCTGGTGGACCAATACAGGGCTGCGCAGGGGACCGCGCAGTCGCCCACGGGAGCGCCGACGGGCCTGGCGGCCATCGACCAGCGACTGGAAACATTGAGAACGAAGCTCGCCGACCTTAGGACGCGGTATACGGATCGTTATCCCGAAGTGCAACAGGTCAGGGTTGAAATTGCCAAAGCGGAGAAATCGCGGGAGCAGGCGATCGCGGATCTTCGCAGCGCGGCGAGCAACAAAGAGCAGAAGAAGGCTACAGCGGCACAACCAGCGATGGATCCAGTGGAGAGCGCTGCGTTTTTGCAGCTGCAAAGTCAGTTGCAGGCAGATCAGGTCGAGATTCAGAACCGCGAACAGGCAATTGCGAACCTGAACGTGCGGATCAACGACTATCAGGAGCGGCTGAACGAGGAGCCGGCGGTGGAACAGCAACTGGCGGATCTGACCCGCGGCTACGACCAGTCTCAGGCCAATTACAACGATCTGCTGAAGAAAGAAAGCGACTCGCAGATGGCCACCAGCATGGAACAGATGCAGGAGGGCGAGCGGTTTACTATGCTCGACCCGCCGAGTCTGCCTCTTAAGCCGGATTTCCCAAACCGGCTCAAGATCTGCGGTGTCGGTGTCGGAGCCGGCCTGGCTCTGGGACTTCTCGCCGTGGTGCTCCTCGAATACTTCGACGATCGACTGCGGAGCGACAAGGCAATTGCCGATCTGCTGACGACATCAATCATCTCGGAGGTACCGGAGATCGTCGGCCCAGCCGATGAAGCGCGTAACAGGAGAGAACTGACTCTAGGCTGGGCTATGGCCGCGGCAGTGCTGATGACGATTCTGGCAAGCGCTGCGTTCAGCTTTCTCCATGCATAAGATCGGGTCGCAATGTATAAGAAATTCTTTCACCTGACGCGCAATCCCTTCGATCTGACGCCCGATCCCACCTGTTTCGTATCGACGAAACGGCATAATGAGGCGTTGGCCGCACTGTATTACGGAGTGCGGTGGCATAAAGGGTTTGTTGTTGTTACGGGAGAGGTGGGGACGGGAAAGACGCTGTTGTTGCGCTGTCTGCTCCGACTGCTAAAGGAGAGCCGGGATATCTCGTACTCCTATCTGTTCAACAGCAGACTGTCGCCTACCGAATTTTTGCAGTACGTCCTCTCCGACTTCGGATTGCCCGCTTCAGGCAAAAATAAGAGCGAGCTGCTGCTCGACCTGGGGCAGTTTCTGGTTTCTCGTGGATCCAAGAGGCTGACCACGGTACTGATTGTGGACGAAGCACATCACCTTTCTGAAGACCTTCTGGAAGAGATCCGGCTCCTGTCGAATCTGGAGACGACGGACGACAAGCTGTTGCAGATTGTTCTGGTCGGCCAGCCGGAGCTGGACGAGAAGCTGGATTCGCTGGGCCTGCGGCAACTGAAGCAGAGGATTGCTCTCCGGGCTCAGCTTGGCCCCCTTGACGCTGAGGAAACAACGGAGTACATCGAGCAGCGGCTACACATCGCCGGAGGGGACGCGGGCAGGGATCCGATCTTTCCGCGGGAGACGATTGAGGCGGTCTTTCGTCATTCGCGCGGATTGCCCAGGCTGATTAACACGATCTGCGAGAACGGATTGATTGCGGCTTATGCGCGACAGTCGATTGTTGTCAGTCCAGAAATTATAGAAGATGTAGCAAAAGAGTTCCGTCTAGACATCATTTCGGAAGAGGGCGAGGGAGGGGTGGGACAAAAAGCGGAAAAGGATATCCGGCGCGCGGCCAATCTGTTGCTGGATATCTTCGCTAGCCTGCGCAAGCCTGCCGCCGGCGAAGCCGGTGCGGACATCGCCGTTGCAGCGGGGCGCGGCGGGAATGGGCACATATGAGCCAAATTTTCGATGCTCTACAGCGCTCCGAAGCAGAGCGCTCAGGGAAGCAGGCACCTGTAACGGCTGCGGCTACCGAACTGCTGGAACGCGCGGAGCGCCAGGCAGCATCGCAGTGGGAAGCTGAGATCCGCGATGAAGACCTGAGCCGGCCTGATCCGATTCAGGCCGAACTGTCGCAGGGACTGCACGGGATTCCGGCGGAGGCGCAGATCAGCGCGATTCTCAGGGGGGGCGAGCTGTCCAGGGACGCGGACCGCGCGAAGATTTTTCCTCAGTTTCAGACGCTGGAGGCATCACTCGCGCACCAGAATCGGCTGGTGTGCCTGACGGACAAAGAAAGTCCCGCTGCTGAAGCATTTCGCCTACTGGGCGTGCGACTGCGGGATCTACGCAAGGACCGTTCACTTAGGAAGGTCCTGATCACCAGCACGGTTCCCCAGGAAGGCAAGAGCTTTGCCGCAGCGAACCTGGCCTGTACGCTCGCATCAGGTTCGGAGCGGAGGACACTGCTGATCGACGGCGATCTGCGCCGTCCGACGCAGGCGCAGCTATTCGGCCTTGCCCCAAGTGCTGGTATTTGTGAATGCCTGAAGGAAGGACGGCGTCTGGCGGAGGTCATTTATCGGCTGGACGGCCCAAATCTCTGGATTCTGCCTGCGGGCACCGCGCCGGAAAATCCCCTTGATGTGATGCAGTCGGCAAAACTGCCACAACTTATGGAACAACTTAGCGCCTGGTTCGACTGGATTATTATCGACTCGCCCCCGGTGCTTCCGCTGGCGGACACCAGCGTCTGGGCGCGCGTGGCGGACGGGATTCTGCTGGTGACTCGCCAGGGCACGACGGAAAAGCGGAAGCTGCAGCGCGGGCTTGATGCGCTCGACCACAACAAGCTGATAGGCGCGCTGCTGAACTCTTCCCACGTTGCAGCGGACAGCGATTACTACTATTACAGGCACACGCCGGCCACTTCCCGGGGCGGCTCCTCTACATAATAGTGATCCGCGATATGCGGAATGGGCGTTCCAAAGGGAATGGTTGAATTCCGCTCCAGCCCGGGTTGCTCGATCCTTATCGATCGGTCCGGTCGGCACTCGGATCCATCTGCTGACTGGCCTGAAGCGCAGCGTTTTTATGAATGTCAGGCATGGTTGTGGCGACGACAGCTTCGCCGATCAGACGCCAATCGTTAAGCCCCGGATATGCACGAAGGACCAAGAGGGACACGGTTGCGCGACAGACGATCCCCTCGTGATTGTCCGGGAAAGGAGTAGGACTTGACACCCTTACATGTAGAAAACGCAGCAAGTATCGAGGGTCTTCTCTCAGGGGCCGCCTCTGGTGCGGAGCGCGAGGTACTGAGCGAAGATGCCTTCCGGCGGAGGATCGCCGTCGAGCGCAAGCGCACTGAGAGGTCTAAAGAACCTTTTCTGCTGATGCTTCTGGAAGGCGACGATCACCAGAGCCCAACCAAGAACGGCAGGGCTTTGGACAAGGTGATGTCGGCGTTGCTCCCATCGACGCGCGAGACCGATGTGATCGGCTGGTATAAGGAGCGCACCACGATTGGGGTTATGTTCACTGGTCTCGCGCCTGCCGACAAGAGCACAGTTCTCGGCACGATTCTTGGCCGAATCAGTTCGGCTGTGCGCAGCGAGCTGACCTTCGAGCAATTCAGCCAAATCAGCATCTCGTTCCATCTCTTTCCGGACGACTGGGATCAGGATGACTCCGGAGAGCCCCGCAACCCGGCCCTCTACCCGGATATGTACGTGCCGGACTCGGGAAGACGTGCGATGTTTGGCGTGAAGCGCCTGATGGACATCGTCGGGAGCTCTCTGCTCCTCTTCGCCTGTCTGCCACTTTTCATGTTGATTGCTATGGTTATCAAGGTGACATCCAGAGGGCCTGTATTCTTCAGGCAGCAGCGCGTCGGTCAATATGGCCGCCGGTTCACATTCCTGAAATTCCGGTCGATGTATGTCAACAACGACCACAGCGTTCACAGAGAATATGTCAAGAAGCTAATTGCCGGAAATGCCGAGCGCATTGCACTCAACGGAAACAGTGAGGGCGTGTACAAGTTGGCCAACGACCGGCGCATCACGGAGATCGGTAAGATCTTGCGGAGGACCAGCCTGGACGAGCTTCCCCAGTTCATCAACGTTTTGCTGGGAGACATGTCGCTGGTTGGACCGCGGCCCCCCATTCCGTATGAGCTGGCGGCTTATCAGACCTGGCATCGCCGGCGGTTGCAACAGGTGAAACCGGGGATTACCGGGCTTTGGCAGGTTACCGGACGGAGCCGGGTTACCTTCGACGATATGGTGCGCCTGGATCTGCACTATGCGACGACCTGGTCTCCGTGGCTGGATTTCAAGATTCTAATGCGCACACCTGCCGCTGTGATCAAGGGCGCGTACTGAGCTCGGCATCTTCACAGACCTTCGGCTAAACAGTCCGTTACGAATGTCCTCCTCAAAAATCTCCTGCGTCAATCAAACTTTGAAAGAGAAGTGATGCTGCCGTGAACTTTGGTGTCATTGGTTACGGGTACTGGGGCCCGAACGTGGTGAGGAACCTTGCGAGCCTTGACGGCTCGCAGGTGCTTTCCATCGCGGAGATGAGCCCGGCTGCGCGACATCGCGCGCAGAAGGCCTACCCTGGCATTCATGTCACGGCGGACGCATCCGAACTGATTGCTTCGCCCGACATCGATGCCGTTGCCGTCATCACACCAGTGTGGACGCATTATGAACTGGCCAAGGCTGCACTGGAGCGCGGAAAGCACGTATTCGTGGAGAAGCCGTTTACCAGCACGACGGTACAGGGAGAGAGGTTAATTGAACTGGCGAGCAGAAAGAACCTGAAAATCATGGTGGACCACACCTTCCTGTTCACCGGCGCGGTAAGAAAAATCTGTCAACTTCTGGAAGAGGGAACACTGGGCAAACTTTATTATTACGATTCAACCCGGGTGAACCTCGGCCTCTTTCAGCACGACATTAATGTTCTCTGGGATCTGGCGCCGCACGACCTGTCGATCATGGATCACCTGATCCAGGCTGACCCCGAGGCGATCGTGGCGACCGGGCAGAAACATCTGAATTGCCACGAAGATGTGGCCTTCATGACCCTTTACTTCCCTGAGAAGGTGATTGCGCATATCAACGTCAACTGGCTGTCGCCGGTGAAGGTTCGCACCACGCTGATCGGCGGCGAGAAGCGCATGGTGGTGTGGAACGACCTCGACGCAGACGAAAAGGTAAAGGTATACGACAAGGGCGTGAACATCACTAATCGTGAGGGAGTCTACGAACTGCTGGTGAGCTACCGCTCCGGCGATATGTGGGCTCCGCAACTCGAACAGGTCGAAGCGCTGCGACAGGAGCTGTCTTACTTCGTTGAGTGCATCTCCAGCGGACAAAACCCGCATAACGACGGCTGCGCGGGCCTTCGCGTGGTCAGGATGCTGGAAGCCGCAACCGATTCGCTGAACAAGCGAGGAACTCTGGTCTACCTGTGAATTTCTGGAATTCGATCTCCGAAGATGTGAGGCTCGGCTCGGGCGTACGCCTGTCGAGGTTTATTAACCTTTACGGCTGCGAAATCGGCGAGGAAACGAAGATCGGCGCGTTTGTGGAGATCCAGAAGAATGTAAGGGTGGGCAGGCGGTGCAAGATATCCAGCCACACCTTTATCTGCGAAGGCGTGGTGATCGAGGACAACGTGTTCATTGGGCACGGCGTAACTTTCACGAACGACACATATCCGCGCGCCACGGTCCCTGGCGGATGTCTACAGACAGAGGCGGACTGGAAGGTCGAGCCTACGGTCATACGTAAAGGTTCCTCTATTGGGTCGGGCGCAACAATTCTCTGCAACATCAACATAGGCGAAAACGCCATTGTGGGAGCCGGCAGCGTAGTCACCAAGGACGTCCCGGCAAACGCGATCGTGGCTGGAAATCCGGCCAGGGTTTTGCGCTATATCGAACCATGCATGGGGGGGGGCAATGTCTGATCCTGTAGGAATTCCATTCCTCGATCTCGTTACACCGCACCTGGAGCTTGAGTCGGAGTTGATCGCCGTATTTCGTCGAGCGTTGCGCACCGCCGGCTTTATCGGCGGCGCAATGGTAGAAGAATTCGAAGCATCGTTTGCCGCTTTTTGCGGCTCGCGCCAAGCGATTGCCGTGAGCAGCGGGACCGACGCCCTGCGCTTTGCCCTGATGGCTTGCGGCGTCCGACATGGTGACGTCGTGCTCACGGTTCCGCACACGTTTATCGCCACGACGGAAGCCATCTCCCAGACGGGCGCCCTGCCGGAGTTTGTCGATATCGACGAGAGGACCTATAACCTGTCAATAGAGAAGCTGCACCACTACCTCGCAAAGAGGTGCACCCGGGATAAATCGGGAAGGCTCATCAGCCACCGCAGCAACCGTCCCGTGACGGCGATCGTGCCCGTACATTTGTATGGGCAGATGGCGGACATGGATGAGATCCTGGCCCTGGCGGAGGAGTATGGGCTGACAGTCGTTGAAGACGCCTGCCAGGCGCATGGGGCGGAGTATTTCTCGCGCAAGCTGAACTGCTGGATGAAGGCAGGCACGATGGGGCGGGCGGCGGCGTACAGTTTCTATCCGGGAAAGAACCTGGGCGCCTGCGGCGAAGCCGGAGCGGCCGTCACCAACGACAGCGAAATTGCCGCAGACATCCGGATGCTTCGCGATCATGGCCAGGCACAAAAGTACTATCACGAAATCGAGGGATACAACGGCCGGCTCGATGCCATGCAGGCGGGGTTATTGCACGCGAAACTGGCGCATCTGCCGAAGTGGAACGAGCAGCGCCGCGAACGGGCGGCGGAGTACAACAGACTACTTGCCGCCAACAGCGCGGTCGTCTGTCCGTACGAGCCATCGTGGTCGCGCGCCGTCTATCACTTGTACGTGATCCGAACCGCTGAGCGCAACGGGCTGATGGCCCACCTGAAGGCGGCGGGCATCGGCACCGGAATCCACTACCCCATTCCCCTGCACATGCAGAAGGCTTACGCATGGCTCAATTACCGCCCCTCGGACCTTCCGGTCGCGTGCCGGATCGCGGCCGAGATTCTCTCTCTGCCAATGTTTCCGCAATTAACCGCCGGGCACCAGGCTCAGGTGGCCGACGAGATACTGGCGTTCACTTCCTGGGGTCTCCACAAGCCTGCAGAAGGGGTGGACAATGTTGCCGTCGCGAGCGAACTGATCGCATGATCCCGCTCTATGCCGAGAATCTTGTGTCTTCGATTCGTTGTCTTTACGCGTGCATCGACCTCTAATTTATGAATCTGCGACTGGATCGGTTCGCCACGTTATATCTTGCCTCCCCCTGGCGGCTGCTGGCGGGGGAGAAAAGGTGCATGATTCCGGTTCTGATGTACCACAGCATCGGGAACGAGGACCATTCCGGAAGGCACGCCTATTTTCAGACCGCGGTTTCTCCGGAGACGTTTTCGGAACAGATGGAGCATCTCCACCGCGGCGGATACCGAACCTGCACCCCGGCGGAAGCGGTGGCGCTTCTGGCCTCATCCGCTGGCACCGGAGAGAGAATCGTCGTTATCACATTTGACGATGGGTATCGCGACTTCTATTTTCACGCATTCCCGGTGCTGAGCCAGTTCCGGTTCAGCGCTACAGTATTTCTCCCAACCAGCTACATAGGGCGGAGCGCCAAAGACTTCAAAGGACGTAAGTGCCTGACCTGGCCGGAGATTCGGGAACTGCAGCGACACGGGATGGCATTTGGCTCCCATACGGTATCCCATCCGCAACTTCGAACGCTGGACCGGGTGGCGATCGAGAAGGAACTCACAGACTCGAAGAAGGCAATTGAAGACAGCACTGGCTTACCCGTGGAGTCGTTCGCATATCCTTATGCCTTCCCACAGGTCGATATCGAATTCAGGCGAATGCTGCGCTCCGTGCTTCAGGCAGCCGGCTATCGAAGTGGCGTCTGCACGATCGTGGGCAGGACGAGTCCTGACAGCGATCCTTATTTCCTCGAGCGTCTCCCGGTAAACGATGCTGACGATGCTGCGCTGTTTGAAGCGAAATTGAGAGGCGCTTATGACTGGGTCGGGTGGCTTCAGTCCACGGCGAAGAAGGTACGATCCGTCCATGCGGGGCTTGAACCAGCAGAGCTGTAAGCAAAGTCTGCCGGGGTGACAACCTGCGGTAGCTTGAGGCTGCCAGCTGAATTATCTGTGGGCTACAATGCCTGAAAGGTCCGATTTATGGCGTCGGTGCTAAATCGAAGTGGAGAGCTTTCGATGTCAGTTCCTCAGAACTGTCGACGCTCCTTCGGCCTAGGTCGGCTGTGTCGCCTGGACAATCATATAAATGAAATAGATTCAACAATATGGACGAAACCTGAAGCATCCGAGGAAGATCGTGACTCTGCCGTAAGGGTTTAACTATATAGGTTACTAAAGTTACCAAAGGCATCCTCTGTGAGGAAAACCGACTCTATAATGTCAACAGATACTCGGACAGCCTTTGCTCATTCCATACGCGCAAGCTCAGGCCTCCATTCATTGGAGATGAAGCGTGAATATTCGACGCATATCATTGATTTTCTTAACAGTTATGGTCGCTTTCTTTTCGGCGGCTTTCGACTCATCCATCGCTCGCGCGAGCGACGTCTACATTGCTCAGGCGTCATCTGGGGCCAACAGTGGCGCGGATTGTGCTGACACTCATGCATATACCTGGTTCAACGCAGCTTCCAACTGGGGTTCGAATTCAGGTCAAATCGGGCCCGGAACAACTGTACACTTGTGCGGCATCATCACTAGCGAGTTGACTTTTCTTGGCAGCGGAACGAGTGGGAGCCCGATTGAGCTTCTATTTGAGAAAGGCGCAGCGATCCAGATAAGTCCGGGCGCGGACGCCAACGGGATCATCAATCTTGGCAGCTACAGCTACATCCTGATTGACGGCGGCGCGAACACCCCTTGCGGATGGAGCACCGCGACGAACACAAGTGAGGGCGCGTGTAACGGGCAGATCGAAGACATGCTTTACGGGTCCTCGGGTGCTACGTGTCCAGGCGGTTCCTGCACCACACAGGCGAGTGCAGGCAACTTGATCCAAGGCACCGGATCGAACATTGAGATTCGCAATCTTCAGATCGGACCGGCCTATATCCACACAACCACAGGGAACGGCGGTAATGATACTGGCGGGGCTCAGTGCTTTCAGGATACGAATGGAAGCAACTGGAATATTCATGATAGTAAGCTGCATGATGGCGAGTGGTGTGCCGTGTTTGCCTTCACAGGCGGCACCATGTCGAATATCACGATGACCAACAACGAAATGTATAATAATTCGCACATGGTTGCCCTAGGAGGAGCGAATGCGGGGAACCTAAACGGGTTTACATTCTCCGGCAACTTTACCCACGATATGTATAACTGGGATACAACCAGTGACGCAGACCACGCGGATGCGATTCACCTGTTTGGAGCGACCGGGACGGCGCGGAGCCTTCTTATCTATAACAACATTTTCGGGGGTAACACTGGCGGAGATATAACTGGACAAATCTTTTCGGAGGCCATGGGCGGAACGAGCAACGTTGTAATCTTCAATAATCTATTTGATATGTCCACATCTCCCGACCTGGGAGCAGCTAACCATGCTTGGGGACCAGCGCAATGTGATTCCGGGTGCTATTTCCTAAACAACACCATTGCGCGGCAAACGACGACCGGCGGCAATCTGGATCTTGGTTACTCTACCTACAACATGGTGGCGACAATAGAAAACAACGTGGACCAGGGAGGGGCGAGCCTTGTTAATGTCGCCGCATCGTCTCCCAGCCTTACCCTGAACTACAACGCCTACGGTCCAAATGGCGGCGATATTTGGGTGTGGGAAGGCGCGTTCTACACCAGCCTTGCGTCCTGGAGGAGCGCATCGGGAGAAGGATCAGGATCGTTTTACAATTCATCGACGCTTGGGCTGAGCGCCTCCTACAAGCCCAATTCCGGCTCGCTGCTGATCGGCGCGGGCGTCAACATCTGCACGCAAAATCCGACATTTTGTGCCGACTACCCGGCGATAGAGAAAGATATGGCAGGGAACAGCCGCCCCGGTTCCGGCAACTGGGACATTGGGGCCTACCAAGACCCAGCTACCGGAACCGGATCGTCCACTCCGTCCCCACCGACCGGGCTCACCGCTGTGGTGCAATAACCTGAGCGTAAAGATTGCTGGCTATCGAAAACCATGGTCGTCGGATGCTCCTTCTACTTGGGCAATCGCGAGAAAGATAACCTGCGCGCCAAGATCATGCGACCACAACCATATTGGTAAATCAGATTACGGGGGGGGCACCCTTGTTCCGTTGGTACATACTGCAGGCGGACTAAAGAACGGCCCGTTAAAGGGTTGAGATTTCATCGAAGCTAGCACTTGCATGCCTACGGCTTCGCCACCACATCAGAAAGCTGGGTGGTAGATTCTACCCGAGAATGATCCTTTCGAGCGACCAAGACGGAAGGAAGGCAAAATCGGGATATTCGGTAAGCTGCGCTGAGAAAGTTGTGAATCGGCGATATCTACTAAAGAGTCGCGTCAAAATAAGTTGACTATATTGTCGACAGCAGATCTAATGGGTTATGCACAATCAGGCTATGGCCGAGCAGATTGAGGCGAAGTACCGGGTGTTGTCTCCGTTGATGGATGAGCGGATGCGGCGACAATGGGCGGCGGCCGAGTCCCGAGCATACGGCTGGGGCGGAGTACAGACCGTCAATGGGGCGATCGGCATGTCGCCGAACACCATTCGCAAGGGGTTGTCGGAGCTGACGGCGCGGGAGAGCAATCCCCAGGCTGTGATCGGTTCGCGCCTGCGCAGAGAAGGCGGAGGGCGGAAACGCTGCAGCGAGGCAGACCCAGGATTGACGGAGACCCTGGAATGGCTAGTCGAACCGCAGACGCGCGGTGATCCGAGTTCGCCCTTGCGCTGGACATGCAAGAGCACAACCAACCTGGCAGAGGAATTGGGGCGGATGGGGCATCCGGTCAGCCCCCGGACGGTAGGACGGTTGCTGAACGCGGACGGGTACAGCTTGCAGAGCAATCGCAAGACGAAAGAAGGGGAATCTCACCCTGACCGCAATGCTCAGTTCGAGTTTATAAGTGCCACGGTGAAGCGCTTTCAACAGCGAGGCCAGCCTGTCATTTCGGTGGACACAAAAAAGAAGGAACTGGTGGGCAGGTTCAAGAATGGCGGGCGTGAATGGCAGCCTGCGGGTGAGCCGGAGCAGGTTCAGGTGCATGACTTTCTCGATAAGGAATTGGGCAAAGCCATTCCTTACGGTGTGTTCGATCTCAGTCAAAATGAAGGTTGGGTGAGTGTCGGTATCGATCATGATACGGCGCGGTTTGCCGCCCAAGCGATCCATCGTTGGTGGAAGAAGATGGGGTGTAAACGATATCGCAACGCCGAACAACTGCTGATCACCGCCGACGGGGGTGGTAGCAATGGAAGCCGTTCGCGGCTATGGAAGGTCGCTCTCCAGGACCTGGCTGTGCGCTTGGGCATGCCGGTTTGGGTGTGCCATTTTCCGCCGGGCACCAGCAAGTGGAACAAAATCGAGCATCGCATGTTCTGCCACATCACCCAGAACTGGCGGGGACGGCCACTGGTCAGTCATGAAGTAATCATCCAATTGATTGCCAACACAACCACCACAGCCGGTTTGAAAATCCGCGCCGAACTGGACCCGCGGCGCTACCCCACTGGAACACAGGTAAGCGACGCGGAACTGGCTTCCCTGAATCTGAAACGATCCGATTTTCACGGTGAATGGAATTACACCCTTATGCCGTCTCTAAAATAAATCAGTCAGCTTATTGTGACGCGATGCCTAAGCAGGATCAAAGGGGTCTGCGTCATCCTTCAAAGCGGAAGGAGTTGACCATGCCGGTGTTGCCACGAATCAAATCTGTGCTCTATGAAAGCCCTGTTTACCCAGTTGCGCGAAGTTGCTACGAAGCCATATTTAAAGGCTCCACTCTACGCGAGATGAACAAGATGCGCCGGTTCTACGGGCAATTTTTCAGGCCGGGCGAAATTGTCTTCGACATCGGCGCTAATGTCGGGGAATATTCGGAAGTCTTCGCCAGTTGCGGCGCCACTGTTGTAGCCGTGGAACCACAGCCGGCCTGCTGTCAGTCACTGTACAAACTTGCCCGCCGCGCCGGAGTCCGCGTGGAACCTTGTGCAGTCGGAGCAACTACAGGGGTCGCACAGATGCATATATGCGATATCAACGTCTTCAGTACACTAAACCCTGAATGGGTAACGTGCACCGAAGGCTTCCCGAGTTATCAGAATGCCCACTGGACTGAGACCATTGACGTCCCTGTCGTCACTGTCGACAATCTTGTTAAGCGACACGGCAAGCCCACCTTCGTCAAGATAGATGTAGAAGGTTTCGAAGATAAAGTACTGGAAGGCATGTCCTTCCTTCCGAAGTTTGTCAGTTTTGAGTTTAACGCCAGACTGACTCATATAGCCTTGCGCTGTTTGTCCATGGCACGAATGAAGAAGTACCGCTTCAACTCAATCGCGGGAAGGAAACTGGAGTGGCATCATCTGCAATGGATGAGCAACGATGACGCGAAAATATGGCTCTCCCACTATCACGATGAAGCTGAGTATGGCGACCTGTTCGGTCAGCTTGTTGTTGCATAATTCCCATTGAATTGACGGAGTGATTCCAACGTGTGCCATCGTGCGGTGAAGCCCTTCCTAAAAGTTGTTATCCCGCAGCCAGTCGCAAAAGGCACATCGCTTGCGAGGTAAATTAATGAGCCCGTTAGTTACCGTAATCATTGCTACATACAATCGTGGATATATTGTCTGCGAAGCAATCGACAGCGTACTCCAACAGACCTATCCCGACATTGAGATTGTTGTAGTCGATGACGGGTCGACAGACGATACACAAGCAAAGCTTAGGAAATACGGCAGTCGGATTCGGCTGGTGTATCAAGAAAACCAAGGGCCAGCGGTGGCCTGGAACAGCGGGGTGAGGGCTGGGCATGGCTCCGTTATCTGCCTTCTTTGTTCCGACGATTTGTGGCTGCCGACCTTCGTGGAAAGGCAGGTATCGATCCTGGAGAGGACCGGTCCCTCAGTTCCGTGCTCGCTATGCAACGCTATCACCCGGTGGTCAAACGGCACAGAAGTGCAGTCATTCGAGTTGGCTCGCCTCCGACCGGAAGCTGACGAAGGACTCTGGCTGAATGTCACGGATGTCCTGCTCACCCGCTTCGTAATGTGCGGCCAGATGTTCGCGATACGGCGCGAGGCATTAGAGAAGGTTGGGCTTTTCGACAGTTCGTTGGGATATCTAGAAGATTACGATATTGCTCTTCGCCTGTCTCTTGAGGGTCCGTGGGGCTATATACGAGAGCCATTGGTTGTCTATCGGCAGAGCACGGACAGTATGTCCTTACGCGCTTCTTCGGTGGATGCGCAATTGGCTGACTACATTCTGCGCATCCGTCAAAGGATAAGTACAGAAATGCAGTCCCGGTGCCCTCCGTTGAGGTCTAGATATATGGCCGGCGCGATGCGAAAGGCGAAGCTGGATATATGGGCAGCGCAAGCTAAGACCGGAAAAGTACTCGCAAAAGCGCGGATTGCCGGGCTCTACAGTATCCTGGCGCGATTTCGCGAGGCCGTGCATCGGCGCTCCCCTCTTTACCCAAGAATGAACGTTCTGCCGCTGCCTGGAGCGGATTTGCGCGAAGTGGTTGCGGCCACCTTTGGCCAGTGATCCGTCTTGGTGGATCGCTCGTTCAACGCCTCGAACAGGACTTCGGCGCTGGAGAAAATCCAATCCTGAATAAGATAAGAGCATTCTTGAATTCGTCCTTCCTCGAAAAGGGCGAATACCTTGAAGAGCTGTACTGGGCCCTCAAGGCGCAGGTCCTCTATCGCCGATGCTTTGGTCAACTTGGAAGCGGTTCGAGGCTTCTTGATCCGATGCGTCTGACGAACGTCCAGAACATCTACATCGGGAATGGAGTGAGGATAAACAAACACGCCTTTCTATTGACGCTGAAGCTTCCGCGCGGGCCTGTTCCACGACTTACGATTGAGGATGGATGCACTATCGGACATCTGAATCATATAACTTGTGTGGATAAAGTGAAAATCGGAAGAAGAGTGCTGACGGCTGACCGAGTGCATATCAGTGATAACTCCCACACCTTTCTCGACCCTGGTGTGGCGATCCGGGATCAAGGCATAACAAGCAGCGGGCCAGTTCACATTGGAGAGGGTAGCTGGATTGGAGAGGGCGCCTCTATATTGTCTTGTACAATCGGTAGGAACTGTGTCGTGGGGTCCAATGCCGTGGTACTAGGCAACATTCCTGATTTCTGCGTGGTGGCAGGTGTTCCCGCCAGAATATTAAGACGATTCGACGCCACATCCGGATCGTGGAACAGAATTGGGCTGGATCAAGAGCGATGTTAGCCGATGCGAACCGGTTACCTCATCCCTACCTAGTGGGCCTCGTCTGGCCCGTGATGATAGAGTGGCTTGAGGTTGTGTCGTGACCCACTGAGCAGGTAAAGATGAGCAGGCGAAGGGCTGCTTCTATTGCAAAGAAAGTTCCAATCAAGGCGGACACATGCACCACGGGCAATTCCGCCAACGGCTTACATCGGTTCGTCGCAAAACTGAGTCCTTACGGTATGGATCGTTAGAGAGAAAACCGCGTCGTGAGACCACACTTCTTTTTTGGCGGAGGGGCGAACGCGAGCACCATGACGCCCCTGATACTGGCTGCTACGCTGCTCGCGGCGGTGTTCCTGTTGGTGCTACCTAGGAAGTACGCGGCTGTGCCGATATTACTGATAACGTTTCTGACGCCTTTCGGGCAACAGATACTTATTGGCGGCGCCCACTTCTATGTGATCCGCATCATCGTGATAGTCGGCATCTGCCGTTTATCGTTAACCAAATTGTCCTCGCACAGAGCCCTATTCATTGGCGGGTTCAGCGGTATTGACAGGGCTTTTTACCTATGCGCGTTTGCGGAAGGCGCAGCATTTATCCTCCGCGAGCGAGCAAGCGCAGCGGTCGTGTACCAGGTGGGCTTGTGGCTAAATACATTCGGCCTCTACTTTATCTTTCGATGCCTGATACAAAACAGGGAGGACGTCTACCGACTGATCAAAACGTTTGCATTCGTCGTCGCAGTGCTGGGCGTTTGCATGTCTTACGAGTACCTCACTCGGGTGAACGTATTCAGTTACCTAGCCGGACATACGATCGTTCCGTGGGTCCGCGATGGAAGAGTTCGCGCGCAGGGTCCTTTCGCAGTTTCAATCACGGCAGGAGCCTTTGGCGCCACATTGCTTCCCCTGTTTTTCGTGCTTTGGAGAACTGCGAAGGCGAGACTCTGGGCGAGCGTCGGGTTTGCCGGCGCGAGCGTTGTGGCAGTGACTTCTATGGCCAGTACACCAATTACGGGCTACCTAGCCGGAATCTTGGCCCTGTGCTTGTGGCCGATCCGAAGGAAAATGCGATCCGTCCGTTGGGCCATTGCGTTCGCCATTTTGGGCCTTGCGCTCGTAATGAAAGCGCCCGTTTGGTTTGTGATCACTCGGATCAATATCGCCGGCGGTAACGCGTATGACAGAGCAACTCTAATAGACCAGACGGTACGGCACTTTTGGGAGTGGTGGCTGGTGGGCACGAACAATAATGCGAATTGGGGATTTTTCACCTGGGACGGCTGCAATCAGTTTGTAGCCGAAGGACTGGCTGGGGGAGGGGGGGCGTTGGTATTTTTCGTCATGATCTTATGTCAAAGTTTCGACGCAATTGGCCGATGTCGAAAGCGTGCCAAACGCAGGCGCGAAGAATGGTTTTTCTGGGGACTCGGCGCGGCTCTATTCTCCCACCTCGTCATCTTTCTAGGCGTTGACTACTTTGACCAAATGCAACTTCTATGGTTCATTTTTTTGGCAATGCTCTCCGTTGCGACCCTTAGTCCCGGATTGGTGCCTAAGAGAGTGTTGGAGCGATCCGATGATCGATTGATCGCTAAGGGACTGGGAGCACGCCGTCCCGTTCTTGCGTCAAAGCCAAGCGGATGCCTTGGGCTGGAGGCAGGAATGCGCGGCTTGAACCTTCGCAATCGAACTTAGTACAATGCGGAGCCTGCAGGTCCCCGCGCCCCAGATGAGCGACAATGTGTTGCTTGATATTGTCTCCTTCGCGGAAGAGCTTCGCCAGGCGGAGATGCTCCTGTTGACCATTGGACGACCGGACCGAACGCAGGAACATCAAGCAGCCTCCTAATGACGCTACATAAAGCGCATCGAAGCCGCATATTCAACGATTATTTGTATAATATGCCAAAATAGGTTGGCACTATATTCTCTCCCAATCGCGGCCGTCGACGGTGATAAGAAGGGTTTGACTTTTTTCACCCCGCCTTCCATGTCAAGCATGCGCTAGAAGTCGGAAGGAGGCAGTCGCGGCAACCGAGATTGTGAGGCGTCCCGCGTCACGCGTGCGCTAAGTTGTCCAACATAGCATAGGTCTCGATAGGCGGATTCACACTATGGCAAAATCACGGGTCGCCATCGCCATCGTCACGTACAATCGCTTCGAAATGCTGCGGGAATGTTTGGCAGCAGTGGAACTGCAGACCGCACGCTTTGATGAGGTCATTGTAGTTGACAACGGTTCAACAGACGGAACAAACGAATGGTTATTGAACGTCCCTGAGGTCACGGTTGTTAGGCAGGAGAACCTTGGTGCGGCTGGAGGATTCTCGCGGGCGATGAAAGAGGGCTACAACCGAGGGCACGACTGGATTCTCTGTATTGATGACGACGTAATGCTTTGTCCTAATACGCTAGAGGAGCTGGTTACTTCGCCTGTTGCGAAAACAGAGAGCGTTGGATTCTTAGCCTGCCGAGTAGTCAGCCGGGCAGGCTGCACATATATGACCCCGCCCCCGGCCGATCGGTTTCCCCTTTGGTACGACACGATAGGAACCGGCGGGTATGTCCGGGTTGTGAGCGCCAACTTCGCTGGCTTCATGGTCAGCCGCACGGCAATTGAGAGGTGTGGGTTACCTATCAAAGAGTTTTTTCTCTGGGAGGACGATCGCGAATACTCGGAGCGAATTTCACGCGTAATGCCCTGCTATTTGATCATAAACAGCGTCGCCGTGCATCACCAGGGCCGCGATGGGCGTGACTTTCGGGGGAAGCAGTTACTGCAGGTAAGAAACAAAGCCGCTCGCATCTTGATTTCGGATACGACTCTTCAGTTGAAGCTGTGGCGTCTTTTCAAATACTGTGGGTGGCTCATTTATGTGATTATTTGTCGCGGCTATCCTCTGGCTTGCATAAGACTTGCTTTTGTAGGGTTGTTTTTTTTTCGGCCACAAATAGAGTATGTGGACGGGAAATGAATTTGGATCCCATGCACGGAGAGTAGTTGGGCGCCAAGCCGAGTCATGCGTGAGGTCAACTCGAAACCGGAAATTGTCACTCGTTGCTAGTGTAGTGCGTCATGCAGATTGACCGTTATGGAGAGCCGTCCGAGGGCGCTTGACCTTCTCCAGGATGTCGGCGGCCTTGGCGGTCCAGATGAAGGGTTTGGGGCTTTCATTGTGATGGTCGATGTAATCGAAGATGGCCGTAATCAGCTCCTCGACGCTGCGGAAGACTCCGCGGCGCAGGCGGTTTTCTGTCAGGTCGCGGAAAAATCATTCGACCATATTCAGGCACGAGCAACCGGTGGGCGTGAAGTGCATGTGGAAGCGAGGGTGGCGGCTGAGCCAGCGCTCGACCTTCTCGTGCTTGTGGGTCGAGTAGTTATCCACGATCATGTGGATCTGCTTGTCCTGCGGAATCACGTCATCGATGGCGCGCAGAAACTTCAGCCATTCCTGATGGCGGTGCCGGTCATCGCACATGGAGATCACTTCGCCTTCCAGGGC
>Ga0335072_10001184_pt1 | contig 43281 bp, 40 predicted proteins | sample Lox_Sample_21_FD_206725 | JGI IMG/M metagenome (GOLD analysis project Ga0335072, IMG submission 206725) | Soil microbial communities from Loxahatchee National Wildlife Refuge, Florida, United States - Lox_Sample_2.1 | ecosystem: Environmental > Terrestrial > Soil > Wetlands | place: USA... | reverse complement strand
GCCCGAGCCTATCTTCACGCCCAGCACGAAGGCCGACGTCGGCCACGACGAGACGATCGACTTCGCCCGGGCGGCGGAGCTGGCCGGCGACGCGGCGCTGATGGAGCGCGTCCGCGAGGCGTCGCTGGCGCTGTACTCCTTCGCCGCCGAGCACGCCCGCGAGCGCGGGGTGATCCTCGCCGACACCAAGTTCGAGCTGGGCCTCGACGAGAACGACGAGCTGGTCGTGGCCGACGAGGTGCTGACGCCCGACTCATCCCGCTACTGGCCGGCCGAGGGCTACGAGGTCGGCCGGGGGCAGCCGAGCTTCGACAAGCAGTACGTACGCGACTGGGCGGCGGGCAGCGGCTGGGACAAGCTCCCGCCGGCGCCGGCGATCCCCGCGGACGTCGTCGCGGGGACCCGGGCGCGCTACGTGGAGGCATACGAGCGGATAGCCGGCGAGCCTTTCCAGGCGTGGCTGGACAGGACCGCTCCGGCCGGGTGAGCCGAGCAGCCGCCGAGCGATGCGCGCCCGCGTCCTGATTCGTCCCAAGGCAGGCATCCTCGACCCCCAGGGGGAGGCCGTGCAGCGCGCGCTGCCGGCGCTCGGGTTCGGCGGCGTGGAGAACGTCCACGTCGGGCGGCTCGTCGAGCTCGACGTGCCCGACGCCGGCGAGCTGCGGGCGATGTGCGAGAAGCTGCTCGCCAACCCGCTCGTGGAGGACTACGAGATCCAGCTGCTGGACGCGGCCTGAAGCGACGATGCGATTCGGCGTCCTGCGCTTCCCCGGCTCCTGCGACGACGTCGACGCGCTGCACGCCGCCCGTCGTGTGGGCGACGCCGAGCTGCTGTGGCACGGCGAGCACGACCTGAGGGGAGCGGACGCGATCGTCGTTCCCGGCGGATTCTCCTATGGCGACTACCTGCGGGCAGGCGCGATCGCGCGCTTCGCGCCGGCGATGGAGTCCGTGGTCGGGTTCGCCCGCGACGGCGGCCTGGTGCTGGGCATCTGCAACGGCTTTCAGGTGCTCTGCGAGGCGCGGCTGCTGCCGGGGGCGCTGCTGCCGAACACCAACCTGCGCTTCACCTTTCGCCAGGTGGGGCTGGAGGTGGTCGAGCCGGACACGGCGTTCACGCGGGCCTGCGGACCGAGCCTGAGCATTCCCGCGAAGCACTCCTGGGGCCGCTACTACGCCGAGGAGTCCACGCTGGACGAGCTCGAAGCGGCCGGCCAGGTGCTGATGCGCTACGCGCCGGGGCACAACTTCAACGGCTCGCTGCGCGACATCGCCGGGGTGTGCAACGCGCGGGGCAACGTCTTCGGTCTGATGCCCCATCCCGAGCACGCCGTGGATCCGCTGACGGGCTCGGCCGACGGGCTGTGCATCTTCCAGTCGATGCGCCTCGCGGTGGAGGGCGCGCGTGTCTGAATGCGGAGAGGCCGGCGCGGCCGCACAGACCTCGTGCGACGCGGCGACAGGGCCGCCCAGCGAGCCGCCGCCGACCCTGCGCGACGCGCTTGCCCTGGGCTTGACGGGGCGAGAGTACGAGCTGATCTGCGCCAAGCAGGGGGCGCCGCCAAACTCGGTCGAGCTGGCGATGTACTCGCTGCTGTGGAGCGAGCACTGCGCCTACAAGCACTCCAGGAAGCTGCTGCGGACGCTGCCGACGGAGGGGCCTCACGTGCTGATGGGGCCGGGCGAGAACGCCGGCGTGGTCGACGTCGGCGGCGGCCTGGCGTGCGCCTTCAAGGTCGAGTCGCACAACCACCCCAGCGCCGTCGAGCCCTTCCAGGGCGCGGCAACCGGAGTGGGAGGCATCCTGCGCGACATCTTCGCCCTCGGGGCTCGGCCGATCGCGGTGCTCGACTCGCTGCGCTTCGGGGAGCCGGCACCCGCCGACGCGACCGGCGAGGCGCGCCCGGTGGGAGCGCCCGGCAGCGGCACCCGCGCCCGCTACCTGCTCGACGGCGCCGTATCCGGGATCGGGCACTACGGCAACTCGATCGGCGTCCCCACCGTCGGCGGCGAGGTCTACTTCGAGGCCCCCTACGAGCAGAGCTGCCTCGTCAATGCGATGGCGCTCGGCCTGTGCGAGCGCGACCGGCTCGTGCGCAGCGCCGCCGCCGGGCCCGGCAACCTGCTCGTCCTCTTCGGCGCGCGCACCGGCCGCGACGGGATCGGCGGTGCCTCGGTGCTCGCGTCGGCGGAGCTCGGCGAGGACGGCGACAAGCGGCCCACGGTCCAGGTCGGCGACCCGTTCGAGGAGAAGAAGCTGCTGGAGTGCTCGCTGGAGCTGCTGCGCCGCGATCTGCTCGTCGCGCTGCAGGACCTCGGCGCCGCCGGCCTGACATCGGCCGCCGCCGAGATGGCGTCCAAGGGCGAGGTCGGGGTGGACATCGACGTCGCCCGGGTCCCGCTGCGCGAGCGCGGGATGGAGCCCTTCGAGATCATGGTCAGCGAGTCCCAGGAGCGGATGCTATGCGTGGTGCGGCCCGACGACGTCGCCGCCGTGCTCGCGCTGTGCGAGAAGTGGGAGGTCGCCGGCACCGCCATCGGCGAGGTCACCGACACCCGCCGGATGCGGATCCTGCGCGACGGGGAGATGGTGGGCGACATGCCCGTGCGGGCGCTCGTCGACGACTGCCCCCTGTATGACCTGCGGCCGGAGAAGCCCACCGCTCCGATCTATGCTCCGCCCGCGGCGACGCTGGCGGGGCGGGCTTCGCCCCGCGAGACCCTGCTGGCGCTGCTGGCGAGCCCCAACCTGGCCTCGCGGCGGCCGCTCTTCGAGCGGTACGACGCGATCGTGCAGTCGCGCACCGTGCGGCGGCCCGAGCAGGCCGACGCCGCGGTGCTCGCGCTGCTCGCGCCCGACGCGGGGAGCGCGGACGCCGCCGTGACTCCGGCGGTGGACGGCGGCCAGCGCGAGCCGCCGCTGCCGGCGCTCGCGGTGAGCATCGACTGCAACGGCCGCCGCGTCGCCGCCGACCCCTACCTCGGCACGATCGAGGCGGCCCTGGAGTGCGCCGCGAACCTCGCCTGCGTCGGCGCGGAGCCGCTGGGGACGACGAACAACCTCAACTTCGGCAACCCCGAGAAGCCGCACATCGCGTGGCAGCTGACGGAAGCCGTGCGCGGCCTCGGCGAGGCCTGTCGGGCGCTGGGCGCCCCGATCGTCGGCGGCAACGTCTCCCTCTACAACGAGGGCGCCGCCGGCCCGATCTACCCGACACCCGTCGTCGGCATGGTCGGCCGGCTGCCCGACGCCGCGCAGGCGGGCCGCCTCGGCTTCGCCCAGGCCGGCGACGAGATCGCGCTCGTCGGCTGGGACGGCGGCACGGCGCCGTCGCTCGCCGCGAGCGAGCTGCACAAGCTGCTCGGCGAGCCGCTGCCCGACGGTCTACCCGCCTTCGACCTCGACGCCGCGATCGCCACCCAGGCCGCTGTCCGCGACGCGGTGCGCGCCGGCGCGCTGGCAAGCGCCCACGACGTCGCCGAGGGCGGCCTCGCCGTCGCCCTCGCCGAGTGCTGCCTGGCGGGCGGGCTCGGGGCGAGCCTCGACATCGGCGAGACGGTCGGCGGCGACGAATGCGAGGCATGGCTCTTCGGGGAGCGTCCCGGCGGCTTCCTCGTCTCGGGCTCGGCCCAGGCGCTGGCCGCGCTCGCCGAGCGGGTGCCGACCGCGATCCTCGGGACCGTCGGCGGCGAGGAGCTCGCGATCCGAGCCGGCGGGACCTCGCTGCGTGCGACTCTCGCCGAGCTGTCCGAGTGCCACGGCGCGCTGGCCGCCCTCTTCCCATGAGACGTCCTGTGTCAGCCCCCAGGTGTCTTAGCGCACGAGCGCCCTGCGGCGAGCCGCCAAAGCGTTGGCGCCACCGCGCCGCCCACCCCTGCTAGCGTGGTCGCGTGATGCGTGACGGACCCCGCGACGAGTGCGGGGTATTTGGACTGTACGCACCGGGGCACGACGTCTCTCGTCTGTCCTACTTCGCGCTGTACGCGCTGCAGCATCGCGGCCAGGAGTCGGCCGGTATCGCGGCCGCCGACCGCGGCGGGCAGATCCTGACCCGCCGCGAGCTCGGGCTCGTCAGCCAGGTCTTCGGCGAGAACGACCTGCGCACCCTCGCCGGCGACCTCGCGATCGGCCACGTCCGCTACTCCACAACGGGCTCCAACGCCTGGGAGAACTCCCAGCCCGTGCACCGCTCGGCGGGCCGCGACGGCTCCCAGCGCGAGCTGGCGCTGGCGCACAACGGCAATCTGATCAACGCCGTCGAGCTGCACGCGGAGCTGCTCGGAGAAGGCGTCAGCTTCAGCTCGACGTCGGACTCGGAGATCGTGGCCGCCCTGATCGCCACCCACCCCGCGGAGCGGATCGAGGAGGCCGTCGCCGACGTCCTGCCGCGACTGCGCGGGGCCTTCTCGATCGTCGCCATGACCCGCGACCGCGTCGTCGCCTTCCGCGACCCCCACGGCCTGCGTCCGCTCGCGCTCGGCGTGATCGAGCCGGGGCAGGACGACCAGCGGCCGCGCTACTGCGTCGCCAGCGAGTCCTGCGCGTTCGACATCATCGGCGCCCGCCACCTGCGCGAGGTGGCGCCGGGCGAGCTGGTCACGCTCGACGAGGACGGCGTGCACACCCGCCAGGTCGTGAGCGGCGCGCGGCGCGCGTTCTGCGTCTTCGAGTACATCTACTTCGCCCGCCCGGACTCGCGCATGAACGGGCAGGTGCTGCAGGTCGCGCGGGCGCGGATGGGCGAGATCCTCTGGCGCGAGGCGCCCGTGGACGCCGACCTCGTCATCGCCGTGCCCGACTCCGGCAACGCCGCCGCCCGTGGCCTGGCGCGCGCCAGCGGCATCCCCCAGGACGACGGCTTCGTCAAGAACCGCTACGTCGCCCGCACCTTCATCCAGCCCGGCCAGGAGCTGCGCAAGCACGGGCTGCGCCTCAAGTTCAACCCCCTGCCCGAGGTCATCGCCGGCAAGCGCCTCGTCGTCGTCGACGACTCGATCGTGCGCGGCAACACGACGCGGCAGATCGTCCAGATGCTGCGCGACGCCGGCGCCAGCGAGGTGCACATGCGGATCTCGGCGCCCCCGATCCGCCACCCCTGCCACTACGGCATCGACATGTCCACCCGCCAGGAGATGATCGCCCACGGCCGCAGCGCCGAGGAGGTCGCGGCCGAGCTGGGCTGCGACTCCCTGCACTACCTCTCCCTGGAGGGCGTCTACGAGGCCGTCGGCGCCGGGGCCGGCGGGCGCGGCTCGCACTGCGACGCCTGCTTCAGCGGCGAGTACCCGCTGCCGGGCACCGGCGAGGCCGCCGGCAAGTACGCCCTGGAGGAGCCCGCCGGGCCGGCGCTGCCGCTGGTGCGGGCCTGAAACGGCCCCGCACCCGGGCCGCCGGGGGCGCCTCGACGGCGGGTATCGTCCCGCTCGCCATGCCCGCTGCCGAGACTCCGCTGCCGATCGCCGTGCTGGCCTCGGGCGCGGGCACCAACCTGCAGGCGCTGCTCGACACCGTCCACGGACACGAGGCGCGGATCGTCGCGGTCGCCAGCAACCTCCCCGACGCTCCGGCGCTTGCCCGCGCGGCCGAGCGGGGCGTGCCGACAGCGGTCTTTTCGCGCTCCGACCACCCCGATCGCGCCACCCGCGACGCCGCGATGGCCGACTGGCTCGCTCGACACGATGCCCGCCTGCTCGTGCTGGCCGGCTACATGGAGCTGATCGGCGCGCCGCTGCTCGAGCGCTTCCCCGGCGCGATCGTCAACGTGCATCCCTCGCTGCTGCCGGCGTTCCCCGGCCTGCGCGCGATCGAGCAGGCGCTGGAGTACGGGGTGAAGGTCTTCGGGGTCACGGTGCACTTCGTGGACGCCGGCGTCGACAGCGGCCCGGTGATCCTGCAGGGCGCGCGCGAGCTGCCCCACGCACGCGAGCCCGACGAGGTGCTGGCGGCGCTGCGCCCCCTGGAGCACACTCTCCTACCCGAGGCGGTGCGCCTGTTCGCACGCAGTGCACTGGACTTCGACCCGGAGAATCCCCGCCGGGTGACGATCGCTAGTCTCTGACCGTGCCGACCGCGGGCCTCCAGCAGACAGCGCCGGGCGAGGTGCGCATCAGGCGCGCGCTGCTGTCGGTGTCCGACAAGGCCGGCATCGCGGACTTCGCGCGGGGGCTCGTCGAGCTCGGGGTGGAGATCGTCTCGACCGGCGGCACCGCCCGGGAGCTCGCCGACGCCGGACTGCCGGTCCGGTCGATCGAGGACTTCACGGGCTTCCCGGAGATGATGGACGGGCGCGTCAAGACGCTGCACCCCCGGCTCTACGCCGGGCTGCTGGCGCTGCGTGACGACGAGGGTCACCTGCGCGCGGCGCAGGAGCATTCGATCGAGCCGGTGGACCTGGTCTGCGTCAACCTCTATCCGTTCGAGCGGACCGTCGCCAAACCCGACGTCGCGCCGGCGGAGGCGATCGAGAACATCGACATCGGCGGCCCCACGATGATCCGCGCCGCCGCCAAGAACCACGCGTTCGCGACCGTGGTCGTCGACCCCGGCGACTACGCGGCCGTGCTGGGCGAGCTGCGCGAGTCCGACGGCCGGCTCTCGCTCGCCACGCGCGAACGCCTCGCCGCGAGCGCATTCGCGCTGACCGCGCGCTACGACGCGGCGATCGCGGGCTGGTTCGCGGCCAGCGCCGGCGAGGACTTCCCGGCGCAGCGCAGCACGGCCTACGTCAAGCAGATGGAGCTGCGCTACGGCGAGAACCCGCACCAGCGCGGCGCGTACTACGCCCAGGCCGGCGCGCCGACCCATCTGCTGGCGGGCGTGCGTCAGCTGCACGGCAAGGAGCTCTCGTTCAACAACCTGCTCGACCTCAGCTCCGCGCGGGAGCTCGCCGAGGAGCTCGCCGAGCCGGCGTGCGCGATCGTCAAGCACAACAACCCCTGCGGCTGCGCGGTTGCGCAGAGTGCCCAGCTGGCCTACGAACGCGCCTTCGCCTGCGACCCCATGAGCGCCTACGGCGGCGTGATCGCGCTCAACCGCGCGGTGGACGAGTCGTGCGCGCGGGCGCTGGCCAAGCAGTTCGTCGAGGTCCTGCTGGCGCCGGGCTTCACGCCCGACGCGCTCGCGGTGCTGCGGGAGAAAAAGAACGTGCGGCTGCTCGCGCTCGAGCCGGTCGCCGCGGACGCGGATGCGGACGCGGACTCACGCGCCGACGCCATCGCGCCAGCGGACGCGGCCGGTGCCGCTCGCGCGCCGGGCGCGGCATCCCTCGAAGCCAAGCCCGTGCTCGGCGGCCTGCTGCTGCAGGACCGCGACGCGGTCACCGAGACGCGCGAGCAGATGCAGGTCCTCACACAGGCGCACCCGACCGAGGAGCAGTGGGGGGACCTCCTGTTCGCGTGGCGCGTCTGCCGGCACGTGCGCTCCAACGCGATCGTGCTCGCCGCCGGCGGCGCGACCGTCGGGATCGGCGCCGGCCAGATGAGTCGCGTCGATGCGGTGCGCATCGCGGTCGAGAAGGCGCGCGAGGCGCAGGGCGACGAGCCCGACCGGCTCGCCGGCGCGGTGCTGGCCTCCGACGCCTACTTCCCCTTCGCCGACGGGCCGCAGATCGCGATCGACGCCGGCATCGCGGCGATCATCCAGCCGGGAGGCTCGATTCGCGACGCCGAGGTCGTCGCCGCCGCCGACGCGGCGGGGGTCGCGATGGTTGCCACGGGAGTGCGACACTTCCGCCACTAACACTTCTTTGACAGTTCGCGATATATCGTGCTACTATCGTGATGTCTAAACGATAGGAGCAGGAATATGCATGGCGAACACCGACACCACGAGCATCATCACCACAGGGGTCCCGCCGGTCGCCGGGGGATCTTCGCCTTCGCGCCCGGCGGATTCGGGCCCGGAGGTTTCGGACCGGGCGGCTTCGGCCCCGGCTTCGGCGGCCCACGCTTCCGCGGGGGGCGCAAGGCGCGGCGCGGGGACATCCGCACCGCCGCCCTCTTGCTGCTCGCCGAGGAGCCGCGCAACGGCTACCAGATCATGCAGGAGGTCCAGGAGCGCAGCGACGGCGCCTGGAGCCCAAGCCCCGGCTCGGTCTACCCCGCGCTGCAGCAGCTCGAAGACGAGGGCCTGATCCGCTCGGACGAGCTCGACGGCCGCAAGGTCTACCGGCTCACCGTCGAGGGGCTCGCCCGCGTCGAAGGGCGCGACGAGAGCCAGCCGGCTCCGTGGGAGCAGATGAGCGGCGGGATGCGGCCGCCGGTGGTCGAGCTGGCGAAGACCATGCGCGAGGTCACGACGGCCTTCATGCAGGTCATGCACGGCAGCGACGCCCAGCTCGCGGAGGCCCGGCGGGTACTGGCGGGGGCGCGGCGCGACCTCTACCGTATCCTCGCCGACGGCGAGGACGGCGGCGGCGGCGAGGACGGCGGCGGCGCCCGCGAAGAGCAGACGGGCGGCGGCGAGGGGCCGCGCTAGGTTGTGGGCGTGACCTCCGCTACCCACGACGAGGGCGCGCCGGCGGCGGCACAGGCCGCGAACGGCTCGGCGGGCGGCGGCGACGCGACACCGGCGGTGTCGGTGAAGTCGCTCGTCAAGCGCTACGGCGAGGTCGAGGCGGTGCGGGGCATCGACTTCGAGGTCGCCCGCTCTGAGGTCTTCGGCTTCCTCGGGCCCAACGGCGCGGGGAAGTCGACGACGATCAACATGCTCTGCACGCTCGTCTGGCCGACGTCCGGCGAAGCGCGCGTCGCCGGCCACGACGTCATGCGCGAACGCGACGCGGTCAGGCGCAACATCGGCCTCGTCTTCCAGGACACCACGCTCGACGGCTACCTGACAGCCGAGCAGAACCTGCGCCTGCACGCCGAGCTCTACGGCGTCCCGCGCGAGACCGTCGCCCCGCGCCTGGAGCAGGTGATGGAGATCGTCGGGCTCTGGGAGCGGCGCAAGAGTCTCGTGGCGACGTTCTCGGGCGGCATGAAGCGGCGCCTGGAGATCGCCCGCGGCCTTCTGCACTCCCCGCGGGTGCTGTTCCTCGACGAGCCCACCGTCGGCCTCGACCCCCAGACCCGCAGCTCGATCTGGGGCTACATCACGGAGCTCAAGCAGCGGGAGGACATCACGATCTTCCTCACCACCCACTACATGGACGAGGCCGAGTACTGCGATCGCATCGCGATCATGGACCAAGGCAGGATCATCGCGCTCGACAGCCCCGCCGCGCTGAAGGCCAGCGTCGGCCTTGACCGGGTGCGGATCGAGACCCCCGACCGCGACGCGGCGATCGCGGCGCTGCGCGAGCGCTTCGAGCTCGAGGCCCAGGTGGCCGAGGGGTCGGTCACCTTCGGGGTTCCGGCCGGCGAGCAGTTCGTGCCGCGCCTGTTCGCCGAGCTCGGACAGCCGATCACCTCCGTCAGCGTCTCGCGGCCGTCGCTGGACGACGTCTTCATGTCCTACACCGGCACCACGATCCGCGACGCCGAGGCCAGCTCCACCGACCACCTGCGCAACGTGGCGCGCATGATGCACCGCTGATGGCGACCGAGACCTCACAGCCCACCACCGACGGCCAGCCTCCCCGTCCGCGCGCGGGTGCGCGCCCCTCGACCGGGAGCGCCGCCTCGCCCGCGAGCGCGACCTCGCCCGGGAGCGCCCACGCGATCGCCCAGGTCCGGGTCCCGACGCGCAGTATCGGCGGCGAGCTGCGGGCGATCCGCGTGGTGTGGCGCCGCGAGCTGATCCGCTTCAGCCGCGACCGGCTGCGCATCGCGACCTCGCTGGTGCAGCCCTTCCTGTTCCTCTTCGTGCTCGGCAGCGGGCTATCCTCGCTCGTCTCCGCCGGCACCCACGGTGTGAACTTCAAAACCTTCATCTACCCCGGGGTGCTGTGCATGGCGGTGATGTTCACGGCCATGTTCTCCGCCGCCTCGATCGTCTGGGACCGCGAGTTCGGCTTCCTGCGCGAGATGATGGTCGCCCCGGTCAGGCGCAGCTCGCTGGTGCTCGGCAAGTGCTTCGGCGGAGCCACCGTCGCCGCCTTCCAGGGCGCGATCGTGATCGCCATCGCGGGGCTCGTGGAAGTCCCCTACGAGCTCGGGCTGATCCTCGAGCTGTTCGGGCTGTCGCTGCTGCTGGCCTTCGCGATCACGGCGTTCGGCATGATGGCCGCCGCCCGGATCACCCAGATGCAGTCGTTCATGGCGCTGATGCAGATGGCGGTGATGCCGATGTTCTTCATCTCGGGCGCCATGTTCTCGGTCGTCAGCCTCCCCCGCTGGCTGGCGATCCTCAACCGCATCGACCCGCTGACGTACGCCGTCGATCCGATGCGCCGGGCGATCTTCGCCCACATGAACATCCCGGCGGCCACCCGCGCGGCGCTGGCGCCGGGGGTGACCTGGTGGGGCTGGCACGTGCCGACGCTGGTGGAGGCCGGGGTGATCGCGGTGCTCGGCCTGGTGATGCTGACGATCGCGATCGTGGAGTTCAGCCGGGTGGAGTAGCCGCCGCGCCGGGGGCGGGGGCGGGGGCGGTCGAAGCGCTTGCGGGCGCTGACCGTTGTGGAAGCTGTGCGTCGGCCGGTTTTTTTGCCCGGAAACACTACGGTGGGTCTATGCGTATCCGCGTGGTCCGGCCCGACCATCCCGAGGTGAGTGAGGTCATCGCCTCCGAGCACTGCGTCCTGCGCTTTCGCAAGCGCCGGCGTATCCGCGCGGCGGGCTTCGCGGCCGTCGACGAGGCGTTGCGCGAGGTCTTCGAGGAGGCCGACCTGACGCGGTGGGCGCCGACATGGGTCGACAGCAACCGACAGACGGCGATGTGGGCGCTCACCGAGGACCTCGCGTTCCCGCTGACGCCTGCGGGCGAGCCCGGCAGCTGGCTGGCGACGACCTGTCTGGTTCGCCCGCGGGTGGGCTGAGGCGCCGCGCCGCGGCCCGCGGGGACAACGAGGTTCGCGGCGGTGACTTTGCGAGCGCGACAGGCGGTAGGCTGGTACGCCCTTGGCCGATGACGACTTGCACAGTGCCTACCGGCAGGCCGGCGTCGACTACGCCGTGCTCGACGCCGGCAAGCGCGACGCGCTCGGCGAGGCGCTGGCGACCTCGCACTGGCTGGCCGGGGTCGGCGGAGAGGCGCTCGACGCCTCCCGGGGCGAGCCGGCGTTCGTGCTGCGCTTCGGCGGGAGCACCCTGGCATTCGTGCTCGAGACGCTTGGCACGAAGTCCCAGCTCGCGCGGGAATATGAAAAATCGCTGTTTGAGATCGGCGCGATCGCGCGGATCGGCGAGGCCGGGCACTTCGCCGCGGTCGCCTACGACACGGTGGCGGCGGTCCTCAACGACCTGATCTGCGTCGGCGCCCTGCCGCTGGCGCTCAACGCCTACTTCGCCACGGGCTCCAGCGAGTGGTACACCGAGGAGACCCGCGCCCAGGCGCTGCTCGCCGGCTGGCGGCGCGGCTGCGACGACGCCCGCTGCGCCTGGGGCGGCGGGGAGTCGCCGGCGCTCGTCGGGTTGGTCGCGAGCGAGGACATCGAGCTCGCCGGCAGCGCCGTCGGGTTCGTCCCGCCGCCGGGCGAGCCGCTGCTCGGCGAGGACCTGCGGCCCGGCGACGAGATCGTGCTGGTCGCATCGAGCGGCCTGCACGCCAACGGGGCCTCGCTGGCGCGGCGCGTCGCGGCGCAGCTGCCGGAGGGGCTGCTCACCCGGCTGCCCCACCGCCCGTCGCCGAACGAGCGCCCCGACGCCCACGCCGCCGGCGGCCAGCGCGATGGGGCGACAGCCAGCCACCAGGGAGGCGAGCGCTTCGGCGAGGCCCTGCTGCGACCGAGCGTGCTCTACGTCGAGCTTGTCCGCCGGCTGCTCGCCGACCCCGAGCTGCGGCCGACGTATCTCAGCCACATCACCGGCCACGGCCTGCTCAAGCTGATGCGGCCGCGGCGGGAGCTGACATACAGAATCGGGGCGCTGCCCCCGGTGCCGCCTGTGCTGAGCTTCCTCGTTGAGCGCGCCGGGCTGGATGCCGCGGCGGCCCACAGCACGCTGAACATGGGCGCCGGCTTCGCCGTCTACTGCCGCCCTGGGCGGGCCGCTCGGATTGTCGCGCTCGCCGGCGACATCGGACTCGAGGCGGTCGTGGCGGGGGCCGTGGAGGAAGGGCCGCGACAGGTCCTGATCGAGCCCTTGGACGTCGTTTTCTCCAGCGCGCAGCTCGCGCTTGGACCGTAGCCGCCGCTGGCGCGGACGCGGCATTGGGTTGACATAGCTTGTGGCATAGGTCACAATAACTCCTCCAGAGGCGCGGCGCCGGCAAGAGGCGCCGTCAACCAACGAAAGGGGATCAAGCGATGAGCTCGAGAAGCGGGCGACTTTTGTCGACCCTGACAACGGTGATCGCGCTCGGTGCCGTGGCGGCACCACTCGCGGCCGCGGAAGAAACACCTCACTTCATCAAGGGCGGCCTCGAAGTCGCGAAAGAAACAGAAGTGAAAAGCGCCGTGCACAGCTTTTTCATCAAGACCCCGTTTGACAACATGTTAGTGTTATGCCCCGGGGTCAAAAGCAAAGCCAGCATTGGAGCCAAATGGAAATCTAAACTGACCGTCGAATTCAGTGAATGCATGGTTACCGAACCAGCGGGCTGCACGATAGCGGGAGGTAAAGTCAATATCCAGATGATAGATCAGTTAGTCTACGCAAAAGGTAAAAAAGGCGAAGAACTCTACGACATCTTCTTCTCCGAAGCCCACAAGACCTTCGCCGGCGTCTTGGCAGAAATCAAATTTGAAGGCGCCGAATGCGTGATCGCCGGGGTGAAACCCATCACCGGCAGCGCGATCGCGCTGCCCTCTCCAAATAAACCCGGCGAAGAAGCCGAAAAAGTCACGTTCAAATTTGGCGGCGAAGCAGGACTGACCGGTAAATACGTAAACCAGGAAAACAAAAAAGAAGAAACGGCAGGAACGCTCAAATTCGGTGCCAATCCCGCCTTTCTATACGGTGAAGTCTCACTAGAAATCGGAGAAAAAGAAACCTTCGGCGGCGAATAGCCGGACCATCCCCAGGACAGATCGGGCCCGGCCGGCCCTCGGGCGGCCGGGCCTATCCCCGTCGGCCCGAGACGCGGCGAGACCCGCTCGTATACGATCCCGCCGCATGTCGCGCACACCCGTCTCCGAGCTTCCGGCCAAGGTCGGCCAAACCGTCCGCCTGCGCGGCTGGGTCAACGCGGTCCGCGACCAGAAGCGGATGCAGTTCGTGATCCTGCGTGACGAAACCGGCCTCGCCCAGGTGGTGGCCGAGAAGAGCGACCCCCCGAGCGAGCTCAATGCCCAGGTCTCCGAGCTCACCCCCGAGTCCGCGGTGACGCTCACCGGCGAGGTCGTAGCCGACGAGCGGGTGCGCCTCGGCGGCGTCGAGATCCGCCTGCGCAGCCTCGAGGTCGATTCCGCGGCCGAGCCCGAACTGCCGGTGACGCCGGAGTCCGCCCTGGACAAGCGCATCGACTGGCGCTACCTCGACCTCCGCCGCCCAGACCGGCGTCTGATCTTCGAGGTCCAGACGACCGTCGAGCACGCGATGCGCGAGCACTGGCTCGAGGAGGGCTTCTTCGAGCTGCACACCCCGAAGTTCATGGGCTCCGCCAGCGAGTCCGGCGCGGAGCTCTTCAAGGTGGAGTACTTCGACCGCACGGCCTACCTGGCGCAGTCGCCGCAGTTCTACAAGCAGATGGCGATGTCCGCGGGATTCGGCAAGGTCTTCGAGATCGGCCCGGTCTTCCGCGCCAACCCGTCGTTCACCTCCCGCCACGACACGGAGTTCACGAGCGTCGACGTGGAGATCTCCTGGGTCGACTCCCACGAGGACGTGATGGCCTTCGAGGAGGCCTGGCTGGCGCACGTCTTCGCCGTCGTCGCCGCCGAGCACGGGGAGGCCATCCGCGAGACCTTCGGGGTCGATGTCGTCGTGCCCACCCTGCCGTTCCCGCGGATCGCGATGGCCGACGCCAAGGAGCTGCTGCGCGCCCACGGCCACGAGCAGGTCCCGGGCCCCGACGACGACCTCGACCCGCCCAGCGAGCGGGCGCTCTCCCAAATCGTGGCGCAGGAGCACGGCCACGAGTTCGCGTTCGTCACCGACTACCCCACCGCGGTGCGACCCTTCTACCACATGCGCCACCCCGAGCGGCCCGAGTTGACCAGGAGCTTCGACCTGCTCTGGCGCGGCATCGAGATCACGACCGGCGCCCAGCGCGAGCACCGCCTGCCGGTGCTGCTCGAGCAGGCCCGGGAGAAGCGGGTCGAGATCGAGCCGATCCAGTACTACCTGGACTTCTTCCGCTACGGCGCCCCGCCGCACGGGGGCTTCGGCTTCGGCCTGACGCGCCTGCTGATGCAGATGCTTGGCCAGGACAACGTGCGCGAGGTCACCTTCCTCTACCGCGGCCCCAACCGGCTGGAGCCGTGAGCCGATGAGCACCGCCGAGACGAGCCCCAGCCGCGCGCGCCACAGCGGGTGGGTCGCGCGCCGCCCTGCCCGCCGCCGCGCGCTCCTCGCCTTGGCGACGCCGCTGCTTGCGCTCGCCGTCGCCGGCTGCGGCGGGGCGGTCTCGACGGGCAACCTGAAGGGCGAAAGCAAGGCCGTCGCGGAACGGATCTCCGAATTCCAGACCCACGCGACGGGCTCGGAAGCGGGCAAGCTGTGCGACGACGACTTCGCCCGCGCCGTAGCGCAGCGCCTGCGCGCCGCCGGCTCGAGCTGCACGGCGGCGCTGAAAAAGCAGCTCGGGGCGATCGACGACTACGAACTGGCGGTCGAATCGGTGACCGTCAGCGGCAAGACGGCCAGCGCCCGCGTCAAGAGCACCTGGTCGGGCAAGGCCAAGGTGACGACGATGCGGCTCGTCAAGGAAGGCAGGGCCTGGAAGATCGCCGGCCTCGGGTAGCGGCGGCGGCGCGCCGGATCTCGCTCGCCCCGGGCACCGACCCCCTCCCTGCTCCTCGCGTGTGGTCGCCTCTGCAAATGCGCGGGCCGCAGTCGCGCTCCCCCAGAAGCCATGCGACCGCGGCCCGCGGTGTCCCTTCCCCCGTAGCTCTCAGGCGGCGAGCAGAGCGCGCTCCTCCTCGCCGCGCTCGGCCAGAACGCGCTCGTCCTCGCGGCGCTCGGCCAGAGCGCGCTCCTCCTCGCCGCGCTCGGCCGGGACGCCCTCGCCGAGGACTTCGGCCTCGTCGTAGAACAGCGCCGGTTCGCGCTCGGCCATGCAGCGGGCGGCGCCGACGACGTCGCACAGCTCGACGTCGAGCGGCGCGTGATCCGATGGCCGGTAGCCGCGGCGATAGACGTGGTTGACGTCGCACCCGGTTATGTAGGGCGCGAGACCCTCGCTGGCGAGGACGAGGTCGATGCGCAGGCCGTAGTCGCGACCGTAGTGGCCCTCGCGCTGATCCCAGCAGGTGAAGCCGCTGTCGTCGGGGTGCAGGCCACGGTAGATGTCGACGAGCTCACCCTCGTCGAGGATCGCGCGGAGATCGGCTCGCTCGGCGTCGCCGGTGTGGTAGGAGCCCTGGAACCACGACGGCTCGTAGACGTCCTGGTCGGTCGGCGCGACGTTGAAGTCGCCGGCGATCAGGAAGGGCCGTGACTGGGCTTCGTAGGCGTGGCGGGCGACGGCCTCCAGGAAGGCCAGCTTGCCGCTCTCTCCGGCGGCGTCGGCCTCGGCGCCGGCGGGGACGTAGATCGAGCCGACCGCGATTCCCTCGGTGCAGAGCTCCAGCCAGTGGCCCTCGGCGGCCTCGCGGCGCTCGTCCAACGCGGGGCCGCGGTCTTCGATCGGGTGGTCCTCGCGGACGAGGATCGCGACGCCGCCGGTCCGCTCTGCCCCGGCGCTGTGGCGGGCGCGGTAGCCGAGCTCGCGCAGGTGTTGATAGGGAAAGCGGGCGTCGCTGCAGCGGGTCTCCTGCAGGCAGACCACGTCGGGGCGCTCGCAGGCCAGCAGCTCGCTCAGCCGTGCCCAGCGGGCGCGGATGCCGTTGACGTTCCAGCTGATCAGTCGCATGCCCTCGGTCATCTGCGCTCCCCCGCTCGTCTCCGCTTTTTCTGTCGCCTGTCCCATTCCCCTGTCCCTGCCTGCCCGATGCCCCTGCTCCCCCACCGGTGTTGTCGCCTTGGAAAACATCTGTTTACAAAACACTGGCTTACATAACACTGCCTTACACAACATGACCTTAGGGACGGCAGCCCGGCCCCGCCAGGGCCGCCGTGGACGATCTTGAGCGGCCCGTTTAGACGTTTTGGCACGGATCGATTTTTGATCCTCAATGACATCAGTGCTGTTTGCTTGACAATGGCCGTGGCCGCCTCGGGTGGGGCCACATACACGGACGGGCGACCGGAGGCCGCCTCGGCGCCGTCCGGTTGGCATCCCCTCCGCGGTGGGCATCCCTTCCCCAGCGAGCATCCCCTCCGCGGGTGGGGCATCCCTTCCCCCGGCGAGCGCCCCTGTCCCCGGCGAGCACCCCCTCCGCGGCGAGCATCCCCTCCGCGGTGAGCGTCCCGTCCGCGGCGCGCTCTACCTTCCGGGCGGTGTTCGTCAACGAACTGCAGGACGGGGCCGAGCTCGACCAGGTGCTGCTGGTGCGCCAGTCCGAGCGCCGCACGCGGCGCGACGGCGGCGAGTACCTGCGGCTGGTGCTCGGCGACCGCACCGGCGCCGTGGCGGCGATGGTCTGGGAGGGACTGGAGGAGGTCTCCGCCGTGGCCCGCGCCGGCGAGCCGGTGCGGGTCAGCGGCCGCTACGCCGTCCACCCCCGGTTCGGACCGCAGATCAGCCTGAGGCGGCTGCTCGCCGCCGAGCCCGGGAGCTTCGCGCTGGAGCACCTCCTCGACGGGCCGCCCCGCGGGGCGGCCCAGATGGAGGCCGACCTGCGGGAGCTGATCGCCACCGTCCAGGAGCCCCATCTGCGGGTCCTGCTGGAGCGGATGCTGGGAGAACGCTCGCCGCTATGGGCGGATTACCGCGAGGCGCCGGCCGCGAAGTACTACCACCAGGCCTACCGCCACGGCCTGCTCGAGCACTGCCTGGGAGTCGCCCAGGCGGTGAGCGCGATCTCGGCGACCTTCCCCGGCATAGACCGCGACGTGGCGGTCACCGGGGCCCTGCTGCACGACGTCGGCAAGCTCGAGGCCTACGCCGCGCGGGGCGAGGGGGGCCAGTCGATCGACCTCACCGACCTGGGGCGGCTGCAGGGGGAGATAGCCCTCGGCTACTACCGGGTGCGGCGCACGATCGAGGAGATCGAGGGCTTCCCGGAGCGGCTGGAGTGGGCGGTGTCGCACATCATCCTCTCCCACCACGGCTCGCTGGAGCACGGCAGCCCCGTGGTGCCGTGCACCCGGGAGGCGACGCTGGTGCACATGATCGACAACCTCGGGGGACGCCTGGGCAGCTTCGACCGGCTGGAGAAGGAGCTCGTCCCGGGCGCCAGCTGGTCGCCGCCGGACCGGGCCCTCGGGGCGGCGGCCTTCTTCCCGGCGCCGCCCGCTCCCGAGCGCGAGGCGCTCGAGGCCGCCTGAGGGCCGCTTTCGGGCGGCCGCCCGAGCAGCCGAAACGTAAGGGGCTCTCGAAGCCGCAATTTGCGGGGCGCGAGGGGCGGCGAGCGATCCCGACCTCGCCGGGTGGCTCTATCGTTGGATCACCCGATGGCCAAGGACACCGAGAAGCTGATCCGCCAGCTGTCGCTGATCTCGTATCTGATGGCCGAGCGCCGCCCGGTGACGGCCCTGGAGATCCGGCGCGACGTGGAGGGCTACAGCGCGATGAACGAAGACGCCTTCGCCCGGCGCTTCTACGCCGACCGGGCGGAGCTGGAATCGCTGGGCATCCACCTCACCGTCGAGCGCCCCGCCGACGCGGCGGCGGAGCAGGAGAACTACTCGCTGCGCTCGGAGAGCTTCCACCTGCCGGCGATCGAGTTCTCCGACGAGGAGCTGGCGGCGCTGCAGACCTCGCTGCAGCTGCTCGACGGGGAGTTCGCCTACGCCGAGCCGCTGCGCCTCGCCCTGCAGCAGATCACCTGGGGCCGGCCGAGCCCGCTGCGCACGCCCGGGCGGCGGCGGTCGGTGGCGCTGGGCATCACCGGCTCGGCCGGCGGACACGAGCTCTCGACCCGCCTGGCGAAGGTCGAGACGGCGATCTTCCGGCAGAAGACGATCACCTTCGACTACTACACGATCGAGCGCGACACGGTCGACGCGCGACGGGTGGACCCCTACCACCTGCTGTTCCAGGACGGAGAGTTCTACCTCCTGGGCTACGCCCATGAGCGCAAGGCGATCCGCGTCTTCCGGCTGTCGCGGATCCGCGGCAAAGTGGCGTACGCGACGAAGGCCGAGCACGACTTCCGCCGGCCGACCGACTTCGACCCCCGCGCCTACGCCAACCGCGCCGAGTGGCAGCTCGGCGAAGAGCGCGGGGTCGCCGAGATCCTGCTGTCGGAGCGGATCGCGTGGCAGGTGCAGCGCCACTTCGGCCGCTGCGGCGAGTTCGACGCCGGCGGCGAGGAGGAGGGCGACCGCGTCTTCCGCACCCCCTACGCCGACTCCCGCAGGCTCGTCTCGTGGGTCCTGGGGCTCGGCGAGCATGCCCGCCTGCTGGGCCCCCCGGAGCTCGTCGCCGAGCTCGCCCGGCGGCTGGCGCTGCTGGAGCAGCGCCACGGCGACGGCGCGGGTCTGCCGGGCGGCGAGATCGACCTCGCCGCGGGCTCCGGCGCACCGGGCGACGGCGGCGCGGGCGACGGCGTCGAATCCGGCGGGCCCGACGACGAGGGCGGCGTAGCCGGCAGGGCGACCGGAGATGCAGACACCCAGGGGCGGGCCTCCTCGCAGCCGGCCGACCAGTCCTCCGCCGAGCCGCCCCGGGTGGAGGCCGCGATCCGCCCGGAGCGCTTCGCGCGGCTGGTGACGCTGGCGAGCATCCTGATCCGCGCCGGCCGTGCCGGCGGGCGGCGGCGGGGCGAGCTGGGCCGGGTCTCGCTGCAGGAGGTCCGCGAGCAGCTGCAGGTCAGCGAGGAGGAGCTGCGGGAGGACATCGACGTCCTCAACGTCGTGAACTTCGGCGGCGGCTCCTACGTGCTGTACGCCGAAATCCTCGAGGAGGAGGGCCAGATCGAGGTCGACCCGGAGCCCTACAGCGACAACTTCGACCGGCCCGCCCGGCTGCTGCCGGTCGAGGCGAAGGCGCTGATCGCGGCGATCGATCTCATCGGCGAGCACATCCCCGAGGGCTCGCTGTCCTCGGCGCGGGAGAAGATCGTGAAGGCGCTCGGCTCGGACCCGATGGAGCAGGGCCTGCAGGTCGCCCACGGCCGCGGCGGCGACGACCCCGACGTGGCTCGCGAGATCTCCCGGGCGATCGTCGGGCAGCGCCTGGTGGAGCTCGACTACTACAAGGAGAACGAGGACGAGTTCTCGCTGCGGCGCGTCGAGCCCTACGCGCTGGTCAACGGCCGCGAGGGCTGGTACGTGGCGTCGTTCGACCCCGAGAAGGGCCAGATGCGCCACTTCCGCCTCGACCGGATCCGCCGCGCGGAGGTCACCGAGGAGCGCTTCGAGCCCCGCGCCGAGGTCGACCCGGCGGCCGAAGTCGACGGCTGGATGCGCACCGGGGAGGTCCGCTCCTCGCGGACGGCGCGCCTGTGGATCTCCCCCGAGCGGGCGCGCTGGGCGCGGGAGAGCCGCCGGGTGGTGCACGAGAACGACGACGGCTCGGTGCTCGTCGAGCAGAGCTTCGCCGGCGTCGGCTGGCTCGTGCGCGAGGTGCTCAAGGAAGCCGGCGACGCCGCCGTCGTGGCGCCCGACGACGTCCGCGAGGCGGTGCTGGCGGCGGTCGGCCGCCTGCAGGCGGTGCCCGTCGGCGTCGGCTGAGGCGCGTAGGGCGTGCCGCCTGAGGCACTCCCGCGGCGAGTAAACCCCCGCCTGAGGCACTCCCGCGGCACGTAGGGCGCCGCCTGAGGCACTCCCGCGGCACGTAGGGCGCCGCCTGAGGCACTCCCGCGGCACGTAGGGCGCCGCCTGAGCCGCCGGAGGCACTTCCCGCGCGGGAGGCGGACGTGCCGTCTCGCCTGCGCCCGCTAGGCTTCGCGGCGACGATGGAAGCGCTCAAGGGACTGATCCTGTCCGGGGGCAAGGGCACCCGCCTGCGCCCGATCACCCACACCAGCGCCAAGCAGCTGGTGCCGGTCGCGAACAAGCCGGTGCTGTTCTACGGGATCGAGGCCATGGCCCAGGCGGGGATCGAGGAGATCGGGATCATCGTCGCCCCCGAGACGGGCCGCGAGATCGAAGCCGCCGCCGGCGACGGCTCGCGCTTCGGGGTGAAGATCACCTACGTCGAGCAGGACGAGCCGCTGGGCCTGGCGCACGCGGTGCTCACGGCCGAGCCGTTCCTCGGGACGAGCCCGTTCGTGATGTACCTCGGCGACAACCTCCTGCAGGGCGGCATCGCCGACCTCGTGTCGGCCTTCCGCGAGCACGGCCCGGAGGCGCTGATCCTGCTGACCCCGGTGGCGGACCCCGAGAACTACGGGGTCGCCGAGCTCGATGCCGCGGCCAACAACGGCTCGCCGGTGGGGCGGGTGGTGCGGCTGGTGGAGAAGCCGGCCCAACCCAAGACCGACCTGGCGTTGGTCGGGGTTTATATGTTCACCGCCAGGATCCACGACGCGGCGCGGGCGATCGCCCCCTCGGCCCGCGGGGAGCTGGAGATCACCGACGCCATCCAGCATCTCGTCGACGCCGGGCTGCGCGTCGAGCCGCACATCGTGCGGGGCTGGTGGAAGGACACGGGCCGCCTGGAGGACATGCTGGAGGCCAACCGCCTGATCCTCGACAACCTCGTCACCCGGGTCGAGGGCGAGCTGATCGACTCCCGCGTCGACGGGCGCGTCGTGGTCGAGCCGGGAGCGCGCCTGGAGCGCACGACGGTCCGCGGCCCGGCGGTGATCGGCGCCGGGGCGCGGCTGCGGGACTGCTACGTCGGTCCCTACACCGCCATCGGCGAGGGCTGCGCGATCGCGGGCGCCGAGGTCGAGCACTCGATCCTGCTCGCCGGCTCCTCGGTGTGCGACCTCGACGGACGCATGGAGTCCTCGCTGCTGGGCCGCAACGTCACGGTGCGCCGCTCCGAGCGCCAGCCCCGCGCCTACCGCTTCATGGTGGGCGACAACTCCGACATCTCGATCCTGTGAGGCCCCCCGCCGCGCGACGGCGAGCGGCGAGCGAGGCGCGGCGACCGCAGGAGGCTTGCGGGCGCCGGGGGAAGCCGGCATGAGACTGCTCGTGACGGGCGCCGCCGGGATGCTCGGCCACGACGCCTGCGCGGCGGCGCGGCGGGCGGGGCACGAGCCCCAGGCGATAGACCTTCCCGAGCTCGACATCACCGACCCCGCGGCGGTGGCGGCGTTCCTCGCCGAGCACCATCCCGAGGCGATCCTGAACTGCGCGGCGTGGACCGACGTGGACGGCGCCGAGAGCCACCGCGAGCAGGCCTATCGCGTCAACGCCGAGGGCGCCGGCAATCTGGCGCGGGGGGCCGCGGAGATCGGGGTGCCGCTGGTGCACATCTCGACGGACTACGTCTTCGACGGCGCCGCCCCGCTCGACGCCGAGGGCGCGCCGCGTCCCTATGTCGAGTCCGACCCGACTGGTCCGATCTCGGTCTACGGCGGGAGCAAGCTCGAGGGCGAGCGGCAGGTGCTGGCGGCATCGCCGCGCCACACCGTGGCGCGCACGGCGTGGCTCTACGGGGTGCACGGGCGCAACTTCGTGGACACCATGCTGCGTCTCGCCGAGGAGCGCGAGGAGGTGCAGGTGGTGGACGACCAGATCGGCTCGCCGACCTGGTCGGGCCACCTGGCGCCGGCCGTGATCGGGCTGCTCGAGCGCGAGGTCAGCGGCCTCGTGCACCTGACGGGCGCCGGATCGGTGTCGTGGAACGGCTTCGCCCGGGAGATCTTCCGCCAGGCCGAGCGCAGCTGCCGGGTGGAGGCCGTCAGCAGCGAGCAGTTCGCCCGCCCCGCGCCGCGCCCGGGCTGGTCGGTGCTGGCCTCCGAGCGCCCCGAGGTGCTGCCGATGCCGGACTGGCGCGACGGACTTGCCGGCTATCTGGCGGCCCGAGCTGGGATGATTAGGGCATGAAGCTACTGGTCTGCGGCGGCGCCGGTTTCATCGGCTCCCATTTCACACGGGTACGGATGCAGGAGCACGAGGACGAGGTGACGGTGCTCGACAAGCTGACCTACGCCGGGCGCAAGGAGAACCTCAAGGAGGTCGCGGAGCTGCCGGGCTTTCGCTTCGTGCGGGGCGGCATCGAGGACCCGGAAGCCGTGGCCCAGGCGCTGACGGAGGGCGACTGCGAGGCGATCGTGAACTTCGCCGCCGAGACCCATGTCGACCGCTCGATCGCCGAGCCCGACGCGTTCGTCAAAACCCACGCCCTGGGCACCTACGTGCTGCTCGAGGCGGCGCGGGAGCGCGGCCTGCGCTACGTCCAGGTCTCGACCGACGAGGTCTACGGGTCGATCGACGTCGGCACCTTCACCGAGTCCTCGCCGCTGCGCCCCTCCTCCCCGTACTCGGCGACCAAGACCGGCGCCGACCTGCTGGTGCAGAGCTACTTCCACACCTACGGCCTGCAGGCCAGCATCTGCCGCGGCTCGAACAACTACGGCTCGCACCAGTACCCCGAGAAGCTGATCCCCCTGATGGTGCTCAACGCGCTGCACGGCGACCCGCTGCCGGTCTACGGGGACGGCAGGCAGGTCCGCAACTGGATCCACGCCAGCGACTTCGCCCGCGCCATCGGCAGGGTGCTGGACGCCGGCGCCCCCGGCGAGGTCTACAACGCCGGCGGCCCCGACGAGCTGCCCAACATCGACGTCGTCAAGCGGATCCTGGAGCTGACGGGAGCCGACGAGTCGTTGATCGAGCACGTCTCAGACCGCCCCGGCCACGACCGACGCTACTCGCTGTCCTCGAACAAGGTCAGGGCGCTGGGCTGGGAGCCGCGGGTGCGCTTCGCCGAGGGCCTGGAGCGGACCGTGCGCTGGTACCGCGAGAACGCCTGGTGGTGGGAGCCGATCCGCTCAGGCGAGTACCGGCAGTACTACGAAAACCAGTACGGCCGCGCGCTGGCGTCCGAATGATCGGCGCATCTCTGCGTCCTCAGTCGCTCATGTGCTCGCGCACACTTCGCTCCCTGCGTCCTTGATCTGCTTGATCCTCGGACGCCAGATGCGGAGACCCCAATAGGACGGCCGCGCGCTGAGCTAGCCGCGCGGCCGTTGGCCGCGATCAGTCCTTCTCGTCGTCGCGGCGGTAGCCGAGGCGCGCGCTGATGCGGTCGGCGGTCGAGACGAGGTGGGGGCCGAGGTGGTCGACGAGCTCCTCGAGCGAGATCATCGAGCTGTGGGCCGCCATGTTGACGGCGGCGACGACCTCCCGCGACTCCGAGCGCACCGGCGCCGAGATCGAGTGCAGGCCGGTGGCGAGCTCCTGGTCGTTGACCGCGAAGCTCTCCTCGCGCACGTGATCGAGCTCGTCCCGCAGGCTCTTCTTGCTCGTGATGGTGTTCGGGCCGCGCTTGGACAGTTTCATGTCCGCGAGCAGGTTGCGCTGCTCATGCTCGGGCAGGTAGGCCAGCAGCAGCTTGCCCATCGAGGTGCAGTACGCCGGCAGCCGCGAGCCCGGGGCGAGCCCGAGGTCGATTTTGCTCTGCCCCCGCCGGAAGCTGCGGGCGCGGTCGACGTAGAGGATCTCCGGGCCGTCCAGGACGGCCAGGTTGACGGTGTAGGAGGTCCGCTGGCGCAGCTCCTCCAGGTACGGCCGGGAGTGCTCCCGCAGCCCGGTCGAGTTCAACGCGGACATCCCGAGATCGGTGACCCGCAGCCCGAGCCGGTACTTGCGCGAGGCGCCCTGCTCGAGATACCCGAGCGCGACGAGCGTGATGACGTAGCGGTGGGTCGTGCTGCGGCTCATGCCGAGCTCGTCGGCGATGTCGGCGATGCCGAGGATGGGACGCTCCGGGGTGAAGCACCCCAGGATCGCCAGCCCGCGCTCCAGCGACTGCGAGTAGCGCGGTTCGCGCAGACTGGGAACGGACCTGACCCATTCCCCATCGGCGTTGAGTCTGTCAGTATGTGAGCTGGTTCTTGGCATTGTTACTCTGGGACCCCTGTCCTTGTGCCTGTCGGTCTACCCCCACTAGGGGACATGTCTGAACACCGATCATACTTCGAAGTTCGGATGTTCTCAATCATAGACACGGGCTTGGCCAAAGCGCTTGTCTGGTTCTCCCCTGGATCGCGTGCCAAAGCCACGCTTGCGCCCCGTTCGGCCCGCCCCGTGGCAGACCCCCGCAGAATCCCCGCGCCATCTCTGATCCTGCCCGCCCGGGCGGGCTACGAGGAACGCAGGTGCGCCTCGACCGTCGAGCCGGGCGCCTCCCACACCCCGGAAACGTCTAGTGTCCGGGAGTCCTCGCACACCCAGGAATTCACCGGGCCCTGACAATAACGGCCGACAAGCCGTTCTAAATAATCAGATACGCCTGCCGGGACACATGCGCATCAGCGAGCACTCCCGGCAGGCGGGGGTCCGTGCGTGGCAGGTCCGCCGGCCGTGGCGCAGGAGGTTGACGTGGAGCTCCAGCTCCTTTCCGGGCGGGGTGAGGGCGAGCATCTCGTCGTGGAGCTCCTCGAAGGGGGCGCCGGGGCGCAGGATCTCCAGGCGCATCCCGACCCGGGAGACGTGGGTGTCGACGGGAACGTCGCGGCGCCCGTAGGCGAAGAGCAGGACGCAGGCCGCCGTCTTGCGTCCGACGCCCGGAAGGGCGGTGAGGTAGTCACGGGCGGGCTCGAGCGGGGCCGTGGCGAGCCACTCCAGCGAGAGATCCTCGCCGATGGCGCCCAGGATGGCCTGGATGCGGGCCGACTTGATCCGCGAGATGCCCCCCGGGCGGATGGCCTCCTCGACCTCGGCGGGCGGGGCGTCGCGCACCTGCTCCCAACTCGGCAGGCGGGCGCGCAGGCGCAGGTAGGCGACGTCGCGGTTGCGGTCGTTGGTGCTCTGGGAGAGCACGGTCAGGATGAGCTCGGCGAGCGGATCCCCGTGGGGGCGCATCCGGGGCGTCCCGTAGATCTGCCGCAGCCGGTCGCGCACGGCGCGCACCCGACGGCGGGTCGGCGGGATCCAGACGGTGGCGGCGGGCGGCATGGCGCCACGGTATATCCTCGGCGCGGTGCCGGAGATCGGCGAGCACGAGGATGTGTGGCGCGAGCCGGCGGGGCACGACGTGGCGGGCGAGGTCGTCGCCGCGGACGCCCCCTCCCGCGAGCGGGAGCGTCGGGTGTCGCGAAAGCCGGGTGTGTGCGCGCGCGTACGCGGGCGCGCGCGCGCCCGCGCGCACCCCACGCCAAAACGACACACACAACCCCCGCCCGACGAACCCCCCGCCCGACCCCCCGCCGAGCCACCCGCCGAGCCACCCGGCGCCGCTCGCGGCACGGGCCTGCCCACAGCTCCCTGGGCGGTCGCGCTGGCGGTGGCGATCCCGCTGGCGGCGGCCTATCTGATGGCGCGGCCGCCGAGCGGAGATCTGGCGGCGGCGACCTACCGGGGCGAGCTGTTCGGGCGCGTGGGGATCACGCTGTGGGACAACGGGTGGTACGGGGGGCACTACCTGCCGGGCTACTCGATCCTCTCCCCGGCCCTGGGCTGGCTGCTCGGTGAGCGGCTGCTGCTGGTGCTCGGCGTCGTCGCGGCGTCTGGGCTCTTCGGCCTGCTGGTGGAGGGCGTCTTCGGACGCGCCGGCGCGCGGGTCGCGGCGGCGGTGTTCGCGCTGGGCTTCGCCGTGGAGCTGCTGTCGGGGCGGGTCGCGTACGACCTGGGCGTGGCGATGGGCCTGCTGGCGCTGCTGGCTCTGCGCCACGGCTGGCGGGCGGCGGCGCTGGCGCTGGCGCCGCTGACGAGCCTGGCGAGCCCGGTGGCGGGGGCGTTCCTGGCGATCGCCGGACTGGCGTACGCGCTGGGAGAGACCGAACCGGCGTACCGGCCGGCGAAGGGGGGCGTTCTCCGACGCGCGGCGGGGTGGCTGGGGCACGTGCCGGCGGACACCGAGGATCTCCGGCTAGCGGCGGGGCGAGGTGGAGACGGCCTCGGCCTGGCCTTCCTCGCGCTGGCGCCGATCGCGCTGTTCGCGGTGGTCTTCCCGGAAGGGGGCTTCGAGCCGTTTGCGCCGTCGGTTTTCTGGCCGGGGGTGGCGGGGGTGGTCGTGATCGCGCTGCTGCTGCCGGGGCGGCTCGGCGACTCGCTGACACCACGGACGCGGCGGATGCTGGGGTGGGGCGCCTGGCTGTACGCGGCGGCGCTGGTGGGGTCGTTCGTGCTGCAGACGCCGGTGGGCAGCAACGCGTCGCGTCTGGGCGAGCTGCTGGCGGCGCCGCTGGTGGCGGGCGCGCTGTGGGAGCGCCACCGGCTGGCGCTGGCGCTGGCGGCGCCGCTGCTGCTGTACTGGCAGCTGGAGACCTCGATCTCGGACGTCTCGGAACTGGTCGGCGACCCGTCGGTGCAGGCCTCCTACTACGCGCCGCTGGCACACGAGCTGCGCGAGCTGGCCGGCGGCCGGCCGCTGCGGGTGGAGGTGCCGCAGACGGGTGCGCACTGGGAGTCGGTGTACCTGCCCGAGCGGGGTCCGATCCTGCTGGCGCGGGGCTGGGAGCGCCAGCTCGACACGCGCTACGCCAGGCCCCTCTACGCCTCGCGGCTGACGTCAACCGCCTACCGGGCGTGGCTGGCGGAAAACGCGGTGGCCTATGTGGCGCTGCCCGACGTGCGGCTGGACTTCTCGGCGACGACGGAGGGGCGTCTGATCAGAGCCGGCCTGCCCTATCTGCGCGAAGTCTGGCGCGGGCGCCATTGGCGGCTGTTCGCGGTGCGCGGGGCGACGCCGTTGGCGCAGGCCCCGGCGAGGATGGTCGGGGTCGGCGCGGACTCGTTCACGCTGAGGGCGCCGCGGGCCGGGGCCTATGAGGTCAGGATCCGCTTCACGCCTTACTGGGCGCTGGGCGACGGACGCGGCTGCGTGGGCGCCGCGCCGGGCGGCTGGACGGAGCTGCGGGCGGACGCCGCGGGGACCTTCCGGGTGGGCATCGACTTCGCGCCGGGCCGGATCTTCGCGACCGGCCCGCGCTGCCGCTCCTAGCTGGGGCATGGTTTAGGCTTCTCCCCCATGGTGTCCCGGCTCGGCGTCCTGCAGGCTCGGCTGTTGCCGCGGGGCTGGCGGGACGTGGCGCGTCAGGTGTCGCTGTTCGCGCTTGCCTACGCGGCCTACGGGCTGGTGCGCGGTCTGGCCGCGGGCAGCGCGTCGTCGGCGTTCGCGCACGCGCGCGACGTGATCGGGATCGAGCGGACGCTGCACATCTTCGTGGAGCCCTCGATCCAGTCGTGGGCGTCGGGCAGCCACGTGCTGATGGACGCCTCGAGCTGGCTGTACCTGAACGCGCAGACGACGGTGACGGTGGGGGCGCTGGCCTACCTCTACCTGTGCCACAACCGGTCGTTCTACTTCGTGCGCAACATGCTGATGATCGCGATGGCGATCGCGCTGGTGGGCTACGCGGTGTTCCCGACGGCCCCGCCGCGGTTCATGCCGGAGTGGGGCTTCACGGACTCGGTGGCGGACTACACGGGGATGCACCTGGAGTCGGTGCACGGCGGGGGCGGGCTGACGACGGCGCTGACGAACCTCTACGCGGCGGTGCCCTCGATGCACGTGGCGTTCGCGGTCATCATGGGCTGGCCGCTGGCGCGGCTGGTGCGACCGCGGCCGCTGCGGGTGCTGTGGGCGCTGTACCCGCTGATGGTGACGTTCGTGATCGTGGCGACCGCTAACCACTTCCTGCTGGACTCGATCCTCGGGGCGCTGACGGCCGGGCTGTCGGCCTACGGCGCGCGCTGGCTGGCGCGGGCGCGCCCGGCGGTGTGGCGGTTCTCGCCGGCCGAGGTGCAGGTCGAGGTCGGCGGGTAGTCGCGGCAGGCATGGCTCCCCGGCATTCCCATACGACGAGGCCGACGCGTCGCCGCGCCGGCGGTCGCCCGGCGGCGGGACGGACACGCCGCGGGGAGGGGCGGGTGGCGCTGCGCGCGGCGCAGCGCCGGGAGCTGGTCCGCAACCGCCTGATCGAGTCGCGGCTGACGCCGAACGCGATCTCGCTGACGGGCCTGGCGCTGAACGTGGTGGCGGCGGCGCTGGTGTGGGAGAGGCTGTTCTTCCTCGGCGGGGTGGCGTTCGTGGTGGGCTCGATCATGGACACCCTCGACGGCCGCTACTCGCGGATGTCGGGCAAGGGGACGCCGTTCGGGGCGTTCCTGGACTCGACGCTGGACCGCATCGAGGAGGGCATCGTGCTGACGGCGGTGGCGGGCTACTTCGCGCTCACGGGCAACCGGGTGGCGGCGGCCGCGGTGGTGGTGGCGGTGCTGGCGTCGCTGATGGTCTCCTACACGCGCGCTCGGGCGGAGGCGCTGGGGGTGGAGTGCAAGGTCGGCATCGCGACGCGCCCGGTGCGGGTGGTGATCCTCTCGATCGGGTTGCTCTTCGCGAAACTGGCCGGCTTGGAGCTGCTGGAGCCGGCGGTGTACGTGCTGGCGGCGCTGAGCGTGGTGACGGTGGCGCAGCGCATCGCGCACGTGCGTCGGGCGCTCTCGCAGTAGTCTCCGGGGATGACCGAGAACAAGAGCAAGAACGGCGCCGGCGGCGCCTCCGGCAACGGCGCCCGCGCTGGCGCGGCGTCGGCCAACGGGACGGCGCGCTACCAGTCCGACAAGGTGCGGGTGGCGATCATCGGGGTGGGCAACTGCGCGTCGGCGTTCGTGCAGGGCGTGCACTACTACGCGCAGGCTGACCCGACGCAGCGGGTGCCGGGCCTGATGCACGTGGACCTGGGCGGCTACCACGTGCGCGACGTGGAGTTCACGGCGGCCTTCGACATCGACCGGACGAAGGTCGGCAGGGACCTCGGCCAGGCGATCTGGGCGGGCCAGAACAACACGATCAAGTTCGCGACGGGAAAGCGAGCGGTGCCGGCGAAGCTGGGGGTGCCGGTGTACCGGGGGATGACCCACGACGGCCTGGGGAAATACCTGAAGGAGAAGATCGTGAAGGCCCCGGGGGAGACGGCGGACATCGTGAAGATCCTGAGGGACACACACACGGACGTCGTGGTCTCCTACCTGCCGGTGGGCTCGGAGCAGGCGACGAAGTGGTACGTCGAGCAGGTGCTGGAGGCGGGCTGCGGCTTCGTGAACTGCATCCCGGTGTTCATCGCCCGGGAGGACTACTGGGACCGGCGCTTCAAAGCGGCGCGGCTGCCGATCGTGGGCGACGACATCAAGTCCCAGGTGGGAGCGACGATCGTGCACCGCACGCTGGCGCGGCTGTTCGCCGACCGGGGGGTGGAGATCGAGCGGACCTCCCAGCTGAACGTGGGCGGGAACATGGACTTCTACAACATGCTCGAGCGGGAGCGGCTGGAGTCGAAGAAGATCTCCAAGACGAACGCGGTGACGTCGATCATGGACCACGAGCTGCCCCCGAGCGACATCCACGTCGGCCCGTCGGACTACGTGCCGTGGCTGACGGACCGCAAGTGGGCGCACATCCGGGTCGAGGGCCAGGCGTTCGGCGACGTGCCGCTGAACGTGGAGCTGAAGCTCGAGGTGTGGGACTCGCCGAACTCGGCGGGGATCGTGATCGACGCGGTGCGCTGCTGCAAGCTGGCGCTCAACCACGGCCTCGGCGGCCAGCTGGACGGGCCGTCGTCGTACCTGATGAAGTCGCCGCACAACCAGCGGCCCGACGACCAGGCCCGGGCGGACACGGAGCGCTTCATCGCGAAGTACGCGGGCAGGCCGACCCCGCCGCCGAAGGCGGCCCCCAAAACAAGACCGCGCCGAGCCCGCACGGCGAAGTAGCCGCGACATAATGGCGGTGCCGATGGCAGCGTCGCCACTCTCGATCGCGCACGTCACACCGTACCCGTGGGAGGCGTCTGAGAACGACGTCAACGCCTTCGTGCGCGCGACGACGGCGGAGCTGGCCCGGCGCGGGCACCGGGTGCTGGTCCTGGCGCCGTCGCGCTCGCAGGAGCGGGTGCGGGCGACCCGCAGGGTGCTGCGGGCGGCGCGGGCGCAGCCGCAGGAGCTGCTGGAGCGGGCGGCGGGCGGCGAGCCGGAGGTGCTGGCGGTGGGAGAGGTGCTCGACGTGCAGGTGCCGGCGCGCTTCGCGGCGGACTCCTCGACGACGCGCGGCGGGCGGTCGCTGCCGATCGACGTGGCGCGGACGATCGAGGAGCTGCTGGGGATGGTGGAGCTCGACGTGGTGCACGTGCACGAGCCGTTCGCCCCGAGCACGGCCAACGCGGCGCTGCGCCACTCGCGGGCGTTGAACGTGGGCACGTTCCACGCCCCGACGGAGCGGGTGCTCTCGACTCTGCTGGGGCGGCGCTTCGTGGCGACGTTCTTCGGGCGCCTGGACGTGCGGACGGCGAGCTTTCCGGCGACGGCGGAGCTGATGCGCCGGCACTTCCCCGCCGACTACCGGCTGGTGGCGCCGGCGGACGGCGAGGGGGCCGGCGGGAGCGACGAGACGCACGGCGGCGCAGGGGGCGGCGACGGACGGCACGGCGGCGCGGGGGGCGGCGGCGAGGAGCGGCACGGCGGCGGGCGGACGTGGGGCGAGGTCGCGGACGACCTGGAGCGGGTCTACCGCGAGCTGGCCGCCCGCCGGCGCGACCCCGGGGGCGACCCGGAGCTGAGCCGGCGCCTGGCGGGCCGGGGGGTGATCGAGGTGGACCTGCACATGCACACCGACCACTCCCACGACTGCGCGACGCCGGTGGAGGTGCTGCTGGCGAGCGCCCGGGAGCAGGGGTTGGGGGCGATCGCGGTGACCGACCACAACGAGATCTCGGGTGCGCTGGCGGCACGGGAGCTGGCGCGGGCGGAGGGATCGGACGCCGGGGCGTCCCCGGGGCCGGCGCTGAAGGTGATCGTCGGGGAGGAGGTCAAGACGGCCTCCCAGGGCGAGGTGATCGGGCTGTTCCTGGAGGAGCGGATCCCGCGCGGCCTGAGCCTGGCGGAGACGATCGGGGAGATCCGCGGGCAGGGGGGCGTGGTGTACGTCCCCCACCCGTTCGACCGGATGCACGCGGTGCCGGACTACGAGCACCTGCTGCCGGTGCTGGAGGAGGTGGACGCGATCGAGGTGTTCAACCCGCGGGTGGCGATCGGGGCGTTCAACGAGGAGGCGGCGCGCTTCGCGGCGAAGTACCGCATCCCGGCGGGGGCGGGCTCGGACGCCCACGTGGCGCAGGGCCTGGGCTCGGTGCGGGTGCGGATGCCCGACTTCGAGGGGCCCGCGGAGTTCCTGCAGGCGCTGCGGGAGTCGGAGATCGTGACGAGCCCGAAGAGCCTGCTGTACGTGCAGGCGCTGAAGTTCCTGCAGACCAGGGCGACGCCGCCGGCGGCGCGGCGGGCGCGGCGCGAGCGCAGGGTGCGGCGGGCGACGGGACGCAACTAGCGGTGCAGCGCCAAGGACAAGCCGCGGGGTCGTCAAAACCCACCGGGGCGATGCCGGCGACCGACGACGAGATCCGCGAGAAGTACCTGGAGCGGGCGATCCGCGAGCTGAACACGCTGACGCGCGAGCTGCAGGCCTGCCCGCACTGCCCGCGGGGCAACCTGATGCCGGTGCTGGGCTCGGGCCACCCGCAGGCGGACATCATGCTGCTCAAGCACGCCCCGCGGCCGGCGGAGATCGAGGAGGGGGTGGCCTTCTACGGCCGCGCCGGGGGGGCGCTGATGAAGTCCTTGAAGCGCCTCCAGATCGACCCGCTGGCGGTGTACGGGACGCTGTTCGTGAAGTGCCCGCTGAGCGACGCCGCGCTCGCCGACGAGGCCTGCGTGGCGCGGGTGGCGGAGGAGATCGCGATCGTCCAGCCCCGGATGATCGTCGCGATGGGCGCCGACGCCCTCGACGCCCTGGAGGGCCTGGAGCTGCCGCTGGCCTGCCCCCTGCGGCCCCGGCTGGGCGAGATCCAGCAGCTGACGCCGACGATCGAGGCGCTGTACGTGCCGAACATCGACGACTCCCTGGACGAACGAGACGCCAAGCGCGAGTTCTGGGACGCCTTCCGGGCGCTCGGGGACTGGTGGGCGGCGCAGCCGCCCTATTGAGTTGCTGTTCCAGCCGGCGCATGCGCCGGCTGGCCGGGGGCGCATGCGCCCCCGGGGAAGGGCCGCATGCGGCCCTTCCTCAATTGAAGATGAGGACGATCTTCCCCAGCTTGCCGCCGGCGGCGAAGGCGTCGTAGGCCGCCGCGGCCCGCGCGAGGGGGAAGGTGTGGGCGACGGGCACGCGGAGGGTGCCGTCGGCGAACAGCGGGAGGACCTCGTGTTCCAGGCGGCGGGCGGCGAGGGCTTTCTCCTCCAGGGGCCGGGCGCGCAGGGTGGAGCCGTGGATGCGCCCGCGGGCGCCCATGAGGGCGAGGAGGTTGAGCTCGGTCTTGGCGCCGGCGGCGACGCCGATGACGACGATGCGTCCGCCGGGGGCGAGGGCGGCGAGGTTGTCGGGCATGTTGGGGGCGCCGACGAGCTCGAGGACTACGTCGAAGGGGCCGTGGCCGGCGAAGCCCTCGGGCGGGATGGCCTCGGCGCCGAGGGCGGCGACCTCGGCCCGGGCCTCCTCGCGGCGGACGGTCGCCACGGCGCGGGCGCCGGTGGCGCGGGCGAGCTGGATGGCGGCGGTGCCGACGCCGCCGGCGCCGCCGTGGACGAGGAGGCGCTCGCCGGGGCGCAGCCGGGCCTGGGTGAAGAGGGCGTCGTGGGCGGTGACGAAGACCTCGGGCAGGCCGCCCGCGGCGGGCCAGTCGAGGGCGTCGGGTACGGGCATCAGCTCGCGCTCGTGGACCACCGCGAGCTCGGCCTGGCCGCCGCCGCCGACGATCGCCATCACCCGGTCGCCCTCGCCGAAACGCCGCGCCCCGGGGCCGACGGCGGCGACCTCCCCGGCGATCTCCATCCCGGGGATGTCCTGGGGCCAGCCCGGCGGCGCCGGGTAGAGCCCGCGGCGCTGCATCATGTCGGCCCCGTTGAGCCCGGCGGCCCGCACCCGGACGAGCACCTCGCCGGCGCCGGGCGTCGGGTCGGGGTGCTCCTCGACGAGGATCTCCTTCTCACGGATCGTGGCGGCGAGCATCGCGGCGAAGCCTACCCCGAGGTCCGCCCCGGAAGGCTCATCCCCGCGGCGGGCCGCTCATCCCGCTGCAAGCCGCACATCCCCACCGCGGGCCTCTCATTCCCCGGGGGCCACTCATCCCCACCGCGGGCCGCTCACCCCGCCAGGCGAGCCGACCCCCGCCAACTGGCGGGCTCAACCCCGCTCCAGGAGCGAGACGGTCTCGACGTGGTGGGTCTGGGGGAACATGTCGACCGGCCGCACCCTGCGCAGCTTCCACCCGGCCTCCTCCAGCTGAGCCGCATTGGGGGCCAGCGTGGTGGGGTTGCAGGAGACGTAGACGATCCGCCGCGGCCCGGCCTCGATGATGCGCCGGACGACTTTCGCCGAGAGCCCCGCCCGCGGGGGGTCGACGACGACGACGTCGGGCCGGCCGGCGCGCTGGACGAGCTCGGGCAACGCGAGGCGGGTGTCGCCGGCGAAGAACCGGGCGCGATCGATCTCGTTGCGGCGGGCGCCGGCGATGGCGTCGGCGACGGCCTGCTCGACCAGCTCGATTCCCCACAGCTCGCCGGCGCGGGGGGCGAGGGTGAGGGCGATGGTGCCGATCCCGCAGTAGAGGTCGTAGACGCGCTCCCAGCCCTCCAGGGCGGCGTAGTCGGCGGCGATCCCGTAGAGGACGTCGGACATCTCGGTGTTGGTCTGCAGGAACGCCTCCGGCGATATCCGCAGGTCGAGCTCGCCGATGCGCTCCGGCAGCTCGGGCTCGCCCCAGACCAGCTCCGTCTCGCCGCCGGCGGTGGTCTCGGCGAGGGCGGCCGAGCGTGTCCAGAGGACCCCGGAGAGGGTCTCCCCGCCGAGTCCCGCGGCAGGCGTCTCCCTGTCGAGGCCGGTGGCAGACCTCTCCTGTCCGCCCCCGGCGGCGGGCGCCTCCCCGTTCAGCTCCGCGGCGAGGGCTTTGGCGAGCCCGGCGACGTCGGGCAGCTTGCCCGGGGTGCTCACGAGCCGCACCTGCAGGCGCCCGGTGCGCCGGCCCTCGCGGACGACGAGGTTGCGCAGCAGGGCCTCCCCGCCGGGGCCGGGGCCGGCGTCGCGGACCCCGCGCTCCCACGCCCGCAGCCCCTGCTCGCGGCACCAGCGCAAGGCGATCCGGCGCGCCTGGTTGCCGCGCTCGGAGGCCAGGAGGCAGTCCTCCAGGGGGATCACCCGGTTCCAGCCGGCGGGGGCGTGAAAGCCGCACTGCAGCTCGCCGTCCGCGCCGTTGCCGAAGGAGTACTCGAGCTTGTTGCGGTAGCGCCACTCTTCCAGCGCCGGCACGATCGGCTCCAGCTCGAAGCCGTCGAGGCCGCCGATGCGGCGCAGGGCGTCCTGCACCTGCTCCTGCTTGACCGCCAGCTGGTGCTCGTAGGGCAGCACCTGCCAGGGCACCCCGGGGTGGTCGGCGAGCGGCTCGATCCGCTGCGGGCTGGGCTCCAGGATCTCGACGGCGCGGGCGTGGGCGTAGCTGCGCTTGCGCTTGTACACCTCCGCCCGCACCCGGTCGCCGGGGACGGCGCCGGCGACGAACACCACGTAGCCGCCCTCCCCCAGCCGCGCCACGCCCTCGCCGCCGTGGGCGAGGGAGTCGACGCACAGCTCCAGCTCGTCGCCGCGCTCGGGGCGCGGCGTGGACGGAGCGGAATCGGCGGCGCCGGCCACGGCCGTCATGCGACGAGCAGCTCCAGCAGCGCCTTCTGCGCGTGGCGGCGGTTCTCGGCCTGCTCCCAGATGCGCTGGCGCGGGCCGTGCAGGACCTCGGCGGTGATCTCCTCGCCGGGGTGGGCCGGAAGGCAGTGCAGCGCGATCGCATCCGGCGCGGCGTGGTCGAGCAGGGCGTCGTCGAGCCGGTAGGGCGCCAGCGCCCGGCGCCGCTCCTCGGCTGTGTGTTCGTCGTCGTTCATGCTCACCCAGACGTCGGCGTAGACCATCCGGGCGCCGGCGACGGCCTCGCGGGGGTCCTCGTGCAGGGTGATCCGGGCGCGCTCCTCGGGGGTCAGCGGGATCGTGCCGTCGCTCCCCTCGGCGTCGCTCCTTCCGTCCTCGCCCGCGACCCCATTCTCGCCATCGTCGAGCGCCAGCGCGTACCCCGCCGGCGAGGCCACCGCGACGTGCGCCCCGGCACGGGCCCCGAGCAGCGCCAGGGAGCGGGCGACGTTGTTGCCGTCGCCGACGTACGCCAGGCGCAGCCCGGCGAGCCCGCCGAAGGCCTCCCGCACCGTCAGCAGGTCCGCCAGCGCCTGGCACGGGTGGTGGCGGGTGGTGAGCATGTTGATCACCGGCACCGTCGCCCGCCCCGCCAGCTCGGCCAGCATCGCGTCGGGCCCGGTCCGCACCCCGACGGCACAGACATGGCGGGAGAGCACCAGCGCGGTGTCCCCCACCGACTCCCCCCGGGCGAGCTGGAGGTCGCCGGGGCGCAGCACGATCGGGTGACCCCCGAGCTCGTGGATGCCGGCCTCGAAGGACAGCCGGGTGCGCGTCGAGGGATGCTCGAATAGCAGCGCCACGCTGCGGCCCGCCAGCGCCCGCGAGCTGAGCGGGGCCGCCTTCAGCTCGGCGGCCCGGTCGAGCAGGGCGTGGAGCTCGTCGGCGTCGAGCTCGCATCCGGTGAGGTAGTGGCGGGTCATCGTGGAACGGCCAGTCTACGATGCGCCGCCCGCCGTGCCGTCTGGATAGGCTGGGGAGACCGCCCGGAGGAAATCCGGGCAGGTGGCAACGAGTGAGCTAGTCGAGGGGAAGGGAAAGCAGATGAAGCCAAGTCGGACATTGCGGGGAGCGGCGGGCGTGGCCGCGGGATGCGCCGCCCTGGCGCTGGCCGCGGGCTGCGGTGAATCGAGCAAATCGGGGTCGGCGGGATCGGGCGCCACCCAGACCTCGGCCACCACGGCCCAAGCCTCGGGTGGGGGATCGCCGGCGGCCGGCGGCACGACGACGCCCCCGGGCGCGACGACGACGTCGGGTAAGGGCAGCAAGAAGCCCCCGGCTGGCCTGCAGTACGACACGACGCCGAAATACGCGTCGCCGTCGTCCTCGGAACCCGTGCACGAAGGCACCGTGCAGATCGCCTACCGCAACATCGCGATCGATCCCGACACGGTCCGTGTCAAGGTCGGCACCACCGTCAAGTGGACCAACTACGACCCCGTCGTCCACAACGTCACCAGCGAGGGCGGCCCGATCAAGTTCGCCTCCAAGAGCTTCGGCGAAGGCAAGAGCTTCGAAGTCAAGATGACCAAGCCCGGCATCGTGCACTACGAGTGCACCCTGCAGCCGGCGACGATGAACGGGACCATCGAAGTCGTCAGCTGAGCGCTCGGCTGGGAGGGGGCTCTGGGGGAGGGCCCGCCCTCCCCCAGCCCATTGCGGGACCATCGAAGTCGTCAGCTGAGCGCTCGCCCCCTCAAAGCTCGGCCAGACCCTCGTCGGGGGTCGAGGCCGTCGCGTAGAGCCGCCGCGGGATCCGCCCGGCGCCGCGCGCGAGGCGACCGGCGTGCACGGCGGAGCGCATCGCGGCGGCCATCCGCACGGGATCCGCGGCCCGGGATATCGCCGACGCCGCCATCACGGCGTCGCAGCCGAGCTCCATCGCGAGGGCGGCGTCGGAGGCGGTGCCGATGCCGGCGTCGAGCACCACCGGGACCTCGACGGCCTCGCGGACGAGCGCGATGTTGTACGGGTTGCGGATGCCCATGCCGCTGCCGATCGGCGCCCCCAGCGGCATCACCGCGGCACAGCCCACGTCCTGCAGGCGCCGGGCGAGGATGGGGTCGTCGGTGGTGTAGGGAAGCACCACGAAGCCGTCGTCGACGAGCTCCTCGGCGGCGCGCAGCAGCTCGGGGGCGTCGGGCAGCAGGGTGTCCTCGTCGCCGATCACCTCGAGCTTGATCCAGTCCGTCGCGAACGCCTCGCGGGAGAGCTTGGCGGTGAGCACCGCGTCGCGCGCCGTGTGGCAGCCGGCGGTGTTCGGCAGGATGCCCACGCCGGCCTCCCGCAGGACCTCGAGCAGCGGCGAGGGCGGCCGGCCGGCGCCCGTGACCCCGGCGTCGCGGGTCGCGGCCTGGGAGCCAGCGCCACGGGTGGCCGCCTGGGAGCCAGCGCCGCTGGTGGCCGCCTGGGAGCCAGCGCCGCTGGTGGTGCCCAAGGAGCCGGCGTCGCGGGTCGTGCCCAGGGAGCCGGCGTCGCGGGTCGCACCCAGGGAGCCGGCGTCGCGGGTCGCACTCGCGTCACCGACTCCGAGCGGCAGTCGGCGCAGGGCGACGGTCACCAGCTCACAGCCGCTGGCCTCGACCGCGGCGGCCATCAGCGCCAGCGAGGGGAAGCCGCCGCTGCCGAGCAGCAGACGCGAATCCAGCGTTCGGCCCGCGATCGTGAGCGGGGCCGCCTCGGGCTCACCGCCGGCGATCGCGGACGTCGGCATCGGCGTGAGATCGGTCGCGCGGAGATCGGTCGCGCTCATCGTCCGTCGATCATCCCCCTTCATCCTCCCTGCATCGCCGTCAGCACCTCGACCCGCGCGCCGGCGGCCAGGACGAATGTGGCCCAGCGCGAGCGCGGCACGACCTCCCCGTCGACCGCGACCGCCACCCCCTGGGCGTCGGGGGCGAGCCGCAGCCGCACCAGCGCCCCGGCGACGGTCTCACCGGCGTGCAGCTCCGAGGGCTGGCCGTTGAGTGTGATCACGCCGGCACCGTCGCCGTCGCGGGCAGCGCCTCGGCGACCAGCGCCGCCGTGAGCGGGGCCAGGAGGATGCCGTTGCGGTGGTGCCCCGTGGCCCAGAGGACCCCGGGGACGCCGGCGGGGCCGATCAGCGGCGCATTGTCCGGCGTCGCCGGGCGGAAGCCGACCGATACCTCCTCGAGCTCCAGCTCGAGCACCCCCGGAAGCAGCTCCCGGGCCTGGCGCAGCAGCTCGTAGACGCCGCCCGCCGTCGGCCGGGGCTCGAAGTCGCGCTCCTCCATCGTCGCGCCGAGAACATAGCGGCCGTCGTCGCGGGGGACCAGATAGCCGCCCTCGAAGCGCAACACGCGGGCGAGCAGGCCCGGGCCGGCGGGATCTCGCAGGCGCAGGATCTGACCCCGCACCGGCCGCACCGGAGCGCGTGCCTCCTGCGGCAGGCCCTCGATGCCGCCCGTCCAGGCGCCGGCCGCGAGCACCACGTTGCGAGCCGCGATGCGCTCGCCTCCGGCGAGCAGCACCTCCCGCGGGCCACCGCCGTCCCCGTCGAGCCCGGTGCCGCCGTCGCCCCGGTGGAGCTCCACCTCGGCCACGGCCGCGTGCTCGCGCACGGTGACCCCGGCAGCCTCGCAGGCACGGCGCAGCGCCCGCAGCACCAGTCGCGGGTCGACGCTGCAATCGTCGGGTGCCTCCAGCGCCAGGCGCACCCCTGATGCGAGCCCCGGCTCGATCTCTCGGGCTTCGCTCGGCCGCAGGCGCCGGACGCGCAGACCGAGCTGCCGGCGCAGCGCCAGCTGGCGCTCGAGCTCGCGGGCCTCGTCGGCGTCGCGCGCCACCACCAGCGTCCCGCCCGTTCGCAACCCGACGTCGATCCCCGTGGCACCCCGGAGCTCGGCGGCGAACTCCGGCCATAACCCCGCCGAGCGCAGCCCGAGGTCCAGTACGCGCCGCCCGGCCTCACCGAACTCGACCTCGGAGATCGGCGCCAGCATGCCCGCGGCGACGTACGACGCGCAGCGCTCGCCGATCGCGTGGCTCTCGAGCACCAGCACAGAGCACCCCCGCCGGCGGGCTCGCCAGGCACAGGCCAGGCCGATGACGCCGCCGCCGACGACCGCCACGTCGACCGGCCGCCCGCGGCGCGCCATTCCGTTCGTAGCGGATCGCCCACCGTCCGGCATCGCGTGCGACGCTTCCCGCGCACCGCTGGACGCCGCATCCGACGCTGTCTGCACGCCATTCGCCATCCCGTCCGATGCTAGTGGCAGCGGCGAGAGGCCCATGCGAGACTGGGAGGATGCCAACGCCGACGACGCTCACCGCGCCCGGCCGCCGCCGCCGCGCACGGCTCGAGGCCGCCCGGCTGTACCTCATCTGCGACGCCAATCCCGGCGGCCGGCCCCTGCTGGGGGTGCTGCGAGCCGCGATCGCCGGCGGCGTCGACATCGTGCAGCTGCGCGAGAAGCACCTCGACGACACACGCCTGACGGCCGTGGCAGAACAGGCCGCCGAGCTCTGCCGGGAGCTCGGGGCGCTGTTCGTCGTCAACGACCGTCCCGCCGTGGCGCTCGCCTCGGGTGCCGACGGCGTGCATCTCGGCCAGGACGACACGCCGGTCGCCGAGGCCCGCGGACTGCTTGGCGCGGACGCCCTGATCGGGCTTTCGACCCACGCTCCAGACGAGATCGATGCCGCCGAGCGCCTGGCCGCAGCTGGAGACAATCTCGGCGAGATCGACTACATCGGCGTCGGACCCGTCCACGCCACACCGACCAAGCCGGGGCGCCCCGCGACCGGCCTTTCCTTGGTGCGTCACGCGACGGCGCACACGACCCTGCCGTTCTTCGCGATCGGCGGCATCCACGCGGAGAACGCGGCGTCCGTCGTCGACGCCGGCGCACGCCGCTTGGCGGTCGTGCGAGCGATCGGCCAAGCCGCCGAGCCCGAGCGGGCGGCACGTGAGCTGCGCGCCCTGTTGGTCGGCGCGGATGCGCCCGGTTGCGCCTCCGCTCCCCGGCCGTAACACTGCGCCCAGTCGGGAAGACCCTCGGCGCTCGATAACGATCTCGGCAACCGGGAGATAACGACGCCCATGCCCAGGCGGCCCGGAAACTGCGCTCGGCGTGCGCCGCCCGCATACAAAAGTCAAGCGAAGATCGCACTGGCGCTCGGATTCCTGCTGATCGCGGGGATCGGCGCCTACACGCTCACCCGCGCCCCGCCGCGCGTTCTCTCCAGCCCCGGGGGACCCGCGGGGAAAGTGCTCGGCACCACCCACCGCGATATAGCGGTCTGCCAGCCCCATGAAGTGCTGCCCGCGGGCACCACCGCCATCCGGCTGCCGCTGATCGCTTTCTTCGGAGCGGACGTGAACGTCGTCGCGCTCAACGGCCGGCACGTGATCGCGAGAGGCAGCCGCGGACCCAACTGGACGGGCGTTTCGGTGAGCGTGCCCGTCCAGCCGCTCGCGAGCACCATGACAGGAGTCACGCTCTGTTTCGAGGCGGCACCGAACAGCGAGCCGCTGATCGTCCTCGGCGGCACCGCGCCAACAGCACGGGAAGCGGCGGCGGCGCCGAGCGGTAAGACGCTCACACCGGTGGCGCCGCGGAGCCAAGTCGAGCATCTCCGGGACCGGCTCCCGCTCGAATATCTGACCTCGGGTCACGACACGTGGTGGTCGCAGAGCCTCGCCGTCGCCCGCCGCCTCGGGCTCGGCCGCGCATACAGCGGCACATGGATCGCGCTGCTCGTCGCCGCGCTGATGCTGATTGTCGTCGGTCTCGCTGTGCGCTTCACCCTGAAGGAGCCGCCGTGAGACGGACTCTCGCCTGTGCGCCCAGAGCGGCCTGGATCTGCGCGCTCGTCGCTCTCCTCAACGCGGTGGCGTGGTCGATCATCACGCCGCCCTTTCAGGGCAAGGACGAGGCCGACCACTTCGCATACGTCGAGCAGATCGTCGAAAACGGCACGCTGCCCGCCGACGGACACGAAGAAGGCAGCTACTCACCCGCCGAGGCGCTGGTGCTGGCGGGAATCCATTACTACCAAGTCAGGTTCACGCCTCATGCGCACACGATCGCCAGCGACGTCGAGCAGCGCCAGCTGAATGCCGACGACCACGCCGGCGCCTCGCGGCTGGGCACCGGCGAAGCCGGCGTCGCCACCTCACAGCCGCCGCTTTACTACGCGCTGCAGACGATCCCGTACCTCCTCGCCCGCGGGAACATCCTCGTGCAACTGCAGCTGATGCGGCTCGTCAGCGCCCTCCTCGGCGCATTGACGGTGCTGCTCGTGTTCGGCTTCCTGCGCGAAGCCGTGCCGCGGGCGCCATGGGCCGCAAGCGTCGCCGCGCTCTGCATCGCGCTGCAGCCGCTGCTCGGCTTCATGTCGGGCAGCGTCAACCCCGACACGCTTCTGATCACCGTCTCGGCAGCCGTCTTCCTGTGCCTCGCCCGAGCCTTCCGCCGCGGCCTGACGCGCCGGCGGGCGGCGACTCTCGGCCTACTCGTCCTCGCCGGCCTGCTGACCAAGCTGAACTTCGTCGGGCTCGTTCCCGGGGTCCTTCTCGCGCTGATCCTGCTCGGCGTGCGCGAAGCGCGAACGCACGGCCGCCTCGCACTGCGGGCGCCGGCGATCACGGCGGCCCTCATGATCGTCCCGGTCGGGCTCTACGCCCTACGCAACGCGCTCTCCGGGCGCGCCGCCCTGGGGATCGTCTCGCACGCGCTCCACTCGATCGCGGCACAGCCTGCCTTGGATCAGCTGAGCTACACCTGGGAGATGTTCCTGCCGCGCCTGCCCGGCATGCCGCACTACTTCCAGGGCATCTCGACGTTCAAAGACATCTGGTTCGACCGCTCGGTCGGGCTCTATGGCTGGATGGACACGACGTTCCCGGGGTGGGTCGACAACGTCGCCCTGGTCCTGGCCGGTTGCACGGCGGTGCTCTGCGCCCGCGAGCTCGTCCGCCGGCGGGAGACGGTCCGTGCGCGCCGGCCCGAGCTCGCCACCTACGCCGCACTGCTGCTCGGCGTGCTCGCGATGCTCGGCCTGGCCTCCTACCACTCGGATGCGATCGCCCATAAAGACGCCCTCGGCGAGCCGCGCTACCTGCTACCGCTGCTGCCGCTGCTGGCGGCCGCACTCGCGCTGGCCGTGCGGGGGGCCGGGCGCCGCTGGACCCCCGTCGCGGGCGCCGCGCTGGTCGTGCTCTTCGTAGGCCACGATCTCTTCAGCCAGCTGCAGGTGATCGCGCGCTACTACGGCTGACCTCCCGCCGCGGCTTCCCCGCACGGCCTCCCCGCCCTCACCTCGGCGCCGCGGTAGAGCCGCCGTCTCCGCCCCCAGCGGCGCGCGCTAAGGTCGCGGTAGATGAGGCGATTCCAGCGTGGCCGCTAGCCCCGGCGACCCCTCCCGGAGCACCCTGCGCGACGAGCAGGCGCGCGCGGAGCTCACACCGCTGGCCGAGGGCGAGCGTCCGGTGGCGCTGCTCGTCGCCGTCGCCGTCGCCGCGCTGCTGGCGCTCGCCATCCTCGCCGGCGTCGCCAGCTCGCACGACCTGCGCCGCCACGGCGGCTCGATCCCCGGGGGAATCTTCCTGACGCTGGTCTTCGGGGCGCTCGCCGTCGGCATGTACCGCAAGCGCTACTGGGCGGTGCTCGGCTTCGAGGCCCTGCTGGCATTCCAGGTGATTACCGCCTCGCTGGGGCTGATCGTCGCCTCGACGCTCCTCGCCGCCGGGGTCTGCGCGGTCTCGATCGGGCTGGGCGGCTGGCTGTTTTGGAAGCTCGTCCGGATCATGGGCCGCATCCAGGCCACTGAACGACAGCCCGGGTAGGCCGCTGCGATAGGCTCGCGCCCGAGATGGCCACCCAGGAGAGCTTCGACTGCATCGTTATCGGCGCCGGCCCCGGCGGCTACGTAGCCGCGATCCGAGCCGCCCAGCTCGGGAAGCGCACGGCTGTCGTGGAGCGCGACAAGCTCGGCGGGCGCTGCCTGAACTACGCCTGCATCCCCGCCAAGGCCGTCCTGCGCTCGGCCGACCTGCTGAGCGAGATCCGCGAGGCCGGCGAGTACGGGCTCGACGTGGCCGGCGTCGCCGTGAACTACCCCGCCGTGCAGGAGCGCCGGGCGAAGGTCGTGGCCACCCTCACGGGGGGCGTCGGCGGCTTGTTCAAGAAGAACGGCATCGAGACGATCGTCGGCGAGGCGACGCTCGTCGGACCCGCCGACGGCAGCGGGAGTGAAGGCGGCGGGCGCGCCGACGGACGCCCCGGGGT
>Ga0335072_10001183_pt1 | contig 43306 bp, 33 predicted proteins | sample Lox_Sample_21_FD_206725 | JGI IMG/M metagenome (GOLD analysis project Ga0335072, IMG submission 206725) | Soil microbial communities from Loxahatchee National Wildlife Refuge, Florida, United States - Lox_Sample_2.1 | ecosystem: Environmental > Terrestrial > Soil > Wetlands | place: USA... | reverse complement strand
CCGAAGGCTCGAGCGGCTTCGATGTGTATCTACGCACCGCGGTGAGCGTCGATCCGGCCGGTTGGGCGCATTTTGGCTACGTCAAGATGCCCGAGTACCGGTGGGGGATTTTTCTGAATCCGGCGGATCCCAACCGTCTGATCGGCTTCGGAGACCACAAGGGTCAGCCAGCCTGGCAGGAGGTTCCGGGAGAGTATCGCAGCAACCTGCGCCGGATCATCGTAACCCAGGGTGATACCGAGCCCGCCTCCGTCGAGCAGCAGCGCCATCTCGGGCTGACTTGCCCCTCACTCTATGACCTGCGAAATCTCTTTCAGGTGAACGTCGAGGAGGGTCGGCACCTTTGGGCGATGGTCTATCTGCTCCATCGGTATTTCGGTCGTGACGGCCGTGAGGAGGCTGAAGCACTTCTCGAGCGTCGTTCCGGCGCGGAGGACAACCCGCGCATCCTCGGTGCGTTCAATGAGCGAACGCCGGACTGGTTGTCCTTCTTCATGTTCACCTACTTCACCGACCGCGACGGCAAGTTCCAGCTCTCCGCGCTTGCGGAGTCCGCGTTCGATCCTCTTGCGCGTACGACTCGGTTTATGCTGACCGAAGAGGCACACCACATGTTCGTTGGTGAGTCAGGAGTCGCGCGCATCATACAAAGAACCTGCGATGTGATGACTCAGAACAAGGTTGAGAACCCTGAGAGCGTGCGTGCCTTGGGCGCCATCGATCTGCCGACGATCCAGCGTTACATCAATTTTCACTCCAGCGTGACCATGGACCTTTTTGGATCCGACGTCTCCTCCAATGCGGCGACGTTCTACACCACCGGCCTCAAGGGACGGTTCGAGGAGGGGAAGATTGCAGATGATCACCTGCTGAAGGGCGAGACCTATCCGGTCTTCGAGCCGGATAACGGCCGGCTGGTCTCCCGTGAAGTGCCGGCATTGAATTCGCTCAATGAGAAGTTGCGTGACGACTTCGTGAAGGATTCTGTGGCGGGGGTGGGCCGATGGAACCGCATCATCCAGAAAGCCGGCATCAAATTCGAGCTCAAGGCGCCGCACAAGGCATTCCATCGCCAAATCGGCCCGCTTGCCGGCATCAGAGTGTCTCCTGAAGGTCAGGTGGTGAGCGACGCGGAGTGGGCGACGAAGGTCGCGGAGTGGTTGCCTACGGCGGAGGATCGTGCATTCGTGCAGTCGCTGATGGGCCGCGTCGTCGAGCCTGCCAAGTTTGCGAACTGGATTGCACCCCCGCTGGTCGGCATCAACAAGCAATCGGGCGACTTCGAGTACGTTCGATTTAACTAGGCGCGACAGAGCATAAGCCGTGGATACCATCGATAGCGGCGTGGGACTCGCGCGGCAGCATCTCATCGACCCCGAGATCTGTATTCGCTGCAACACCTGTGAGGCGACATGTCCGATCGGCGCAGTCACGCATAACGAACGCAACTACGTCGTCAAATTCGATGTCTGCAATGCCTGCAACGCCTGCATTTCGCCTTGTCCGACGGGTGCCATCGATAACTGGCGCCAGGTACTGAAGAGCAAGCCCTACACGACGGAGGAGCAGCTCGACTGGGAGAGCCTTCCGGCACAGCAGGAACTGGATGTCACTGGGACTGAGCTGCCGTCCGAGGTGCTTGCTGCCACGTCGGAAGCCGTCGCCGGGCTGGGCGGACCTGTCGCCGCACCGTCATCAGCCGCGACGCCGCGCGTCGGCATATACGCCCTGCGCAATCCGGCCATCGCCAAGGTCACCGGAAATCTCCGGCTGACCGGCGAGGATGCCGGGAGCGACATCCGCCACATCGTTCTTGACTTCGGCTCGGTCGCGATGCCGGTCCTCGAAGGGCAGACGATCGGCATCGTGCCACCCGGCACGGATCAGCGCGGCCGCCCCAACTATGTGCGCCTTTATTCCGTCGCGAGCCCGCGCGATGGAGAGCGCCCCGGGTACAACAATCTCTCGCTAACGGTCAAACGCGTCACCGAGGATCACGAGGGCCAGCCTGTCAGGGGCGTGTGCTCCCATTATCTATGCGACCTCAAGGTTGGCGATGAAGTCAGGGTGGTGGGACCCTATGGTACGAGCTTTCTGATGCCGAACCATCCGGGATCCCACCTGATGATGATTTGCACCGGAACGGGCTCGGCCCCCATGCGGGCGATGACGGAGAGGCGCCGAAGGCGTCGGCACTTGAAGGAGGGCGGGCAGCTCATGCTCTTCTTCGGCGCCCGCTCGCCCGGGGAACTTCCGTACTTTGGCCCGCTGCAGGATCTGCCGAGGGAATTCATCGATATCAACCTGGCTTTTTCGCGCCTTCCCGAAACGCCCAAGCGATATGTGCAGGATCTGATCAGGGAGCGAGCCGCTGCCGTCTCTGAGCTCATGAAGGATGAAAATGCCTATATTTACGTCTGCGGACTGAAGGCGATGGAGGAGGGGGTCCTTCAAGCGCTTCGCGATGTGTCTGCCCAAGCCGGGCTCGACTGGGATGCGCTCAGTGCGAAATTAAAGGCTCAGGGCCGACTACACCTCGAAACGTATTGACCCGATATGCAAACCTTGCTGCTTGAGCTGGACTCTCGCGGGGTCGCTCGCGTTGTTCTGGCCCGACCCGCTGTGCTCAACGCGTTCGACGAGTCGATGATCGCGGAACTCAGCGAGGTGTTCACGACACTTGGCGCCGAACCGCAGGTGCGGGTAATCGTCCTCACCGCTGAAGGTCGGGCCTTTTGCGCCGGCGCCGACATCGCCTGGATGCAGCGGCAATCCACCAATACCTTCGAGGCGAACCGGGCTGACTCGGGCCGATTCGCGGAGATGCTGCGGCTCATCGATGAATGTCCGAAGCCTACACTCGCTCGCATTTCGGGCGATGCCTTCGGAGGCGGGGTCGGCCTTATCGCCGCCGCCGATATCGCGGTGAGCGTGAATACCGCACGCTTTGCCGTCAGCGAAGCCCGATTCGGCATTCTGCCCGCGGTCATCGGACCGTACGTGGTGCGCTCGCTCGGCGTGCGTCAGGCGCAGCGTCTTGCGATGACCACAGCTCTCTTCTCAGCTGACGAGGCGCTAAGGCTCGGGCTTGTGCACGAGGTGGCGGCTCCAGGGGCTTTGGACTCAGCGGTAGAGCGCACCGTCGTCGGGCTCCTGCGCAGCGGTCCGACGGCATTGGCTGAGATCAAGAAGTTGTATCGACGGCTCGCGAGCGCCGAGCTCGGTGTGCAACTGCGCGACCTCACCGCCGAAACTAACGCTCGTGTTCGCGCCACAGATGAGGCGCGAGAGGGGTTTGCGGCGTTTCTTGCCAAGCGTCCACCGGCTTGGGTGAGGCAATGAACGGACTCATCGTGGGAGTCGTCGGGGCTGGCACCATGGGCGAGGGAATCGCGCAGGTTGCTGCAGCTGCCGGCCATGCCGTACTGCTCTACGACACCCGCGCGGGGGCGGCGGACCGCGCGCGGGAGCAGGTTGCAGCCAGGCTCGCCAAGAGGGTGGTGGACGGAAAAATGTCTGGCGCGGATCGGGACCGCACGCTGACACTCATTTCGACCCGCAGCTCGTTGCGAGAGCTTGCTCCCTGCGGATTGGTCATCGAGGCCATCGTCGAGGCGCTCGACCCGAAGCGGGCATTGTTCACGGAACTCGAACATACGATCGCGCCCGAGGCGATCCTCGCCACGAACACGTCATCCTTGTCGATCACCGCGCTGGCGCGGGACTTGAGGCATCGTCACCGTTTCGTCGGCCTGCACTTCTTCAATCCGGTTCCCGTCATGCGGCTGGTGGAGATTGTCCGCGGGATCGAGTCGAGTGACGAGGTGCTTGCGAGGCTCGAGGGGCTGATGCGCAGCTGGGGCAAGACACCGGTAGCGGCGCGTTCGACTCCAGGCTTCATAGTCAATCGCATCGCTCGGCCCTACTACGCCGAAGCGCTGTGGCTCTTACAGGAACGACGCGCTACACCGGCGCAGCTCGATGAGTGCTTGCGCGGAGCCGGGTTTCGCATGGGTCCGTGCGAGCTCATGGATATGATCGGCCATGATGTGAATTACGCCGTGACTGAGAGCGTATTTGCCGCTAATTTTGGGGATACGCGCTTTGTTCCCTCCCAGGTGCAGCGGGAACTCGTGGACGCGGGCCGCTTGGGTCGCAAGTCCGGGAGGGGATTCTACTCGTACGATCAAGACAACGGGCGCAGTGACAGCTTCTCGGAGAGTCCGATCCGCGAAGCGAGAGTCCGCTGCATTCTTCGCGGTGAAGGCCGTCTGTCGGGTACCTTGCATGAGGCGATGGCGAAAGCAAGCATCCCATGCGAGAGGCAGCAAGAAGCGGGCGATCTGCAGTTGCGGCTCGAAGGAAATGACCGCACATCAATCACGCTAACCTGCACTGATGGTCGCGCTGCGGGACAAGTTGCGGCTCAGCACGGCAATCCCGCTTGGGGGCTCTTCGACTGGACGCCCGCGGGCAAGCTGCCCTCCTCGCTGGCAGTCGCCTTTGCAGGCCGGTGCCCGCCATCTGCGCGGGAGCTTGCGCTCTTGGCCCTGCGTCGGCTGGGTGTCAGGCCTATCACCATAGCCGACGCCCCAGGCCTCGTTGTTGGACGTACGATTGCGATGCTCATCAACGAGGCAGCGGACGCGGTTCAACAGGGTGTTTGCGATGAGGCTGCGGCCGATACCGCGATGAAGCTCGGCGCAAATTACCCGGCGGGCCCGTTCGAATGGCTGACACACTTCGGCGCGACTCGCATCGTGCGGCTGCTGGCACACCTGCAGGGCAGTGCGCACTGCGAGCGCTATCGAGTGAGTCCCTGGCTGTCTGATCGTCTCTGGAACGAAACCGCTGCAGTATGAGCCGAGCGATTCAGACACAGAGCGGTGACTTCGTTGTCGAGATCGATTCGGATGGCGTCGCACATCTGATTCTCGGGCAGGCGGGGCGTATGCCGGCGCTGGGTGCGAAGGGTCACGAGGAGATCGCCGCGATCTGGCGTACTCTCGCGGAGGCCGCGGAGGTAAGGTCGGTTCTGATTCGGAGCATCGGCAAGGGATTCTGCGCCGGCGGATCGCCGGAACTCACGGAGGAGCTGCTGCAGAGTGAAGCTGCGCGCATGAGGGTCATGCGGGAAACGCGCGAGCTGGTGCAGGGAATGCTGGATTGCGACAAACCGATCGTGTCCGCGATCAATGGAGCCGCGGTCGGAGCGGGGGCGCTGCTCGCCTTGCTCGCGGATATTTCCGTCGCTGCACGCGATGCCAAGATACTCGACGGCCATACGCGGATCGGCGTGGCTGCGGGTGACCATGCGGCGATCATTTGGCCGCTACTCTGCGGCATCGCGAAGACGAAATACTACTTGCTGCTCTGCGAACACCTCAGCGGTGAAGAGGCGGCAGACATCGGGCTGGTGAGCCTGTGCGCGGACCGTGTCGCCCTCGAAGCGGTCGCGACGGATATTGCGAAAAGACTCGCCCATGGCAGCCCCAATGCTTTGGGGTTCACCAAGCGTACCATCAACCACTGGCTGAGGGCCGCATGGCCGGCGTTCGAACATTCCCTGACACTCGAAATGATGGGTTTTGCAGGCAGCGATGCGCGCGAGGGTCTGAACGCATTCAAGGAGAAACGGCCACCGCGCTTCGGGCGAGATGAGTCATGAGATTTGAGGAGTTTCATGCCGGACAGCTGCTGATGCTGGGCCCGATGCGAGTCGAGGAGTCCGAAATCATCGCGTTCGCCAAGGCCTACGATCCGCAATGGTTTCATACCGATCCGGAACGAGCTCGCTCGAGTCGATGGCAGGGACTCATCGCGAGTGGTTGGCATACGTGCGCGATCGCCATGCGCTTGATCTGCGACGGCCCCTTGAAAGACTCGGAGTCAATCGGGTCCCCCGGCCTTGCGTATGTGAAGTGGCCGGCGCCGGTCAGACCTGGTGATGAGCTGAGGCTTGAGGCTGAAGTCATTCGCACGCGTGTCTCGAGCAGTGGACGGATGGGTATCCTCACCTGGCGGTGGCGGCTCCTCAATCAAAGTAACGAGATGGTGCTCGATATCGAGGCGGTCAGCCTTTTCGAGTCCGCAGTGTCAAGGGAGGGGGATTGAGCGAGGTCTTCATTTGTGACGGCGTGCGCACCCCGTTCGGACGATACGGCGGGATTCTCGGGGCCGTTCGAGCCGACGATCTTGCCGCCATACCCATCTTCGCACTCATGGAGCGCAATCCACAGCTCGATTGGGCGCGATTGGATGATGTGTATCTCGGATGTGCAAATCAAGCCGGCGAGGACAATCGAAACGTGGCACGCATGGCAGCCCTGCTTGCCGGCTTGCCGCCGAGCGTTCCCGGATCGACGATCAATCGGCTCTGCGGGTCGAGCCTGGATGCGATTGCAACCGGAGCACGAGTGATTCGCGGTGGCGAGGCGGATCTAATCATCGCGGGCGGCGTCGAGAGCATGACTCGAGCTCCATTCGTGGTCGGCAAGGCGGACGCTGCGTATTCGCGAGATATGCGGCTGGAAGACACTACCCTGGGCTGGCGCTTCGTCAATCCGCTCATGCGCAGCCGCTACGGCGTGGACTCGATGCCCGAGACGGCCGAGAACCTCGTCAGCGAGCGGAGGATCTCGCGGGAGGATCAGGACGCCTTCGCATTGCGCAGTCAGCAGCGCTATGCGCGCGCCGCGGCTCGCGGTTTCTTCCAGGCAGAGATCGTCCCAGTGAAGGTGCCCCGGGCGAAAATGGAACCACTACTGATTCGCATGGACGAGCATCCTCGCCCGCAGACGACCCTGGAGACGCTAGCCAAACTGAAAGGCGTGGTGCGGCACGACGGGTCCGTGACTGCGGGTAACTCCTCGGGTATTAATGACGGGGCGGCAGCCGTCCTGCTTGCCAGCGAAAAGGCCATGGAACGCTTGGGCCTGAGGCCACGTGCGCGGGTCGTGGCCGGCGCCGTAGCGGGAGTGGAACCGCGGATCATGGGTATCGGGCCGGTTCCCGCCACTCGCAAACTTCTCGCACGGGCCGGACTGAAGCTGTCGCAGGTCGACGTCATGGAGCTCAACGAAGCATTCGCGGCGCAGAGTCTCGCGGTGCTGCGCGACCTTGGGATCCCGGACGATGCTGACTACGTCAACCCGAACGGTGGAGCGATAGCTATCGGACACCCGCTCGGCGCGAGCGGCGCGCGCCTCGTGGTGACGGCGGTCAACCAACTTGAATCTTCCGCCGGCCGCATGGGCCTATGCACGATGTGTATCGGTGTGGGGCAGGGGATTGCGCTGCTGATCGAGAGAACCGCTTAGTCCGCGTTACTCCTACGGGGCGCTCGGTGTCCCCGATGGAGTCTTCGAGAATGTGTGGGTGTCATGTTTCATATGCGTCGGAACATTCGTGCCTTCGGGCTCGCGTTCACTTTCGGTTTGGTAGCTCTGGTGGCCGTGCCCCGCGCAACCCGGGCGGGGAGCCCGTTCCTGGGGCCGGTATCGAAAGCCGTCTGCCAGCCGGGTGATCGGACCGAGACGGGGGTCGACGGTCAGCTCACGAGCGCCGAGCGGGAAAGCGGCGCCTCGACCCGCCCCTATAACTGCAATCTAGCGATTGTCGGCCAATATGCCGGCCAGGGTGCCGGTCACCAATTGATGTGGTATGCGCATTGCGCGTATATCACCACCCAAGGGTTTGAGTCCGGGCAGGGAGAGGATCCCCCGTTGCTCTATCCGGGTATCCAGGTGCTGGACGTGTCAAACCAGCACGCCCCGAAGTTCGTCACCAACCTCGATGACCCGGCTGCGCTATACGACTGGGAAGATGGAGCGGTCAATGCCCAGCGGGCGCTATTGGGTACGGCCGAGAGCTGGATGGGGGCGGGACCGCAACCGGCCGTCTCCTTCTACGACCTCTCCAGCTGCGCACGACCGAAACTGCTGGCGAGTGTCCAGCTGCCGGACCGGAATTTGGCCGCGCACGCCGGCAATTTCGCATTCGACGGCCGGACGTATTGGCTCACCTCGATACTGAAGCGTCGCCTCTACGCCATCGATGTCACAAACCCCGCGCAGCCGCAAGAACTCCTCGACTGGGACTTCCCTAATGGCCAGACGGGGGGCGCCGAAGCCGGACAACAGTGCCACCGCATCTCCCTCAATCAGCTCACGGTCGACGGACACCCACCCGGCACATTGCTCTTCTGCGGTGTGATCGGTCAGATGGTCCGGCCCGGCGCCTACAGCTCGGGTAACGGGCTCGTAATCTACGATGTGCGCGAGGTACAGGATCGCCGCCCGCACCCCGTCATCAGGGTTCTCGGCGCGCTGTATTGGGTGAACGGCAGCATCGCGATACAGCCGGATCTGGCGTTCATCCAAGGGAGACCGTACGTGGGTGTTGGCGATGAGTGTGGGTCGGGCGGCTGTGATTACCCGACTGCCGCCATCAGCGCGTGCCGTGCAGGGCTTGCGCCGTACGGCTTTGAGCGCTTGGTCGATATCAGCGATCTCTCCAAGCCGAAGCTCGTTGCCCAGCTGACGATAGGTGTCGACGATCCGACGAATTGTGCGCTGACCCAGAAGGATATTGCGGCGACCATGGGTGGGCTCGGCTACAGCCTGCACGACTGCACTTTTGACAACCCGAGCGATGCGAAGCTGCTCGCCTGCTCCAGTCATCAGAGCGGCGTTCGTGTCTTCGATATTCACGATCCGCGTCGGCCGAGCGAGATCGCCTACTTCAAGGGACCCGCCCCAAGGGATCCGAGCGAAGTCGATCCGGGCTCGCTGTTGAACCCGACCCGCCCGTTGTTCAAGTCATTTCATCCTATTGCGCCACCGATAAACTTCTCATGGTCGACGGCGCACAGCCGCTTCGTGTGGCGCGATGGCCAGCTCTACCTCTGGGTCACTTCGAGCCATGGAGGCTTCTATGCGTTGAAGTTCGAGAACCAGGCGCAGATTGCCAGGCTGAAACCGATTCCCACCCCCGGGAATGAGGACTATCAGGACTAGCCTGCCAGGGGTCAGACGCGCTTCAAAAGGACGCGCTCACACTCGTCGGCGAGGGCCATGTTGTCGGAGGGGATCAAAGAGCGCGACACGCGCATGTAGGAGTAAGCCAAAATGGCGCGAGCGGCCGCCTCGCCCTTGCTCACGCCCAGCTCTTCCACGAGCCCGCGTATGTACCGGAGCCGCAGCTCGTCCACTTCCCGCAAGACTGCGAGTGCGTGAGCGTCGCGGCGACCCCAGAGGCGGATCGAAAGCTCGACGTCGCTGCCAAACTCGGCGCGCCGGGACTCGAACTGCAGGCGCAGAAGCCGACGGAGCCGCTGCTCCGCGGGCTCATGAGTGCGTTCGAGTCGATCGATGATCGAAAGCGTCGCGCGGCGGCGCCATTCCTGCAGGACTGCATCGAGCAGCTCACCGCGATCGCTGAAGTGCCAATAGAAGCTTCCCTTCGTGACACCGAGATCTCTCGCCAGAATCTCGACCCGAACACCGTCAATTCCATTCTCTGCAAGCGTATGCAGAGCGGCATCCGTCCACGCTCGCTTATCGAGCGTTGTGGCTTCGGCCCGTGCGACCTTCTGGCTTGTGCGGACCATTGCTCGTTACTGCTTTGCCAAGGGCAGTGGGCCGGACGATATCAACGGTCAGTGACCTCGATGATGGCCGCAAGTGAGGAGTCGCCCGCGGCACATCCCTGAAACAGCCCGAGACCGCCTCCGGCGAGAGCCAATTCCTCGATCAGCTCGATGACCGCGCGCAGACCCGTCGCCGCGTGCGGGTGACCCCAGATCAACGAACATCCATAATTATTCATTTTATCCAGGGGATATCCTGTCGCCCGAGCGAACACGATGTCGTTCACGGCGAAGGGGTTGTGGGACTTCACTGACTTGATCTGGTCGATAGTCACACCCGCATTCTCCAGCGCCCGCGCGGTTGCCGCCACGGGGGCCTCGGGCATATGGGCGAGCTCCGTACGAGCCTGGCCAAAAGCGCGCAGGCGGATGCGTATCCGAGGGTCGCTGCTGAGCGCAGCGGCTTTCGCAGGCGTGGTGACAATGAGCCCGCAATTTCCATCCGCGGGATGGGTCTGGCCGCCGAATGTCACCGTACCGCCGGGGAGCACCGGATTGAGGCGAGCCAACCCCTCCGCAGTAGTGCCGAAGATGCCCTCATCGCCCTGCAGTGTTCCAGTGTCACCCTTGAAGTTCGGCTTTGGTATCGGAAACGGTAGGGTCATGTAACGCTTCTGGAAAGCCCGATCGCTACCGAGCGCGTCCTGGTATTGAGCGTACCGGCGTAATACGACCTCGTGCTGCTCCTGCGTCGAGATGCGATGCCTGGCAGCGACGTTTTCGGCCGTCTGGAGCATGGAATGCTTGCCCACCGGATCGGTCGAGAAGCTCATCAGGACCTGATCCTCGGATGCTCCCGTTCCGCCAGTCGCCCCCGGCGCGGGATAGTACAGATGAGGGCCGTTCGATACCCGGTCAGCGCACAGAGCCAATGCGCAGCTCGCCATACCCAGTTGCACTTCCGCCGCTGCTGCCAGCAGCGCCCGCGGACCGGTCGCGCAGGCCTGCGAGACAGCCGGGCCGGCCACGCTCTTCAGGCCGAGTTGGTACAGCGGCCATGGAGCTCCATAGAACGATCGATATTGGGCTACGGTGAAACCGAGCACGCCATAATCGAAGTTATCGGCCTCGACGCCCCGCTTGGCCAGCTCAGCCTTTGCGACGTGGGCGGCGAGCTCGAGGCTGTGCAGATGCTGCAGGCTCCCTTGCCATCGGGCAAATGGCGTCGACCAATACGCGCCGTAGGGAATTTCCACGCCATCAAATCGATGTTGCATCGGGGGTCCTCAGTCATGGGGCAGCATGATCACGTCGGGGGCATGTTCCGTGTAGAGCCGAGCTACCAGATCGCTGCGCCTGTGGAGCACCTTGCGCTGATTGATGTAGCCCTTATCCGTAACCTCTCCAGCATCAATCGAGGCCGGCTCGCGCAACAGCAGAGCAGCCACCGCGTGCATCGACGATCCGCCACCATCAGCGCGCAGCTTCTGCAGCGCCGACACAACATGAGCCCGCACGTTCTGGTGAGAAAGCACCTCTTCGGGCGAGGTCCCGGATGGAAGGCCGCCGCAAAGTGACGCGCAGGCGGCAATGTTGGGGAAAATGAGAATCCTCACGGAAGAGCGATCGTGGCCCGCTACCACCACGTCCTGAGCAACGGGCGCCAATGCGCTGGTTGCTCTCAGGCGAAGTGCCGTGACATTGACCCAGGTTCCGGAATCCAGCTTGAAGTCTTCCGATATACGACCGTCGAAGAGGAGTCCGTTCTCGGGATGTGCCGCGTCTACGAACCGTACGGCGTCCCCGATTCGGTAGAAGCCCTCTTCGTCGAAGTTTTGCGCGGTGAGATCCGGTCGCTTGTAGTAGCCTGGTGTGACGTACGGTCCCTTTACGCGTACCTCGAGCTTCTCGCCGCTCGGCAGCAGCTTGAGTGTGGCGCCGGGGACAGGCACGCCGATGCAACCGCTGCGGGCTGCCTGGAAGTGACAGTCTGTTATCAGCGGCGCCGTTTCCGTCGCTCCCCAGGCCGACACGAGCGGTACCTGCGAGCCCGTAGCTCGAACGGAGAGCTCCGTCAGCGCCTCCCACAGATACTGCGGTAACGCCGCCGCGGCATAGAAAATCACCCGCAGCCGACTGAAGAATACGCCCCGGAGCTCGGTGTCAGCCTCGAGGGCTGACACCAGCATTTCATATCCGCGAGGCACATTGAGGTAGACAGTCGGCGCGATTTCCCTCAGATTGGCGAGGGAAACGGAGAATTGGCTGGGCGTCGGCCTCCCGGCGTCGATGTACATCGTGCCGCCGAAACGCAGGACGAGATTGAAATTGTGGTTCGCGCCGAAGGTGTGTGACCACGGCAGCCAATCCACCAAAGTCGGCGCCTCGCGCTCGAGAAAGGGCCAACACTGTGCCCGCGCCTGCTGATTGCTCACCAGCATCCGTTGCGTATTGATGACGCCCTTTGGCTCACCGGTCGACCCGGAGGTGAAGAGGAGCTTCGCCACCGTATCCGGGCCTACACGAGCCAGCGCGTCATCGACCGCGTACCCGTTCTCGTGCACATCCAGTTCCTGGAATCCGATTGCGCCCGCGCCACTGCGCCCTTGCCGACATACCAGCAATGCCGAGTGCAGGTCCCGGAGCGACTCGAGAGCGGAGCCGTACCGCCCGGGATCATCTGCGTAAATGAGTCCGGGCTCCACCAGCGAGACTATCGCGCGTAGCTTGGCAAAGTCGGCAGAGGCCAAGGAATAGGCAGGCGACACGGACACGCTCGGAATGCCTACGTGCATGGCCGCCAGCATGAGAATGGCATGTTCGATGCTGCTGTCGGATAGGACTATGACCGGTCGACGGGCCGCGAGCGCGTTGCCGAGAAGTGCCGTCGCGACGCGCCGCACGCGACGCCGTGCCAGTGCATACGTCAAGACTTGCCATTCGCCGCGCGGATCGCGCTCCGCCAGAAATGGACGGTCAGGGGCCACGTTTGCCCAGTGCTCAAGGTATGTCCCCATGCTGGCTGGGTACGCGCCAAGCTCGGAGCGCGATCGCAAGAGCAGGGTACCATCGGCCCGACGCTCCATTGCGGTCATCGGTGCCGCGAACAGATCATTCAGGTCGCGCTTCATATGGCCCGTATGAGTCGTGGCACGCTTTGAGGCGATCACCCTAGCGCGAAGCCAGCCGCACGGCACCATCGAGACGAACGGTCGCACCGTTCAGCATTTCGTTTTCTACGATGTGCTGTGCGAGCGCCGCGTACTCTTCCGGCTGTCCCAGTCGCGGGGGAAAGGGTGTCGCCTTGCCCAATGCCTCCTGCGCCTCGATCGGAAGTGACAGCATCATTGGGGTCGCAAACAATCCCGGCGCGATCGTCACTACGCGGATCGCATTTCGCGCGAGTTCCCGCGCGATCGGGAGAGTCATGCTCACGATGGCGCCTTTCGAGGCCGCATATGCGGCCTGGCCGATTTGCGCTTCATACGCAGCGATCGATGCCGTATTGATGATTACGCCGCGCTCACCGCTCGGTGCGGGAGAGGCGGCCGAAATAGCTGCCGAGGCGAGGCGAATCATGTTGAACGTACCGATGAGATTCACGGTCACGCAGCGGGAGAAGCTCGCCAATGAATGCGGACCGCTCTTGCCGAGAACGCGCTCCGCAGGGCCAATACCGGCGCAATTGACCAGACCCTGCAAGCTGCCGAGCTTCTCCTGGGCAGTTCGCACGGCTCGGATTCCATCCGCCTCGCTTGTCACGTCCGTATGCAAAAAGAGCACCCCGTCGCCCAGCTCCTCCGCAAGGGCGGCTCCCTTGATGTCCTCAAGGTCACAAATCAGAACCCGCGCGCCGGCAGCACGGAAGCGGCGTACGGTCGCCGCCCCGAGCCCCGAGCTACCGCCGGTCACGATGAATACGGAATCAAGCAATCTCACGCCAAAGTCCAAGTAAACGGCCCACGACTCTCAATCCCGCACCTTTTCGGCGGCCTGCCACCCACCCTCTGGACAATACCATACCGTATGGAGTGGCAACGGGAAAGAGCGCCGCCTGTCTGTGCGCGCCTGAGCCGAATGGCAGTGGGGGTCCCGGAGTCGCGTCGCGCTGGCTCTTGCCGGGCGCCCGGGAATCGTGCACTGCCGTGCCGGGCACCTCGCTCCTTTCCTCACCTTGTCGAGAATCGGGCCTAGCAATACTGCATAGTATGGTGCTTCTACCACACATCCAAAGGGGTAGAATTGGAAATGTCGGTGCAGAGCTGTGCGTGGGCGCTGCCGTCTCGGTCGGGATCCCGGCCGCTGCACTCGCACGTAGGCACACAACGGATTGGCGTCATGCGTTTCGACCAGATTTCCACGTCAAAAGACGAAAGTGACGTCACTTTTTGTTAAGATGATCGTCCACGATGGCTCGCTCGCGAACATCTGCCGGGGCTGAAGGATGGGCCAAACGGTTTCCTGTGCTTTCGACGAGCGCACCATCCATAATTCTCGAGGCGCCGTAGCATCCTGGCGGGGTAATGGATAGCTCATGAAACCGAGCCGTTTTGAGTATTTCAGCCCTGCGACTGCTGCCGAGGCGGTCGAGATTCTCGCCAATTTTGAGGGGACCGCTCGCTTGCTCGCGGGGGGGCAAAGTCTCGTCCCGATTCTGAATTTCCGCGTCTTCGCCCCGGCCGCGCTGATCGATCTCAATCGGTGCCGCGGTCTCGATGAAATTCGCAAGGACGGCACGCTACTGGTGCTCGGCGCGATGGTGCGACAAAGCGCCGCCGAGACCTCGGAAACGATCCGCGCCTGTTGTCCATTGCTGACGGCCACTGCGCCTTTTCTAGGGCCAAACGCCGTGCGCAACCGCGGTACCGTTGGCGGATCCCTCGCTCATGCCGATCGGGTCGCCGAACTACCGGCTGTCGCTGTTGCTCTTGGTGCCACCATGGTCGCCGAGGGGCCCAAGGGCCGTCGAGACATTGCGGCCGACGACTTCTTTCTAGGGGATCTCACGAACTCTCTTGCCGTGGATGAGATGCTGCGCGAAGTCAGATTTCCGGTCTCGTCGCCGGTTCAGCGGTTCGCATTTGTGGAAGCGACCAACCGACACCACGATCTGGCCCTCGTAGGTGTGGCCTTGAAGCTGACCCTTCGCGAGAACCGATGCGAACAGGCCGCGATCGTCGTCGTTGGTATCGGGCCGAAGCCTACACACTTATCCGCTTCGGAACGCAGCCTTGTCGGCAACAGGCTGGACGCGGACGCTGTTCGTAACGCCTCGGCACTAAGCATTGAGGGAACGGAATTTGAGAGCGATCCGCACACGCCCGCGAGCTACCGGCGGCACGTCCTGCCCGCACTGGTCGAGCGGGCATTGCTGCAGGCGATGTCCCAAGGCCTCTCCATCCAAAGATGACATCCCATGGCGCCCACGAGGCATAAGATAGAGCTCACGGTAAACGGTGAGAGGCTGCAGCGGCACGTCGAGCCGCGGCTGCTGTTGTCTGACTTCTTACGTTACGAGTTGCGCTTGACGGGCACTCATGTGGGCTGCGCGCACGGAGTTTGTGGGGCTTGCACGGTGTCCATAAACGGTAGCACGGCACGCAGTTGCTTGACGTTCGCCGTTCAGATGGACGGTGCCGTGATCGAAACGGTGGAGTCGCTCGCGCCTCGGGGGCCATTGTCGGCTCTTCAACAGGCGTTTCATGAGCACCATGCGCTGCAATGCGGATTCTGCACACCGGGCTTCCTGATGAGCGCACGGGAACTTCTGGCGCGCGACCCAGATCCGTCCGAGGAGAGCATCCGCATGGCGCTACGCGGGAATCTTTGCCGTTGTACAGGATATGTCAACATTGTACGTGCGGTCCGCGCAGCCGCGGCCAAGTTAAAAGGGGAGGGCGGCACACATGGCAGCTGACCACTCGAGAAACGAGGGCGACATGATAGGCCGGGCGTTGCCCCGCAAGGAGGACGATCCGCTCCTGCGCGGACTGGGATCCTTCATCGACGACATTCAGGAACCCGCCGGCACGCTCCATGCGGTTTTTGTGATGAGCACACACGCGCATGCCCGTATCGTCGAAATCGACGTCTCCGAAGCGATACGACTCGAGGGCGTTGTCGCGATCTATACGGGGAAGGAACTGGCGGGCCGCATCAAACCGATCACCTCGGACATTGTGCAGCCCGGATATCAGCCGGTGAAGCGCCAGGTGCTTGCCACCGACCGCGTACGATTTGTTGGCGAAGCGGTTGCGGTGGTGATTGCCGAGAACCGTTATCTCGCCGAGGATGCCGCTGAGCTCGTCCGCGTCGACTACGAAGAACTGCTACCGCTCATCGATGTCGATCAAGCCGTCCAGGCCGATGCGCCCAAGCTGCATGACGAGACGACGGGGAATGTGCTGTTTCAGGCGTCTTTTAGAACCCCCCGCTTCGATGAGGTCTTTGCGTCCGCTGACCATGTGGTCCGAGACTCGTTTCAAAGTCATCGGCTCGCCGTTACGGCCATGGAGCCGCGCGGGTGCCTGGCGGTCTACCAGCGCCGCAACGACAATCTGACTTTATGGACCAGTACACAAATTCCCCACATTGTGCGTACTGCAATCTCGAACTTGCTGGACTGGGACGAGACCCGGCTCAGGGTCATCGCACCGGACGTGGGCGGGGCGTTCGGTGGCAAGTGCTCCGTTTATCCTGAGGAGCTGCTGGTGAGCTTCCTTGCGCGTGAGCTTAACGCGCCCGTCAAATGGATCTGTGACCGGCGCGAGGATTTGATGACAACCACTCAGGGACGCGAGTATCGCTTTGATGTCGCCCTAGCCTTCCGTAAGGATGGCACACTGCTGGGCGCGCTAGCCAAAATTGATTGCAATATCGGCGCATATCCCTCATTCCCGCTGGGGGCCTCGGTGGAAGCGGGCGGGGCTGCCATCTATCTGCCCGGCACCTATCGGATGCCGGAGTATGCGTATGAGACTCGCGCAATCACCACAACGACCTGCCCAAGTGGAGTCTATCGCGGCGTCGCCGCGCCAGTCGCATCTCTCGCGACCGAGACTCTGATGGATCGCGCGGCGCGGGAGCTTGGGCTCGATCCGGCGGAGATTCGACGCAAGAACGTATTGGTCGCCTCGGATCTGCCCTATACCAACGCGGTGGGCGCTCGATATCTGACCGGTTCATTCGACACCTGCCTTGAACGCGCGCTGGCCGCAGCCAATTACGCGGAAGTTCGGCGCAAGCAGAGCGGCGACCGTCTTCGCGACGGGAAGTTGCATGGCATCGGCATCGCGAGCGTACTCGAACACACGGGTCAGGGAACCCTACGCTACCGCCAACGCGGCATCGTCTACGTGCCAGGTTTCGACGGAGCGCAGGTGAAGGTCGAACCCAACGGTCGCGCTATCGCGTGGGTCAGCCAGTGTACGCAGGGCCAAGGTCACCTCACTGCCTTTGCGCAGATCGTGGCCCAGGAGCTGGGCATCAGCATCGATGAAGTGACGGTCATCGAAGGGGATACGGGGTTCGGGCCCTACGGAACGGGCACTTTTGCGAGCCGCGGCGCGGTAATTGCCGGCGGTGCGACTCTGCGGGCGTCGACTCGGGTGGCCGAAAAGATACGCCGGATCGCCGCCCACATCCTCAAGGTGAACGCATCCGATCTAAAGCTTTCGAACGGAAGGGTCTACGCCTCTGGCGAGACGAGTATGAGCATTCGTGAAGTTGCGGCCGTTGCGCATTCCATGGACGCTCGCGCGCTGCCCGACGGTGAATCGTTCGGCCTCGAAGCAACTGACTACTACGATCCGCAGGTCGCCCCGACGAGCAATGCTGCGCACATTGCGCAGGTGTCGATCGACCCCGCTACAGGTCTCGTCACTATCGAGAGCTACGTGGTCGCGCACGACTGCGGCCGGGTCATCAACCCTCTGATCGTAGAAGGGCAGATTCACGGGGGCATTGTGCAAGGCTTGAGCAGCGTGCTCTCGGAGGCACTACGCTACGATCAGAACGGACAGCCCATCACCGTATCGCTGATGGATTATCTGCTGTCGACCTCTGTGGACTGTCCGGACATGACCGTGCTGCACGAAGAAACCTGGTCGCCAGGCACCGCGGGGGGCTTCAAGGGGGTGGGCGAAGGCGGCGTGATTGGCGCGCTGCCCGCGATCGCGAATGCGGTCGCCGATGCCCTAGTGCCGTTTGATGCCAAGATCAACCGGCTGCCCCTCCTGCCGCACGTCATCGTCGAATTGATGAGGAGCTCGAGCGGGCTGCCTGGAGGGCATGAATCCACCGCGCTCGGTGAGCGGAATCGTCTCCATGATTCAGTGGCCGTTCGCGAAGAGCACGCCCAATCTCATGAATGTATCTCCTGACGATCGATAAATGAGGCCACCAAGAAATGAAACAGTCTGGCGAATTTCGCCTGAGCGCTTCCCAGGCCAACGTGTGGGATGCGATCAATGATCCCGAGACTCTGCAACGCTGCATTCCTGGATGCGAGAGCGTTGAGAAGATCTCCAACGTCGAGCTGAAAGCCACGATCAAATCCCGGGTTGGCCCGATTTCGGCCACGTTCAAGTGCGATGTGCGTCTGAGCGATCTCGATCCACCCAACTCCTATCGGATCAGCGGGCAGGGCAGCGGCGGAGCCGCCGGCTTCGCCAAGGGTGGCGCGAATCTGAAACTCGCAGCGGATGGGACGGGCACCAAGCTTCTTTACGACGTAGACGCGAGCGTCGGGGGCAAGCTCGCCCAGATCGGCACGCGCCTGATCGACGGGACGGCCAGGAAATTTGCGGATGAGTTTTTTCAGAACCTTGCGAAGGCTGTCGACGGAGCGCCGGCGGCGCAAGCTCCTGCGACCGCGCCGGCGCCATCCGAGCCTGCAACGACCGCACCGGCCAGCCAGCCGAAGCGTGTGCGTTGGGCGATTGGGTTCGTGGTCCTTGCGATCGCGATCGGCCTTGTCGTTGTCTATTTGTTGAGCCGCTAACCCAGTCAGACTGATGCCGCTGCTTTCAACCCGTTCCAGACTACCGCGATGTCGTCCAGGCGGCGTTCACGACCGCCGGACTGGAGAGTCAGCGTGATTCGGTCTGCGCCAAACGCACACAGGCTCCGCAGCCGTTCAATGCATTCCTCGTGGTTTCCCACCACTGCGAGGACCTTGGCGAATTCGTCGCTGATGCCGCTTGCATGGTCGGCGGACAGCGACAGATGGCTCTGGAAATCGTAGCTCGCGGCGGCGTGTTCCATTTCTCCCCGGAACTTCTCCAGAGACGCCGGCACCGTCTTCCATTTGGTGAGCCAGCGAGCTTGGCCGGACGCCCAGGACTTGACGTCCTTGACAGCTTCGGGACCACCGATGGCGATGGTCACCCACAGATCGCGGAAGATCGCGGCTGGATCGCGGCCGGCTCGCCGCGCACCCGCATCAATCGTCTCCATCTGCTTTTGCACGGTCTCAGGATCAGAGGGTCCCATGATAATGACCCCGTCCGCGACTGCGCCGGCGAGTTCCAACGTGCGGGGCTGACTCGCGGCCAGGAAAATCGGCGGGACGGGGTCAACCTTGAACGACAGTGCGATATCGCCAGCACCGTAATTGTGACTCTCGCCGCGCAACAGTGAGCGCAAATCCTTTACGCCCTGTTCACAATCGGCGATCAACATCGGCTTCTTACCGATCGGAAATACCGCGCTGTCGCCCAGACCGATTCCGACCTGCACGCGACCAGGCGCCACGGATGCGAGGGTATTCATCGCATTCGCGACGACCGTGGGGTGGCGCGTCAGGAGGTTGGTTACACCGGGGCCGAACTTGAGCTTGTTGGTCTCGCGGCCGAGCAACGCCATCGCGACATAGGCGTCCTTCATGGCGATCTGTGAGTCTATCACCCAGAGCATGTCCACACCGATCTCCTCGGCGCGCCTGACGATCGACATCCAGCGGTCCAAGGGTTCCCGGGGGCTAAAACCCAACGACAATCCCAGTTCTAATGCCACGATCTGCGCTCCTCAACCTTCAAGGCTTGTGATCTTCGTAAACTGCTCGGTACCAGAGGTGACTCAGAACGTCGGCCGCCTGTTCCAGTTTCGGCACAGCCTTGCGGTTCCTCTCGCCCTCCACGTACCAGTAGTAGGCGAACTGCTCGAACATCGAGCCAAGTGCCGTTGCCGCGAGATCCGGATCGATCTGCCGCGCGATCTTGGCCGACACAAGGTAGCGTTTGATCCGGTCATAGCTGCGCCTGCGCAGCGTCCACCACAATGCGGCGCACTCCGGTACCGCCCCGGACATTTGCAGCATCGCCGCGATCAACTTTCGGTTCTTATAGTAGGCAGTGAGATAGCGCAGCGATGATCTGCGCAGATTCTCCATCGTGTTGTCTTTGGCCCATGACCCGCTGGTTGCGGTTTCGATTTCCGTGACCAGCAGCTGAAGCAACTCGAGGCACAACACGTCCTTGTTCTCGAAATATCGATAGAAGTTACCCAGCGCGATGCCGCTACGGCGGGCGATCTCGCCTACGGAAGTGCCAAAATATCCGCGCTCCTCGAGAACGGCGCGGCCCGCCTCCAGGATCTGCGCCTTGGTATTGCGACCCTTTTGGGTCGGGGGTTCCTTGCGCTTGTGCTTGGTTGCGCGCAAAACTGCCGGCATCTGGTTCATGGTCCGCCTTCTACACGGATGCGCGCAAAGCTGTTGCGGGATGCAGCCAGCTTGGCGTAAGCGTCAGGTCTGCGATCCCGCAGTACGGGAAAAATATTTGCGGCCGCCGCGAGCGCCTCATCGGCCAGAACGCCGGCCACCATTTCCTCTTCACCCCTGCCGCGCACAACCACTCGACCCATGGCATCGACAATGGTGCTTCCTCCGTAGAGGTTCCAGGTGCGGCCGCGCACTTCGACGGTGCCTACACCGTTCGCGAAAACGACGTGCATTTGCTCCTCAAGGGCCCGAGCAATCGACAGTGTAGAGGTCAGACGCTCTAGTTCCTCGCGCGCCAGCCAGTTCGACGGGACGCACAATGTTTCAGCTCCCTCGAGCGCGGCGAGCCGCGCCGTCTCCGGAAACACGATGTCGTAACAGATGATCAAACCCACCCGACCGGCGCGACAATCGACCACGGCCGGGCTGTCTCCGGGAATGAAATAGTGGTTTTCCTCAGTCGGTAAATGCATCTTACGATACACACCGAGTACGGCGCCATCCTGGATGAGGGCGGCGGAATTGTAGAATTCGTTGCGCATCGTGGACGGCTCCATGAAGCCCACCACCATGGCCGCCCGCCTCCCGCGCGTCGCCGCCGCGACCCTCGGCAGCTCCTCGCCTGCGACCCGCTGCGCGAGCTCGGCAAGCAGCCGCTTGACCTTCTGATTGTAGCCGGTCGCGGGAATATAGCCGGTGAGCATGAGCTCTGGGAACACGATCAGGTCCGCCTCATCCGCCACCCGCTCGTACCACTGCAGCACCTTTGCCACATTGCGCCCAAGTGCACTCGGGTCTGCCCAACAGTGTTCGGCCGAAATTTGGGCGATGCGGATCTCCCTGCCGCGCGGGCCGCTCGGTTCAGGTGTAAGCATCGAGTCGCTCGTCCTTTGGATAGTCGAAACGCGGCATGATCACGCAGGCGTGGAGGTACGGGCCCTCCGGCGTGACCTCGAATCGAACGCGCGCGCCATTCGGAATGAGATAAACATCGCCCTTACGGAAGATCTTGGTGACCTGTTTGCGGTGATTCGGAGCGAGCGTGTACGTGACCTTTGCCTCACCCCCCATGATGATATGGGTCTCGTCGTGCCAGAAGGCCCAATTCACGGTCGCGCCCGCAGCAAACGATTCATAACCGATCAGCCCTCGGGGGTCGTTAATGAGAAATTGCGTCTTCATGCGCTCTTGCGTACCGACGATCGGTCCACCAAAGACATGTTCCTCGGAAGCCAATAGGCTCGCATCGTCAAGTCGGGCGGCAAACATGATCTCTCCTGCTAGACTGGTTGTGCTTGATTTGGGGGGACATTGTTTTCGGCGAGGCGCAGGTCGCGCCAGCGCCGCATTTTTGCGAAAGCTTCCGGCATCCGGCGGGTGAGTTCGCCGGGCGGCACAGCGGTAACTCGGACACCAAGGCCAAGGTCCTTGCGGACCATCGCAACGACTCGATTCGCCAGTTGTGGGCCGGTCTCGGTTGCACATTCGATGACGATCTCAACCTCTTCGCCGCCATCCGGGCGGCGGGTGACCTGGCCGCGATAGTCGAGAACGCCGGTTACACCGAAGATGGTCTCATCGAACGCGGCTGCCCACACGTTCACACCTTTGATCTTAATCATGTCATCGTAACGCCGTACGCTACCGCCTCGAAAACCATGAAGGGGGCGGCCGCACGAGCATTGACCAGCCTCTACCAATTCGATGCGATCTTGGGTTGCGAAGCGCAGCAACGGGGAAGCATTCGCCTGCAGCGTGGTGATAATGACCTCGCCCGACTCGCCCTGGCGCGCCGGTTGCTTCGTATTCGGGTCAATGACTTCGCAGTACGAGAGTTCGCCGACGAAATGGAGTGTTCCGAGCTTGCCGTTCCTCAGAATGCCGCCCGGGCAGGTCCACGCGATCGCACGCTGGCTACAGCCGTATTGTTCGTAAAGGGTCGCACCCCATTGCTCTTGGATGGCCGCAGCCCACTCGGCGGTGTAGCCCTCGCCGGCAACGACGAGCGACTTGACACCGAGCGACCGTGGATCCACCCCGGCTTCTTCGCAGGCCGTCGCAAGGCGCTGGGCATAGCTCGGCGTGGCAAGCAGCACGTCCGCACCGTAACGGCGCAGGGCCTCCACTTTGCGATCGGTTGGGTAGCTACCCACGCACATGACATTGGCGCCGAGCAAGCGCAAACCGCCATAATACCAGATGCCGCCGGCGCCCATGCCGACCGGCACCGTCAATAGCACTCTCGAGCCCCGGCGTACGCCGGCCCAATAAAATCCGATCGCCTCAGCGCGAAAAATGTTGAGTTCGTCGCTCGCATCGAGCGCGTAAACCTCCCGCCCTTTACCGCTGGTGCCGCTGGTCTCGACGAAGTGGCTGATCGCACTCGAGGTCGTACGGCTGCCGTAGGGGGGGTGCGCCGCGGAATCCTCGCAGACGTCCTTTTTTACCGTGACCGGAAGCGAACGAAAGTCCGCTGCCGTTCGCCCACTCGGCAACTCCCCGAGCCGCGCGGCGTAAAACGGATTGTTCTTAACGAGGCGCTCCGCGACAGCCCAGGCCTGGGACAGTTGCCAGTCAGCCAGATCCTCACCGCGTATGTTGTAGTCCCAGCAGGAGGTATCACTGTCGAACGGGTACAGGCTGAGATCCACGGCCGGCATCATGTCTCCTATTCTAACTTCAGAGTTAAGTCCGGAACTCCGGCTCGCAAACTCGCGAACCTATTCCGGGCTGCTTTGCGGCAACATCGTCTTCTGGTGTTGCCCCCGGGCCTCGAGAAGCACACTTCGGGGAAGTTCGAAAATCACACATCATCGCAATTCACGGAATAGCAAAATCAAGCAATGCAGAGCGGCGCTCGCATTGTACTCATTGTGCGGCAAAACCGAAAGTGATATCATTTTCGTCAAATCCAGCTCACTTGCAAGTCGCGAGGGCGCTCATCCGACTGCGCCCTGGACACCGGTGTGTTCTTCGTGCCGGGGTACTGAAACAAATCCGGAATGCCATCGAGAGCGAAGACTGTCACGGAGTATTGCATGGCCTTGAGCATCTTGGCGGCCGCGGGCCCGGCGATTTTAGCCAGGGCCGCTGGATCTGCTCACGGCCGTCCGGGGCCAGGTGAGTCGCAGCGGATTCAATGGCGACACCGGTTGCGGAATTACTGACCTTAATGTCGAGATCGCTCTTCATCGGCGGCACGTGGCGCCCGGCCGTGCGGGGCGGGACGATGGACGTGCTGGACCCTTCCTCCGAAACGGTGTTCGATCGGGTGCCTGCCGCTACCGCGGAAGACGTGGACGCCGCCGTGGCGGCGGCGCGCCAGGCGTTCGATCTCGGGCCGTGGCCGCGATGGACGCCAGTCGCTCGCGGGCGCGTATTGCGGGGGATGGCAGGACACCTTCGCGAGCGTCAGCAGGAGCTCGCTGTCCTCGAAGTACGCGATAATGGCAAGCCGCTGGCCGAGGCGGTGTTGGACATCGCCGATGCCATCGGATGCTTCGAGTTCTACGCCGAGCTCGCCGAACAGCACTCGGCGTGGCGACCCGAGCCGCTCGTTCTGACCGATCCCCGCTTCACGTCCATGGTCATTCATGAGCCGGTGGGTGTGGTCGGTGCGATCATCCCGTGGAACTATCCCTTGCTGATGGCGGCCTGGAAGGTGGCTCCGGCGCTGGCTGCGGGATGCACGGTGGTGCTCAAGCCTTCCGAGCTGACGCCTCTCACAGCCCTGTCCCTGGGAGATGCTGCGCTGGCGGCAGGACTGCCGCCCGGCGTCCTGAACATCGTCACCGGAGATGGCCCGGGGGCCGGGCAGCCGCTGATTGATCATCCTGGGGTGGACAAGCTTGCTTTCACCGGCAGTCTGGCCACCGGGACCAAGGTCATGCAGGCCGCAGCTCGTGACATCAAGCGCATCAGCCTCGAGTTGGGGGGTAAGTCACCCTTCATCGTGTTCGCCGACAGTGATGTCGAGCGGGCGGTTGAGTGGGCGATGTTTGGCATCTTCTGGAATCAGGGGCAGGTTTGCTCGGCGACGTCCCGCATCCTCATCGAGCGACCGCTCTTCGAGGGGTTCCTGCAACGCCTGCTCGAGGCTGCACAGGCGATTCGCATGGGTAGCGGGCTGGCGCCCGGTGTGCAACTCGGGCCGCTGATATCGGCGGGCCAGTACCGCAAGGTGTGCGACAGCATCGAGCGTGGTGTCCGTGAGGGCGCCCGCATGCTGTGCGGTGGCCCGGCGGAGATGAGTGGACAGGGCTACTTCGTCCGTCCCACCGTCTTCATCGAGATGGCACGCGATAGCTTTCTGTGGCGCGAGGAGATTTTCGGTCCAGTGGTGTGTGTGGCAGCCTTTGATAGCGAGGCGGAAGCCGTACGCGAAGCCAACGCCAGTCCATACGGCCTTGCCGCCGCCGTGATGTCGCGGGATGATGTTCGCTGCGAGCGTGTCGCCGCCGCCCTGCGCGCGGGCATCGTATGGATCAATTGCTCGCAACCCACATTCACCGAGGCGCCCTGGGGCGGCTTCAAGAAGTCGGGCATCGGGCGCGAGCTGGGTCGGTGGGGCTTCGAGAACTACTTGGAGACCAAGCAGATCACGCGTTACGTCAGTAGCGCACCGTGGGGCTGGTACCTCAAGGGGCGGGGTGAGGCCTGAGCATTTGCGACCTCCCGAATTGGCCTCAACGACGAAGAGGATCCGACAGAACTGCCATGAACGACAGCACCGCTCCCACCCAAGCGCCCGGCGAGGCCAATGCGTGGGCCGTCCAGCGTCTCAAGCCCAATGCCGTAGGCCTGATCGGCGTGCTGTTCATGGTGGTTGCCACCGCCGCGCCCATCACGGCAATGGTCGGCAACGTGCCGATCGCGGTTGGATTCGGTAATGGGGCCTACGCTCCCGCGGGGTATTTCGTTGCCACCATCGTGCTCACGCTCTTCGCCATCGGCTATGCTGCGATGAGCAGGCACATCACTACCACGGGCGCCTTCTACGGCTATATTTCGCATGGTCTGGGCCGTATCGTCGGTCTGGGCGCCGGCCTCCTGACCGCAATGGCCTACATGGTGTTCGAAGCCTCGTTGGTCGGAATCTTCGCCTTCTTTGGAAACGATACTTTCAATTCACTGTTGCACTTGAATGTGCCGTGGCTCGAGTTCGCGCTCGCGATGCTGGTTGCGAACGCGATTCTGAGTTACTTCGACCTCAACTTTGCCGCCAAGGTGCTCGGCGTCTTCCTGGTCACCGAGATAGTCATGCTGTCGCTCATGGCGGTGTCGGTGCTTATCAGCGGCGGCGGCCCGCAGGGGTGGTCGTGGGGTTCACTCGACCCTTTCAACGCCTTTCACAGCCTCTCTGGCACCGTCGTCGACACCAACGGCAAACTCATCAAAGTGGCCGGATCGGCCGGCGTCGGGCTCTTTTTCGCCTTCTGGTCGTGGGTGGGCTTCGAGTCGAGCGCCATGTACGGGGAGGAATCCAAGGACCCCAAGAAGATCATCCCGGTCGCGGTGGTCAGTTCGGTCATCGGCATCGGGCTCTTCTACATCGTGATTTCTTGGCTCGCCATCGTCGGCACGGGTCCGCAGAACGCCGTTGCACTGGCTCAGGAACCGTCGACGGCCGGTGACATCTTCTTCGGGCCGGTCGGCTCACACCTGGGCTCGTGGGCGGTCGATCTGTTCAAGATTCTGCTGATGACGGGCTCGTTTGCATGCGGCATGGCCTTCCATAATTGCGCGGCGCGCTACATCTATGCGATCGCGAGGGAGGACGTGGTCCCCGGATTGCGCAGAACATTAGGGGCGACACATCCGCTGCACGGCTCGCCACACATCGCGGGCTTCGCCCAGACCGGTTTCGCCGTCGCGGTGGTATTGTTCTTTGCCGCCACCGGTCGCGACCCCTATACCGGCCTGTACGGCCTTATGGCGTTACTTGGCACCACGGCGATTCTGCTCGTTCAGGCGCTGGCGGCGTTCGCCGTGATCGCGTTTTTCCACATCGGCAAACACCACCCCGAAACGGCGAACTGGTTCCGGACCTTCACTGCACCGCTCCTCGGCGGCCTCGGGATGCTCTACGTGATTTACCTGCTGACCAAGAACGCGGCGTTCGCCGCAGGTACCGCGGCAGCCGACTGGATATTCACTGCAATCCCTTACGTCGTGGCCGTCGTCGGTCTCGGCGGTGTTTCGGTAGCGGTCTTCCTCAAATACAAATCGCCACAGCGCTATTTCGAACTCGGGCGGACCGTGCTCGAAGACGCCCACGAGCGCTGATGAGCGTATTGTGCAAAAAAACAGAAAGTGATATCATTTTTTCAAATCACGACTCGCTTGGGAACGGTGAATCGACTCACCCGACCTAACACTTAGGGGAGCCCTCGCACTATGGAGCAAAGGGATCGCGATATTGTGGTGGTAGCGCTGGCGCGCACCCCCTTCGGTCGATTTCAGGGGGCGTTGAAAGGGGTTGAAGCGCCGCGCCTCGGCGCGATGGCGATCGACGAGGCGCTGGTACGCTGCGCCTTCCCGGGTACCGAGATCGAAGCACTTTACGGCGGAGTGGGAATGGTCGGCTGCGAGCTGGTGCCTGTGCGCCAAGCCGTTCTACTCTCGAAGCTTCCGCAAACGACGCCATCGGCGCTGATTGATCGCGCTTGCTGCTCGGGGATGACCGCGATCGGGATGGCCATGAAGGACATCCGGGTTGGGGAGGCGCAGGCGGTCATGTGCGGTGGCTTTGAGTCCTTGAGCAGAACACCAAATCTGCTGCCCCGGGAGCGGGCCAGGCGCATCGGCGATGTGACCCTGATCGATCCTTTGCTGATGCGCAGTCTGGTTGTCGATCGCCCGATTCCCGTCTACAGCGGGGACGAGGCGCTGCGCTACGGCATCGACCGACGCCAGCAAGATGAATGGGCGCTTTCGAGCCATCAGCGGTATTTCGCAGCGAAGGCGGCCGGCTATTTTGATTTTGAAGTGTTTCCGGTTACGCGAAAGGGTGAGAGGGAGTCACCTGCGTTCGCGGCCGACGAGTCTCCGCGCGCCGACACGAACCTCGAGAAGCTATCGCAGCTCGAGACGGTCTACAACGGGAAGACCGTCACCGCCGGAAATGCGCCGGGCCTCAATGATGGCGCGGCTTTTCTGGTTGTCACCCGGCGGGATTTCGCGCGGGAACGGCGTCTCGAACCGCTCGCCCAGCTTGTCGATTATGCCCAGGTGTGCGGCGGTCCTACCACGGGCACGATGACGCCGGCCATCGCTATCAAGAAGATCGCCCAACGAAACGGTCGCGATCCCACCGACTGGGACCTGATTGAGATCAATGAGGCCTATGCGGCGACTCCCCTGGTCAGCACGCTCGCTCTTGCGGACGGCGATGCGGCGACCCTGAAGCGGTTGCGTGAACGGACCAACGTCCACGGGGGTTCGGTCGCGATCGGCCATCCGCTCGGCGCCACCGGAGCGCGCCTCGTCATGACGTTGATCAACGGTCTGCGCCGGCGCGGCGGTGGACGCGGCGTCGCTGCGATTTGCGGCGGCTTTGGTCAGGGCGATGCCGTGATGGTGGAAGTGACCTAGAGAACTGTCAGGACTAACGAGGTTATCGGCGTGGACGGAGTTGTGAACACTGCCCGAGGGCGGCACCCCGTCTCGTATGAAATCCATGAAGGTTCGCGGGGTTTTCCGCGTTCCGCTCGGTTTGAACCGTCTGAAGTGTGAGGCACAGCATGCTGGTGAAACTGCAGAGGCCATTGACTCAAGCCATCTCGATTGCGGCCAACGCGCGGCTGTCGGCCCGAGCCCGCTTCGAGCGAGTCTCACGAGCTAACCGTTGTCGCACCATTCTTGCGGCCTTATTGGGCACATATGCATGCATTGCATCCGGGGCGCCGAACGCGGCAGCTACCCCGCCGCCGGCGCACTCTGCCACAGGATCGCAGAGTGAAATCGACCCATCGGACAAGGCCTTCAAGCCATTTTGGGCCAGGCGGATCACGGGATACCTGCAGTCAAGGGATGGCGTGCCGCTGCACTACTCGGTGTTGCTGCCGGCAAAGGAGGGTCGCTTCCCAGTGGTAATCCTCTCCAGCGGCTATGACACGGGATCGATTGGCGGCGAGGCCTATCTGCACAACCGTATGACGTTCTCCGCGAGTCTCGATCGAATGCTGGTCGAACACGGCTATGCGGTAATGGGACTGAGTGTAAGTGCGACCGGATGCTCGGGAGGCAATCACTTCTCCGTGTATGGCTCAAACTGGGGAAGGGACGGTTATGACGCGGTGGAGTTTGCGGCCCGGCAAACTTGGTCCGATGGGAACGTGGGAATGTACGGCTGGTCCTGGGGCGGAGTAAACCAACTGGCAACAGCAATTAATCATCCGCCGCACCTCAAAGCCATTGCCCCCGGGATGGTGATCACGGATCTGCGGCTCGACGAGACCTCACCCGGCGGCGTCAATGGGGATTTCCTATACTGGGCGTGGGGCTACTTTGGCCACCTCTGCAGCGCGGGGCAACAGCATTGCGTAAAAGGAGGCTCACAGTACGCGGGCCTGCTTCAGTATCAATGGGAGGATGTCAGAGAATCCGCGGAGGCCGAGCACGATGCTGAATGTCTCCGGAATCTCAAGCGCAATATACAGCTGGAGCAAGAGAATTCATTCGAGCGAGCCCTGTTTGAGCATCCGTTGCGCGACGCCTGGATGGAAGGCGGGGCGCGTCAGTTGCATTTGCAAACCCACCTGATTTCGGTACCTGTTCTCTCCGTCGTGGCCTTGACGGACGAGGCGATGACCTCACGCGAAGGGTATTATCAGGAAACGTTAGACCCCGATCGGACGTGGATCCTGGAGTCAAACGGCCCACACGATCTTTACGGATCCCTACCTGTGGGCAAGGTCCTGGTTGCGTTCTTTGATCGCTTTGTGAAGGGTGTGGCGAACGGGTTTGATCAGCGCCCACATCTGACCGTGTGGATGGACACACACACTAGCGGCACGGGCTATGCCGACTACATGTGGTCCGCGACACCCGGGTGGCAGTTCACCTCCCAGAAGCCGCTTCCCGCCGTGCAGCCAGTATCGTTCACCTTGACGGGGGGCGGGCGGCTGCTGACAGATGGGCCCGGCAGCGGTGAGCCGGACGCGTACCGGTATCCGATACCCGGGCCGGCGGTTAACGTCGATGTGTACCACCCCGCCTGGGGGCCGATGCCAGCCGACTGGCGCAAGGGATCCCTTGCGTACACGAGCCCACCTTTCCAACACGACATGCTGGCATATGGTCCGGCGAGTGCGGATCTTTGGGTGTCCTCGAATTCGCCCGACTCGGATCTTCAGGTGACTCTCACCGAGGTGCGCCCGGACGGGCAGGAGATGTACCTGCAGCGCGGATGGTTGCGGCTGTCGGATCGAGCGGTGGACGAAGCCCGCTCTACTCCCGAGCGCCCTGTTCTCTTGGATAGACCGGATACGATTGACGTACTGAATCCAGGTATCCCTGTGCTTGCTCGAGTTGAGATCCCCCCGTTTGCTGCGCTGCTGCGCCAAGGGTACCAGATACGAATCTGGATCGATACCCCCAGTCCCAGGGGCGACTTTCGGTTCGACTACATCTCGTGGCCGGCCACCAACGAGATCTGGCACGACAAGACGTTCCCATCCCGGCTCGTGATCGGCAAGCTCGAGCTTCCGAACCTGCACATACCGCAAGAGGCGGCCCGTTGCGGCACGAGCATGACTGAGCCTTGTCGCCGGGACCCCTTATCAAAATGAGCGCGGCGGTAGACAAGCGACGTCTCTGAGGCGGATCCGAGGGTGATGAACCGAAGGGACATACTCCAAAACGGGGAATCCAATGAAGTTGCGTTCCATGAGAAGCCGTCGGTTTGTGCATATGGGACAGTCGCCAGCGACAGGAGTCTTGTGTTCGCTATCAAAGACAGCATTACACGCACAAACAGACAGCGCGGCCGCGGGTGCCGATCGTAAACCCAAAGGTGTCATAATGAAGCAAATAATAGCGCTCGGAGTCCGAACCGGTCGTAGGGCGGCGTTCGCCGGTTTGACGGCCATGGTGGTGATAGGGGTCACCGTCGACACTACTGCGCGAGCCCAAACGGCGACGAGCGCACAGTCGCAGAACAATAGCGCCACCTCCACAGCCAGCCCGCCGGTGCTGGAAGAGATCACGGTGACGGCTACCCGCCGCGCCGAGTCGCTGCAGCAGGTTCCCATTAGCGTGATCGCATTTACGGCGCAGGCGCTCGCCAAGCAGGGCGTGCACGATATAGACGATCTCTCCACGCTTAGCCCGGGCCTCATGTTCATCCGCAACGGTGCCGGCGAGGACTATAACGATGAAAGCTCCGATATCAGCATCCGGGGCATCGATTCCGACGCCGGCACATCGACCACCGGGGTCTACATCGGCGATACACCCATCACCGACCGTCATCTCGGCTTTGGCGGCACTGCCGCTTATCCGGAAGTGTTCGATCTCGACCGTGTGGAAGTGTTGCGAGGTCCGCAGGGCACGCTATTCGGCGCGGGCTCGGAAGGCGGTACGCTACGATTCATCCAACCTGAGCCGAGCCTTCAGCAGACCGAGGTCTATGCGCTCGGAGATGCGGCGACCACGGACAACGGCGCTCCCAGCTACCAAGTCGGTGCGGCGCTCGGCACACCGCTGATCGCGGGCACCTTGGGTCTGCGTATCAGCGCGTCCAGCCGTTACGACGGCGGTTATGTAGATCGAGTCGGATACACGTATCCAAACGCTCAGTTGCTCGCCGATCCGACCTTCAATGGCGATGTCATCGATAGGCATGCCAACTGGCAGCGGACCGATACGTTCAGTGTCGCGCTGCAATGGGCGATCAATGATCGCGTGACCCTGACGCCGTCGTTTTACTACCAGTACCTGCATCTGAACGACACGGGCTCCTACTGGGCGCCGTTGTCCGACCCCGGCGCGTCTGTCTTTCGCCAGGGGGATGCACTGCCAGATACCAGCACGGATCCTTTCGCGGTGAGTGCGGTGCGCCTCGACTGGGATCTGGGATTCGCGAAGTTCATCTCGAATACCTCGTACTTCTGGCGCGACCAGCATTCGGTGAGTAACTACACGAATTTCGATCGCGCCCTGTACTACCTGATCGACACGTCCTACGGTGTCCCCGGCCTCTCCCCGTGGCCTGCGCCCGGAGATGCGGCGTGGGCCACGCTGCAGGACAAGCAGAACAATATCTTCGAGGAAGATAGGCTAGTCAGCGAGGGGGGAGGCAAGTTGAACTGGACGGTCGGCGTCTTTCTGGCGGAGATGCGGGAGGCCGCGCCTGAATTCCTCTTCGATCCGAATCTCGATGCGGAGTTCGGCGCCTGTACGGACGTAGGTATTCCGTGCCCCAATGGGGAGATCCTCGCCGAGCCGATTACGGGGATCACCGATAAGCAAGTGGCCTTGTACGGTAACGCGACGTACTCTCTGACGAGAACTCTCAAGGCGACGGTCGGTGTGCGCGTTGCAGATGATCGGTATAACGGTGGGGTGGTCTGGGGCGGCGCTGTGATGGGCTTGCCGCTCACAACACCGATTAACAGCTCCGCCTCCGGCAACGAGCACCCGGTCACGCCGAAAGCCGTGCTGACGTGGCAGCCTACCAACGACCGCATGGTGTACGCGAGTGCAGCCAAGGGCTATCGTGTTGGTGGGATCAACGCGAATGTCGGCGTGATCTGCGGGACCGACCTGAGCAACTTGGGGCTGAGCAGCACGCCCACGACATACCGCTCGGATAGTCTGTGGAGCTACGAGCTCGGTACAAAGGACACGTTCGCGCGCCGCTTTCAGGTCGATGCGAGCGCTTACTGGATCGATTGGAACGACATCCAGCAGAATGTGTACCTGCCTACCTGCGGCAATCAGTTCGTTGCCAACCTGGGCGAGGTGCATAGCCGGGGCGGCGACATCGATATGCGCGTCCAGCCGCTCGACTCGCTGGTGCTCGGGCTGACCGCTGCGTACACCGACGCGACATTTGCGAAGGCTGTGTGCGCGGGAACTCTGACTTTCAACGGTTCACAATGCACCGATGGGGCGGGCTTCACGAGCGATACCCTCGTGAGAGTCGGTGACAAGCTGTCGGGCGAACCGTGGCAGTTCGTCGCCACGATGGATTATACGTTCCATGGGTGGTTCGATAGAGCGCTGCCTTACTTCCACGCTGACTATGTCTATACGACCGCCCAGAACGGCCTTACGCCCGCACAGAATCCCGAGGATGGTGGCAGCGCCACGATTACGGGACTGCCGCTCACCAAATCACTCAACCTGCGTGCGGGAGCACGCTTGAGTGACTTCGATGTGTCGCTGTACGCGAATAACGTGACCAACACCGCGCCGCTGTTGTTCGAGAGCACGGAGGTGGCGGCTTCTTTCGACCGGCTGGATCTCGCGCACACCTGGCGGCCGCGAACCATCGGGATCACCGTTAGTTATCGGCATTAATGATGCGGCGGGCGGCTAGCCGCATCGACATTTCGTCACCACCATGAGTTCACCGATCATAGCGGTCGCCGGCGGCACAGGCCACTTGGGTCAGGCACTCGCCCATCGCTGGACGCAGTCCGGACTTCGCGTACTGATCGGGTCGCGGACGGCGGATAAGGCTGCCTTGGCGGCCCGCGAGATCGGGGCGCGGCTGCAAGCGCCGCTGGAGTCGGGCACGAACGCGGAAGTGGCTGCGCGCGCCGATATCATCGTGGTGGCCGTGCCCTTCGCCGCGCAATCGGAGGTGCTCGAGTCGATACGCGAAGCGGCCGCCGGCAAGCTCGTCGTCGACACGACCGTACCGCTCGTTCCCCCTAAGGTGATGCGGGTGCAGCTTCCCGCCGAAGGCTGTGCCGCGCTACGTGCCAGGGCGTTGCTCGCTCCCGGGACGAAGGTCGTCTCAGCCTTTCACAACATTGCCGCGCACAAGCTCGCGACGGGCGGGCGCATCGACTGCGACGTGCTCGTCTTCGGCGACGAGAAGGAGGAGCGGCAACGCGTGATCGAGCTGTGCCGCGCCGCGGGGCTACGCGGCCTGCACGCGGGCGGCCTCGCCAACTCCGCCGCCGCCGAGGCGCTGACTTCGGTGCTGATCTTCATCAACCGCCACTACGCGGTCGACGGGGCGGGGATTCGCATCAGTGGGCCGCCAGATTGCGCTCTTTGACGGTCACAGCGCTTCCGGGTATTGGCGAGGCATGTCTTGGAAAATCTCCTCTGTAGCGTGGAACGGGAGGCGTTAGATGGCTCGTGATATCACGCGTCGGGACTTCTTGAATGGCGTGGCCATCGCGACCGGGTCGCTCCTTCCCCTCGCGCATGCACAACCCCTCGACGCAAACATTTTCGTTCCGCCCCCGCCTCCGGGCAGCGGGCCGGATCCCTCGGCGATGGACCCCCTTCTCGCTCGTGGCATCACGCCGGAAGATCCGAGCTATTACCCACCCGAGCTTCTGGGAATGAGAGGCAACCACCCGGGCTCGTTCGAAGCAGCTCATGCCGTACGGGACGCTGCCTTTTGGAAAACAGCGGGCAACGTGCAGGATACGGGGGAAGAGTACGATCTGGTGGTAGTTGGTGGAGGAATCAGCGGTCTAGCGGCGGCGCATTTCTATCGCGCTCGCGCCGGCGCAGATGCGCGCATTCTGATACTCGACAATCACGACGATTTCGGCGGCCACGCCAAGCGCAACGAAGTGCACATCGGCGGTCGCATGCTCCTGATGAATGGTGGCACACAGGACATCGACAGCCCTTATCCCTATAGCCAGGTCGCGGACGGGCTGTTGAAATCGCTCGGGGTGGATCCGCCGACGCTTGCGAAGGAATGCGACGATCCTCTGGTCTATTCCTCGCTCGGACTGCGATCCGCCGTCTTCTTCGATAAAGAAACTTTCGGCGCCGATCGCCTCGCGGTCGGAAACCCGGGCGGCGGCGATGATTCCAATCGGGGAGCACGTCCGACGATCGCCGAATGGGAGCGATTTGTCGCCGAAACGCCTCTCTCACCTGAGGCGCGAAGGGACATCGTGCGACTGGAAACTGCTGACGTCGACTATATGCCCGGCCTCACCTCTGCGCAGAAGAAAGACCGGCTCTGGCGAATCAGCTACAAGGACTTCCTCCTGCAATTCGCCAAAGTCCACCCACAGGTGATCGCCTTTTATCAGACCCGCACGAACGGCGAATGGGGCGTAGGGATAGACGCCATGCCGGCGCTGGACATGTGGGCTTACGGATTACCGGGCTTTCAAGGAATGCATCTTAAGCCCGGTGCTACTTCGCACATGAGCTACACGGCCCGGGGATACTATTCGACCGGAGGTTCCTACAAGTTCCATTACCCCGACGGCAACGCTTCGATCGCTCGACTGCTGGTGCGGAATTTGATTCCCGAAGCGATGCCGGGCGATACGGCCAAGGACATAGTGACCGCTCGCGCCAACTATGCCCAGCTCGACCGGCCGCGCTCGGCCGTACGTATTCGCCTCAACAGCCCGGTGGTGCGTGTGCGTCATTTGGGCGATCCGGCCACGGCCAGACAGGTTGAAGTCGCTTACGCCGCCGGCGGAAAGGTCCATACCGTCATCGGTAAGGGCGTCGTCCTGGCGTGCTGGAATACGGTGATTCCCTGGATTTGCCCTTCGCTGCCAGAGCATCAGAAAAATGGTTTGAGCTACCTCGTCAAAGTCCCTCTCGTATACACCACTGTAGGACTTCGCAATTGGAAGGCATTTCATAAATTGGGTGTGGGCTATATCAGCGCGCCAGGCAGCTACTTTACTGATATCGGTCTCAATCCCGTCGTTAACATCGGCGATTACAAGAGTCCGGCGTCTCCCGATGAGCCCACTTTGCTGCAGCTCGGGCTGACTCCATGTCGGCCGGGTGTGTCCGCGCGAGAACAATATATCGCCGGGAGAATGGAGCTCTTCAACACGCCGTTTCCCACCTTCGAGAGGAACATCCGCGATCAATTGGGACGCATGCTGGCGGGCGGCGGATTCGATCCCGAACGCGATATCGAAGCGATCATCGTCAATCGCTGGTCGCATGGCTACGGCTACGAGTACATCCCACTGTTCGATCCCGCTTGGCCGAAAGGCGAGCAACCCAACGTAGTTGGGCGTCAGCCGTTCGGTCGGATCACGATCGCCAATACTGATTCGGGGGCGACCGCTTACACCAGCGTGGCCATCGATCAGGCCTACCGTGCTGTGGGTGAACTGCTGGCCGATGCATCGCTGGAGAAAGCCGGCAATCACACTACCGCGGCGGTGCGGGGTGCCGCGTAGAGTGGCTTCGTCAGGCTCTTGTGAGGCGCGATCTTCGTTGGCTGAGGCGGACGCATGGCTTGGAAAGTAATTTCGGGGATAGCGCCTGCACTGCCTGCGGTGGCCCTGGCGTGTAGCTTCCTTGGCGGCGCGCAAGGCGCGCTCGCTGATCAGGCGCTGGCGGGTGCAGCGGCGATCCGCACCAGCTGCGCCGAATGTCATCACGAGGTTGCGCCCGGTTCTTTCGATCGCATCAGCGAGGAGCGCAAGACCCCGGAAGGCTGGGCGATGACGATCTTTCGGATGCGTCAGGTACATGGGGTTCAGCTGACGCCACAGTCCCAGGCCGTGATCATCCAGTATCTGAGCGACGTGCAGGGTCTCGCCCCGTCGGAAGTGCGGGCCGGCCGGTATGCCCTGGAGCGTCGGCCCAACGTACCGGACCTCAAGCTGCCGGATGACCTGAATATGATGTGTGGCCGCTGCCACAGCGTGGCGCGCATCGTGCTGCAGCGCCGCACAGCGGCCGAATGGCGCAAGCTCGCCAATTTCCATGTCGGGGAATGGCCCTATCTCGAGTACGAGGACGGCAGCCGCGATGTCGACTGGTGGCGGATCGCCAGCACACAGCTGCCCGCCGAGCTGGCCAAGCTCTTTCCACTCGATGCCGCCGCGTGGCGGGACTGGTCCCATCGCTCTCACGCGAGTCTTGCCGGGGAGTGGATCGTCCATGGCGAGGCGCCGGGCCGGGGAGCCTATTACGGTGCAGAGCTCATCAGGCAAACGGGCTCGGATCGCTACCGCGCGCATTATCAACTTCACTACGCGGATGGTAATAGCCTGGATGGCTCTTCCAGTGCCATTGTCTACACGGGCTATCAGTGGCGCGGCACGGGCGCCCTGGGCGGCAAATCGGTGCATGAAGTGTATTTCGCTTCCGCGGATGGCGCACGGATCCGCGGCCGGTGGTTTCTGATCGATCGATCAGAGATCGGTGGCCGCTGGTCTGCAGCGCGCTCCACGGGGGCCGCGAAGGTCACGGCGGTTATCCCCAGGGCGCTGAGAGCAGGCACGAGGCAACGAGTGATCCTCGTCGGCAGAGCGCTGCGCGGCGCTGTCGACCTCGGGCCCGGGACGAAATCCAGGATAATGGCGCGCAGGCCCTATGGCTTGATCCTCAGTGTGAGTGTCGATGCCGGTGCGGCACCTGGATACCGCTCCGTGCGTGTCGGGAGTGCGCGGGGATCAGACTTGCTGGCCGTTTATAGGCGCGTGGATCGGCTGGAGGTCGAACCCGCGTCCGCGATCGCGCGCGTGGGCGGCGGATCGGTCGCGCCAGTGGATGCACAGTTCCAGGCCATCGGCTATACGAATGTGATCGGCGCCGACGGCAAACCCGCCTCGATGCGCCTCGGTGCGATGCCGGTAACCTGGAGCGTTGAGCCCTTCGACGCTGAGGCCGCCAAACGGGACGATGTTCGGTTCGCGGGTACTTTGAATCAGGATGGGCTGTTTCAGCCGGCGGCAGGCGGACCGGATCCGGCGCGTGCGTTCTCCGATAACAACACCGGCGATCTGTTCGTGGTTGCGACCGGGAAAGGTGGCAAGGGTGCTGTGACCGGCAAGGCGCATCTGGTGGTGACCGTACAGCGCTGGGTCAATCCCCCGATCTACTGACGGAGCCAGCCCAGTGATACTCGATTCCGCCAACGCACATCTGGTCCCGCTCGCCGGGCGTACCATGCTGCTGCATGTGCCTACGACGGCGCTGTTCGAGCTCGATGAGCTCGGCGTCGCGGTGTTGGCGCTCGTGCAGGCCGAAACGGATCTCGATGCCGAAGCGATCGGCACGAGGCTCTCGGGCCGTTTCGCAGTGGAATCGGTCGCTGAGTGCATCGACAAGCTGATCCGGCTGCAAGTGCTAACGCCCGAGGGCGCGAGCCGGCCGATCAATCCCTCCGGCGTTCACATCGAAGGCTATCCGCTCAGCACGATGGTTCTCAATGTCAACACCGGATGCAATCTGGCTTGCAGCTACTGCTACAAGGAAGACCTCGCGGTTCCGGCGCAGGGAAAGCGCATGGGGATGGATGTGGCGGCACGCAGCGTGGATCTGCTCTTGTTACAGGCGGACTCGCGCCCCGGGGTAAGCATCGTGTTCTTTGGTGGGGAGCCGCTCACCAACATGCCGCTGATCCGTCAAGTAGTGGACTATGCCGAGGGGCGTGCAGAGGAGCTCGGCAAGAAGGTGGACTTCGCGCTCACCACCAATGCGACGCTCCTCAGCGAGGAGCTCGTCGGCTACTTCGACGCTCATCATTTCGGGCTTTCGGTCAGCATAGATGGACCCCAGGCTGTGCATGACCGCAATCGCCGCACTGTCGGCGGGCGCGGCACCTACGAGGTGGTAGCGCGGAAAGTGCGCATGCTGCTCGGGCGCTACCGCTCGAAGCCCGTGGGCGCACGAGTGACCCTGACCGCCGGCACGACCGAGGTCGAGGCCATCCATGAGCATCTGCGCGGCGAGCTTGGCTTCCACGAGGTCGGCTATGCACCGGTCACCGCCGCGGAGAAAGCGGGACCTGCGCTCTCCGAGGCGGAGCTGGCCGAGGTGTATGAGGGATTCGAGCGCCTCGGCAGCCAGTACCTGGCAGCGGCGCTGGCGGGTCGAAACAGCGGGTTTTCCAACATGCACCAGCTGATGACCGATCTGCACGAAGGGCGGCGCAAGACGCTGCCGTGCGGCGCCGGAGTCGGGCTGCTCGCCGTCGATCATCAGGGAGGGCTCAATCTGTGCCATCGGTTCACGGGCTCCGAACTGCCGACGTTCGGCGATACCGAGCACGGTATCTCCAAGGAACGGCTCGGAGCGTTTCTCGAGCGCGCCGCCGATCGCAGCGGCACGCACTGCGAGAGCTGTCACATTCGCAACGTGTGCGCGGGCGGGTGCTATCACGAATCGTGGGTGCGATACGGCGACCCGCACCATCGCACCTATCATTACTGCAACCTGCTGCGGCGCTGGGTCGATTTCGGTATCGGCGTGTACGCCGAGATCAGCATGCGCAACCCGGGTTTCTTCAGCAGTCACATCGAGCCGAGGAGGGCCGCATGAGCGGACTCAAATCCATCAATCAGAAGGCCGAGCTCTTGCTCGAGGCGGCCGAGTCGGGCCGCGTCGAGGAAGTCAGCGCGATGGAAACCGTGGCCGGGTGCGCCACCACGTTCGATCCGGGCTGGGAGGTCGATCCGTTCGGAGGGCTCGCTTCCCTCTGTCATCCGATGGAGGCCGACCTGTACGGCTGCTCCGACCCGTGCTGGTGGCCGGCGCAGGTGCCCGACGTCATCACCTACCCCAAGTGGAACGAGGACAAGCCTTCCGCTCAGCACGACTGGCGAGAGCTCGGCTCGGTAGGGCCGAGCGCCGATGCCGTGTTTCCAAAGAAATGAGGCGCGAGCCGGCCGCAGAGAAACTGAACATGAGCTTGAAATTCCTCGTGCCGGCCGTACTCGCCGGCCAGCTGGCAGGCTGCGGCACGTTGGCACCGCACCGTCCGGCGCATGATCTCATTGTCACCGCCGCGAAGCCGGGGCATCTCTTCGTACTCGATCCACGTAAGTTGAAGGCGGTGTCGGATTTCACGATACCTGGCGCTCACGACTATATAACGACGATCGTGCCGTCGCCGGACGGCAAGATCGCCTATTTGCTCGTCGATAGAGGGATGCGCATCGTAGGCCTCGATCTGCGCACGGGAAAGGAAGTCTTCCGGGCCGACCTGAGCACAGCGGGTGAGCGCGTGCAAAGCATGGGATTTGACGTCACCCCGGATGGCAAGGAGCTGATCGTTTACGAGCTGCGGACGCTGCTCGGTATAGACACGTACACGGTCGAGCCGCCGCAATTCGCCCTATTCAGCACCTCGGGTGGTTTGTACGCGACGCCTCTGCGGAAGTTTCCCGCGCCGCGGCGGATCCAGGCGGTCCTGGCGAGCAAGGACGGCCGGGGGTTCTATGCATTTTGGCCCGATGTTTATCATTTCGATCTCAAAACGGGGCGCTTGCTCGATGACCGCGCCCTCCTCGACTGGGGCCGGCGAGATCACACCAGCACGGACCTCAGCATCAACTCCCCGGCGAGCGAGCCGACGGGCATCTATTCCCTTCCCCTCTATTCGACCTTGACAGGCACGGGGCTGCCGGCGGACGGAGTTCGGGCGACCTCCTTGATGACCCTCGATCTGCATACTGGCAAGCTCGCGTACCACGACATCAGCCAAACGGCCCCGAACATATTCTCGACCATCATCAGTCCGGATCGCCGCTGGGCCTTCGGGGTATTCGACGCGCTGTACAAGATCGATCTCCAGCACTGGGCCATCGTCAAACAGGCGCCAATAGCCCACTCCTATTACATAGTCAATGTCTCCTCGGACGGCCAGGAGTTGTACCTGGGAGGAAACATGTGCGACATCGCTATCTATGACGCTCACACGCTGCGCGAGAAAGGTGACATCAAGCTTCCCGGATGCGGCGATCAGGCGCTCGTGATGTCGCGCGTGATAGCGCGCCAATAGGGGGAGGGCGGCTTTCGCCGGCAGGTATCGATGAGCTTCCGCTGGTTGTGGCCGTATGTGCGGCGTCAGTGGGGCGCGATTCTCGCGGTGATGGCGCTCGCGGCCTTCACCTCGGCACTCGCGGCCGCGCAGCCCTATCTGTCCAAGCTCATCATCGACGACGGGCTCATCGGCAGGCAATTCGGGCTGCTCATCGAGCTGTGCGCCAGTGTGGTCGCGCTCGCAGCGGGCGGCTTTGCGCTCGGCGCGCTGAACCGGCTGTTCTACGTTCGACTGTCCGGCGAAATGCTGTTCGCTATCCGCGAGGACGTCTACGCCCATATTCTGACGCTCCCGCCACGCTTCTTTCGCGTCCGCCCCGTCGGCGATCTCGTCACCCGACTCGACGGGGATGTCGCGGAGATCCAGCGTTTCAGCACCGACTCTGCGCTGGCACTCGTCAACGGAGTGCTGCTGCTTCTCTTTTCGGCGGCCATCATGGTGGCGATGAGTCCTGCACTGACACTAGTTGCGACCGGCACGCTGCCATGGCATGTACTGGTGAGACACCGCGCTCGCCGCCAGGTTGCCGACAGCACGCGCGAGGTCAGGGAATGGCGGGGCGCCATCACCGACTTCCTGGTTGAGACACTCGGGGCGGCAAAGGCGGTGCAGGGCGCTGGTGCCGAGCATTTCGAGCGTGAGCGTCTCGGGCAGCTCAATCAGGGACTGCTGCGCCGGGTGATCCGCCAGCAGCTCGTCGGGTACGGGGTCGGCGCGCTCACGAGCTTGTTGTCTCACATGACCACCGCGAGCGTGTTCATCGTCGGCGGCTGGGAAGTGATCCACGGGTCGCTCACGGTCGGTACTCTGGTGGCATTCACCGCCTACCTCGCGCGCGGTACAGGCTCGGTGACCTCGCTGTTCGGGCTATATACTGCCTACCAACGGGCGGCCGTGAGCCTGAGGCGCGTCCAAGACTTGAGGGATGCCGAGCCCATGCGTGCCCGTAGCGGCGGCACACGGGCTTTGCCGGCGGCCACCGGCGCGATTGATCTGCAGCACGTGAGCTTTCGTTACGCCGACAGTTCAGCGGCCGTGCTGGATGATCTCAGTCTGGAGATCCAGGCCGGTTCCAAGGTTGTGTTGTTCGGCGACTCAGGGGCCGGAAAGTCTACCCTGGTGGACCTCCTGCGCGGCTTTGCGGAGCCTCGGGCGGGCCGCATAGTGCTCGATGGACTCGATCTGTGCGAATACGACATCCGCTCCGTCAGACGGCGCATCCCGGTACTCGAGACCGATCCGGTGCTCTTTCGCGGCACCATCATCGAGAATCTTCGCTACGGGAACTTCGATGCGCCAACCGAGCGGGTGCTCGAGGCTGCAAGGCATACGGGCGTTGAGCGCTTCGCATCGTCGCTGCCGAAGAAGTACGCCACCGAGCTCGGAGCGCGCGGCGCGGGCCTGTCCGCGGGGCAGCGCCAGCGGATCGCCGTCGCTCGCGCGCTGCTTGGCCAGCCCTATGCGCTCGTGCTCGATGAGGCGACGAGCAACCTCGATACGGCCGCGGCCCGCAGCATGCACGAGCTGATCGACCGGATCTTCGCGCGCCAGACGCGCATCGTGATCACCCACTCCCCGCAGAGCGTGCCGCGGGCCGACCGGGTTCTGCAGCTGTGCGACGGCCGGATCAGCGAGCAGCAGCGGAGTTCTGCCCATGCCTGAGCGCCCATGGAGAGTCGCGGTCCTCGACAGCGGAGTTGGACGGCTGCCGGCGCCGGCCGTCATACGAGTCATTCGGTTCGCCCAGAAGGGCGATCGGATCCTCGAGTATCCGCCAGTCGATGATCCCATCGGTCACGGTACGACCGTGACCGACATCATCGCGAGCACGTGCCGGCCAGTGGAGCTCCTGATCGCTCAGGTGTTGAATGAGCGCGCGCGATGCACGGCGGCAACGCTGGCGTTCGCGATCGAGTGGGCACTGCGAGAGCGAGTGGACCTCGTGCATTGCAGCCTGGGACTGGCGCATGATCGCGCCGTTCTGCGGACCGCAATCGCTGCCGCGATCACGGCTGGCGTGCTCGTGGTCGCCGCTGCGCCCGCCAGAGGCCTGACAACCTACCCGGCGTCCTATCCTGGGGTGATTCGCGCGACAGGCGACGCGCGCTGCGGGCGCGAGCAGGTCTCTTCCCTCGAAGGCACAGCCGTGGACTTTGGAGCCTGTCCCGTGCACCGAGTTGCTTCGGGCAAGTTCTCACGGGGCGCAAGTGTCGGCGCCGCGCATCTCTCCCGATTCATCGTGACTCACGCGGCGGCTGGACTTGCGTCCGCGCAGGCATATGAACTCGTGGTGCGGAATGCCTCGTTTCAGGGACCGGAGCGACACCATCTGGCGGCGAGCCCATGTATTTCGTAGCGCCGATCCCAGTGTGCGAGGACGTGCCGGTTCGCACGGTACGACTTGAACGCAGGCACCTGGGAGTAATACTCGCGGGAACGTAGATGCGAGCCGCCGCGGACATCGTGATATTGGGGGCCGGACCGGCCGCTATTGCGGCGGCCTGTGGGTTGCGGCGGCTCGGGCACGACTGTGTATTGATCGGCACATCCCACAATACTGCCGTGGAGGGGATGTCCGAGCGCTCGCTGGTTCTGCTGCGACAGAGCGGGCTCGTGACCGCCGCAACAACAGTGCACGTTCCGGCGGAGCGCGTCGGCACCTGGGCCGGTGAGGCGCTTCTTGGCGGGAGGGAGTATGTCGTGCATCGTGCCGAGCTTGACGCTGCGCTGCGCGTCGACGCGACTTCCAGTGGTGTTACTGTTCGCAGTGAGCGCGCCCTGCGCATTGAGCGTCCGGGGCGTCTCTGGCGGGTGCGCACCGAGCGCGGCGAAGTGCTCTGTCACGTGCTCATCGATGCGCGCGGACGGCGTGCACAGCGTTCCGTGCAGAGAGGGCCTGAGCTCATTGCGGTCTGCCAGCGCTTCCAGCTCCGAGAGCCGGGTCGGCTGCTCACACGGATCGAGGCCGCCCCGCAGGGCTGGTGTTGGTTGGCCGCGAGTGGAGGCACGGCCTGGTTGCAGGTGACCTCGTCGAGCA
>Ga0335072_10001182_pt1 | contig 43307 bp, 45 predicted proteins | sample Lox_Sample_21_FD_206725 | JGI IMG/M metagenome (GOLD analysis project Ga0335072, IMG submission 206725) | Soil microbial communities from Loxahatchee National Wildlife Refuge, Florida, United States - Lox_Sample_2.1 | ecosystem: Environmental > Terrestrial > Soil > Wetlands | place: USA... | reverse complement strand
TCATCGCCTGGCAGCCCAAGGAGGAGCACAGCGGTCGGATGGGGACCAGGCCCTTCCGCCAAATACGCAATACCGTTGATTTTCACCTTGCCGGTGGGGATGTGCAGTAGTGCCGTGCGCGCCGGATATCGAGCATCGTGTGGTGGGTCCGTATAGATGGCTCTCGGAAGACTGCCAAGGGGAGGAATGACAGCCGACGCCCATCCAGTGCCCGCCATGGTCAACAGCCAAAATAGCGTCAGCGTCCAATTGAACCTGTAGCTGTTTATCATCGTGTGACTCACACTGGCGAAATGGCTCAGATCACGTCGTCGAACGCGACGATCAATGTCGAGCATGGGCAGTTCGGGCTTGTTTCCTGTCGTGTCGAGCCGTAGACGGGCTACTGCCTCACGCTTTTGTGAGCCCTTGATCATGTCTCGATGGGCAGCGCCGACGCGATACTGCCTCGGACCCTTTGCCATCGCGAGCGCAGTAGCCGATTGAGCGGCTCGGAGTAGAGATTCGCCGTCAGTGCTCCGAGAATGCCCGCCAAGAGGATGACCGTCGCGAAGAGTAGGGGAATGGCGTACGCTGGTTTGCCTGCGCTTAGGAAGAGACCATACAGCGCGTAGACGACGAACATGTGCGTCAGGTACGTCTCGTAACTACGTTGGCCCAGGCCGACCAAGGGACCCAGGACGACCGGACTCCTCCACCCCGATTGTGCGCTCGCTGCGATAGTCAAGCAGGTGCCAATCGCAATAATCGACATATTGAGACCCGTATGCACAAGAGCTGGGATGGTAATTGCGAGTGAAAACGCGAGCGCCGTTATTCCAGACAGCCCTGCCACCAGTCTTTGACGCCGCTCAAGATGGATTGCCGTGAGGGCAAAGGCGGTGAGACAGCCAAGCGCAATGGCATCCATACCTCCGAGGTAGGAGTACTCGTACCATACCGCATTTCCTCGGTCGAACACGGCACGAGCTACGGGCCCGAGGGCGACGAAGACGAGCAGCGTCACGACAAAGAGCCGCTTGCGGCCGCCGAGAGCTCGGCAAACGAGCGGGAAGAAGAAGTAGAACGTTTCCTCCACTGACAGCGACCAGAGCACGTCCCAGCTACCGGGCAAATAACCGTGTCGGGCTTCCAGCACGTTGACGCGAAAGGCTAGCGCGGCCAATAGGGCTGAACCCAGTCCGCCGGTTCTCGAAGCGATTACGTAGTTGTGGACATGGGCTACGTCAAGCGTAGAAAGTAAGAGCAACAGAAGCAGCAGAAGGGCTTCCATCGTCCCTTCTCTCGCTGCTCGTCTGGAACGGACAGCACGGCGTGCAGATGTTCTTTGCGATCTCCGGGTTTCTGATCACATCCACCTCTATCCGGAGATGGGGGAATCTTGCAAGCGTGCGCGTGCTGGATTTCTATCGGCTGCGATTTGCGCGTATTGCTCCCTCCCATAGGGGATATGCCCGATGACGAGCCGCATGTTCACGTGGTTCAGCAGTACGAAGAGGATGGCAAGGCCGCGCAGTAGATCGACGCCGTCCAGTCGAGGCCATCTCCGCGCGAATGCATCGTCTGGCTGCCGTTCCATCGAAGAAATCTGGACGGGCGGAGCGGCGCTCAATCAAGGAGCCGCGGGTTGGCCAGGATCAGGATCATGGCCACCGTCCGAGCGAGGTAGTTCGGATCGTTGCCATAGCCAGCACGATATAGTGCCCACGCATTACGAGAGCGGGTCGCGTGCATTCCAGCATCGACTTGCGCGGCGCCAGAGTTGTACGCCATCAGTGTGAGTGGCCAGTTGTGGAAATGGCGTTGTAGATCGGAAAACATGCGCATAGCGGCGCGCGTCTCCGCGGGGCCGTTCAGGCGCTCGTCCCGAGCTGCGGAAACTTCAAGTCCGTAATGCCGCGCGGTAGGGGCGATGAACATCCACAATCCGGCCCCGGGGCTGCTCCTGGGCGACCAGTTCCGGTATCCCGACTCCACCAAGGGGACGACCACGAGTTCGCTAGGCAGCCCGGTCCGCTTCAGCGCTGCGAGGATGCCCGGCTCGTAGTCGTGCATGCGCTCGATACTGGAACGGAGAAATGCTCGGCCGTCCGGCGTGCCGAGCAGCAGGTTGATCTGCCTCACGACGGCGTCATTTACCTCGAGCGGAATCGCCAAGCCGCGCTGAGTAGCGGTTGCGAGTCGTACGACGTCCGTGCGGGACAGACGACGGTCCTGCACCGGCGTTGCGATTGCGGCACTCAGCGCAGTCAGGAGAGCAACTGCGAGAAGGCTAATGGTCACCGCCGTCGGCGCACGCAAAGGACGGGCAGGGCGGTGAAGGACTGCCTCTACGCGCCGGGCAAGCGCAAAGACGCCATTGCGAGCCATGAATGAGCGAAGTGCGGCTTCTCTGAGGGGTAGTACTGCCTCCGCGACGCGAAGCAAGCAGGCGCAATAAGGTAGAGCATGGTGTGACTCGCGCCGGGCAAGCGCTTCGTCGCAGGCAAACTCCTGCAGCTCGAACAGTTGCCTTGCAAGCCAGTGGGCGGCGGGATTAAGGCCAAAGAGCGCACGGCCCAGTAACACAGCATAGAGGTATCGGGTGTCTCCCTGGCGATGGTGCTGCGCTTCGTGGCGCAGCGCGTGTCGCAAATCCGCAGGATGCAGCAGGAGAGCAGCCGGCAGCACAATGAACGAGTGCCACGGGATCCAGACTGCAAACGGCACCTGTTCGTGGTCAGACACCAGGACTCGCACTCGTCCGATGCGCCGCAAGACGTGCGCGCTCCGCACCGAGCGAGCGGTGACCCGCGCCTCCGAGACGAGCGGGAGCAAAGTGACGAGCGATCCAATCACAAGAAGTACGAGAGTCGCAGCAGCGGCTGCATTCAGCGGTAGGGACACATTTCGTGAGTCGAGTTCAAAGGCGATCCTGGCGGCCTCTGGGAACGTCACCGCATTGGCGTGCATTGATGGCGCAGACCAGACTTGCGCTTTGAGCGGCGAGAGATCACCGGTGCCGTGCCACATCGTGAGCGGCGGTAGTAACAGCGCTGCGACTGCAAGTGCCCGACCTATCGCCAGCAGGTGGCGGTAGGTCAAAGGTCGCGGCAGGGCTGCACTGAGTGCGCGAATCCCAGCGAAAAACAAGGCGGCCGCCGGGAGCAGAAGGTTCGCGCATACATACAAATTCGCGAGCATCAGACCCGACGACTCACCGAGCGCCATCTAGCCTCCCTTCTTGCGCAGCAGCACTCGAATGCGGGCGAGTTCGTCCTCTGTGAGACTGTCGCTGTCGAGAACACGCTGCACGAGAAGACTAGGGGTGTCGTCAAATACCTTGCTGACGAGCTGCTGGAGAGTCAGCCGTTGGTAGTTCTGCTTTGATATCGCGGCGGAATAGACGTGGCCGCGGCCAGCCCTCTCGCTGGTGACGAAGCCCTTCTGCTCAAGTATACGAACGATTGTCGAGATGCTGGTATACGCCAGCTCTCGTTCCGGCCGGAGTGCCTCTCGTATTTGGGACACCGTGCAGGACCCGAGCCGCCAAATGACGCTCATCATCTCCAATTCCACTGCGGTGAGGGTCCGACGGGTGGCGTCCTTCCGAGCTTTCGCTTTCATGTGCCCGAGTGTAACTAAGAATTTAGATAATTTGCAACTAAGAAATTAGTGGGGATAGTAGGGACCCCTGCGCAACGGAGGCATAGAAGTGAGTATCGTGAAAAGTATTTGTCCTTTTTAGAAACTTGCGCGCACGTCTCAGCCAAGGCAAGCTATGTGTTGAGTCAGCCCACATCACGCGATCTGTCTATGATCACAGATCGCGCTGCGATCCGACGACGCAGGAGGTCACGTGCAAATTGGCAGACGAATACGTCGTCGACTTTGACAGATCGGAGGAAAGGTGCAGCGGACGCTTGGAGCTGCGCAGTTAACGAGTCCGGGTTCGGACGGTGGCAGATGTACTCTTGGCCCGTGCGTTACCGGACGTAGTACCTGCGCTTTCTGCAATCCCACCTCAGGCTACGGAGGCCGCCGCCGGCGCCCACTTATGACTCGCGAACAGTGCGTGCTGGATCACTCCGGTTCGGAGGAGGGGAGCAGGCGCGTGCTCTTTGCGCGCCGCCAGAGGGGGATTATATGAGCACGAAGAACGCGCTATTACCGGCGCCTCAGGCTGCCGATGCACACGTCGCGAATGAAGGCAGCGAACTCGCGTCAAATCCTTCACATGGCTGTGCCAGCGATGTCCAGTTCTTGCCGCGCACTCGATTCAAGTTGGGCGAGCTCGTCGTCGAATTGAGCCACTGCCTTTCCATGAACCGGCTCGTTGTCCGCGAGCTTGAGAGCGGATTTACCCGGGTCGTCACTCGGACAGATCTGCGTCCCATTGAAAGAGCGCCGGCGGAGGACGCGGCGAACCGCCAGCCGGCCTTTGAGAACATCACAGAGACGCAGCTCGAGCAGCTGAATGCCCGAGAAGATGAGCTGCGACCTTACTTGGATGGTAAGGAGCTAACCGGCATCGAGGCTCATCGGTTGGGCAAGAAGCTTGGCGTCACCGCACGCACCGTGCGTCGATGGCTGAGTCGGTACAAACGGTACGGAGATGCCACGGAACTTCTTCCGCGGCAGCGAGGCCGCACACTTGGGGCCATGGAGTCCCAGGTTGGACTCGACGGATAGCTAGTATATTACATAATATATATTATGCGAAGTATGAGGTTTATGAGACCATGCGTCGATGGGCTGCTGCGTCGCTATCTATGATGGCCATTGGGTCCCTGATCGGCTGTTCCCCCGCGACCCAATCCGGCAATTCGCCTCGGTCTCCTTCTCCAGCGCCTGTGGCAAGCAGAGCTCCGGCTGATACGAAGTCACCGAAGTCCAATGAGCCGAGCGTGGTCAGTTGGCCTGATCTCGAACAGTTCTATCCGGAGGATGCCGCTCGCGATCACGTCAACGGGACGGTGCGAATCACCGTCACACTGGACACCGCAGGCCGCGCGACGGATACCCATATATTGTCCGAGATGCCGCCGAACCTTGGTTTCGGGGCGGCGGCGTCCACGATCGCACACCTGATGACCTACAGTAATCCGACTGGCCACGATGCCACCGTGACCTTCGATATCAAGTTCACTGCGCCGCCACACCTGTCGCGGCTGCAACGGAAATCGGAGCGGCTGCGGTAGCCACGATGTGGCCCGCATTCTCGTCATCTTTCACGGTAGTGATACCCCCGGTTACCGTCGACGGACGCCGGATCTCTCCGGGCACTGTGACCTTTCACTCCGGCACAGGTACCCTTTACGGTATCAACTGCTGAGGATCTGACCGGGCGCTGCCATCGGGAAGGGCCGATCGCTCATCTCAGTCGGTGAGCACCTTTGCCATGCAGATCGCGCTTGCCGGGCAGAGCGAGCGGAATTCCTCGCTCATTTGTACGGCCGGCGGAACGCGGCCGCGTTCGATCACCCGGTAGCCCTGGCGCTGAAAGAACGGTGCGGCGGCCTGTGTGAGCAGGACGAGATCCTTTACACCTGCTTCGCGGGCATGACGCTCGAGCTCTTGCACGATACGCTGTCCGACGCCGGCGCCGCGCCGCTCGGCGACAACGACAACTGACCGCAGCAGGGCCGCCGTTCCGTATATCTCCAGGCCGCCGGCACCCTGCAGATTCTCCCCCTCGTAGGCGACGAGGAATTTTTGGCGTGCGGACCCGAGATCACTGGTCGGAAGCCCGTTGTGCTCGAGAAGAGCGCGAATGGCGCCTGCGTCCGCCTCCGTAGCCCAACGTAACCCCGGCACCGACTCAACTCCGCGAGGCCGCATCAGGTCCGCAACAGCCTGAGGTGCCGCAGCTCCCTTTCACAGGTGCGACGGACAACGGCTCCACGGCCGCCTCGTGGCCGTAAACCGTGCTCGCGCCAGTAGTGAGGAATGTCTCCCACTGAACGCCTTGCGGATCATCGATCCAGTTCTTCTCGCTTCGCGCGTAGCAGCAGGTCGTCTCCCCCTCCTCCACCACGGCGCGTTCAGTAGCCTTCAGCCGTGCATGCACTTCCTGCAGCTCCGCGCGGTCGTCGACCTGAATGCCGAGGTGCTGGATACCGGGCTTGGCGCCGCGCCGGCTGATGGCGAAGTTGACTCTAGGGTCCTCGAGCATCCATTTGGCATAGTCATCCTTGCGGACCACCGGGTCGGCGGCGAAGAGCTGCGAATAGAATCGAATCGAATCGAGACCGCCAGGTCCTCGACCGCCACATGCACATGCAGACGCTTCATGACGCCCTCCTCTTATTGGATGCAGCCGCGGCCGGAGCACAGGTTCGACCGCCGCAGCAGTTTTCGGTGAGAAAACCGAGCAGCGCGCTCATCTGCGGGTAGTTCGCCGAGTAATAGACGAACCGCCCCTGCTGCCGCGAGCAGACGAGGTCGGCGTGGCTCAAAGCCTTGAGATGGAACGACAGCGTATTGGCCGGAATCTCCAGCGCCTGCGCGATGTCGCTCGCGGCCATCCCGTCGGGACCTGCCTGGACGAGCAGCCGATAGACCTGCAGGCGGCTGTCCTGCGCCAGGGCGCCAAGTGCGGTGACCGCGGACTTCGATTCCATGACTCTAGAATTATCGAATTAATTGCCGATGTCAAGCGAGCTATTCGGCGAACCCCGACTCGCGTCGTCGGGCATACTCACTCGCCCTGATGGCCACGGCTGAGTTGATGCCTTGGGTCTACTGCAAATCACAATAGGCGCGCTTTCCTGGCTCGCGCTGCCCGTCGGGCTCGTCTGCCTGATCGACGACTGGGTGCTCCGGCCGAGGCGCCAGATTGCGGCTTCTCCGAACCTGACGGCCGACGCGCCCGTGCTTTCCGTCGCCTACCACCTGCTGCCGATCCTCATAGCGGCGGCCGTGGTGCAACTGTTCTTCACCGAGCAGTTCGATTTCAGCACGGTGCTGGTCATCATCTCGGCGGTCACGGGGCTCCTCTGGGCCGTGGATGCGTTGCTCCTCGCCAGGCTGCGCCGCATCGCGGCCGCCCGCGCAGGAAAAGACGCGGCGCTCATCCCCGAGCCGCGCACCGTCGACTACGCTCGCAGCTTCTTCCCGGTGGCCCTCGCCGTTCTGCTGCTGCGTGCATTCGTCTTCGAGCCCTACCGCATCCCCTCCGATTCAATGATGCCGACACTGCTCGACGGAGATTTCATCGTCGTCGAGAAGTACGCCTACGGCCTGAAGCTGCCCATCACCAACCGCAAGATCCTCCGCACCGGAGAGCCCCAACGCGGCGATGTCGTGGTATTCCATCCACCCATCCAGCCGTCGGAAGTATGGATCAAGCGCCTGGTCGGCCTTCCCGGGGATCACGTGACGGTATTCGACGACCGCCTGATCATCGATGGGAAGCCCGTGCCCTTCAAAATCACGAGCACCTACAATGACGGCTGCTACGCGAACATGCAGCTCGCCACGGAGCGTCTGGCGGCTCACACGCATCAGGCGCTGCTCTGTCCCGTACCCCTCGAGGTCACCCCCTACCCTTTGCCTGGGTGCAAGAGACGCGACGCGCGCGGCTACATCTGCGGCGGGACGCCGCCGCCGGGCGGGGAGCCATTCGCTCAGCGCCAGGCCTTCAACATGGTGGTACCCGCGGGGGAATACCTGATGATCGGGGACAACCGCGACAACAGCGACGACGGACGCTTCTGGGGATTCGTGACCGAGCGGGAGCTGCTCGGGAAGGCGACCTACATCTGGTTCAATTGGGATGTCGAGCGGGCCGGCGGTCCCCTCTGGAGCCGGATCGGCACCAAGATCCGGTAGAGGTCCGGCAACCCCGCGACTGACTACGCCACGGCCCGCACGAGGGCCTCATCGTCGCACGACAGGGAGTTGATTCGCGGGCTCACCGCGTGGCTTCTGAGCAGTGCATCCGGCACCGTGCGCAGCAGCGGGCGCACCGAAGCGGGCGTGCCGCGAAGCCATGCCTGGCAGTCCTCGGGGTCGAGAATCGCAGGCATCTCCCCCGTTGCGGTCTGGATCGACGAGAGCATGCCGTTCGCCGGCACCGTGAGTATCGCGCAACCCTCGATGACGTCGCCGTCATCAGTCTCGGTGCGATCCCAAAGGGCCGCGACCGTGAGCACCGGCCGGCCCTCGGCCCGGACGAAATAAGGCTGCCGATATCCCGCCGGCGTCAGCCGCCAGGTATAGAAGCCCGCGAACGGGAGGATGCAGCGCTGGCCATTCAGCCAGGGCCCGCGAAACAGCCGGCTGCGCTCCAGGTCGGTGCTGGAGAGCCGCAGCCAGTGCCCGGCGGACATATCGCCCTGCGCCCAGGCCGGGATCAGCCCCCAGCGCATCATCACCGCCTCCGACCGGCCGTCATGCAGCCGCACCGCGGGCACGTAGCGCGACGGCGCGACATTGAAGCTCGCCGAGAACCGCCACCACGTGGATTCAGGGGCGAGCTCACGCTCGGCGAGGCCCTGATCCGGTACGACATATCTCTCGCACATAAAGAGAGCATAAGGTGGCCCGCGCCGAGCGCCTGTGACGCGATCCACCGGATATGCGAACCACTGCGGGCAAGTCCCGGCACTCGATGTTCCGGCCGGCCGAGCACATCCGCCGTAACCAAGTCAAGGGGGGCCATCACAATTCCCGGCCCTCGGCCCGTCCATCCCCCCGCCTCCACCGCCGGTCGGAAATCGCCTAGACAGTGTCAGACAGCACGGGATGCCGAGCTTTGGATCAAGTACAGTCCGCCGCACCGAATGGCTGCAGACACAGACATACAACCCGTGCGACATCTGACTACAACTCTCATTCGTGGGGCCGCAACGCCGATGCGGTGCAATGCCTTTTCCGCCAGGCAGGCGGGCGTCACCCTGGTCGAGCTCCTCACCGTCATGGTGATCGCCGGAATTCTGATGTCGATCGGCATTCCTTCGTACCGATACATCACCACGAACAATCGCATGAGCACGGAAGCAAATCAGCTGTTGGGAGACCTCCAGTATGCGCGCTCCGAGGCCGTCAAAGAGGGTCAGTCGGTCACGGTATGCGTCGCCGCCAGCACCAGTCCGACGAGTCCTGCTTGCGCCGCGACCACCGCAACGACCTGGGAGAAGGGCTGGATCGAATTCAGCGATCTCAACAACGACCAGAAGATCGACAGCGGAGATCCCGTGCTACGCATCGAGAACGCCTTCGTTGGCGGCGATACCTTCGGGTCCAACAACAGCGTCGGCGCCATCACGTTCAACCGCAGCGGCTTCGTAAATGCGCTCGGCGCCGCGCAGGTGACCGTAACGTTGCACGACTCCACCAGTGCCTCCGCTTACACCCGTTGCCTGTATCTCACCCAGGCCGGCATGGCGTACGTTCAGACGCACGCTCAGAACTCGAGTTGCTCGTGATGGCCGCTAAAGCACATGGCGCGCCGCGCGGCTTCAGCCTGGTCGAGGTGCTGATCGCCCTGGTCATCATCAGCGTGGGACTCCTCGGCATCGCCAAACTGGAAGCTCTCATGCTCTCGAGCACCGGCACCTCTCGCCTCCGCTCGCTGGTGGCGCTCCAGGCCGCGAGCCTCGCCGCCTCCATGCACGCCGATCGCGACTACTGGGACAACTCCGCGATCGGAGCCATCGCGCTCACCGCCACGGAGACGGCTGGCAGCACTACCTTTGCGGGCACTCCCTCGGCCCTCTCGGCGGAGGCTAATGCACCTCCGAGCTGCCAGGAAACCTCGGTCGGAATGGCTTCCCCGCCCACGTGCAGCGCTCCGCAGGACATGGCGGCCTTTGATCTGAGTCAATGGGCCGGTCCGAGCGCCGGCACGGGCATGGCCGCGGTACTCAAGAATTCGGTAACCAGCATCAGCTGCGCGCCCAATGCTGCCGCGAACAATGTCGTGACCTGCACCATCACGATCACGTGGAACGAAAACACGATCGCGGCGAATACGCAGGAGCAGCAGAACGGCCCACCGACCGCGTTCCAGGGTCAGACTTACACGCTGGTGGTCGAGCCATGACCGCAATCCCCAGTGGCCAGCGAGGCTTCTCGCTCATCGAGCTGATGATCGCCATCGTCATCGCGCTCTTTCTCATCGGCGGCGTGATAATCGTCGAGCAGGGGGTGCACAGGTCCTATCAGGACGACAGCGGCTTCGCTCAGCTCGAGGACCAGGAGCGCTTCGCGATGACCGTCATCACGGAGGCCGTAGAGTCGGCGGGCTACTACCCGGACCCTACCTCCAACGTGCCGAACGGCACTGTCCTGATGCCCGAAACGACCTCGACTCCTCAGAGCGTCTCGATTCCATTTGCCGGGGCGCAATCGATCGTTGGGATCTATTCGGGCGCCACGCCCAATGACTCCCTGGCAACGCGCTTCGTCGCGGGTCCCGCGGCCAGCATCGACCTTTGCACCGGCTCGGCCACGACGAGCGGCACCGAATACATTACCTATCTCTACGTCACCAACGGCACCGACGGAAAGCCCTATCTTTACTGCGAACTCGCGACCGCGGGCACATGGGCCTCGTCCCCCGTGCAGCTCGTGGCCGGGATCCAGAATGTGCAGATCATGTATGGCGTCAGCGCGAGCGGCTCGCAAAACGTGCAGGGCTATATGTATGCATCGGACGTGACGAGCAAGGGGTACTGGCCGCTGGTTTCTGCGGTCAAGGTGACTCTGACCGTGACGAATCCGATCGCATCCGATCCCGGTCAGCCGGCGACCGTACAGTTCACGCGAGTGATCAGCGTCATGGGAAGAATGGGGGGCAGCTGATGAACGCGAACAGACTGCGCGCCGCGCCTCCCCGCTCCCGGGGAATGATACTGATTACGAGCCTGCTGCTTCTCGTGGTCGTCACATTGCTCGCTATCGCCATGTTCCACGGCGTGGGGCTCGAGTACCGGATCGCGGGCAACAGCCTGGACAAGCAGCGTGCCCTGCAGGCCGCCGAGAGCGCCCAGGAATACGGTGAGCAGTGGCTCGTCGCGAACGCTCCGCAGGACTACGGCGGGGCCGAGATCTGGGGCATTCCCTGCGCTGCGGCCAATTTCACCGCCGCCACCACCCCGGTGATGTGCTCCAACTCATTGTTGTCCACGATTTCCAGCCTGGGGTCCGTACCATGGGGTGGCAGCGCCAGCAGCCTGGGTGTCAACTACAACCCGGGTGGTGACCTGACACAGAGCTCGACGGGCGGACAGAACACCGTCGCGTCCTTGCCTTCCGTCTATGTATCCCGCCTGGGCTATGACCTCGGGACTGCCAATTCGCTCGACTTCACCGTCGATGCGTGGTCTTACGGCGGTAGCACGAGCACCGTATCAGTCGTCGAGAGCGTTTACCGACTCACTTACACATCCTCGTGCGGCGGGTGCCCGTGATTCCTCGGAGGCAAATCATGTTTCGCAACATAGTGCTGCTCGCGCTCGCGCTCCTCTGCAGCTTTCTGGCCGCCACAAGCGCGCATGCCCAGGTCCTCATCTCCGAGGATTTCAACACAGGAAGCACCGCCAATTCGTGGTACTTCTTCAATGGCGCCTGCCTGACCGCGGGCACCGCGGCGGCGACCGCGAACCCCGGCACACCTCCGGGATGCACCGCCGATACGTACTACACCGAGCATCTCGTCGGCGGGTACAACGGCAAAGCCGGTACCGCGGTGACGCTCCCCGACCCCTCCGGCAACGGCGCCCTCCGCTTCACCAATGGCTGCATCCCCAACGGCACCGGCGGCTGCGGCAGCGGCGGCCACAGCCAGAACGGGGCGATCATCTCCTCGGGCATATACTCGACGACTGCCGGCCTGGACATCACCTTCAAGACCCTCACCTATCGAGGTGACTCGGGTGGCGACGCCAACGACGGCGCGGACGGAATGAGCTTCTTCCTCATGGATGCCTCTATCGCGACGGCCACGGAGTTGGCGGCGAATCCGGCCGACGCCATCGGCTCCTGGGGCGGAAGTCTCGGCTATACCTGCTCGAACACGAACACCGATTATCACGGCATGATCGGCGCATGGCTCGGGCTCGGCATCGACGAATACGGTAACTTCCTCAACGGTGAATCGGACACCCTCGGGGAAGGCAGCCCGTACGGAGTCACGGGCGACAATACCGCGAGCGGCGGCGGCTATCAGCCCAACCGGATCGGGCTGCGAGGGCGCGGCAACATCGCCTGGCCGTGGCTGAGCGCGAACTATCCCAGCCAGTACCCATCGGATGTTCCGGCGAGCCAGCAGACACAAGCCGTGCTGAATACCTGCGAGACGGGCACGCTGTGGGATTACTCGCAATACTCCCCCAGCAGCCCCAACTACCAGGCCACCAACCCCACCGCCACCAACACTAATACGGCGGTCGATGACTACGCGGCGGTCCCTGGCGCCTACAGCCTGGTATCGAGCCAGATCGCCAACGAGTATTCCACCGGAGGCTACGGGCAGCTCAATGCGACCCCGATCACCTACCGCCTCAAGATCACGCAGAACGGATTGCTGACGCTCGCCTACAGCTACAACGGCGGCGCGTGGAAAGGCGTGATCCAGAATGAGCCGATCACGTCCGTGAACAGCGGTCCGCTGCCTGCGAATGTCCGCTTCGGCTTTGCGGGCTCGACCGGCGGCAGCTCGAACATTCACGAGATCATGTGCTTCAAGGCGAGTCCCGCCACGGCATCGGCGAGCTCCACGACCGGCAACGAAAAGGAATCCTCGAAAGTCGACGCCGGCACGCAGGTCTACTTCGGCAGTTACGACCCGACCGACTGGTCGGGCAGTCTCGCCGCATATGGTCTGACCACCGACAGCTCCGGCAACGTCACTGGTGTCGCGACTACCGCCAACTGGGATGCCTCGTGCGTCCTGACCGGCGTCGGCAGCTTGGCCGCTTGCGCGACGACAGGCGTCGCCGGACCGACAGCCGCCGAAGCACCCAGCTCCCGCGCGATCCTGAGCTGGAGCGGTTCGGCCGGCATTCCCTTCGAGTGGACGAACCTTTCGGCCGCGGAGCAGAGCGCGCTCAACGCTGTCGACAGCGACGGTCAGACCCGCCTCTCATACCTGCGCGGCGACCGGACCAACGAGATCCCGAACGGCACCAGCACGTTCCGCGCCAGGGACTCCGTGCTCGCCGACATCGTGGACTCGAGCCCCGCCTGGGTGGGACCGCCTTCGCAGTCGCTCTACTTCGCCTACGAGACGCCCACCGCGTGGACGGACCGGCTGTATACCAGCGCCACGATGCCCGAGAACTCCGGTCAGAGCTATACGGCATACGCCAGCGCCCAGCAGACGCGGGAGAACGTAGTCTACGTCGGCGCGAATGACGGCCTGCTGCACGGCTTCCAGACGGGCTCGTACAACACCGACAGCACCTTCAACAGCACGGGGAACACCGGCAACGAGGTTCTCGCCTTCATTCCTGAGGAAGTGCTGCTGGGCATCCATCCGACCGTCACGACCACTACGACGGTCACCAACAAGAAAACCGGCGTCAAGACCACGACCACGTCGACGGCTATCAACAGCACGAGTGATTTCTCGAATCCGCAGTACGGCCACAACTTCTACCTCGATGCCCCGCCGGGCACGGGCGATCTCTACTACGGCAGCGCGTGGCACAGCTGGGTCGTGGGAGGCCTTGGACCCGGCCTCTCCGGACCTTGGACTTCGCAAGCCTCGTGCGGCGGAACCTCGATGCCGGCTTGTGCGACCGCCTGGTCGTCCACGACCACCTACAATTACGGCACCGTCGCCAGCATCAACGGGGTGAACTACGTTGCCAACTGGACGAACCTGAATCAGAGTCCCTCGAGCGCCGCCGCGGCCGGCCAGGGCGAAATCTACGCCCTGGATGTGACCACGCCCGGCAATTTCTCGGAGTCGAACGCCGCGACCCTGGTCAAAGGTGACTGGATCGGCGGGACTTCGGCCACCACCAATCCCGGCAGCTTCACCTGCTCGAACGTCTCCAATTGCGCCCTCAATCTCGGCTTCACCTATGGAACGCCGGAGGTCCGCCGCCTGCACGATGGCAACTGGGCGATCATTTTCGGCAATGGGCTCTCGAGCTCCACCGGCGATGCCGGCATCTTCATCGTGACGATCAGCGCCAGCGGCACTCAGACGGTGTACTACCTCAGTACCGGCGTGAAGGGCGGCAACGGGATCGCATACGTCTCCGCCGTCGACATGGACCACGACCATATCGTCGATTATGTGTACGGCGGCGACGTGCTGGGTAACGTCTGGCGATTCGATCTGACCAGCAACAGCGAGAGCAGCTGGCACGTGACCACCGGGCCCATCTTCAAGACGCCTTCGGGGCAGCCGATCACGAGCGAGATCATTCCGGAGTTCGTGACGGTGAACGGCGCCACGCAGATGATGCTGTATTTCGGCACCGGCGAGAAATTCCCGGAGAACAATTCGGCAAACACGAGCTACTCGACCGGTACCCAAGGGTTCTACGCCATTTGGGACTGGAACATGAGCGCATGGAACGGCCTGCACAGCTCGCAATTCGCGACCCTCACCACGACGCAGATGGGCACCGTCTCGGGTCTGAGCTCACCATACACGCTCAGCACCGCCAATCTCGCGAACCAGACGGTCACGACGGACAGCAGCGGGGACCGGCTCATCTCCACAAGTGCTCAGGTCTGCTGGGCCAATTCGACGACATGCCCGTCCGGGAACACGCAGTTCGGCTGGTATATCAATCTCCCGGGCACCAATACCGCCTACGGTTCGACGACTTATGAGCAGGTCATTTACAACCCGCTGATCCTCAGCACCGTCGTGATCTTCGATTCGATCCTGCCCGCCATCAATTCGCCCCTCGCCTGCTCGAGCGATCTCGATTCCGGGTGGTCCTACGCCCTCGACGTGCGTACCGGCGATGCGATTTCCGGATTCTGGCAGGGCTTCAGCTCGAGCGCGCCCAATAACACCGGGGGCGTCCAGACCAACGCATCCGGAACGCCATACTACGCAGGCAGCGCCCTGATCTATCAGGACACGGGCGGCGGACACCACGCCACACACATCCCGCTCCCGCCCGACATCTCGGGTGGGCGCGAGACATGGGTACAGATACGTTAGGCTAACGCTAGGCTGAACCAATATGAGCGCGGCTAAATCCTCGAGCTCGTCCCATCAAGCATCCCGCAGAAGCTCCTCGGGATTCACTCTGATCGAGCTCATGATCGTGGTGGTCATCGCGACGGTCCTGATGTCGATAGCGATACCGATGTACCTGCATCAGATGCGCGAATCGCGCCGGACGGATGCGCGGTCGGCGCTTCTCGACCTTGCCGGGCGCGAGGAGCGCTATTTTGACACCAATAACGCTTACACCAGCACGGCGACCCAGATCGGTTACGCCGGATTTGGCTCAAGCTATCCCGTCGGCAACGGGCAGTACTACTACATCAATACTCCCACGGTGACTACGGCGAATCCGCCCACCTTCACGCTGGTGGCCCAGCCCATCGCCGGAAAAGGCCAGGACCTCGACACGGACTGCGCGTCCTTCACGGTGACATCCGCCGGTCAGCAGTCCTCGCTCAATAGCGGGGGAGCCGATTCCACTGCGATCTGCTGGCGCTGATCAGCGCGGGGACAGACTGCCGAATCTGAGCCGCGCATCACAGATGCGCGGCTCGCTGCTCCGTGCGCTGCAGCACGCTTTCAGCCCGTCCATCCGCCCGAAAGCGCCGCCGGTCAGCTGCCCCCCTCATTCTGTCGTATCTCATACGAGGCGCTGCTTCCGTTCCAGTAGAGTCCGCAGCCGTCGTAGGTTGCAGACACACAAGCAGTGCGAAATTCGACACGGAGTGATCGGTACCTCGCTTCACACAAGGTATCCGATCCGGGACAAGGGCACCGGGAACGCCGCGTTGCCGCATTCGGGCCGAGAGCCACGGGCTTCACGCTCATCGAGCTGCTCGTCACGATGCTGGTCGGCGCGATCCTGCTCACGATCGCGTTCCCCGCGTTCCAGAACTTCCTGCGCAACGATCGCCAGTGGACTGACGCGAACTCGCTCGTGATGAGCCTGAACGCCGCGCGCAGCGAGGCGATCAAGCAGGACACGACCGTATCCGTCTGCCCGACCACGAACGGCACTTCTTGCAGCGCGGCGGCCCCCTGGGCACAGGGCTGGATCGTCCTCAGCAGCGCGGCGGGCTCCACCCCCGTATTGACAGTGCCTGCATTGGCCACGGGCACTACGGTAACGGAAGCCAACGGCCTGACGGCCGTGACTTTCTCATCCTCAGGAATGGTGGCCGCCCAGGCGGCCTTCACGCTGTGCGATGCCCGCGGCGCCTCCCAGGCGCGCTATGTACAAGTGGGCCCCACGGGAAGCATTGCCTCCTCGGCGAATGCCGGCGTGGCCCTCAGCGGCGCTCCCCTCACCTGTCCCTGATGCAGGACGCGCGAGCGATACATGTACGCCACTCACAGGACTCGCGGTAACAGGGGCTTCACGCTGGTGGAGGTCCTCGTCACTCTGCTGGTACTGAGCATAGGGCTGCTGGGGATAGCCAAGCTGCTGCTGGTGTCCTCCCGCGGCAACGACAGCGCCTACCTGCGCACGCAGGCGACGGCGCTCGCCTATTCCATCCTGGATTCCATGCGGGCGAACAGGCAGGCGGCACTGGCCGGCAACTACAACGGCACATCCGCCGCCGCAGCGAATCCGAACACCCAGTGCCCCGTCGGCTCGCCCTGCAGCGCGAGCACCATCGCCCAGTACGACATGTGGAATTGGCAGCAGGCCCTGACTACCGGCCTCGGGCCTTCCGGCAGCGGCACGGTCACAACTGCCACCGTGGCCGACCCGGTCACGGGTGGAAACGACGTCACCGCTACCATCACGGTGCAATGGAATGACTCCGTGGCCCAGCAGACATTCGGCGCCGCCGCCAGCAACGTCACGGTGACCCTGGAGACGGTGCTGTGAAGCGCCGCAACGCCGGTTTCTCGCTGATCGAGCTGATGGTGGCGGTCACCCTCGGCCTGATGCTCACCCTCGCCCTCATTGCGGTATTCGTCGGCTCCCGCTCGGCCTATCAGTCGACCAGCGGCGTGGGCTCCGTCGCCGACGAAGGGCGCTTCGCGCTCGACACGATCGCCCAAATGGCTCGCGGCGCCGGCTACATGGGCTGCACCCCCGCCGCCGAGACCAACCTGACCGGCACCCCAATCTATACGGTCAACGATACCGTGCTCAACGTCGCCAGCTCGACCTTAGCGTACAACTTTCAACTCGGCGTCGGCGGCTACGAGGCGACTGGAACCGGTACCGGCGGTACGTTTACCGTATCGGCGACCCCGACCGCGGGCGTTTCCGGGAGCGAGTGGACGCCCAACCTCGACCCGTCGTTCACCGGCGCCACCAGCCAGCAGGTTCAAGGAAGTGACGTCCTGGTCCTGCGCTCGAGCCTGCCGCAGTCGACCCCCGTCTATCTGACCGCCGCCGCGGACCAGGGAGCCAGCACGCTCACGGTCTCGAGCACGGGGCAGCTGCAGGCCAACCAGCTCGCGGTGGTGTCCGACTGCACGAAGGCCGTGCCCTTCCAGATCAGCGGCCTCACACCCGGCAGTCCGGCGACCATCAACTTCGGCGGAAGCACCGGCGCGCCGGGTAATGCCTCGGCCGCTCTGCCGGTCGGATTCGGCGCCGGCGCCATGGTCTACCCGTTGACGACCACCGTGTTCTACATCGGCATGGGCGCCGACGGGGACTCGGCGCTGCGGCGCCTCGATCTGCTGAATGGACAGGTCAGCGCCTCGATCTTCACGGATTCCGAAGTGGTCGAGGACGTCGAGAACATGCAGATCCTCTACGGCCTCGATACCAGCTCGGGGACCGCCTACGTGACCGCGGATCAGGTCCCCGATTTCACCGAAGTCGGCAGTGTCGAGATCGCCGTTTTGGTGGCGAGCCCGACAGGCGCCGTGCAGGCACCGACGACGGCCCAGACATTCAACCTCCTCGGTACGACGATCACCGCGCCGAAGGACACGCGCCTGCGGCGGGTCTTCGTGAAAACCATCGGAATACGCAATGCCATACATTGACCGCCGCCGGCCGCGTCTCGCGATCCTTCGAGCGCCCCTCCCCGGCCGGAGCAGGGGCGCGGTGCTGGTCGTTGCGTTGATCCTGCTGCTGGTGCTGACGCTGATCGGCATCACCGCGGCGCGCCTGCAGACGGCCCAGGAGGGCATGGCGCGCAATGACGACAACCACCAGCTCGCCCTGCAGTCCGCCGAAGCCGCGCTGCGCGACGGCCAGGCCATCATCGACATGCACAACCCCAGTGACTTTCTCACCGAGACCGGTGGATTGTACAACCTGGGCCAGGAGCTGCAGAACACTTCCTCCAGCATCGCCGACACCATCAACTGGAACAGTCCCGGAGCGGCCTCCATGCAATACAGCGGCGCGGCGCTCTCCAACGCGCCGCCATCGCCGCAGCCGGCGCAGATCGTCATCGAAAGCATGCCGCCGGTGGCCGTCCCCGGCTCGCCGCTCAACGGCGCCGGCTATGGAGGAAACCCGCAGTGGCAGGTCTATCGGGTCACCGCCCATGCCTGGGGCGGCGACAGCAGCTCGAACGTGACGCTGCAGACCATCATTTCCTCGATGCCGGTGCAGTAGAGGTCCGACCATCATGCCATCCCCTGGATCGCCATTCCGACACGCGCGCAGCGGGCTCTTTGGTCTGCTCATGGGTCTGCTGACCGGACTCGCGTCGGCGGCAACGACACCGACGCCCGTCTCGATCGCCCAGGTGCCGCTGACCGTCGCCGTCCCGGCCCATCCGCAGATCGTGCTCGCAATCGGCAACTCCCAGTCCATGGACGGCGATCTCAGCGGCGCGATCATGACCGGATCGGGATCGCTCAGCTCCTCCTACAACCTGCTGCAGAGCTCGAGCTCGCCGCTCAATTACACCATCCCGTCCGGATTCACACCTCCGGTCAACCCGGGCGCGGGCGGCCTGGCACCCTATACGGTTACTTCCGGCAGCCAGCTGCTCGACAATTCCGCCAATCGCCTCAACGTGGCCAAGGCCTCCATCGCCGCGATGCTGAACGCCTACATGGCGAGCGCGGACTTCGCCATGCTCGATTACAGCACCTCGGGGCTCAGCGAATACACGACCTGGGTTTATCAGATGAGCCCGGCGACGAGCGGCTTCGTGTTCACCAGCACGCAGATCACGGGCAATCGCTATGTGACGAACCCGTGCTACAACTATACGTCGCTGGCGACAACCAACACGATCTACGCGGATTGCAAGGCCATCGACACCAGCGGCCAAGTGACCGGCAGCGCGGCGACGTCTCTGTACATGCAGATCGGCGCCAGCAGCGACGACCCGGAGATCAACGACGTGCTGTATGCCAACGGCGGAATCGCGCCGGTGTGTCTGGTGTACGGACCACCCAATCCGCCCTCGACTGGCCCTTACGGCGGCCCGACTCCCGCGAATCCCTATACTGCCTATACGCTTGGGCAATACAATGCCAATCCCAGCGCCATCTCCGAAACCTACAGCAAAGAAATCAACGGCTGCGCCACGGAGACGACGCCGACCAATGCCGGATACGTGCCTTATTCTCCGCAGACCATGTACGTCGAGCGCGGCTTCGGCTACGGCGCCAGCCAGTCGGCGACCGCCGCAACCACTCTCGTCCCCATGACGACGGCCGGCGCCACACCGACTTCGAGCACGGTGGCCACCGCGATAGCCAAGTTCACCCCGTACCTGGCGCCGGAGACCAACTCCACCGCCACCACGGAGATCAAGGCGAGCGCGGGCCAGTCGGCGCTGCCCGGACTGCTCAAGGGCGCCAACACGTATTACACCAGCAAGAACCCGCCCTCGAGCAACGGCTGCACGGCGAAGCGATACGTGATCCTGATGACCGACGGCTTGCCCACCCTTGACCTGGCTGGGCATTCCTGGCCGCCGCCGGGCACCACTTCCGCCACCAACTGGGGGGAGACCGTCTCGTTCAACTCCGACGGCTCCCTCAATGCGGGCGGCACCAACGATCAGGCCGTCATCGACACGATCAACCAGCTGGCGGCGCTGAACTCGGGCAGCAGCCCCGTGGAGACTTACGTCATCGGCCTCGGGGCCGGCGTCGATCCGGCGCAGAACCCCACCGCGGCCGCCGTCCTCAAGGCCATGGCGATCGCCGGCGGCACGAGCAATTATTACGCCGCCACCAGTCCGACCGCACTGACGAACGACCTGCAGGGAATCATTGTCAGCATTCTCACCGCCACCCAGTCGACATCATCCGCGACCGTCAACTCCACTCCTCTGCGTGAGGGCTCGGTCGCCTTCGGGGCGCAGTTCACGACCTCCGATATCTACCAGGACTGGACCGGCGACGTGCTCGAGTACCCGATCAATCCTGCAACGGGCGCCGTCACCACCACGCCCGGCGCCCAGATCTGGAGCGCCAAGACACAGCTGGACGCTCAGAGCAGCAGCGGACGCATCATCGCAACATGGGATCCGGTCGCCAAGGCGGGCACCCCGTTCGAATGGAATCCCGCGATCGCGCCGGATGGCATCTCGTCCACGACCGGGCTCGGCGCGGAGCTATCCACCTTCACGTCAGATACTAACGGCTCGGATGTGCTCAACTACCTCCGCGGGAACAGTACGCTCGAGCTGCGTAACGGTGGTACGTTTCGCAACCGAGCCCACAAGCTGGGAGACATCGTCTCCAGCGCACCGCTTTACATCGGCGCGCCCAGCAGCGCTTCGCAGGCGTCCTCCTACTTTGCCTTCGCGGCCGCGCACGCCAATCGCAAGCCTATCGTCTATGTCGGCGCCAATGACGGCATGCTGCACGCCTTCGATGCCACCACCGGCAACGAGCGCTTCGCCTTCATTCCCAACGGCGTCTTCGGCAACCTGGTCAATCTCGTAAATCCTTACTACAACGCGAGTCACCAGTATTACGTGAACGGTTCACCGATCGCGGCGGACGTTCAGTTCGCGAGCGATTCCAGCTGGCACACGGTGCTTGCCGGCAGCGAGGGCGCGGGCGGGAAATCCGTGTTCGCCCTCGACATCACCAATGCCGATGCGATCACCACGGAGGCGCAGCTGTCCGCGGACGTGCTGTGGGAATTCACGGATACGGACATGGGCCTCAGCTTCAGCCAGCCGCAAATCGCCGATACCAACGCCGGCTGGCTGGTGATGTTCGGCAACGGCTACAACAGCCCCAATCAGAAGCCGATTCTCTATGCCGTGGATCCGCAGAAAGGGACCCTGATCGCCAAGGTGGACCTGTGTGCGGCCGTGCCCACGGCTTGCAACACTTCGCTCGCCAATGGGCTGTCGAGCATCGCCGTGGTGCCCACCACCGGCAACGTCACCGGCACTGACAACATGGTCTATGCGGGCGATCTGCAGGGGAACCTCTGGCGCATCGACATCTCGAACAGCAACCCCGCGCTCTGGGCGGTCAGCGTGCTATACCAGACGCGGGATGCCAGCGGCAACATCCAGCCGATCACGACCGAACCGGCCGTGTCGCTCAATCCGGAATTTCCGCAGCTGCCCGGCACCATGGTCGCGGTGGGAACCGGTCAGCTGCTCGGATTCCCCGATCTGTCGACCACCGGCGTGCAGAGCCTGTACGGCATCTTTGATCCCCCGACCGGCTCCGCCTCGCCGATCGGGTTCAGCGGCATTCCGAAGCGCGCCAATCTCGCTCAGCAAACGGTAGCGACCGGCACCGTCAACGGGCCGAGCGGGCCGGTCACCGTGCTGGTCGAAGGCACGGTCAATCCGGTCAACCTGCCTACCCAGCGCGGCTGGTACATCGATTTCAGCCTCCAGACCGGCTACCGGTTCGTGACCAATCCGCAGATCGAGGACGGCGGCATCCTCGTGGTCATCGCCTACCAGCCCAACAGCTCGCCCTGTACCAGCGGCGGCAATTCCTGGCTGCTGGCCGTCAACTACGCCACGGGAGGTTCTTTCCCGACGCCTATACTCGACGTGAGCAACACTGGCCAATACAACAGCAGCAATCAGACGGCAAGCGGCCAGAACCCAGTTGGCCAGTACCTCCAGGGCGTTTATGCGTCGGCGCCCACCATCGTGCAGAACAATACAGGCGGCGGCGTCAAGCTGTATCAGGAATCCAATGGGAGCATAGGCAACACCCAGGAGAAAGGCGGCGTGATTCAACGAAACGCTTGGTGGGAGGTACGGCAGTGAGACTCTTCAGAATCATCCCGGCGCTGGCCGCCGGCCTGGCCGGCGCGATGCTGGCCGTGGGCGCGGCTCAGGCGAACCAGCTCGCCGGACCGATCGTCACCGGCACCCTGACATCTGTCCAGGGGGACTCGGTCACCGTCAACGGTCAGACCTACACTGTCGTGCCCGGCAGCCCCGCGGAAGAAGAGCTGAGCTCGCTCACCACGGGTCAACAGGTCGACGTGCAGCTCAACGGCCCCGCGTCATCGCCCGATACGGAAGTCGTCAATGTCGTCGTGCACCAGGGGCAGTGAGGAATGCACATGACGCGCCATCGACGCCTCTCCCCCGCGGGCTTCACCCTGATCGAGCTCATGATCACCGTGTCGATCGTGGGCATCCTCGCCGCCATCGCGATTCCGGCGTATACGGCCTACATCCGCAAGGCGAACCGCACCGACGCCAAGCAGACGCTGCTGCAGGACGCGCAATCACTGCAGCGGTGTTACTCGCAGAACTTCACGTACACGCCGACGGCGCCCGCCACCTGCCCGGTCGTCGCGGGGACCACCACCTCCCCCGGCGGCTTCTATTCGATCGCGGTCGCGTTCCAGAGCACTACCACGTACACGATCACGGCGACCCCGCTGAAGTCGCCGCAGACGAGTGACACCTACTGCACGCAGTTCGTGCTGAACAGCGCCGGGCAGGAGACCGCGCAGAATTCGGGCGGCACGGACTCTTCGGCCTACTGCTGGGGGCAGTGATCAGTCGAGCTTGAATTCGATGGTGTCCCAGCGCGTCGTTTCCTCGTGGCGCGCCTGCCGCTTGATGGCATCGACCAGCGCCCGCTCGTCCCAATCGACGATTTCCTGGGCCAGGTCGGCGAGCACCTTCGGCACCGGCTTCTGCGAGCCGAAGGGCTTCAGCAGCACCACCGCCTTCTGACTCGCCTGGGCGTAGAGGAGCTGGAAGGTCACCAGGTCCTGGTTGCCGTCGAAGAGGCTCGACAGGGCGATCACGGCCTCGACCGGGGCAATCTGGCGGCGCAGCTCCTCCTTGCCGGCTTCCTTGTCCCCGCCGGGGCGCTTCTCGGGCTCGCTGAAATTGCGGTAGAAGAAGTTGCGCGAGCTCTCGAGATACTCGAAGACCCGCAGGTAGTCATCGGCGGGCTCCCAGACGTGCGTGACGAAGAGCCGGACGGGATTGGCCTGGGACATAAGGTCAAGTTTGGCACAAGACCTGCCCGGCGCGAAGCGGGCCCGGTTCGCCGTGTCCGCCGCAGACGACAGCGGCGGGGCCCCCTGCCGCCGCCCCGGCGCCCCTGGGCAATATGCAATACAATCGATCTCCCGGCTCGGCCTCCTGCGGCCTGCCGCCGCGCAGGAACCGCCTCACGTTGCGTCTGGTCGTCTACAACATCCGCTATGCCACCGGCACGGGTCCGGCCTTCCACCTGCCGTTGCCGGGTGCCGGGTACCTGCGCAGCAACCGCAAAGTCCTGGCTGGCATCACGGACTTCCTGCATGCGGAGGGCGCCGACGTGGTCGGCCTCATCGAGGTCGACACGGGCTCGATCCGCACCGGCATGGTGAACCAGGCGGAGGCGATCGCCGCCCAGCTCGGGCACTACTCGACCTACCAGTGCAAGTACGGCGCCAGCTCGATCAATCAGCTGATGCCCATCGTGCGCAAGCAGGGCAATGCCTTCCTGTCCGCGCCGCACGTGCATGGCGAGCGCTTCCATTACTTCGATACCGGCATCAAGCGGCTCATCATCGAGCTCGAGCTCGAGGACGTCTGCGTCTTCCTGGTGCACCTCTCCCTCAAGTTCCGTCACCGCCAGTACCAGCTGCGCTCGCTCCACGATCTGATCGTCAAGTCGAAGAAGCCCGTCATCGTGGCCGGCGACTTCAACACGTTCTGGGGCACGCATGAGATCTACCTCTTCATGCGCGCGGCCGGCCTCCGCAGCGCGAATTCGGCCGGCCTGCCCTCCTTTCCCGCGCGCGTGCCGCGCGTCGAGCTCGACTTCATTCTCGTCAGCGAGGGAATCGAAGTGACCGATTTCCGCGTGCCCGACGTGCGTTACTCGGACCACCGTCCACTCGTCTGCGATTTCCACGTGCGCGCGGATCGAACCGAGCAGCGCACGGCCGTGGCCTGATCCGGCTCCGCCCGGGGGAGAAAATGAAGAGCATCGAGACCTCCACTTCTGCCTGGAAGATGGAGCGGGACGGCGACGGCATCGTCTGGCTGACCGCCGACAAGCCCGGCACCTCCACCAACGTGCTCTCGAGCCAGGTGCTGCGCGAGCTCGCCACGCTTCTCGATCAGATCGCCTCGCCGGCCCTGCGCGGCATCGTGGTGCTCTCCGCCAAGAAGAGCGGCTTCATCGCCGGCGCCGACATCAAGGCATTCGCTGGTATTACTAGCGCCGAGAGCGGCTATCGGCTGATCCACGCCGGCCAGCAGGTGTTCGACCGCCTGGAGGCGCTGCCGTGTCCCACGGTGGCGGCCATCCAGGGCTTTGCGCTCGGCGGCGGCCTGGAGCTCGCGCTCGCCTGCCGCTACCGCGTCGCGGTGGGCGATGACCGGCTGTCGCTCGGCTTCCCGGAGGTGCAGCTCGGCATCCATCCCGGCTTCGGCGGCACCGTCCGCAGCGTGAGGCTGATCGGCGTCCGGGCAGCGATGCAGATGATGCTGACCGGCAAGCCGGTGCGCGCCGACAAAGCCTTGCGGCTCGGCCTGGTCGACAAGCTCGTGCCGGAAGCCGAGCTTCGCGAGGCCGCACGCAAGCTCATCCTCGACCCGCCGCCGCCGCATCGGCCGGGTCTCGCCGACCAGGCGATGAGCTGGCCGCTGATCCGCTCGATCGTGCAACGCTCGCTCATCGGCGAGGTCGCGCAGACAGCCCGCCGCGAGCACTATCCCGCCCCGTACGCCATCATCGATCTCTGGGCGCGCTACGGAGCACACGGGGCCGTGGCATTCGAGGCCGAGGCGCGCTCCATCGCGCAGCTCTTCACGACCGAGACCGCGCGCAACCTCATCCGCGTCTTCATGTTGCAGGACCGCCTGAAGGCGCTGGGCGGCAAGGCCGCCACCCCGCTCGAGCACGTACACGTGGTCGGCGCCGGTGTCATGGGCGGTGACATCGCCGCCTGGTCGGCGCTGCGCGGCCTCACCGTGACGCTGCAGGATCGGGAGCTCAGGCTCATCGAGCCGGCGCTGACTCGGGCGCGCGGGCTTTTCGAGAAACGCCTCCGTGATCCGGCGAAGGTCGAAGCAGCTACCGCGCGTCTCACCGCCGACGTCGCGGGCGACGGCGTCGCGCAGGCCGATGTCGTGATCGAGGCCATTTTCGAGAACCTCGATGCCAAGCGCGAGATCTACGCCGCGCTCGAGCCGCGCATGAAGCCCGACGCCATTCTCGCCACCAACACCTCGAGCATCGTGCTCGAGTCGCTCGCCGAGCGGCTGGCGAGACCCGAGCGCCTGACGGGGCTGCATTTCTTCAATCCCGTCGCCCAGATGCCGTTGGTCGAGATCATCCACACCGCGAGCACCGATCCGGCGGTGCTGCAGACGGCGATCGCCTTCACCCGCAAGCTGGACAAGCTGCCCGTGCCCTGTCACAGCGCGCCCGGCTTCATCGTCAACCGCGTGTTGATGCCCTACCTCTACGAGGCCATGCACGCCGCGCAGCAGGGAGTCCCGATCCACGTCATCGACGAAGCGGCGGTGGCGTTCGGCATGCCCATGGGACCGATCGAGCTCACGGATGTGGTCGGCCTCGATGTCGCCGCGCACGTGGGCGAGATCATCGCCGCCGAGCTCGGGCGCGCCATGCCGAACCTCACGCGTCTGCGGGAGCTGATCGCGCTCGGCAAACTCGGCCGCAAGAGCGGCGCCGGCTTCTATCTGTGGAAGGACGGCAAGCCCGTCAAGCCCGCGGCCTCCGCGGAGGCGGCGCCGCGCGAGCTCATCGACCGGCTGATCCTCGTGCTCGCCAACGAGTGCGCCGCATGTCTGCGCGAGCAGATCGTGGAGGATGCCGACTTCATCGATGCGGCCGTCATCTTCGGCACGGGCTTTGCGCCCTTCCGCGGCGGCCCCCTGACCTACGCGCGCAGCCGCGGCGTTGCCGCCGTGGTGGAGCGCCTGGAGGAGCTGGCGGCCCGATTCGGGGCCCGTTTTCAGCCGGATTCCGGCTGGGCCCTGGTCGCGGGAGCCGGCGGCGAGCGGTCGCTCGAGAAGTCGTAATTCGTCAAAAATCACGATCCCGTCTCGCAGCCGGCCCAAAACCGTGAACGGCTCCCCGGTGCACCGGGGACCCTGTGCTACCATCGGACATAATTTTCACGGGCCCTCAAGATGCTCGAAGAACGCGAAGCAAGCGTTCAATTGCTCAAGACCTTCGCGCCGCTCGACGGCTTGAAGCGCGATAACCTCGCGGCACTCGCCAAGAAAGTGGTCGTGCGCACGATGCCGGCCGGCCGCACCCTCTTCAAGGAAGGCGACACCGACAAGCGCACCGTGTGGATCGTCTCCGGCATGGTGGAGGTCAAGGAAGCCGAGCGCACCATCGCGATGATCCGCGGCGGCACGCCCGAGGCTCGCACCCCGCTCTATCCGCAGATCCCGCGGCAGGTGACCGCGCGCGCCGTCGATGAGGTCGCCTACCTCTCGATCGACAGCGAGCTGCTCGATGTCGTGATCACCTGGGATCAGACGGGCACCTACGAGGTGGCGGAGCTGCAGTCGCAGCTCGAGGGCACCGCGGGCGACGACTGGATGACGACGCTCCTGTCCACCAAGGCCTTCCACCGCATCCCGCCCGCCAACATCCAGGCCATCTTCATGCGCCTGCAGCGGGTGCCGTATCGGGCGGGCGATGTCGTCATCAAGCAGGGCGACGAAGGCGACTTCTTCTATGTGATCGTGAGCGGCAAGTGCGTCGTGACGCGCGAAACACCGCTCAACAAGGAAGGCATCAAGCTGGCCGAGCTCGGCGTCGGCGATACCTTCGGCGAGGAGGCGCTGATCGCGGAAGCCAAGCGCAACGCCACCGTCGCAATGCTCACGGACGGCGTGCTGATGCGCCTCAACAAGCAGGATTTCCGCGAGCTCATGAACGAGCCGCTGCTGCAATGGGTGAGCTACGATCGGGCGCGGGAGATCATCGCTCGGGGCGGGCGCTGGCTCGACGTGCGCCTGCCGAGCGAGCACCAGAACCTCTCCATCGACGGCTCGCTCAACATCCCGCTCTACTTCATCCGCCTGAAGCTCACGACGCTCGACCGCAAGGTGCCGTACGTCGTCTACTGCGACACCGGCCGGCGCAGCTCCGCGGCCGCCTACATCCTGGTGGAGCGCGGCTTCGACGCCTACGTATTGACGGGCGGCCTGACCCACAGCGGCATAGCGCTGCGGCGCTCCGCCTAGCTCCCGACAGCCATACGGCACGAGTCACGACCGAGGGCGCAGCGCTGAATGCCTCTTGGCCGGACGCTCCGAGGCAGGAGCCGAGGCGCGAGCCTACAGGGGTTCGCCGCATGCGGCGAACGCCCGCGCGGGACCGCGCGGGCCGGGTGCCCTGCCGCCAGGGAGGGCCAGAGCGACGCGCCCGATGGCGTTCCGGCCAAGAGGCATTCAGTGGTGCGCCCGGAACGTCCTACATCGTATGCGTAGCCTTATCCCCGGCCAGCGCTCCCGCGAGATAGGTCTCGATCTTCTTCTGCGTCTGCCCGTGGTCCTGCTCGCTGAACTGCACGCCGATGCCGGCGGTGCGCTTGCCCTGCGCGCCCTTCGGGGTCACCCAGATCACTCGCCCGGCGACCGGCAGCTTCTCGTCCTCGCCCATGAGATTGAGCAGCATGAACACCTCATCCCCCAGCCGGTAGTTGCTGTTGGTCGGGATGAAGAGGCCGCCGTTCTTCACGAACGGCATGTAGGCGAGATACAGCGCGCTCTTGTCTTTGATGGTGAGCGTCAACAGGCCCGGCTTGTTCCCACCTGCTCTCAAAATCGCGTCCTCAGGCTCTTACTGAAGCGGGGTGCGGCGAGAGGCTGCGCAGCAGGCTCTCGAGCGCCAATCCCCGGTTGATCGGTGCGTCGAACGATGCCTTGAGCTCCCGGACCGTGTCCAGGAAGCCGAAAAGCTGCCGCAAGTCTAAGCTCTCCGCCTGCCCACGGGAGTGCGCGCCAGCCCGCACTTCCGTAAAGAGGGCCCCGCCGCCCATCCGGGCGCGGATGCGTTCCGTGAGCCAATTCTCAACGCAGGTGAGGCGCAGCGGCAGCTCGGACCGTGCCCAGCGCTCCGCCGTGGCCACGGGGTCGCCCTCGCCCGCGGCAGCCTCCTCGAGACCGCGCCGGACCTCGGCCGCCACCTCGACGACCGCTGCCGGATCGGCTTCCACCGCGGCCATCGGGGTCGTCCCCAGGACCGCCAGGACCCTGCCCCAGTCGCCCGGCCCCCGGGTCGCCTCCAGCCAGGCGACCGCGTCGGCCCGCTCCGGGGCGCGCACTCGCACCCGCTGGCAGCGGCTAAGAATGGTGGGCGGCAGGCGCGAGGGCTGGCTGGCGACCAGGATGAGGAGCGTGCCGCGGGGCGGCTCCTCGAGGGTCTTCAGCAAGGCATTGGCCGCGAAGCGGTTCATGCTGTCGGCGGGCGAGAGGATGCCCACCTTGTAGCCGCCCTGGTGGGCCGTGAGGGCAAGCTCCGCCCCGAGCTCCCGGACCTGCTCGATCCGGATCTGGGTCGAGGCCTCGAGCGGCCGCACAAAAATGAGGTCGGGGTGCTGCCCCTGCGCCGCGCGCCGGCACGGGCCGCAGCGCCCGCACGGCGCCTCCGCCGGGCTCGAGCAGAGGACCAGGCGCGCGGCCCAGCCCGCGAGCCACTCACCCCCGGAGCCCGGCTCCTCGTGGATGAGCAGAGCGTGCGGCAGCCGTCCGGCCGCGAAAGCGGCGCGCAACTGCGCGATCTGCGGACCGAGCCAGTTCGGGGTCATGGCGCCCGTCCCCCGCTCCCGCCCGCCCGCAACCGCTCCAGCACGGCCGCCACCTGTGCCTGCACCGCCGTCAGCGGCACGGAGGCGTCGATCAGCTGAATGCGGCTCGGCTCGCGCCGCGCCAGCTCGAGATACCCCGTGCGTACCCGCTCGAAGAAGACCTGGGCTTCGGCCTCGAACCGGTCGGCGGCGCCCGCCCGCCGGCTGCGCGCCCGCTCCAGGCCCATGGGGACCGGCAGGTCGAGGAGCAGCGTGCAGTCAGGCGCAAGGCCGCCATGGACCTGACCCGCCAGCGACTCGATCCAGGCCGCATCCACTCCCCGGCCCGCGCCCTGATACGCCCGGGTCGCGTCCGTGAAGCGGTCGCAGACCACGCAATCGCCGCGCTCGAGTGCCGGCCGGATCAGGTTCTCGAGGTGAATGCCGCGCGCGGCAAACATCAGGAGCGTCTCCGTCGCGGCGGACAGCTGTTCCTCGCCGCGCTCCAGTACTATCTGCCGGACACGCTCGGCGAGCGGCGTGCCGCCGGGCTCCCGGGTGAGAACCGCGCGCATTCCATGCCGGCCCAGCCAATCGCAGACCGAGCGCGCCACGGTGGATTTACCCGCGCCCTCGATGCCCTCCAGGGTGATGAAGAGTCCGCGCGCCATCAGTTGACCGCCCCCTGCCGGCGCACCTCGGCCTGCTGCTGCTCGCGCAGGCGATCGAGATAGGCGCGCAGCGCCGCGTCGTGCTGCGCCAGCGTCTTCGAGAAATGGTGACCGCCCTGCCCCGTCGCGACGAAGTAGAGATCGTCGGTCTGATCAGGATGCACGGCCGCGAGCAGCGACTCCAGGCCCGGGAGCGAGATCGGCGTCGGCGGCAACCCCGAGCGGGTGTAGGAGTTGTACGGCGTATCGGTCGTCAGGTCCCGCGTATGGATCTTGCCGTCATACTGGGTGCCGAGCCCATAAATCACCGTCGGATCCGACTGCAGGCGCATGCCGCGGCGCAGGCGGTTGATGAACACTCCGGCGATGAGCGAGCGCTCGTCGGCCACGCCCGTCTCCTTCTCGACCACCGAGGCCAGGATCAGCGCCTGATAAGGACTGTCGAACGGCAGGCCGGAGCTCCTCTGCTCCCAGACCCTGGCCAGCACGGCGGCCATGCGCTGGTAAGCCATCGAGAGGACGGTCAGATCGCTGGTGCCGGGCGTGAAGCGATAGGTGTCGGGGAAGAATCGCCCCTCCGGATTCTCGCCGGCGTGTCCCAGCGCCGCCATCACCTCACTGTCGCTCTTGCCGCGCAGGGTGTGCGCGATGTCCGCCTGGGCATCGAGCTGGCGGCGGAAGTCGTCGAACCTCGCGCCTTCGACCACGGTCATCTGATCCATCAGCACCCGGCCCTGCTCGAACATGGCGACGATGTCGGCGGCGCTGGCATGCGCGGACACCTCGTAGGTGCCGATCTCGATGCGCGGAGTGCGGTGATGGAGACGCAGGTAGAGCTCGACTTCCCGCGGGTGGGCCAGGGCCCCGAGTCCCGCGAGCTGCGCCAGTACCGTGCGGGTGCTCTCGCCGGCGGACACCTTCAGCCGCACGGCCGCCGGCGCCGGACCCGGCGCATGAAAATTCTCTTCCAGCAGGACATAGGCCCCCGCCGCCGCCGCGACGATGAGCATCAACAGGACCAGCAGGACCCCTCGGCCGCGTTGCCGGGGCGCCTCAGGCATCGGCCGGCTCCTCGAGCAGGGGTTGCAGCAGAGTCTGCAGGCGCCGTGTGAGCGGACCCGGGGCCAGCGTCCTGTCCTGGACCCTGCCGACAGGCCAGATCCCCACCCGCGCGTTGGTCAGGAAGATCTCGCTCGCCGCGGCGAGGTCCGCGGGCCAGAGATCACACTCCGTTGCCGCGATGCCGGCACGGGCGGCCTCCCGCAATACGACACGCCGCATGACACCGGCGACGCCGCAGAGATCAATCGCAGGCGTACGCAGATGCGGTGTCTGTTGTGAGCCGTCAACGAGAAACACGTTGGTCATCGTGCCGCAGATGAGCTTTCCCGATCGGCTGAGCATCAGCGCCTCGGCGGCCGCCGCGCCTTCCGGCTCGTTGCGGGCAAGGATCTGCTCCAGGCGGTTGCAGTGCTTGAGGCCGGCCAGCGCCGGGTTCTCGCCGAGCCGCATCGCCGCGAGCCTCACGCTCACCCCCTGCTGCTGCAAGACGGCATCTTCCACGGGCCAAGGATAACGAATCGCCACGCGTGTTGCCTGCTCGCGGCCGCTGACTGCATAACCGCGCACGGCGGCAGCACCCCGGGTCACGATCAGCTTGACGATCGCGCGCTCCTGCTCGCCCGCGAGACGCTCGACCTCCTCGCGCAATAGTTCCGCGGCAGGCGCCGGGAAAGCGAGCACGCGGCAACCCGCCGCCAGCCGCTCGAGGTGCAGGGCGAGCAGCCTCGGGCGGGAATTCAGGCAGGCGATGGTCTCGAAGACACCGTCGCCGAAATGCAGGCCGCGGTCGAAAGCCGACAGGGCGCCGCCCGCGACGCCGTCGACGAGAACCGACACCCGCGCATCGGAACCGCCGGCAGACTCCGCCCGGGCTGCGCGCCGATCGGATCGTGCCCGGCCGGTCACGCCGCGGCCCCCGTGCGGGCGGTTGCGCCGAACACGGCGAGCAGCCCCCGCGCCTTGGCACGACACTCCTCCAGCTCGCGCTCCGGATCGGAGTCGGCCACGATGCCGGCGCCGGCCCGAAACTCCACCGCCCGTCCGTCGAGCGTCATGGTGCGGATCAGGATGTTGAAGTCCAGGCTGCCGTCGCGCCCGAGAAAGCCGAGCGAGCCGGTGTAGGCGCCGCGCCCCTCGCCTTCCAGCTGCGCGATGATCTGCATGCAGCGGAATTTGGGACAGCCGGTGATCGTTCCGCCGGGAAACACGGCGCGCAGGGCTTCGACCGCGGAGACTTCCGGGCGCAGCGTCCCAGTCACGCTGGAGACGATGTGGTGGACGTGGGCGTAGGACTCGATCGACATCAACTCCTCGACGCGCACCGTCCCGGCCTCGCAGACCCGCCCGAGGTCGTTGCGCTCCAGGTCCACCAGCATGATGTGCTCGGCGCGCTCCTTGGGATGCGCCGCGAGGGCGGCGGTCTCGTGCGCGTCCTCGCCCTGACGCAGGCTGCGGGGCCGCGTACCGGCGATGGGGCGGGTCTCGATGCGGCGGCCCGCGACCCGCAGCAGCCGCTCGGGAGAGGAGCTGAGCACCGCGCCGCCGCGCCATTGCGCGAGCGCCGCGAACGGCGCCGGATTGACGGCGCGCAGGCGCTCGTACAGGCCGCCGACGTCCGGCTCGCCGGCCAGCTCGACCCGCCACGGACGCGACAGGTTGGTTTGATAGATGTCGCCGGCGCGGATGTATTCCTTGCCGCGCCTCACCCGCTCCAGATAAGCGGCCGGCTCCTCCTCGACCACGCGGGCCACCCGGGGTGGCGCGGGCGGCAAGGCGGCGCCGGCTGATGCGGCTGGCGCGAGCGTTGCCGTCCGAGCGGAGTTGCGCCTCGCCAGCTCCCGGGCGTCGCTTTCGACCGCCTCGAGTGCGTCCGCCGCACCCTCCTCCGCGATCGCATGGACTCGCCCCGAGATCCGGTCGTGCGTTAGGCAACAGGGCACGCGCAACGCGAAGGCCTGCCAGGCGTGTGCGGCGGATGAGCGGGGCAGCACGAGGTGCGGCTCGATCTCCGCGGCAAGCTCGTACCCGAGGAAGACCGCCCAGCCGCCGCGAAACGGCAGGCTGGCCTGATCGCCGGCGGCTCCGGCGCCGGCGATGTCAGGCTCGCTGGCGACCCAACGCTCCAGGGCGGCCAGAAATCCCTCCCCCGGTACCCCGACGTCGCGTGGCACTGTGCCTTCTTTCTGCAGGCGTCCATGCGCATCGAGCCAGAGGGCCCCCGTCGGCTGCGCCACGAGCACGCTCGCGCGGCTGAGCGGCCCGTCGGCCGCGCTGTCGAAGAGTACGGGATAGCGCTCCGGATCCGCGATCGCGAGCTGCCGCAGGATCTCGGGCGGAACGTCTAGCTCGTGGTGGATCAACTATCGCCCCCGTGCGAAAGCAAACGATCAAGCGGCCCAGGGCCGTTCCCTGGGCCGCGGGATGAATCCCTGTCACATGGCTGGCCGCGCAAATCGCCGGGAGCGATTCGCGCCAATCAACTAATAGCGCTTGAAGACGACGGAGCCGTTGGTGCCGCCGAAGCCGAACGAGTTCGACAGGGCGACATCGATCTTCATCGGCCGCGCCGTGTTCGGCACGTAGTCGAGATCGCACTCGGGGTCCGGCGTGCGGTAGTTGATGGTGGGCGGCGCAACCTGATCGCGGATCGCGAGGATGGAGAAGATGGCCTCCACCACGCCCGCGGCGCCGAGCAGGTGTCCGGTCATGGACTTGGTGGAGCTGACCGCGAGGCGGCGCGAGTGGTCGCCGAAGGCACGCTTCATGGCGATCGTCTCCGCCTTGTCGCCGGCAGGAGTGGAGGTCGCATGCGCATTGACGTATTGGATGTCGGCGGGATTCAACGCAGCATCCTTCATGGCATTCGCCATCGCGAGGCGGGCACCCTCACCGTCATCGGGAGGCAGCGTGATGTGGTAGGCGTCACCGCTCATGCCGAAGCCGACGAGCTCCGCGTAGATGCGGGCGCCGCGCCGGCGCGCGTGCTCCAGCTCCTCGAGAATGAGAGCGCCGCCGCCGTCGCTCAACACGAAGCCGTCGCGGTCGAGATCCCAGGGCCGGCTGGCCTCGGCCGGAGCCTCGTTGCGGGTCGACAGCGCCTTCGCCTGCGCGAAGCTCGCCAGGCCGCAGATCGTGGTGGCCATCTCGCCGCCGCCGGCGATCAGCACGTCCGCATCGCCGTACTGGATGGTGCGCATCGCGATGCCGATCGCGTGCGTGGAGGTGGTACAGGCGGTGACCACGCCGAGGTTGGGTCCCTTGAGACCATACTTGATGGACAGGTGCCCGGCGATCATGTTGATGATCGTGGCGGGCACGAAGAACGGGGAGATCTTGCGCGGGTTGCCGGTCTTCACGTACGCGTCGTATTCGGCCTCGATCGTGCCGAGGCCGCCGATGCCGGCGCCGCACACGGCGCCGCAGCGCGACGCGTCGTGCTTGGAGAAATCGATGCCGGAGTCCTGTACGGCCTCGATGCCCGCGGCGACGCCGTAGTGCATGAAGTCGTCCATGCGCCGCAGCTCCTTGGAGTTGAAGTAGCGGTCCGGATCGAAGCCCTTCACCGGCCCGCCGAAGCGCACCGGAAAGTTGGACACGTCGAACCGCGTGATCGGTCCGATGCCGCTCTCGCCGGCGAGAATGGCCTTCCACGCCGTCTCGACGGCGCTGCCCACGGGCGAGATCAATCCCATGCCCGTCACCACTACACGACGCTTGCTCACACGCTACCCGTCTCTCAAGAGGTTCCTGGGGAATCTTGCGGCGCGCATCGCGCCGCTTTCACGGCCGGGGTTCGCAGAGCCGAACCCCGTGAATCCTGCGCGCCGCGTCCGAAGACGTCGCGGCGCGCCCGAGCGCGATCCGGCCTCGGATCAGGCCTTGGTGCGGCGCTCGTTGATGTACTCGATCGCCTGATGGACCGTGGTGATCTTCTCGGCATCCTCGTCCGGAATCTCGATCTCGAACTCCTCCTCCAGGGCCATCACGAGCTCGACGGTGTCGAGCGAGTCGGCTCCCAGATCGTCCACGAAGGAGGCGTCGTTGGTCACCTGCTCCTGCTTGACACCAAGCTGCTCGGCCACGATGGCTTTGACCTGCTGCTCAACTGTGCTCATTAGCGGATGGTCCTTATGTTTTAGAAATTGGTTTACGGAAATACGTTCCCCTGCCGCCAGGCCGGGGCCGGCGGCGCGGGCGCGGTATTGTAGGGGAACACCCCCGGCCCTGCCAGTCGCCGTGCGGCGGCGCTGAGTGATTGTTTTTCCTGGGGAATCAGCCGCCCGGCGGCGGCGTGGAAACGGCCGCGGATGTCCCCGCCCGCGCCCCCGCTGTTGCGCCGGTCCAACGGGCCTGCGGGCGCGAGACGCCGCACCGAGCCGCGCCGCCGCGGGCAATCCGTCAGGGCATGTACATGCCGCCGTTGACGTGCAGCGTCTCGCCCGTGATGTAGCCGGCCCGCGGCGAGGCCAGGAAGAGAACCGCGGCCGCTACGTCCGCGGCCGCGCCGAGCCGCCCCGCCGGTATCTGCGTGAGCAGCGCCGCGCGCTGCTCCTCGCCGAGGGAGCGAGTCATGTCGGTGTCGATGAAGCCCGGAGCGACCGCGTTGACGGTGATGCCGCGCGAGGCGACCTCGCGCGCGAGAGACTTCGTGAAGCCGAGAATGCCTGCTTTGGCGGCGGCGTAGTTGGTCTGGCCGGGGTTGCCGGTCACGCCCACCACCGAAGTCAGGTTGACGATGCGGCCGCGGCGCTCCTTCATCATGCGCCGCAGACAGGCCTTGGAGAGCCGGAATACCGAGGTCAGGTTGGTCGCGATCACCCGGTCCCAGTCCTCCTGCTTCATGCGCAGCAGCAGCATGTCGCGCGTGACCGCGGCATTGTTGACCAGGATCGTCGGCATCTCCCCGGCCGTATCGAGCTCGGCCATCAGGCCGTCAATCGATGCCGCGTCCGAGACGTCCAGCGCGGCGCCCCGGCCGTTGTATCCGTGCGACGCCAGTGCCGCCGTGAACGTCCCTGCACCCTCGGCCGTGGTCGCCGTGCCGATCACCCGCGCCCCCGCCTTGGCCAGGGTCAGGGCAATTTCCCGGCCGATCCCGCGGGAAGCTCCCGTGACCAGCGCTACGTCATTCTCGAGCATGCGTGCCTACCTCTCTATCAAGCCTGGACGGCGGCGAGCGCGGCCTGCAGCCCTGCCGCATCCTCGAGCGCGAGGCACTGAAGACCGCGCTCGATGCGGCGGTTGAGCCCCGTCAGCACCTTGCCGGGGCCGCACTCGATGACTGCCCCGGCCCCGCCGGCGGCCAGCGCGCGGACCGTGTCCGTCCAGCGCACCGGGCTCGACAACTGGCGCACCAGCAGTTGCCGCACGTCAGCGGGATCATCGTGCGGTGCGGCATCGACCGCGCTGACGAAGCGGATGCGCGGCGCCCGCAGGTCCACCGTGGCGAGCCTCTCGCCCAGACGCTGCCCGGCGGAGCTCATCAGGCTGCTGTGCGCCGGCACGCTCACCGGCAGAGCCAGCGCGCGCTTGGCGCCCAGCTTCCTGGCCGCCTCGATCGCGCGCTCGACCGGCTCGCGCGCGCCGGCGATGACCACCTGTCCGGGAGAGTTGAAGTTGACCGCCTCCACGACACCGCCCTGCGCGGCCTCGCGGCAGGCTTCGATCACCTGCGCGTCCTCGAGCCCCAGGATCGCCGCCATGGCGCCGGCTCCCGCGGGCACGGCTTCCTGCATGGCCCGGCCGCGGAAGCGCACCAGCTCGATGGCAGCGGCGAAGTCCAGGGCGCCGGCGGCCACCAGCGCCGAGAACTCGCCCAGGCTGTGGCCGCAGACGACCGCGGGCTCCGGGCCCCCGCTGGCGCGCCAGAGCCGCCAGGTGGCGATCCCGGCCGCGAGCAGCGCCGGCTGCGTGCACTCCGTGCTGTTCAGACGCTCCGCCGGTCCCTCGGCGACCAGCTGCCGCAAGTCGTACCCGAGCGCCGCCGATGCCTCGGCGAAAGTGTCGCCGATCGCCGTCTCGGCCTCGGCCGCCGGTGCGAGCGCCGCCAGCATTCCCACCGATTGCGACCCCTGCCCCGGAAATACGAAGGCGAACTTCATTACACTCCCCGCACGGTCCAAAAATTCTGGCGATTATAGCCAGCCGATCGAGGAACCGGCCTCCCGCGGGGACTGTCGAACGGCGCAAACGCGCCCTCGTCCGCGGTTATGATTCCGGCTCGCGCCCCGAGGCGCATCCGCCGCCCCCAGTCAAACCTCAGAGCACCATGAACCATCGACCGAACTCCGCGAGATTCGCTTCCGTCCGGCGGGCCCGTCAGGCCCGGGGCTTCACCCTGATCGAGATCATGGTCGTCGTGATCATCATCGGCCTGCTCGCGGCCGTCATCGTGCCTCAGGTCGTCAACAAGGTCGACGAGGCCCGGGTCACCAAGGCCAAGGCCGACATCCAGGCGCTGGAGACGGCTCTCACCGAATATCGTCTCGACAACTCCGTGTACCCTTCCACGGACGACGGCCTGCAGTCGCTCACCCAGCAGCCGAACGACCCGGCGGTGACCCACTGGCACGGCCCGTACATTCAGCAGCTCTCTAAAGACCCGTGGGGCCGTCCGTACCAGTATGAGTACCCCGGCACGCACGGACAGCCCTATGACCTCTATACCCTGGGTGCCGATGGCCAGCCGGGCGGCAACGACACCATTGGCAATTGGAACCTCAACGACTGAGGCCGGGCCGGCCCGGGCCGACGCGGGCGCGCCTGTCGCGCCCCGCGCGCGCCGCTGCGCCGGCTTCACGCTGCTCGAGATCCTGGTCGTCGTCCTGATCATCGGGATCCTGACGGCGGGGATGCTGCTGTCGATGAACTTCGCCGGCAAGGACACTCAGCTCGAGACCGAGACCAGGCGCCTGCAGTCCCTCATGAGCTACGTCCAGGACCAGGCGGAGCTGCAGACTCGCGACTACGGCATCCTCTTCGGCCAGCATGGTTATGAGTTCGTCGCGTACGACGTGCGCACCGGTACGTGGCAAAGCGTCACCGAGGACGATGCCCTGGGTGAGAGGACGCTGCCGAACGGACTCGACTTCCAGCTCGTCGTCGACGCCCGGCCGATCGTACTCGACGAGGATATCAAGCAGCCGCCCCCGCCGCCGTCCGGCACCGCTTCGGACTCCGACTCGGACTCGCCGTCGGCCGCGCATCCGAGCCCCGTGCCGCATGCCAGCCCGGCCTCAGGCGCCGACTCGGGCTCCGATCCCGGGTCGGATTCCGACTCCGATTCGGATTCCAACGCGAGCGCTTTCGCCCCGCAGGTGATGATCTTCTCGAGCGGCGATCTCTCGTCCTTCACCATCACCCTGGAGCGTCCGAGCACCGGCCGCGCCGTCACGCTGCGCGAGAACCGGAACGGCGAGATCGTGACCAAGGCGGTGACCGAGGGCGGCTCGTGAGAGCCGCGCGGGGGTTCACCCTGATCGAGGTGCTGGTGGCGCTCGCCATCGTCGCCATCGGCATGGCCGCGGTCCTGGAGTCGCTGACTTCCTCCGCCAACACCACCGTCTACCTGCAGGACAAGACTTTCGCCGGCTGGGTGGCGCTGAACCGCATCGAGACGGTGCGGCTGTCGGGCAACGTTCCAAGCGCCGGCGACAGCAATGACACGCTCAGCTACGCCGGCCAGAGCTGGGAGTGGCAGCAGAAGGTCACCAACACCCAGATCCCGGGCATGGTGCAGATCGAAGTCGACGTGCGGCCCGCGGACAGCAAGGCCGGCGACAACCGCGGCTGGTACGCCAGCGCGACCGGCTTCATGAGCGGCTCCATCGCGCCGTCGACGAATCCGCCGGCGCCGCCCTGGTCCACCAATCCCATCAACGGTCTGCCGGCCACCAGTCCCGGGCAGGCCGGCACCACGGTCACCCTGCAATGACCGCGATGCGCGCCCGGCGGGGATTCACGCTGATCGAGCTCCTGGTGGCGCTCTTCATCGCCGCCGTGATGTTCGCGATCGGCTACGGGACCATCAACCAGGCGCTGCAGAACCGCGGCTCGATCACGCGGCACCAGCAGAGTCTCGTGCAGCTCGAGATGGCCATGCAGGTCATGGAGCAGGACTTCGTGCAGCTTGCGCCGCGCCCGGTGCGCTCGCCGGGCGGCGACGGCTACCTGCCCTGTCTGCAGGGGACTTCGCCGTCCGATATGTCCGATACATCGGATACATCCGCCGGCTCCTCTTCATCCGGCGCGTCGGATACGTCTGATGCGGATTCGTCGGACACGGCCGTGCCGCTCGTCACTCTGACACGCAGCGGCTGGAGCAATCCGATAGGCCTGCCGCGCCCGGAGTTGGAGCGCGTGGCCTATGTCGTGGACAACGGCACCCTGGTGCGTGAGCACTGGAACGTGCTCGATGGAACGCTCTCCAGTCTGCCAGTCAAGCGCAACCTCCTGAAGCACGTGCGCAGCGTGACGTTCCAATACATGTCGCAGACGCATACCTGGGTCGATAACTGGCCCCCCGCCGCCATCGGTGTCGGCACGGCGGAGGACAACGCCTATCGCATGCGGCCCCTCGCCGTTCAGGTCACGCTGGAAACCCAACAATGGGGCAGGATCCAGCGCATCTTCGAGATCGCCAATTGACCGTCAGTGCTTCGCAACGCGGGATTCCCCGGGGCCGGCGCATGTACCGCCGGACGCCCACGCGCCACGCTCAACGTGGCGTGGCGCTCCTCGTCGCGATTCTGCTGGTCGCGTTCGGCACCATCATCGCCGCCGCGATGGCCTACAACAACGCGATGACCGCGCGGCGCGCGGCGGCGACGTTCGAATTCGACCAGGCCCTGCTCGTCGCCGAGGGCGGCGAGGCGCTCGCCGCTTACGGGCTGCAGGAGACGAAGAAGGAGAACTCCCAGTACACCTATCCGGGCCAGCCGTGGAGCCAGCCGCTGCCGCCCACGGTGGTGACTCCCGGAGCGACGCTGGAGGCGTCGCTCGAGGATGTCCAGGGCCGGTTCAACATCAACGACCTGGTCACCTCGGACGGCAACCAGCCCAACACGATCGCCATCCAGGCTTTCCAGCGGCTGCTGGTGGAGCTCAAGCTCGACCCCAAGTGGGCCGACCTCATCGTCGACTGGATCGACAAGAATACGGATCCGATGTCCGACGGCGCGGAGGACAGCGTGTACATGGAAATGAATCCGCCCTACCGCACGCCCAACCTGCCGATCACCAGCACCAGCGAGCTGCTGGCGCTGCCGGGCTTCACGCGCGCGCAATTCGACGTGCTGGCGCCCTACATCGTCGCCCTGCCCATCGGGGTCCAGATCAACACCTGCTCCGCTTCCTTTTACGTGATCAATGCGCTCCTCCCGGGCTCGGAGCCATTCAGCTCCGATCCACAGGCGTTTGAAAAGAACCGGCAGGCGGCGGGCACCTGCTTCCCCACGCCGACGGACGTACTGACCGCAGCGGGGCAAGGACAGGGGGGGCAGGGTACCGGCGCGAGTCCGAGCACACCGACGACTCCGCCGGCGCAGAGCGGACAGCAAACCCTCTCGAGCCTCATCGCCGGCACCTCCACCTGGTTCCGCCTGACCAGCTACATCACCCTCGGGACCGCCCAATTCTCCGTCTACACCCTGCTCTACCAGGACCCGACCGGGATGGCCCGCCCGGTGTTGCGCAGCTTCACGCCCGATTGAGCCGGCCGCTGCTAGTATGAGGCCCCATGGCTGACTGGCTCCTCCTCAGGCTCCCGCGAACGCCCCAAGAGCAGGCGACCTGGCTCGTGGCCGACGCCCGCGGTGTCGCTTCCGGCCTGCCCCAGGGCGGACCGCTGTCGCTCGCCGCGCCGCGGGCGGCGGGGCGGCACGTCGTCGTGCTCGTGCCGGGCGCGGATGTGCTGTTGGCGCAGCCGGAGCTGCCCCCGGCCAAGGCCGGTGCGAAGCTGCAGCAGCTCGTGCCCTTTGCGCTCGAAGAGCAGCTCGCCGAGGACATCGAGGACCTGCATTTCGCCATCGGCCAGCGCCAGGGCGAGTCGGCGCGGGTGCCGGTCGCGGTCGTGGCACGCAAGCTGATGGACGAATGGACCACCCTCCTCAAGTCGAGCGGCATCGAGCCGGAGGCGCTCTATGCCGACAGCGAGCTGCTGCCGCAGAACCCCGGGCAGGCCGTGGCCCTCCTCGAGGAGGACGCGGTAGTCGTACGCCCTCCTTCCGGGAACGTGGTGACGCTTCCCGCCGACGCCCTCGCCGAAGCACTCGACATCGCGCTCACCGGGATCGAGCCCGGCACCCCGGGCGGCCGAGGTCTCATCCTCTATGCCGGTCCGGCGGAGTGGCATCGGCATTCCGCAACCGTCGAAGCGGCTCGCGAGCGCTTCGAGGGCATCCAGATTCAGTTGCTGCCGGGCGGACCGCTCACGCTCTTCGCACAGCAGTTGCCGGCGACCGCGCCGACCAACCTCCTGCAGGGCGCCTACACCCCGGTTTCCCCGCATCCGGTGGGCTGGAGCGCCTGGCGGGTGGCGGCGATCCTTCTCGCCTGCTTCGTCGGGCTGCACGTCATCGGCAAAGCAGCCGAGCTCAGCGTCCTCAAGCACGCCGATCACCGGCTCGATGCTTCCATCGAGGAAGTCTTCCATACGGCCCTGCCGGGCCAGCCGGTCACGTACGAAGCGCGGCGCGTGATGGAGCAGCATCTCGCCGCCGCGCGAGCGAGTCAGGCGGCCGGCGGGTTCCTGTCGGCGCTGCAGGCGCTCGTGCAGGCTCATCGCGCCGCGCCCGACGCGGTGTTGGAGGCGATGACCTTCCGTGACGGGGCGCTGGAGCTCAAAGCCTCGGCGCCGACCGTGGAGTCACTGGACCAGCTGAGCCGCCAACTGCAGCAGCAGGGTTGGCAGGCGCACCTGGTCGCCGGCACTCCCAAGGGCTCCTCGTACGAGGGCAGCATCCAGATGTCGCCGGGAACCTGACATGGCCGGGTTGGATCTTTCCGCACGCCTGCAGTCGCTGTCGTCCCGGGACCGGCGGACCCTGGCCGTGGGCGCGGTGATCGCCGCGATCCTGTTCGTGCTCGCGGTCATCCTGCCGCTCGACAGCAGCGTCTCGCACCTGCACGATCAGGTGACGCGCAAGCAGGCGGACCTCGTCTGGATGCGCAGCGTGGCGCCGGAGATCGCCGCGGCCGGGCCGATCCGAAGCGTCGGCTCGGGCGAGCCGCTGATCGTGATCGTCGATCAGTCGGCCCGCGAGTCCGGCCTCGGCAGCTCGCTCGCCGGCAGCCAGCCGAGCGGCCACGGCCTCAGCGTCCAGCTGCAGAAAGCGCCGTTCGACGCCCTGGTCGGATGGCTCGCGCGCCTGAGTCAACAGAACGGCGTGCAGATCGAGAGCGCCAACATCGACAGCGCCGGCCAGCCGGGCCTGGTCGATGCTTCTCTGGTCCTGCAGAGTCCGTGACTTCCTGAAACCTGACTCCCGCGCATGAAGCGTACCATCGGCGTCATCGTGCTGGTGATCGTGGCTTTTGCCGCGATCGTGCTCGCGCGCCTGCCCGCCAGCTGGGTTCTGCCCAGCCGCAATGCGGGTTTCAGCTGCGCGAGCATCGAAGGCTCCATCTGGGACGGCTATTGCGCCGGACTGACGGTCCAGGGGACAGCGCTCGGAGATCTCACCTGGCAGCTGCGGCCGACGCGGCTGCTCGCGGGCAAGCTCGCGGCGCACATCGACCTCGAGCACCCTCCGTCGACTTCGGCTCGCGGTGATGTCGAGGTTGGACTCGGCGGCACCGTGGTCGCGCACGCCCTGACGGCATCGCTGCCGCTCGACTCGACGGTCATCCCGGCCGTCCCGCCGACGCTCACCGGCTCAGTGCACGCCGACCTGGCGCTCTTGAAAGTAACGAAGAAGGGTGTCGTCAGCGCACTCCAGGGCAGCATCCAGGCGAGCAATCTCGTCGATCGCAGCGGTTACGTCACGCCGCTCGGCAACTTCGTCGTGACCTTCCCTGGCGGAGGGCCGCAGCCGACGGGGAATGTGCAGGACGCGGGCGGTCCGCTCGCGGTCCAGGGGACGCTCGTTCTCACGCCGCAGCCCGGATACGACCTGTCGGGCTACGTGACGCCGCGCCCGAGCGCGAGTCAGCCCCTCCTCAATGCAATCCAGTTTCTCGGCTCGCCGGACGCGCAGGGACGGCGTCAGTTCGCTTTGTCAGGGACCTACTGACACTCGCGAAACACGCCGAGCAGCGGGAAATAGAGCGCCGCCCGCACCGGCTGCGGCCCCAGCCCGCGCGCCAGCGCCGCGTACGTCTC